>Ga0111159_1011_pt1 | contig 69525 bp, 62 predicted proteins | sample DeeMarSeWOR28_12_FD_80259 | JGI IMG/M metagenome (GOLD analysis project Ga0111159, IMG submission 80259) | Myxococcales bacterium SG8_38 | reverse complement strand
CAGCTTCAGCTTCAGCTTCAGTGTCAGTGTCAGTGTCGGTGTCAGTGTCGGTGTCAGGGGAGGTTTGCTCGGGGACGCCGGCGTCGGGCCCGGGGGCGTCTTCTTCGGCTCGATGGCCAGGGGTGGGGGCGCTGGGCGCCGGGGCTAGCCGGGTTGGCTGCGGAAGTCCGCCAGCCATGGCCATTTCCTCGGTGAGGCCGAACTCCACCTCGGCCGGCAAGGTGAGCTCGAACTCGAAGTCGAAGCTGGCCGTCGCGCTCGCCACGTAAAAAAACGCCCAAAGGTGCAAAGCGATCGACGCCACGATTCCGAACGTCGCGGAAAAGGCTTCGAGTCGTTGACCCGCATGCATCCTAATGACACTCGTAGCAGAACAGGGCAGTGCGACGCACACGACGAGCTTGGTTCGAGCGTTGCGGTGCGCCTTTGAGTGCCACCGCCGCGCTCCTTTTCGGAGGTTGCAGCCTCGAGGAGCCCCTCTCCGTGCTCACGCCGGAAGTGAGGGAAGAGCCCCGCGATCTGGGACCGCCCCAGCGCGTGTTCGCAAAGCGTTTCGTCGCGCCGATCCGAAATGCTCCGAGCCCGGAAGCAAATCGCATTGGCTACCTTCGCGCAGGAGCCCTCTTGCATTCCACGACCACCGAGCCGCTCGGGTACGAAGGGTGTGAAGGCGGCTGGTACGAGCTCGATACGGGCGGCTTCGTTTGTCACGGGCAGGATGTCCTCCTGTTTTCCGGCGAACGTCTTCCAGAGCGTCGCGCGAAGCAGCCCGATCTCGATGCCGTGCTGCCTTACGACTACGTAACGGTGCGGCGCCGGACCCCGATCTACAAGCGATTGCCGAATGCCGAGGAGATCTACGAGCCCCCAGACGAGGAGGCGCTCGCCGGTGGCGAGACGTATCCGCTTCGCGAGCCTCCAATCGACAATCCCCTCGTCGTGCGGGTGCTCGAGCCGGGCTTCTACGTCAGCCTCGACCGCAACTTCGAACGAGACGGAGAGACCTATTGGCGCACGCAGCAAAATGGCTTCGTGCCCGCCGAATCTCTTCGGCACCCCAAGTGGAGTAGGTTCCACGGTCAGGAGCTCGACGAGGCGGGCTGGGGACTTCCCGTCGCAGTCACCAAGGCCGAGGAGACAGTCGTTCATCGTCTCAACGAGCGGGGCAAGCTTCGGGCGACTCGCGAGCGGCTGCCGCCACGTAGTTGGCTGCCCGTCCGCTCCCGCCGGCAGCTAGGCGAGCGCTTGTTTCTGTTGGTGGGGGAAGACCGACTGGTGCCCGAGACCGACGTGTTGTTAATTCCACCGAGCGCGCCCCCCGATGGAGTAGCCGAGGGTGAGCGTTGGATCGACGTCGACCTCACGCACCAAGTCCTCGTCGCGTACGATTGGAAGCAGCCACGCTACGTGACCCTGATTTCCACCGGACGGGCTCGGCCACCGAGCCCCGAGCTCGACTATCGCACGCCGAAAGGTCTCTTCCGTATTCGAGCAAAGCACCTCACCTCGACCATGGACGACGATGAGCCAGGCGAGCCGCCGTACTCGCTCGAGGACGTTCCCTATGTGATGTACTTCGAGGGCGCGTACGCATTTCACAGCGCCTTCTGGCACGATCGATTCGGGCGACCGCGCAGCCATGGCTGCATCAACTTGGCGCCCCGTGACGCCAAGTGGCTCTACAACTGGGCCGGGCCGGACCTGCCTGCTGCGTGGCATGGCCGATACGCCACGGACGAAAATCCGGGCACCTGGGTACACGTTCACGGAGAAACCCCGGGCCGTTGAGCCGCATCGTTTCGTCGAAGCCGGCGCTCGGAGGGGGCTTGGCCCGTTCGCGTCTACTTTGCCAGCGCGGCTGTCACCGCCTTGAGTAGCTTCACTCCAGCGGGGCCCGTCTGCTTGGCGATGGCCTCGGGAATGCCTTTTTCCTTGTCCTTGAACTTCTGGAGCTCCGCCTCGGTTGGCTCGTGGATCGCGTACCCGTAGCGGACGAGGTTCTTCAGCAAGACCGGCTCCATCTTGCGAACCTGGTCGCGGCCCCAAGTGGTCAGCTCGTAGGGGACGCTCAGCAACACCTTCTGAATGTCCGGCGGCAGCGTATCGAACCACTTCTTCGAGTACACGACGATGCCCGGCTGATAGGAATGCTTCGACAGGACCAGGTTCCGCTCGCCATCGTCGAGGCCCTGGTACCAGGTCGTGGCCATCGCGAAGAGCGGGGTGTTGTCGAAGCCGTCGACGACGCCGGTCTGAAGGCTCGTCATGGTATTGGCCACATCGATGGTCACGGGGCTTGCGCCAAGCGCGCGATAGGCCTCGACGTGTGCAATCGCCTCCTGGGACCGGAACCGGACGCCCTTCATGTCTTCGGGGGTGCGAACCGGCCGGCGGCTGAAGTACGAGCGAAAGCCGTTCTCACCCCAGAGCCCGAACACCAGCTGTTGGTCTTCCAGGATCTTGCGGACCTGCTTCAGCACCTCCGGATCGTCGAGGGCCTTGTCCGCCTCCTCGACCGTGTCGAACACGTACGGCGCTTCGAGGACGTTCACCTCGCGGACGATCGAGCTCAACCCGCCGACCGAGCCGGCGAAGCCTTGCTTGCTTCCCATCTGGGCGCGTCGCGCCAACGAGCGCTCGTTCGAGCCGCCGAGCCGCAGCTTCACTTTGACTCGACCGCCGGTTTCTTCCTCGATGTACTTCTTCAGCCTCTTGAGCTGAAGCGCCCACGGGCTGCCCGAGGGGACCACCGTCCCCATCTCCAATTCGTACTCGTGTTCCTGCGCCGATACCGGCGCGACTGCTGCATACAGGAGGGAAAGGGCGACCAGCGCCGCGGCAAAAGGAACAGAATTACGCATTGGATTCTCCTCGGGCAAACCTCGTGGACGGGTGGGTTGTCGACACTATTCAGACTAGAAGTAGTCGTCGATCTCCGACATCAGCTTCTTGGCCTTGCGCTGCTCGCACTCGTTCTCCGGCTTGATCTCGGGGATGACGTTGGGATCGCCTTCGAGAACGTAGCTCAAGAGCTCCTCGAACAGCGGCCGGTTGTCTTCCTTGATGGCCCACTCCTCGGCCATGAGGACTCGCGTGCCCCAGTAGTTCGGCTGCGCGTCGATGGAGATGTTGAAGTGCTTGGCCGATTTCTTCATGTCGCCACCGGCGAAGCTGGGCGCCCTGGCATAGAACGCGCCGAAGTAGCGATCGGGCCCCTGGTACCAGTACAGGGGATCGTTTTGGAGACAGAACTCCATGATCTCGCGGACCTCGTCTTTGTAGGACAGAAGCGTTGCGAAGCTCTCCAACGTCGCCCAGCGGGCGAGATTGGAGGAGCGCCAGTAGAGCGCCGGCACAGCCGAGCTGTCGAGGACACCAATCGCGTCTTCAATTCGTGCACGCGCTGCCATCTCCTCAGCGAACGCCGGAGACAGAGCGGACAAGGCGCGCTCGGCGGCCTTGGTGCCTTTCTCATGGGTGTCTTTATAGAGATCGGGGTTGTCCTCGTCGAAACGCAGATGGCAGTCCGCGTAGAAATAGATCGCGTGCGTCAGATCGGTCAGCGCCCGCCAGTTGGATGGGTCGATGTCGGTCGCGGCTTGGTACGCATCGACCGCCGCCTTCGCCTGCGCTTCGTCCCCTCGATTCAACCACGCGGCGTCGGCCTGCGCCAAAAGCGCGGCGACTTGCGCCCGGGCCGCATCATCGAGCTGGACGGCTCCGCCAGTCGTGTCCCACGCCGTCTCGCGGGTCGACCCGCAGCTGGCCACCAGGGCACCCATGCACACCAGGGCAACCCAGTGCCCGAACTTCAACGAACGCTTCATGCTTTCCTCCTGATTCCACGCCCGATCCGGCGGGGTTACTGGCGGGGCATACCAAGAGCCCTTTCACGCTGTCAACGACGCAGATCTCGCCGGGGGTGGTTTGCTTGCGGGGAGACCGGCGCTGTGGTAGCTGGTGCACCGAAAATTGGGTTTGCCTTTCGATGGGTGGGCCGCCTCGGCCCGCCCATTTTTCGTTCGGGGGCCCAGGCCGACATTGACCCAGGAAAAGCCACATCTCGAAAGCTCCTTGGAGCAGCTGATCGACCCGATTTGCCGCGCGCACGCCGTCGAAATGGTCGACGTGCGCTATTTGCGCGAGCCGGGGGGCGCGGTGATCCGCGTCATCATCGACCGGGACGTGCCCGGCCTGGACATCGGCAGCGGGGTCTCCCTAGAAGATTGCACTGCGGTCAGCCGGGACGTGTCCACGGCCCTCGACGTCCACGACGATGTGCTCCCTTCCGGGAGCTTCCGCTTGGAAGTCAGCTCCCCGGGCCTTGAGCGTCCGCTCGTGAAGCTTTCGGACTTCGAAAGATTCTCGGGACGCGAGGTCAAGGTGCGCACCCGAACGCCCATCGACCGTCAGCGCCGCTTTCACGGAAAGCTCCTCCGGGTCGTCGACCGGAGCATCGAGCTCGACCAAGACGGCAAGGTTCTTTTGATTCCCCACGAGGACATCGCGCAAGCAAACCTCGTGTACCGATTCTCGAAATAGGTGGTTGGACAGCAATGCAACAAGGCACGCTCTCACTTCAGCACGTGATTGAACAGGTCAGCCAGGAGAAGGGCATCGATCCCAAGATCCTGGTCGAGGCCACCGAGCAGGCGATTCTCACGGCAGCCAAGAAGACGTTTGGTCCAGATCGCGAGCTGGAAGCAAGATTCAACGACGAAACCGGCGCGGTGGACTTGTTTCAGTACATGACCGTCGTGGAAGAGGTCGACAATGACGAGCAGGAGATCTCGCTCGAGGACGCACGGTCTCATGGGCTCGAGGCGGAGATCGGGGAAGAGCTCGGTTTTCAGATTTTCTATCTGCCGGAGGACCGCGAGAGGGCCCGGGAGCAGGACAAACAGTTCGGCGGGCTGCTCAACCTCGAGCAGAGCCGAAGCCGGTTCGGCCGGATCGCGGCCCAGACCGCGAAACAAGTGATCATCCAGCGTGTCCGCGACGCCGAGCGCGAGCGAGTGTACGCCGAGTACAAGAATCGCAAGGGTGAAATCATCACCGGTGTCGTTCGGCGTTTCGAGCGCGGATCGAACATCATCGTCGATCTGGGACGCGGGGTGGAAGCGATCTTGCCGCCGCGCGAGCAGACCCCGCGCGAGAGCTACCGCCCTGGCGACCGGATCGTCGCCTATCTGAAAGACATCGATCGGGAGGCGCGCGGTCCGCAGATCATCCTCTCGCGAACCGACGTCGGCCTGCTGGTCAAGCTGTTCGAGATGGAGGTGCCGGAGATTTACGAAGGCATCGTGCGCATCGTGGCCGCGGCACGCGAGCCCGGAGCCCGTTCCAAGATTGCAGTCAGCAGCCGAGACTCGGACGTGGATCCCGTGGGTGCGTGCGTCGGCATGAAGGGGTCTCGCGTCCAGGCGGTAGTCCAAGAGCTTCGTGGCGAAAAGATCGACATCGTGCCGTGGGACCGCGACCCGGCCCGCTTCGTCTGCAATGCAATTGCGCCGGCGGAGGTGGTGCGCGTCGTGATCGACGAGGCAAACTCCAACATGGAGCTCGTAGTACCGGATCCGAAGCTGTCGCTGGCCATCGGCCGACGCGGCCAAAACGTGCGGCTCGCGTCTCAGTTGACCGGCTGGCGGCTCGACATCGTCAGCGAGTCTCGATTCAAGCAGATCGAGGAAGAAGCCATGGCCGCGCTATCTCGCTTGAGCGCGGACGAGGAAGTATCGCGGTCGCTCTACCGGATGGGCTTCCGGAGCCTGGACGAAGTGGTCGACGCAAGCGCCAACGAGCTCGCTTCCGTCCCGGGAATTTCGGCGGACGACGTGCCGAGGCTTCGTGAGAACGCCGCCCGGGCCATGGAGGAGGTGCGCAAGGAAGCGCTGGAGGCCATGGCCGCCCGGACGGAGCCGCCCACCGATCGCGACAAGCTCTTGCTGGTGCGCGGTGTCAACGCGCGGGTTGCGGACCTGCTCGAGCAGAGCGGCTATGGCTCTGTGGAGGCGATTGCCCGCGAGGACGACACCGACCGTTTTGCCATCAAGTCCGGGCTCGGAGCGGCCAAGGCCCAAGCGGTCAAGGCGGGCGTGACGCATTTTCTCGACAACGAGTGGCCCCCCATCGAAACGAAGATGGAGCAGAGCATCGCGGCCGCACAGGCCGAAGCCGCGAGGGTCGAAGCCGAGGCCGAGGCCGCCGCTGCAGCCGCCGCGGTGCAAGCCGAGGCCGAGACGCAGCCCGAGCCAGCGATCGCACCGGAGCCCCCCGCTGGCAACGTCGCCGCGGCGGCGGAAACCGAGGAGTTGAAGCAGGGGTAGTCGATCGATGTTGAACGTCATGAGCAGAAGCGAACGAGACAGAGCCTCGAAGCGGATGTGCGCGGGCTGCGGAAGCCGCGCCGGGCGCGAGGAGCTGGTGCGTCTGGTCGTGGCCGACGCGGCGCCTTTCATCGCGGTGGACTTGGGGCGCCGGCTCGGGGGACGCGGTGTTTCCGTGCACCCGAGGAGGGACTGCATTCGGTCTGCGACCCAGCGAGGCGGGTTGGCTCGAGCGCTGCGGGCCTTGCCTCGGGTCGAGCCCGAAAGCATCGAGCGGATGATCGTGGAACAGCTCGAAAAGCGCGTGCTCGGGCTATTGAGCTCCGCACAGCGCCGACGGAGCTTGGCGCTCGGGGCCGAAGCGGTTCGCTCCGCGCTGCAGGCGGGGCGAGGGGATCTTTTGATCCGCGCGAAAGACTCGCGGGGTCGTGTGAACGAGCTCTCCCGCATGGCGACCGCGCTTGGTTGCACGACTGCCACTTGGAGGACTAAGGGAAGCCTCGGGGACGCATTTGGCCGTTCGGATCTGGGCGTTCTCTTGGTGATGGATCGGGGCATCGCGCGTGCAGTGGTGGATTGCCTCTCGCACATCGAAGCCTTATCGGAGGATGGATGAATAAGGTTCGAGTCTACGAGGTCGCTCGTGAGCTGGGGGTCGACAATCGCGACCTGATTCAGCGGATCGCGACGTTGGGGATCCAAGTACGCAATCACATGAGCGTGCTGGATCCAGTCGAAGTGGACCGTATCAAGCGATCACTGGAAAAGGACCGTGGCGAGACCATGGTCGAAGAGCGCATTCGACCCACGGTCGTGCGTCGCAAGCGCCGCAAGGCAGCCGAGGAACCCGAGCCGGCAGCAGCCGCAGAGGCCCCGGTCGTCGCGCCTCCAAGCCTACCGACTCCGATTGCGCCCCCGGAGGTCGAACCTATGCACGAGCCCGCGCCGATGGAGGCGCCGGTCGCTCATGAGGTAGCGCCGCCAGCCCCGCCGCCGGCCGAGCCAGCCGAAGAGCAGCGCGTCTCGGAGCCTCCGCCGCCGCTCCGGGAGCCATCGGAGCAGCTTGTTGAGGAGCGAGGCCGTTTCTCGTACGACCCGCTTCCGCCCGGTGTCATGCGTCGGGGCAAGGCCAAAGCGCCGAGCGCGGCACCGCTTTCCGAAGGCGCACGGCGCCGCATCGTCGCCGAGCATGCTGCGCAGCGCGAGCAGGCGCCTCGCCGACGCGAGATCCGCGGGCGTTCCTCGATCGGACCGACCGGCAGGCCGCAGGGGCGTCCCGGCAAGAAGCGCCTGCAGCCCGGCAAGAAACCGAAGCAGACCGAGATCACGGTGCCGAGCGCGCAAAAGCGCGTGATCCGGATCGAGGACAACATTCAGCTTCAGGCTTTGGCGCAGCGCATGAGCCTCAAGGCGACGGACGTCTTGATGAAGCTCATGGAGCTCGGGGTCTCTGGCGTGCACATCAACAGCACGCTCGATGCGGACACGGCGTCGGTGCTGGCAGGCGAGTTCAACTACGAGGTCGAGAACGTCGCGCGGAGCGAGGACGAAATCGTCGGCGATGCGCGCGGCCAGTTCGAAGACAAGGCCGCCGACCGCGCGCACCGGCCTCCAGTCGTGACCGTCATGGGTCACGTGGACCACGGAAAGACCTCTTTGCTCGACAAGATTCGCGAAAGCGACGTGGTTGCCGGAGAAGCCGGCGGGATCACGCAGCACATCGGCGCATACCGGGTCGATACCGATCGGGGGACCGTGGTGTTCCTCGATACGCCGGGTCACGAGGCCTTTACCGCAATGCGGGCCCGCGGCGCGCAAGCCACGGACATCGTCGTGCTGGTGGTGGCCGCCGACGATGGCGTCATGCCCCAGACCAAGGAGGCAGTGAACCACGCGCAGGCAGCGGAGGTCCCCATCGTGGTGGCGGTCAACAAGATCGACAAGCCCGAGGCTAATCCGGACAAGGTCAAGAACGAGCTTGCCGCCCTCGGGCTTCAGCCGGAGGAGTGGGGTGGGGACACCATCTTCATCCCCTGCTCGGCCATGACCGGCGAGGGCATCGACAGCCTGCTCGAGAACGTGCTGTTGCAGGCCGAGGTGCTCGAGCTGACGGCCAATCCCCACATTCCTGCCGAGGGTGTAGTGCTCGAGGCGTATCTCGATCGCGGGCGAGGTCCGGTGGCCAACGTCTTGATTCGAGACGGTTCTTTGGATACGGGCGACTACGTCGTGGCCGGTGGCGCCTGGGGCCGCGTTCGCGCGATGACCGATGATCGCGGCAACCAACTCACGAGCGCTGGACCCGCCACGCCGGTCGAGGTGCTGGGGTTGGCCGAGCTGCCGGCGGCAGGGGACCTGTTCTATGAGGTCACCGACCAGCGCAAGGCACAGGAGGTGGCCGGAGCCCGCAAGAAGCCGGGCGCCCCGAGCGCGGCGCCAGCGGGCGGCCTCAGGGGGCTCGACCAGCTCCAGGCCCTCATGCAGAGCGGGGACGTTCAGGAGCTTCGGCTGGTGGTCAAGGCCGACGTGCAAGGCTCGGTGGAAGCCCTCCAAGGGGCGCTCACCGACCTGGCCACCGAAAAGGTCAAGGTCAACGTGATCCACACCGGCGTCGGTGGGATCACCGAGAACGACGTCATGTTGGCGAGCGCATCGCAGGCGATCGTCCTCGGCTTCAACGTCCGGCCTCAGGGCAAGGCCTCGTCGACCGCCAAGAAGGAGGGCGTCGAGATTCGGACCTACAACGTGATCTACGAGGCCATCGACGACGTGAAGGCCGCGATGAAGGGTTTGCTCGCGCCCAAGGTGGTGCAGGCAGAGCTCGGCAAGGCCGAGGTGCGGCAGACGTTCGGGATCCCGAAGATCGGCACCATCGCGGGTTGCATGGTGCTCGAAGGGAAGATCCTCCGTGGCGCTCGAGCAAGGCTGGTGCGGGACGGTGTGGTCGTCTGGGACGGGCCGATGGGCTCGGTCCGACGGTTCAAGGAAGACGTCAAGGAAGTCCAGGCTGGCATGGAGTGCGGCATCGGCCTTCAGGGCTTCAACGATATCAAAGAGCAAGACGTCATCGAGTGCTACGAAGAGCAGCAAGTCGAGGCGACGCTCGAATGAGCGGGATGCACTGAGGAGCCACGCATGGTCGTCGGCGTTTGTCAGATTTCGCTTTCGTTGCCGGGTGTGACCTCTTTGAAGGCGAAACGATCGATCGTTCGAAAGGTGCTCGACCGGACGATGAACCGCTTCAACGTGTGCGCCGCGGAGGTCGGATACCAAGACGTGCATCGGCGGGCGCTGCTCGGCTTCGCCGTCATCTCAGGAGACCGCAGGCATGCCAATGCGATGCTGGATTCCATCGCGTCGTTCGTCGAGTCGTCATCGGAGGCCGTGGTACTGGATCGAACGACCGAGCTCGTGTCGGTCGGAGAGCTCCGGGAGTGGGCAGGCTGAGCCATGGTGCAAAAGGCCTTTCGAAGAGCGGACAGAGTCGCAGAGCGCATTCGAAGCGAGCTCATGGACCTCTTGCTACGCGGCAGCTTGCGTGATCCGGCGGCCAGCGAGGTCGTGATCTCCGCAGTCCGTGTGACCGACGATCTCAGCATCGCACGAGTGTACGTGCGCGTGCTCGAGGAGATCGGGGCCGACCGCCAGGAGCAGGTCGTCGAGGCCTTGGGACGGGCGACGGGCTTTCTCCGCCGCGAGCTGGGGCACCGGTTGCAGCTTCGGCACGTTCCCGCCCTCGAGTTCTACTGGGACGACGTGGTGGATTCGGCCCTTCGCATCGAGTCAATCTTGGAAGAGATCCGCGACGAAACGGGTGGTGGTACGGAGGGGTCGCAATGATCGAGCGAGCCGTCGAGATCATCGAGAGTGGCGAGCGATTCCTCGTGGCGTGTCATCGACGCCCCGACGCGGATTCCCTTGGCTCCGCCCTCGGGCTCATCAGGACGCTGCGGGCCGTTGGGAAGCAGGCCACGCTGTTCATGCCCGAGTCGATTCCCGAGTCGCTCTCGTTTCTGATGCAAGACGAGCAGAGCATCGACACGGTGCCCGAAGGGACGCGCTTCGACGCCACGTGGATCATGGACATCGCCGCGAAGGCGCTCATTCCGCCAAGGTTTCCAAGCCCCGAGGTGACCGGTCCAGTCATCATCGTCGACCATCATCACGCACACGACGACATTGGAGACGTCGTGCTTCGGGATACGAGCGCGGCTGCCACCGGCGAAGTCGTCGTGCGGATCATCGACGCGCTGGGCCTCGAATCGATTCCAGAGGGCGCGGCGACTCCGATCTATGCGGCGATCGTGTCGGATACGGGCGGCTTTCGATACGCGACGACCCGGCCGGCCACCCTTCGACTCGGCGCGCGCCTGGTGGAGGCCGGAGCCGACCCCTGGCAGGTGGCTCAACAACTGTTCGAGCGATGGGAACCGGCGAGGCTTCGTCTGCTGTCGTCGATCATCGCGACCCTCGAAATGGCGTTCGACGACCGCGTCGCGATCATGCGCGTGACTCGACAGATGCTTCAGATTTGCGGCGCCAACGACGACATGGTCGAAGGCATGGTCAACTACGCCCGCAGGGTGCAGGGGGTGGAGATTGGAGCTCTCCTGTGGGAGTGGCCGGTGCGCTCCGCCGAGGGCAACCACCTCGAGACGAAGATCAGCCTTCGCTCGAGCGGCGCCGCGGACGTGTCTGCCATTGCGGCTGCGCTCCATGGCGGCGGGCACCGGGCGGCGGCGGCTACACAGCTCGACGTCGACATCGATCGCGCCGAGGAGCTGCTGCGCGACGAGCTCGCCAAGTACTTCGCATGAACGGCATCCTGGTGGTCGACAAGCCTTCCGGATGCACCTCGCATGACGTCGTGCAACGGGTGCGCTGGGCATTGGGTCAGCGCTCGGTGGGGCACGCCGGTACGCTCGACCCGCTTGCGACGGGCGTGTTGGTCGTCGCCATTGGCGAGGCCACGAAGCTCGTTTCGTATCTTCAGCTCGACGACAAGCGCTACGACGTGACCATTGCGCTCGGGACCGAAACCGATTCGCTCGATGCAGACGGAGAGGTCGTCGCCACGGCCGACGTGCCTCGGCTCGATCGGGCCGCGGTCGATGCGGCCCTGCAGCGATTCATCGGCCGCCATCCGCAGAAGGCGCCCGACCTGAGCGCCATCAAGGTCGCTGGGACGCCGCTACACCGCCGGGCGCGCCGCGGTGAGCAGGTCGCGGCGCCAGTTCGGGAGGTCGAGCTTCACGAGGCGAAGGTCGCGGGCCTGAGTGAAGAGCGCTTGCGTCTGCATCTGCACTGCGGGACCGGCTTTTTCGTCCGATCCCTCGCGCGGGACCTCGCACGCGCGCTTGGAACGGTGGGGCACGTGGAGTCGCTGCGACGCACGAGCAGCGGAGCCTTTACGCTCGACGGTGCGCTCGCGGGCGACGAGCTCAGCAGGGAGGCGATCGCGGCCCGGCTCATCCCGATGCGGAAGGCCTGCGAGGTGCTCCGCCGTGTGGACCTCACCGAGCAGGGCGTAGAGGATGCGCGGCACGGTCGGCCGATCGCGCCCGAGGTCATCGTTCGGGCCACGTGGCGAGACGCCTCACCGGGAGAGCCGTTGGCACTATTCGGTCCTGACGGTGAGCCGGTAGCGCTCGGGCGTCGAGAGGACAACGGCATCCGGATCGTCCGCGGGTTCACGGCTCCGGCATCCGATGTGGTAAGCCGATAGTGTGGAACGGGCTCGCACGCTGATCATTGGAGCGGGAATCAGCGGCCTCGCATTCGCGGACTGGGCAGAGGACGACGACTATCGAATCGTCGAAGGCGAGGACGAGATGGGCGGCTATTGCCGCACCGTGAAGCGAGACGGCTTCGTCTGGGACTACTCGGGGCATTTCTTTCATTTCCGTCACCCCGAGATCGAGCAGTACTTGGTTGCCCGCATGCACGGCCACCGGGTGCTTCGCATCCAGCGTGACAGCCGCATTTGGTATGGGGACCGCTTCATCGACTTTCCCTTCCAGAAGAACATTCATCAGCTTCCGCCCGCCGAATACGAGGAATGCATTCGCGGCTTGCTGGAACGGCCAGCGGAAGAGGGAGAGAGCTTTCAGGAGATGCTTTATGCGCGCTACGGGAGAGGCATCGCCGAAAAGTTTCTCGTCCCCTACAACGAAAAGGTCTACGCGACGGACTTGGGCCGGCTCGACGCGGAAGCGATGGGACGTTTCTTTCCGCATGCGAGCGTCGAGGAGATCCTCGGTGGCGTCGATAGGGGGCAAATCGAAGGCTACAATGCGACCTTCACCTATCCGGAGGGCGGGGCGATTCAATATATCGAAGCGCTTGCCGAGGGCGTCCGCCGCGACTGCATCGCGCTTGGCGAACGCGTCATCGAGATCGATCCTCTTCGCAAGGTCGCCCGCACGACGAAACGCGATATCGGCTACGAGCGGTTGATCAGCAGCGCCCCGTTGCCTGACTTGCTGGCGATGTGCCGTGTCGAATACGACCGCTCCGCGCTCAGTCACAACAAGGTCCTGGTCTTCAACCTCGGCTTCGATCGCAAGGGACCGACGGACGTCCATTGGATTTACTACCCGCAGCGGGAGCTGTGCTTCTATCGTGTGGGCTTTTACGACAACATCTTCGGGTCCGACCGAATGAGCCTGTACGTCGAGATCGGTCTTGCGAGCGAGACACCTCTATCCGAACGGGATCACGGCGCAATGAAGGCCCAAGTGCTCGACGACCTGAGAGCCTGCGGGATAGTGACCGGCCAAACGCTCATCGCGTCTCATCAAGTCGTGCTCGATCCGGCTTATGTCCACGTCACCACGGCCTCGAACGAAGAGGCCGCGGCCCAAAAGAAGCGGCTCGCCGTTCACGACATTCACTCCATCGGACGTTACGGGTCTTGGACGTATTGCTCGATCGAGGACAACATCGTCGAGGCACGCGCCTTGGCCGAGTCGCTGTATGGCTCGGTCGTGACGTGTTAGGGTTGCGACATGCCGAGCAAATCCATCAAGTGGCAGGCGATGGCGGCGATCGCTGCGTCGTTGGCCTTTGGGCTCTCCGCTTGCAAGGGCAAGCCCGCCGAAGAGAAAGCCGAGGCGCCGACGCCAGCGCCGACACCGGCGCCGAAAGAGGCAGAGCTGCCACCGGCTCCCTCGGGGTTCCCAGAAATGAAGATCCCCGAGGACAATCAACAGACGCCAGACAAGATCGCCCTCGGCCACCAGCTCTTCTTCGACGCGCGCTTGAGCGTCGACGGTTCCCGATCCTGTTACTCGTGCCATCAGAACGAGCACGGCAATGGTGGCGAGACGCCGCTCGCAGTGGGCGCCGAGGACAAGGAGCTCACGCGCCATAGCCCGGTGATCTGGAACACGGGATACTTCGACGCCTTTTACTGGGACGGGCGCGCGGACAGCCTCGAGGCGCAAGCCAAGGGTGCATGGGGCGGCGGCAACATGGGCGTGGGCAAGGACAACCTCGCGAAGAAGACCGCAGAGCTCGCCAAGATCCGGGGCTACAAGAAGCAATTCGCCGAGGTCTTTCCCGATGAAGGCATGACGCCCGACACCGTGGCCAAGGCCATCGCTGCCTACGAGCGGACGCTGATATGCGACGACACGGCCTACGACCGCTACGCCGAAGGCGACGAGAGCGCGCTCACCGATCGGCAAAGGGAAGGCTGGGCGCTGTTCATGGGCAAGGGTCAGTGCGCCGTGTGTCACGCCCCGCCGCTCTTTTCGAGCGCGATGGCGGCGCCCGGAGGGCTCTACTACAACGTCGGCATCGGCACTGCGGGCAAGCCAGAGGACCAGGTCGACGTGGGACGCTACGCAGTTACGCAACGAGACGCCGACTGGGCCGCATTCAAGATCCCCTCGCTGCGGAACGTCACCAAGAGCGCTCCCTACTTTCACGATGGGTCCGTGGCAACGCTCCAGGAAGCCGTGCGGATCATGGCGAGCGGCGGGATCGACAACAAGAACAAGACCGCGCTCCTAGCCGACCGAGGCCTCAGCGATGCCGAGCACGCAGCGCTCGTCGCCTTTCTCGGCGCGCTCGACTGCGGTGGCACCTTGGAGCAACCAGACCTTCCGAAATAGCGACGCCGAGACACGGAGCCTCTAGCGCTAGTCCGAGCGTGAGAACTCGCGCATCAGATCGCCCCACCTCATGGCCGCCACTCGAACTCGAAGACGTCGCCACCAACGACCAACGGTGGATTGACTTTGACGTTGTCGAGACCGTCAGGCGCATGTCCGAAAGCGACATACGTAATTGTTTACGCACGTGCTGAATGGGTTGACAACGGGGCGCTTCTGTTTTTGCGACGCTTCGAAAACGGCAGCACTCGTGGACGTGCACCCACGTCGCTTAGAAGCAAGCGGATTCGAAATTGTCGTCGGCGGCCTTGCAGGGGTAGCTATCGAACGGCTCCTCGAACCAGTAGGCGTCCACGTCCTCACACGTTGGCAGGTCGCCGACACACTCAAACGCGCCCGCCGCGGCGGACTCGCATTCAGAGCTAGTGTCCGCGCTCACATCGAGAACATAACGACAATACTGCTCACACCTGGGAATCTGTTCTTCGGGAGGATAGCATTCAGCCTCTTTCGCACAGAATGACTCGCACACGCCCGAATTCCCGTCACCACCACACGCCGTTGGCATGACAACCAGCACCAGCACGCAAAGCGTTTCGACCAAGTACCGCATCACAACCTCCCGTCTTGCGTCCCCGCCGCTGAGGCCGGTTGGTGTCGGTGCAATACCTATGCCTAGGAGCAGCGCTGTCTTTCTTGAGGAATTGCTCGTGAGTGAGGTGCAAGCAGTGCGTTTGCCCGAGCACGGACGAAATGATTGCGGCGTCCGCAATTCTTCACCCGGTCGCTTTGCCTGGTTTCTTCGGAGGCGCCGACTGGATTCGAACCAGCGAATGGAGGTTTTGCAAACCTCTGCCTTACCACTTGGCTACGGCGCCCGACGGCTGCACCATGTAGCGCTTCTCTTGGCGCTTGTCACGCAGCGATTCCAAGAATAGCCGAGGACCGGGCTGACGCGCCAGACTGCCCGTGGTAGGCACTCGGGTATGCCATCACAGGACTCCTTCAAGAGCCGTGTCACCATCCAGGCGGGAGGCCGCCAAGTCGTCATCCATCGCCTGGATTCTCTGGCCCGCGCAGGCTTTCCGGGCATCGATACGCTACCGTACTCCATCCGCGTTTTGCTGGAGAACTTGCTTCGGTATGAGGACGGAAAGACCGTCACGCGGCAGGACATCGAAGCCGTGGCAAGTTGGGATCCAGCCGCGGCGCCCAGCGCGGAGATCGCCTTTCGACCGGCGCGAGTGCTCCTGCAGGACTTCACGGGCGTGCCCGCCGTCGTGGACCTCGCGGCCATGCGAGACCAGTTCGCCAAGATGGGAGGCGACCCGAGCCGAATCAATCCTCTTCAGCCGGCGGACTTGGTGATCGATCACTCGGTCCAGGTCGACTCGTATGGGTTGCTGCGCTCGTTCGAAGAAAACGTGAAGAGGGAATTCGAGCGCAACCTGGAGCGCTACCAGTTTCTGAAGTGGGGGCAGAGCGCTTTCCAGAACATGCGCGTGGTGCCACCGGGCACGGGCATCGTGCATCAGGTCAATCTGGAATACCTCGCAAGCGTGGTGTTTACTCGCGACGTCGACGGCCAAACGATCGCGTATCCCGACAGCTTGGTGGGCACCGACTCGCACACCACTATGATCAACGGGCTCGGCGTGCTCGGCTGGGGCGTGGGCGGCATCGAGGCCGAAGCGGCGATGCTCGGTCAGCCGATCAGCATGCTCCTGCCGCAGGTCGTGGGTTTCAAGCTCACCGGTAAGCTTCGAGAAGGCGCAACGGCTACCGACGCCGTGCTCACGGTCACGCAGATGCTTCGTAAGAGGGGCGTCGTCGGGAAGTTCGTGGAGTTCTTCGGTGAAGGCATGGAGACGCTTTCGCTGCCGGACCGTGCGACCATCGCGAACATGGCGCCCGAATACGGCGCCACCATGGGCTTTTTCCCGGTCGACCAGGAGACGCTGGCCTACCTTCGCTTCAGCGGGCGAGAGGAATCACACGTCGAGCTGGTCGAGCGTGTTCTGAAGGAGCAGGGCCTCTTCCATACGGCGAGCTCGCCCGAGCCGCGGTTCACCGACACCCTCGAGCTCGACCTCGGAGACGTGGTTCCATCGATTGCCGGGCCGAAGCGTCCTCAGGATCGAATCGCGCTGACCGAATCGAAGCCTTCCTGGCAGGAGGCGTTGCGCGCGTTCGAAGCTTCCGCAGACGACGCCGCAGAGGTGACTCGCGGCGACGACACCTTCACCCTGCGCAACGGGGCCGTGGTGATTGCCGCCATCACGAGCTGCACGAACACCTCGAACCCGTCGGTGATGCTGGGTGCAGGCCTCGTAGCCAAGAAGGCCGTCGAAAAGGGGCTTCGCACCAAGCCGTGGGTGAAAACGAGCCTTGCGCCCGGCTCGCAGGTGGTGACCGAGTACCTCGACAGGTCTGGCCTGATGGACGACTTGGAGGCTCTTCGCTTCAATCTGGTGGGCTACGGCTGCACGACCTGCATCGGCAATTCGGGACCCCTCGATCCCGAGATCGCGGAGGCGATCAAGGCCCACGGTTTGCTGGTGACCTCGGTGCTCAGCGGGAATCGCAACTTCGAGGGGCGTGTCAACCCTCTGACGAGGGCCAACTATCTCGCGTCGCCGCCTTTGGTCGTCGCCTATGCGCTGGCGGGGACCATGGACATCGATTTCGAGACGGATCCGATCGGGCAGGATGAGTCGGGGAACGACGTCTTCCTTCGCGACATCTGGCCCTCCCACCAGGAGATCACCGAAACCCTGCGCGCCTCGGTCAAGAAGGAGCAGTTCTTGGAGCGCTATGCCGTCGTCCTCGATGGACCTCCTCAGTGGCGCGAGGTGCAGTTCGACCCGGGAGATCGATACCAGTGGGACCCCGACTCGACCTACGTCCGGCTGCCGCCGTTCTTCGAGGGGGTAGAGGCTCGGGAGCCCGAGCCACCGAAGGACATCCAAGGCGCGCGCGTTCTTTGCTTGCTCGGCGATTCGGTCACGACCGATCACATTTCGCCTGCGGGCTCGATTGCCCTCGATAGCCCAGCCGCGCGGTATTTGCAGGAGCATGGCGTCGCTCCGCGCGACTTCAACAGCTATGGAAGCCGCCGCGGCAACCACGAGGTCATGATGCGCGGGACGTTCGCCAACATTCGTCTTCGCAACCTCCTCGCGCCCGGAACCGAGGGCGGGGTGACTCGCTACCTTCCAACCAACGAGCAGATGAGCATCTACGATGCGTCGATGCGATATCAGCAAGACGGCGTGCCGCTGCTGGTGATCGCCGGCAAGGAGTACGGCACCGGCTCCTCGCGTGACTGGGCTGCCAAGGGCACTTTGTTGCTCGGCGTCCGTGCCGTGATTGCCGAGAGCTACGAGCGCATCCACCGGTCGAATCTCATCGGCATGGGGGTTCTGCCGCTCGAGCTCGAGCCGGGCAGCAACCGCGAAACGCTCGGCCTCACTGGGGAAGAGACGTTCTCGATTTCCGGCATCTCCGAGGGCTTGGCGCCGGGCAAGAAGCTTGCCGTTCAGACGAGCACGGGGAAGTCGTTCACCGTGACGGCGCGCGTGGATACGCCGCAGGAAGTCGAATACTACCTGCACGGCGGCATCCTGCAGTACGTCTTACGTCAACTGGCAGCACGGGAGCAGAGCCACGATTGAGGCACCATGTCGTTGATCTTCGTCATCTCTCCACCGCGCGCGGGGTCGACGCTGCTTCAGCGAATGATGGGTGCGCATTCGGAGATCTACACGCATCCCGAGCCACACCTAGTCACGCCAATTGCGCATCTCGGCGTGTACTACAACGTGGACAAGGCGCCGTACGATCACATCAATGCCGCCGAGGCGATGAAAGCGTTCATCGAGGACTTGCCAAATGGCGAGCAGGACTACCTGGATGCGTTGCGCTGCTACACCGACACGCTCTACGGGCGAATGTTGAAAAAGAGCAATCGCAGCTACTTTCTCGACAAGACGCCTGCCAACGCGCTCGTGCTGCCGTTTCTTCATCGTCTCTATCCGGATGCGAAATACGTGGTGCTCACCCGTCATCCGCTGGCCGTCTTCAGCTCGTACGCCAACAGCTTTTTCAATGGCAACTGGCGCGAGGCGCATGCCTTCAATCCGATTCTCGAGCGTTACGTGCCCGCGATGGCCGCCTTCGTGCGAATGCGACCCGTTCCCTTGCTTCAAGTCGCCTATGAAGACCTGGTCACCGATCCGGACGCGCAGCTAGAGCGGGTCTTCGCGTTTCTCGGGCTCGAGCACGAGCCGGAAGCCGTCGATTATGGCAGGGCCGGCCCAGCAAAAAGGGGAATGGGTGATCCCATCACCGTCAACAGGCAAGGCCGCCCCGTGACGGCCAGCGTCGACAAATGGGCGGCCGAGCTCGCTGCCGACGCCGACAAGCGAGCGTTGGCCGAAGAGATGATGGCTCGCCTCGATCCGGCTGATCTCGAGGTCTGGGGGTGGCCCGTCGACGCCGTGTGGGCGTCGGTGGAGGCCGCTGGCGGAGGCCCGCCTCCCAAGCCGCCGCGCAACAGCTACACGTTGCAGCGCCGCATCATGCTGTCGCTCAAGAAGGACATTCACAAGCGCCCGCACGGCAAGCTGATCAAGCGCGTGAAATACTACTGCGACGTGCTGCTGCGCGAGTAGGGCCGACGTAGGCGCGCGACGATCACCTGGGACTCGGTCGCTGCCGTGATCGGTTTCCCTTGGAAATCACCGGTGTGCGATTCGATCGTGAAGCCGTTGTAGTGAAGCAGCGCCTCCAGCTCGGCGGGGAAGAACTGCCGCTGCGTGAGCGGCGTGCAAAATGACGAAGCGGCATCTTCGGGGTGCTCGAAATCCATGATGATGGTTTCGATTTGCGTCAACGGGTCGTAGCTGAAGTACTCGCCATATCGATACCGCACGCCGTTCCGAGGGTGGGGGACTTCGCCGCCCCGATAACGCCTGGACGGGTCTCGCGCCAGGCTGATCGGGTCGGGCAGGAGGACATCGAACACGAAGCGCCCGCTCCGCGTGAGATGATGACGTACGGTTGCAAACCCCCGCTCCACCTGCTCGCGCGTGTAGAGGTGCATCCAGACGTTGAATGGAGCGATCACCAGCGGAAACCGGCGGCGAAGACGGAGGCTTTCCAGGTTCCCTTTGCGAAGCTCGACGTGGGCTCGCACCTGGCGCGGCAACCGGGCCAAGCGCTCCCTTGCTTGCGCCAGCATCGGCTCCATGGGCTCCACACAGACGATGTCGATTCCTTCTTTGGCGATGGCTTGCGCCACGCGCGCCGTGCCGGCGCCGAGCTCGAGCACCGGTCCTCCGGACTCGACGGCAAGCCCAGCGTAGAAGCGGACGTCGTGTCGGCGGCGCCGGTAGGCCTGGTCGTAGTAACGGCCGTCGAGGTAGTGCGCTTGCGAGCCGATCGGAGCAGCCATCTCGTCCCGCTTAGGCACGACGGCCCACCAGATGCGCTGCGAGCTCGGCAAAGCCGCGTCCCCGATCCCCGTCGGTGACGTAGCGGGGAGGAACGGGAAGCCGGTCGAGGTGCTCCCGGACGTTGGCGACGCCGACGCTCCGCGGAAACCGTTCGAATGCGGCAGCGTCGTTTCCGCTGTCTCCTACAAACACCCAGCGATCGAGCTCCGCCGACACATCCACTCCGAGCGCGTCTCGAAGCGCACGCACGGCGCCCGAAGCCTTGTCCCAAGGTCCTGGCACCGCGTGCACGTGGACCGTCGACTCGGTGGTGCGCAGACCGAGCCCCTCGATGAGCGCGATCAGTGCATCGATCTCCGCCCGAGGCAGAGACACCCACTCGCCGATGTCGAACGCCAGGTCGCATCGGCGCGCCCGATCGTCCTGCGCCACCGTCACCTGCGGCATGGCCGCCGCCACCTCGCGTCGTACCCTGTCGAGCAGCGCCGCCTGCCGGACCCGTTCCGGCTCGCTGCTGAAATAGCCCTCATGCGCTCCCGCGGCGTCGACCCACGTCCAGCCAGCGCCGTTTTCCCCGACGGCCACTTGGACCGGCCACTGTCGGACGATGACGTCCGTCCACCCGAGGGGACGGCCCGTGACTGCGACGAGGTGCACTCCCGCCCCGGCCAATTGGTGCATGGCCGCATACGCATCGGGTTCCAGGACCCCATTTCGGGTCACCGTGTCGTCGATGTCGAACACGACCCCGCGAACGCCGGCGGGGTCGAGACTGCGATAGCTGTCCATTTCGGGCCTTCCCATACCACACCGGTGGGCTTGCAGACCGGCAGCTCGCAGCGTACCGTGGATTGAAACGGAGGGGAGTACGTGCCCAATCTGGGATTTGGCGAGTTAGTCATCGTTTTTCTGATCGTGATGCTGATTTTCGGCGCCGGACGGCTGCCTCAAATCGGTGAAGGTATCGGAAAAGCCATCCGTAACCTGAAGCGGGGCCTCAACACCGACGACGACATCGACGTAACCCCGGCCGAAAAGCAGGTCCCTCCCAAGGCAGCCTCCAGAGCGGAGGACGCCGAGGTCGTGGACAAGGTCGAGAGCAAGTAACGGCTCCTCAGCCGACATCACTTCCGCGCGCGTCGCGAAGCTCCAAGATCCACCGGCAGCTCAGGCGCAAAGGAGGAGCTAGCTCGGACGAGGCGACGGCTTCCTTGAGCTCGCTCGGGCGCAGCAGTGGAGCGAGCAGCAGCGCGATGTCGAGCGGCGTGTCGGGGTTGCGAACGATGGCGTTGCGCGGACGGTAGCGCACGACCCAGCGACGATGCTGATAGACGGCTCGCAACACCTCTGGATCGTTCGGCCGCAACGCACAGACCCGCACGACGTCGCGCTCGGTGAGCGACGGGTTGTCGAGGAGGATGCGAATGACATGCGGGTGCGGGTCGCGCACCACACGTTGAATCAGAGAGCGGTCGTGCGTTCGGGCAAGCGCCTTGCGTTCGCCGAGCGTCAACGGCCGTCCGCGCCCGAAGTCGGGAATGCGACGTTTGTTCTCTTCGGTGGCATCCGCCGGCAGAGGCGGCGTAAGGAAATCGGCGACGTGATGCAGATTGGCGTCTCGCGCGCTCGCCCCGAGCGCCGGTCGTCTCACGGCCAACCTCGGCTCGAACAGGGCCCAGCCGAGGGCCATGAAAACCGCCTGCGCATCCCCTGCGCCCAGCGAAGCGCCCCGATGGGCCTCGTCGACGAGGGCAAGCGCCTCCTCGTCCGGCAGCGACTGCAAGCGCTCGCAAATCAGGCCGACGCGCATTTCGATCTCGTCCACGCGCGCCAGGCGTTGGAACAAGTCCGCGAAGCCCTTCGTGCCTTGCATGCCCGCCGATCCCCCCAAATGCCAAGCCTAACTACGGCCGCCGAAAGCGCCAGCTTGACGCGGTGCGTCGCCACGCTAGCCTGATCCAGCCATGGCTGAGGCAGAAAGAGCTCGTGTCATCAAGCGGTACGCGAATCGTAAGTTGTACGACACGCGGGACAGCAAGTACGTGACCCTGGATCGCATCGCCGAGCTCGTTCGGAGTGGCGAAGAGGTCAAGGTGCTCGACAACCGCTCGCAGCGCGACATGACCAAGGTCACCCTCGCACAGATCATCTACGAGGAGCAGAAGAGCGGAAACGCCACGGCATGGTCCGTGCAAAGCCTTCGGGATTTCATACAGCAAGGACGGCAAAAGCTCATCTCCTCCTTCAAGGAAAGCCCGGTGGGGAGGCTCGTGGGCCGAGCCGAAGAGCTCGGTGCCGAGGTCTACAGCGCAGCCGATGATCGCGTGCGCGCCGTGTTGGAGAACGCGACCGCTCACGTCCGACAGCTGCAGAGCGAGGTGCTGAGGCTCCAGGCTCGAATCGAGGAGCTCGAATCGAAGCTCCGTCATGGCTCGTCCAAAGAGACCTCCTCGAAAGACCAGCCGCCTGATAACGTGGAATAAACCCCGTTCTCGGCGGTTCTAGGATCGAGCATGCCCAAGAAAGAGAGAAAAATCGCGGCAACGCGGCGCCTCTTCGAGGGTGAGGTTCGGCCCCATCTCGATGCGTTGTACTCGACGGCGCTGCGGCTGACGCGGTCTCCAGTAGATGCCGAAGACCTGGTGCAGGATACGCTGGTCCGCGCATATCGCTTCTATGATCGCTTCGAAGCCGGAACCAACTTCAAGGCCTGGCTGCTCCGAATTCAGATGAACGCCTTCGTGAACCGCTACCGCCGCGCTGCGCGGGAGCGGCAGGTGTTCGACGGGCCGATGGCGGCCCCGGTCGGCGAGGGCGTGATGAGCCGGTCGACCATGCGCGGCCTCACCGACCCCGTGGGGGACGCCCAACGACAGATCATCGCGCGGGAGATCAGTCGCGCATTCGAAGAGCTCTCCGATGATGCGCGCGCCATGGTGCTGCTCGCCGATGTGGAAGAGCTCTCGTACAAAGAGATCGCGGAAGTGATCGGATGCCCCATCGGCACGGTTATGTCTCGCTTGCATCGCGCGCGTAAGCAGCTGCAAAGCTCGCTACGACATCATGCCGTCCAGCTCGGGATCGTCGACACGGACGAAGATGAAGTCGATGATCCGGTTTCACTCGAAGCATTCCGTTCGAGAAAGGCGGTGAAGCCATGAGTTGCAAGCTCGTGCGACGTCATCTCGGCGCGTTCGTGGACGGAGAGCTCGATCCCGCCACACAGATCGAGTTCGAGCGCCACCTCGAGGCGTGTCCGGGCTGTCAGGAGCACTTGGCATTCGAGGGCTCGTTCCGTATGCAGACCCGTGATTCGGTTGGGCGTGTGCAGGCGCCCGAGCATTTGTGGGAACGGACCCTTCGGCGTCTCGACGAAATAGACCAGGCAAAGGCGGAGCACGCATCGTGGGTGGAAGTGCGTCCCATGCGGTGGCGGCACGCGTGGCCGATTGCGGCGGCCGCGGCGGCAATCTTGATCATCGGTGGGGTGGTCGGTCTGCCAAAGCGCTCGGACTATCAGAGCGCAGGCATGCTCCAGGACGTGGTGAACCTGCATACGCAGGCGCTGCCATCCGACGTGCAGGGCGAGGCGCCGGGCGAGGTGGTCCGCTACTTCCAAGGCAAGACGCCGTTTCCCGTGAGGCCGGCCCAGTTCGAGGAGCCGAGCGTGAAGCTCGTCGGCGCCCGGTACATCACCGTCGGCACACGACCGGCCGCAGCGCTCTACTACATTCACAACGGGCGGCGCATCACGCTGTTGGTCTTTCAGTCGCCGGACATCGTTCGCAACGCGCAGCGCACACATGTCGGGGGCCGTGAGGTCTACTATCATGATGTGGGCGGCAACGTGGTGACCATCCGCCAGCATGGCGGTCTGAGCTACGCGTTTTTCGGCGACCTGGATCGCCCGATGCTGTTCCAGCTCGCAGCAAACGCTCGCGTCGCCTACTGACCCACCCGAGGGCTTGGTTTCCCGCTGCTTCGGCGTTGACATGGCCTGGCCCCCAAGCCTATTCTTTTTTGACATAGGCGTAACTTTGCATGCGAGGGGAGCTGCTTGGACGCACTTTCGTTCAAACGGCACAAACGCTGATAACCTTGCCGCGGGAACCGAAGGGGAAACCAAATGTCGGATGACGAGATGTCGAGCGATGTGCCAACCAAGATCGGAGATCCGCCGGGGATCGACGAGGAAATCGACGAGTTTGCAGAGAGCGCCTTCGACGCGCTGATGATGGGCGGTGAGCAAAAGAAGGCCTCCGGTGAGCCCGAAGCGTTCGAGACCGCCGATCGCCCGACGGGCGAATACGAGGACGTGGAGCTCGACGACGTAATCATGGTCTCGGATGTTCCGCCGGAAGAGGCATCTTCGGTGTCGTCCGCACCGTCCGGCCCGCCGCCGTCTGCGCCGCCCCTCTCGGCGCCGCCACAGTCTGCTCGCCCGGTCTCTTCGCCGTCCTCGGCGCTCGACGCGCCAGTGACAGGCGGTCCAGAGGTGGCCCGATTGCGTTCCGAGATCTCCGAGCTCAAAGCGAAGCTCGCGGAGTCCTCTGGTGGCGTCTCGAGCCGACAGTTCCTCGATCTCCGCGAAGCGCTCAACAAGAAAGACAAAGAGATCCTCGAGCTCCGCGATCAAGTGAGCGCTCGTGACAAGGAGATCCTCGAGCTGCGTGATCAGTCGATTGGGCTGGAGCGAGCGCGCGAGGACTTGAATGAGAGAACCGCGGGACTCGAGCGCTCGTTGTCGAAGGCGCAGGAAGCCATCGCTAGCCTCTCGGAAGACAAGGAGAACGCAAACAAGCGTTACGAGGATGTGAAGGGCCGGTTCGAGCGAGAGAAGGCCAAGGCCTCGACGCTCGAGGGTGAACTGGCGCGCGAGCGTCAGGCACGTGCCGAGGACGTCGAAACCCTGAAAGGAACACACGACGCGGCCACGGCCAAGGCCCGGGCCATCCACGAAGAGGCGCTCGAGCTGCTGAAGGCGGAGTCGGCAGCCTCTTTGGCCAAGGCCAGGGAAGATCACGATGCGGCGCTCCATGCAGCCGCGAGCGAGAAGGAAACGGCGCTCGCTGCGCTTCGATCCGAGCTTGCGGATGCCCAGGCCGTGGCTCTGACACAGGCGGCCGCCGAGGCGGATGCGTCGCGACAAGCTGCGTTGACGGCTCTTCGCGAAGAGTTGGAAACGGCGGCGGCGAGCCGGATGGCGGGAGCCGAGGCCGAGTGGCAGCGCACGATGGCAGAGCGCGAAGCCGCGCTTCAGGCGGAAAAGCAGCTCGAGCTCGATACGATCGATCGGGAGCACTCCAAGCAGCTCGCAACGCTGGGACGCAAGCTCGCCGACACGGAGGTCGAGCTTGCTGGCACGCGCGAGCGCGAGAAGGTGAACGAGGAGCGGGCTGTCGAGCTGGAAGGCAAGCTCGAAGAGACACAGGCCACGTTGACCGCCACCAGCACCCAGCTCGCGGAGACGCGGCAGAAGCGGGATCGGCTCGAGGCCGAGCTGGCAGAGACGAAAGAGGCCCGGGACGGATTGCAGCGCGAGCTCGACTCCAGCCGGGCCACGGTCGAAGCCCTCAGCGCGACTAAGCGCGATCTCGAGTCACGCGTCGGCTCGCTCGAAGCGCTCAAGTCACAGCTCGAATCGAAGCTTTCGATGGCCGTCGAGAAGATTGCAACGGACGATGCGCTTCTCGAACGTGTCCGAAAGGCCATGGCCATCGGGCTGAGCCTCCTCGAAGAGCAACAGCGCAACACCTATGGGAGCTCTAACCCCGAGAGGGAACGCGCTTCCGAGGACGCAGAGTAACGGCCGGCCGAGTCGATGCCAGTCCGGGCCCGGTCGGCTCGGCCCGGGTCCCTCTCACGTCTCTCACCAGCCGGCCCAGCTCGAGGTGAGCGAGCGGAGGCGGCGGAAAGCCCGCCAGTCTCGAGAGCAGGGCGCGTGCGTGGATGGGGCGGCCGGCAGGATCGGGCGTCATCAGAGATTCGATGGCGTCGGCCAGCACTTGGGGCGCGTGGGGAGCCGCGACGCGAAGCGGGTCGTGCTGACCGGCGCGCGCACGGGCCAGGGTTTGCATGTCATTGTCGCCATCGAAAGGCCGGCGGCCCGCCAGGCACTCGTAGAGCAGCACGCCAAGTGAGAATAAGTCCGACCTCGGGCTGCACGAACGGCCGAGCGCGTACTCGGGGGCCATGTACGGGACCTTTCCCTTGAGCGCTCCGCTCTGGATGCTGCCCGGGATCCGCGTAGCCTTGGCGATGCCGAAGTCCGCGAGCTTCACCTCGCCTTCATTGCTGATCAGAACGTTCGATGGCGACACGTCGCGATGGATGATGCCGGCCGCACGTCCGCAGTCATCGGCCGTGTGCGCGTAGTCGAGCGCGGCGGCGAGCGCATGCCCCACGTACGACGTCAGGCCTGGTTCGAGAACGTTCCCGCGGGAGTGGAGATGATCGCGCAAGAGCGTTCGGAGGTCGGTTCCTTCGATGAGCTCCAGCGTGAGGTAGTGTGAGCCTTCGGCGACGCCGAAATCGAGCACGCGCGCGATGTGACCGTGATGGAGCAGAGCCGAGAGCCGGGCCTCGCGCAGGAACATCTCGATGAAATCGGCGTCGCCGGCAAACGTCGGCAAGATGCGCTTGAGGCACACGCGTTGCTCGAAGCCTGCGAGCCCGCGCCGCACGGCAACGAACGTTTCCGCCATGCCGCCCACGCCGAGACGTTTCGTCAGCTCATAGTCGCCAAAGCGCTCGGGCAACGGTGAAGCCATGGGCAGGGCAAGGTACCACAGCTCGAGAGACTGGCGTGCCTCCCCGCTTCGATCAGCGAAGCGCCTCTTCGAGCGCGGCGAGACACAGCTCGACGTGGCGGGTCGTTGCAGAGGCGCCCATCAAACCAATGCGCCACGCCTTGCCCTTGAAATCACCGAGACCTCCGCCGATTTCGAGGTCGTGCTCGCGGAGCAGCCGGGCGCGCACCGCGCGCTCGTCGACACCCATTGGCACCCGAACGAGGGTGAGGGGAGGGAGCCGCACACCCCGGGCGACGGGCAGCTCGAGACCCAGAGCATCGAGACCCTGCCACAGGGCCTCGGCCTGCTGTCGATGACGCGCGTAGCGGTGTTCGAGACCTTCTTCCAAGATCGCGCGGAGCGCTTCGTGCAGCGCGAAGATCATGTTGACGGGCGCGGTGTGATGATAGACGCGCTCGCCGCCGAAATACTGCCCGATCAAATTCAGGTCCAGGTACCAACTCTGCACGGGGGTCTTTCGGGTGGACAACACCCGGCGGGCGCGTTCGGAAAACGAAACCGGCGATAGGCCGGGAGGACACGATAGGCACTTCTGCGTGCCGGAGTACGCTGCATCGATGCCCATGCGATCGAGCTCGACGGGCACCCCACCGAGCGAAGTCACCGCGTCGACCACGAGCAGGGCGCCACAGGAATCCGCGATCGTACGAAACGGCGCGAGGTCTTGCAGCACTCCAGTCGACGTCTCGGCATGAACGACCGCAAGCACCTTGAACGAGCGCCCCTTGGCGGCCTTGGCCACGTCGTCGGGGTCGAGCGCCTCACCCCACGGAGCGTCGACCAGCGTGACGTTGGCGCGACAGCGGCGCGCCACCTCCGCCATCCGTCCGCCGAAGACGCCGTGGCGGCAGATCAGCACCTCGTCATCGGGCTCCACCAGGTTGACGAAACAGGTTTCCATGCCGGCAGAGCCCGTCGCCGACATGGGAAGCGTCAGCGCGTTCTTGGTGCCGAAGACTTGGCGCAACATCCCCTGCGTCTCGTCGAGGATCTGCAGGAACACGGGGTCCAGGTGTCCGATGGTCGGCCGCGAGAGCGCTTCCAGCACTCGCGGCGGAACATCGGAGGGTCCAGGCCCCATCAGCGTGCGCTTCGTCGAGGTCACCCGCGCAACCAGAGGCCTCAGTGAAGCCGTCGATAGACCCCAACGACGACGCCGAGAACCTGTGTGCTCCGCCAGTCATTCTTGGGAATCAGGATCGGCGCCATGTCTTTGTTGGCAGGCTGAAGCCGAACGTGCTCCCGCTCGGGGTAGTAGTACTTGCAGGTGGCCTCGTCCCCGACGAGCGCGATGATGATCTCGCCGCGGTTGGCGGTGAGCTGCTTGCGCACGAAGACGAAATCGCCGTCGAAGATACCTGCCTCGATCATCGATTCTCCGGTCACGCGCAGGCCGAAGACGTCCCGTTGGCCTCCGATCAACATCCGGTCGATCTGGACGGTATCCTCGGGATGCTCGATCGCCTCCGAGAGGGCGCCCGCCGCAACTCGTCCGACGATTGGAATCTCGATGAGATTGTCGTTGGCTGCGGGCGGACGGCTGCTGGGTTGGCCGTCGGCCGTCTTCATCAGGCGAAGCGTCCGAGACTTCATATCCTCTCGCGTGAGGTAGCCCTTGCGCTCGAGCGCCCGAAGGTGATCGTTCACCCCGTTCGTGCTTCGAATCCCCAGATGGTTACCGATTTCCCGCAAGGTAGGCGGGTATCCACGCGCGTGGATCGAGTCCGAAATGTACTCGAGAACCGCCTTTTGGCGCGCCGTCAGCTTTTGCATGCTCTCCCCCGCTCGCATATCTCACCATCCTTGGCTGTTGGTAGTTTGCTGCACAAATGTCCCCTGTAAGACTGGACAGGTGGGATAAAGGTACAGATTGTAACCAAGGATGTCAAAGAAGAGACGATCGAGGGCGGCCATTAAGGGGAAGCGTCTGGATCTGGGGGCTCCTCGCTGTCCGGAGCGTCGGGAGGCGGCGCCGCCGAGATCCGGTCTAGCGCCTCCGAGAGGACCTGTTTCGGCGAAAACCCGAGCAAACCCTCGAGGCCTCTGCCGTCCGTCAAGCCTCGCCAGAACCCCTGGGCGATGCTCACGAGCTCCTCGGATTCCATCTGCTCGAGCGTCTGGGCGATCTGCTGCGCCGCTCCTGCAAGGACGTCGAGGCCGAGCCCCGCTGCGGCAAAGGCGGGGAGCGGATGGATCAGCAGGTCTCGCGTCACGAAGGCCATGGCCCAGTCGCCCGCGCCACGTCCCCTGACGAGCCTACGCGCCGTGGGCGCTTCCATGAACAGGCCCAGGTGGACCGGGCCGAGCTCCCGTTCGACAGCCCGCACCAACACCCGATGGTCGCGACGCCATTCGCCGCCTAGCGGTCCGGCCCAGTCCGACAGAGCACGGGGACCGGCTAGAACGTCGAGCTCGGCAACGTCACGGCGCAACACCGCGCTGGTCCAGAGGTCTCCGTTTTCTTCGAACACGCCGAGGATCACGCTGTGCCCGTGTGGCAGCAGCAAATCTGAGGCGGGCTTGGCGACGGGCGCTGCGGACAGCAAAAGGTCGGGAAGGGGATTGGGCCACACGCGGAGCCAGTTCCCGTTGCCCAGCTGGCGAACCACGCGAACGAAGCGCATGACACGCGTCACGAAGTCCCGGTCGGGGCCGAGAGGCTCGGCCAAGTAGAGCTCAATGTCGGCCATCGCGCGCTCGCGCATCACGACGCAAGCGGAGGCCTGATGCGCAGCGCAAAGCGATTCGAGGTCATCGATCGGCCCGAGCGTCGCCGGATCGGTCGAGCCCTCGGCCGTGTGGAAGCTGGCCACCGGCTTGCCCGTGGCATCCACCACGACGATGATCACGCCGCTCGGCTTCTCTTCACCATCGCCGACGAACAGCGAGACCAGACGGTTCCAGGAAGTCTCGTCGAAGCCGAAAAAAGCAAAGTCTTCGCTGATCACGGCGCGGACTCTAGCATGCGTTCGAGCTACGGCAGGGCGGCGACCGCCGCCGAATACGCGTCCACCATCAGGTAGGCGCGCAAGCTCGTGGGAACATCCGCCACGCCGGTCAAATCGAGGCTCACCGTCTGGACGAGCCCCGAGTCAGGCGACTGCGCGGTCCTTTTCGTGTAGTTGAGGCCCACCGGGATGCCGGTGTCCGCATCGACGATCAGGATCCCGAAGTTGTGCTCCTCGCTTCGCAACGAGGTGGCCGTGAGCGTCGCCACGACCGCGTCGGCATTGCGTGTGAGCTCGACAGTGCCAACACCAGCCGGTGCGCTTTGCGTCCCATCCCCAAACGGGCGGAGCTCGGCGCCGCCGACGGCGTCGAGCAATCCCGTCTCCAGGTTGCAGAAGCCGAGCAACTCCAAGAACGGGCCGTAACGGTCGATCTCGTCGCAGATCGTCTTCGCGTTGAGCCAGGGGCTATGTGCGGCGTTTCCCTCGGCATCGAGGGTGGTGGCCACGCGAAAGTACTGGAAGGGAAGAGGGAAGCCGTTGAACTCGATGGTGAAGCCTTCCTCGTTGATCATCGTCAGGAGGCCATCGTCCCACCGGAAGACCAAGGGAAACCGGACGTCCGAGGCGGGGTTCACGATCGTGTTGCCTTGTCCGTCGAGCGTTCCTCCGACCCCCCAGGCCAGGATGTCGTCGCCCTGTCGTTCCAGTAGACCGATGACATAGTGAATCGAATCGAAGCCGATTTGATTGTAGCTCGGCAGAATCGTGGGAAGCGGCGCCGAGATTCGGTAGAGCTCGACGATGCCGGTTTCATCGCCAGGGGCGTCGGCCACGGCGAACGGAAACGCGGTCTCGCTTCGTGGGGACACCTCGAAGTCGAAGGTCTGGTCGAAGGTGCCGCCGACGCCAGGCACGAAGGTGAAAACCAACCCCCGGCGCGACTCCAGGTCGTCGAGATAGCTGCCCCTCACGCGGACGGTGAAGCTGCCGCCGGCATCTCCCACCCACGGGCTTCGCGGAATGACCGTGATGTAACGGCGGTCTCCCGATACGTCGGCGTCGAGCTCCGTCCCGCTGTCGGTGGTGACCTCGATGCTGTCGGACTCGATGGCCGCGAGCTTCGTATCGCCGCCTTCGCGTACGAACAAGGTGAACGTAAGTGGCTGGTTGGCGGTGATGCTGGCCGGCGGCTCGATCTCGAGACCGCCGAAGCTCGTCGTGAAGACTATGAACACGCCGTCATCGGGGATCGGCTCACCTGGACCCACGGTGCAGCGCTCGTCCTCGAGGCCCGGGCGCAGACAGTAGTCGTAGGGTATGCCAAAGACCTCGCCGCTCTCTCCGGAAATGACGACCAGCTCCTTGCCGAGCGCGGGGGAGGAGTTGAGGTCATCGCGCTCGTCGTCGATGAGCTGGATCGACCAGCGGAGCGCGCCGTCGGGATTGAGCACGAACATCTGACCCTCGCCGGAGCCGACGTAGATGTTCCCATCGCCGTCGATTGCGGGTGACGAGCGGATGGGCTCTCGGGTGTCGTACGCCCAACGCACCGAGCCATTCGCCGGGTCGATCGCGTAGATGGTGCCATCTGCCGAAGGTTGGATGATGGTGCCGTCCTCGGCTTGGGCGGCGCTTGCGTAGTTGTGGTCGCGAGCGCCGTAGCTCCACTGCGTGCTGCCGTCGCTCTGCCGCAGGCCGTAGAGGAACCCGTCGAACCCACCGACGGCGACGAGCCCTTCGGGATCGGCGCTCGCGATCATGGGACTGGCGGCAACCGTTCCCCGCACCGAAAAGCCCCACGCTTGCGATCCGTTGCTCGCTTGGATGCCAAAGACGTTGTCTTCCAGTGGATAGTTGCTCCCCATGAAGAGCCGATCCGTTTCGGGATTGAGCGCAGGAAGCGACCAGGTCTGATCGTCGGTGCCGAAGCACCACAGCTCGGTGCCGTCGTCACGGTCGATCGCGTAGGTGCAACGGTTGTCGTTGGGCACGAAGAGCGTGCCGTCCAAGCCCATTGCCACGTTGCCTTCGAACCAGTTGATCAACGCGCCGGTGTCTGACGGCGGATCGGCCTCGAAGGTCCATATCTCGGAGCCGTCCTCACGATCGAGCGCATAGAGGAACCCGTCCCCCGATCCGAAGTACAGCACCCCGCGATCATCGAGAAGGGCGGAGGAGTCGATGACCTCGCCGGTCAGCACGGACCAGAGCTCGTTGCCGTTCTTGTCAAGCTTGTAGAACACGCGATCGCCAGAGCCGACGTACACGTTGTCGTCTCCGTCGATGACGGCCGTGGAGAAGATTCCCCTGCCGGTCGGAAACACCCAGGGGTCTGCACCCGAATCAATTGGCAGAACGGGGCTGCGACCCGTTTGCATGGCCGTTCGTCTGAACTTCGGCCAGGGGCTCTCGGGGTCCATGGGGACGGCATACTCGAATTGCTGGCGCTTGGTGCTGCTTTCGCTGCAACCAAGCGAGGATGCCGAGAGCAGCAGGGCGCCGAGCACCGCACTTGACCTCACGCCGCTTGCATTCATGGAAGCCACCTCCTTCGACGCAATCGACGCTAGACGCGAGCCCGGCCGCGGTCAACGCAATCCAACGCGTATTTGGCTGATGTCACACGCGCAAACCTTGCGTTGGCGCAAGCCTGTCGTCTACAAGGCCTCAGTGGGCTTCGTTTGGGTCGCCATCGGAGGAGCTGCGGGATCATGTCTTCGGTATTGGGTCTCGCTGATCCTCGGCTCCGTGAGCACCGCCCATGGCTTTCCGTGGGCCACGCTCACCGTCAATGTCCTCGGCTCGCTCGGTCTCGGCGTGTCGTTCGTGCTCGCCGAGGACCGCGCTTGGCTCGGCGCAGACCTCCGCATGCTGCTCGGCACGGGCGTGATGGGAGGCTTCACGACCTACTCGGCGTTCAATCTGGAGAGCATCGCGCTCATGCAAGCGCAGGCCTGGGGCCGCGCAGCGGTCTACATGGGTGGGACCGTCGTGGTGTGTTTGCTGGCAGGGGCACTCGGCTTGACGCTCGGTCGCGCGATTCGAGGCTAGCTCAGGGCCCCGGCTTGCCGAGCAGCCAGACGCGCGCAGTGTGCGCAAACCCATGGAGCGCCGCAGCGCCAAGCGTCACGCCCCCCAGCCAGTAGTGCTCGTTCGAGAGAAGGATTGCGCCGGCGACGATCAAGGCGCCCACGATGATTCCGCTGAAGGCGCGTCTTCCCAGGCGGTCTGCGGCCAGCTCGAGATGCGTCTGTTGTGTTCGAATGCTGAAGGCGCCTTTGCGCAGGTCCTCCAGAATCTCCTCGAGCTGCAACGGCATCTCCGAGGCCGCTGTGCCGAAGCGGCGGAGCCCACGAAGGGCGTCTTGTGTCATGCGCTCGGGCGAATATCGCTTCTGGAACAGATCCATGAAGTAGGGGCGGACCTCCTCGAGCAAATCGAGCTCCGGATAGATCTCCTTGCCGACGCCTTCCACCGTCATGAGGCTCTTGCCGAGCATGAGGAACTCGAGGGGGATCTCCACGCCGTACTTGCGCGCGCCCATGACCAAATCGCGAAGGAGCGGCCCGATCTCGATCTCCTTGAGTCGCCTGCCGAGGTAACGCTGCGCGAGGGCCGTGACCTCGGCTTCGTAGGCGTCTCGGTCGATCTTGTGAGCCGGCCGGCCGATCGCATATAGCGCATCGGCCATTCCGCTGTAGTCCTCTCGCACCGCGGCGAGCATCAAGTCGATGGTTCGATCCCGCATCTTGGGCGTCAGCCTGCCGACCATCCCGACGTCGATCATCCCGATGATGGGATCGTCCTCTCGTCCCAGGATGATGATGTTTCCCGGATGCGGGTCCGCATGAAAGAAGCCGTCCTCGAAGATCTGTTGGATGATGATCTCGACCGCGCGCTTGGCGATCAGCTCCCCGCTGGCCCCGGCCCTGCATGCGGCGTAGAGCTTGCGCCCTTCGAGATACTCGAGCGTGAGAACTCGCTTGGCGCTGGACCTCCGATAGACCCGGGGGAACTTGGCGTGCGGGTTGTGTTGGAAGTTCGCGGTGAAACGCTCGTGATTGTCTCCTTCGAGCAGGAAATCGAGCTCCGCCGTCACCGATCGGTCGAACTCCTCGACGAGGCTGATCGGACGGTACAGATGAGACTCCGGCATCGAGCGAACGATGGCTTTGGCGAGCCAGTAGAGAAGGTCCACGTCACGCGCCATCAGCGCCTGGACGTTGGGACGCTGCACTTTGACCACCACGTCGACCAGCTCGTCGCCGTCACGGAGGAGCGCCCGATGTACCTGGGCCACCGAAGCGGAGGCCAAGGGCGTCTCATCGAACGATGCGTAGACATCCGAGAGCGCGCACCCGAGCTCTTGCTCTACCTGATCGCGAATCACCTCGAAAGGCTCGGGCGGCACGTCGTCCTGCAGCTTCCTGAGCTCGACCAGGATGTCCTCGGGAATGAGGTCCGGACGGGTCGACATCAGCTGGCCTAGCTTGACGAATGAGGGGCCGAGGTCTTCCAAGACCTTGCGCAGGCGGATGCCTGCGGGCATCCGGCCTCCTTCCTCGCGCTTGCGCCCGGGGATCAAGGTGCTCAGGCCCGTTCGGTCGACCACCTCGCCGAAACCATGGACCGCGAGAACGCCCGCGATTTGCCGCAGGCGCTCCAGATCACGCACCGTGGTCAAAAGCGATGCCATGGGCGCAGCAGCGTAGCATGGTCGGCGCGTGAGTCAGCGCAGGGCAGGGTTGTCGTGGCCGATCGACACGTCCCGTGGAATCCTCAGGTAGCATGGGAGCCACGCCATCACTCGAGGAGCTCTGGGCGTCTGCGAAACCGAGCGCCCATGCTTCCGCACCAAGCACGGCGGGGAGCGTTCCGGACGCGGCTCGGCGCTATCTCGATCATGCGCTTGGATCCGGACGCGCCGACGCGAGCGCAGCGCGGCTTCGCATGCAAGGCGAGATCAAGCTCGATCGCTGGCTGCCTTTTGAGGCGGAAGAAGTCATTCACGCGGATCGCGGTATGGTTTGGGAAGCCGCCGTGAAGAAGGGGAGGCTGACGATTCGCGGCTACGACCGGCTCGTCGACGGACGGGGCGCGATGAAGTGGAGGATGCTGGGGCTCGTTCCCGTGATGTCGGCCGCTGGGCCCGACGTTACCCGCTCCGCCGCGGGGCGGTTTGCCGCAGAGCTGATATGGCTGCCGTCAGCGCTCGGGCGTAGCCCGGTGCGTTGGTCGGCTGAAGGGCCCAACGCGGCCGTCGCGCATGTTCCCGTCGGACGCGAGCGCGTGGATCTGCATCTGCGCATCGCCGACACGGGCGCGTTGGAATCGATGTCGCTTTTGCGGTGGGGCAACCCCGGGGCTGGAGCGTACCGGCACGTGCGCTTCGGCGGCGTCGTCGAAAGGCAGGGCACGTTCCAAGGGCTCACCATCCCCACCAAGCTCCGGGTGGGTTGGCACTTTGGAACCGAGCGGTTCGACGACGAGGGTCAGTTCTTCCGGGTCGACATCGAGCACGCCGCCTATCGCTGATTTCGACGGAGACCAGCCAGCGCCACTGCCGTATTTACGGCCACGAAACAATCCGGAAATAATCGGGGGCTACACCGTTTCGCATCGGCGGTTCTCGTTGGGCTGCTCGAAGTTCGGAGGTCCCATGAAGAAGGTGGAAGCCATTATTAAGCCTTTCAAGCTCGATGAGGTGAAGGATGCCCTCAACGAGGTAGGCATCAAGGGCATGACCGTGACGGAGGTCAAAGGATTCGGCCGCACCGGCGGGAAGCGAGAGGTCTACCGGGGGTCGGCGTACGTGGTCGACTTCGTTCCCAAGGTGAAGGTGGAGATCGTCGTGCCAGACTCCCTGGTCGTTTCGGTCATCGAGGCGATCGAGAATGCAGCCAAAACCGGCCGCATCGGCGATGGGAAGATCTTCGTATCGCCCATTGAAGAATCCGTGCGTATCCGTACGGGTGAGCGCGGCGAAGCAGCGGTCTAGGCTCCTTTCGATCGGGATGAACGCCTCGTCGGCTGGGGTCTCCGGCGGGGTGTTCTCGTCTCTGTGATCCCAAAATCGTCGGGATTTCGGAGACTTGTCGGATCGCAGAGGTTTGACGCGGTGTCGTCCGGTCAGATACCATTTCTGGACAGCACCGATTCATGGGGATGAGTGCTTCACGCTTGGCCGCCCAGACGGTCCGTGCTCTGCCGCGCAAGCGGCTCAGCAGGGCGCTAGGCCAGCTTGCGTCCACCCGCGCCCCGCGTCCGTTGGTCGATGCTGCGGTGGCCGCCTTCGTGCGCGCGTACGACGTAGATTTGAGCGAGGTCGAGACGCCCCGAGAAGGCTTTCGCACGTTCGATGAGTTCTTCACCCGGAGGCTCCGGCAGGGGTCCCGCACGGTGGATCCGAATCCCAAAGCCTTGGTATCCCCCGCGGATGGAACGCTCGAGGATCTGGGCGAAATCACCGGCGACGGCCGGCTCACCATCAAGGGTCAACCGTACACCGCCACGGAGTTGCTCGGCGATGCCGAGACGGCGGCGTCGTACGAGGGAGGCCGCTACTTCGTGGTCTATCTTTCACCGCGGGACTACCACCGCGTGCATGCGCCAGTTTCTGGAGCGGTCTACGCGGTTCGGTACATTCCAGGCACTCTTTTCCCGGTCAACCGCGTCGGCAGCCACATCGCTCAGCTTTTCGCAAGGAACGAGCGCCTTGCTATCTTGCAGGATAGCCTGGTGCATGGGGGTGTCACCACGATCATGGTGGGGGCCATCGGTGTGGGGCGCATAGGCTTGAGCTTCGACGAGGTGGAGACGAACCGTGGAGATATGCCCGGGCTTCGAAGCTATACGGACGCTCCCATCCCGCGGAGCCGGGGCGACGAGCTAGGCGTGTTCCACATGGGCTCGACGGCCATCGTGATGACCCCTCCCGAATGTGCTCTGGACGTCGTGGTCGATTCGGGTAGGGCAATTCGAATGGGTCAGACGATGGCCGTTGGGGAGCGTCGATGAGCAGCGAGCCCGCCGACGAGCCCGAGCGCTTCTCTTCGCACCCGTCGGGCCGGCGACGTCCGCTTCGAGTTCCCATCACGAGCATCGTGCCGGTCAGCGTGCTCGATGAGGCCTCTGTGGCGAAGGACGACGTGGCAGACGAGGGAGCAGAGAACGGTGTGTCGAACGTGGTGGAGCTCTCGCCCGCCGGAGCATCCATCGCCACCAATTTCGACGAAGACCGCGATCCGACCGAGCCCTCTTTCGTGACGGAGCCCGATCCGCTGGGCGACGACGACATCGAGATCGACGCCGCAGACCTTTCCGAGCCCTCGATCGACGTGCGCTTCAGCGATCCGCCGGAGACGCGTCCTGTAACCGATGCGCTGGCGGAGGGTCGTCACAGTGAGCCTCCGGAGGAAATCTTTCTCGAAGACGCGGAGGTGCTGTCACGAAGCGACATCGCACCGCCCCCCGACCAAGCGGCCGAGATGGTCATTCCGATTCCGAAGCCGCCACCTCCACCTACAGACTCCGCTGAATCTGCGCCGCAGGAGGTCGAGGCGGACCAGGACGGCCCCTGGTACGAGCATTTCTTCGGCGAGGCGTACCTCAGGACCGTGCGCGCCGCGACTCCGAGAGAGGTGGGCGTCGAATGTGATTTCATCGAGCGCGCCTTGCGCGTCCCCGTCGGATGCCGCGTGCTCGATGTGGGTTGCGGACTAGGCGTGCAGACGGTCGAGCTGGCGTCGCGCGGCTACCACCTGGTCGGCCTGGACATCTCGCGGACGATGATCTCTCGAGCCAGAGATGAAGCCGAGGACCGAGGGCTTCACATCGATTTCTTACGCGGCGACATGCGAGAGATGGTCTTCGAAGAGCCGTTCGACGCGCTCTTGTGCTGGGGGACGACGTTTGGGTACTTCGACGAAGACGACAACGAGCGCACAATCCGCCGGTTCCATCGCGCGCTCAAGCCCAACGGCGTGCTGTTGCTCGACGTGGTGAATCGCGACTTCATGATCGGATCACAGCCGAACCAGGTCTGGTTCGAAGTGGACGGCGCCGTCTGCATGGAAGAAACGGACTTCGACTACGAGAAATCGAGGCTGCGTGTGAAACGGCGCGTTGCGAGCCACAGCGGTCAACAGAACGATCGTCTGTACTCGATCCGCTTGTACGCCCTGCACGAGATGTGCTCGCTCCTCGAGCGCAACGGCTTTCGCGTCGACGCGATCAGCGGACGGGAAGCAACGCTCGGTGTGTTCTTCGGAGTGCATTCGCCGAAGATGATCATCCGGGCCGAGCGCCTGGCCGGGCCCTTCTCGGAGGCAGGCAACACCCCGCCTCCGGTCCCCTCGCCCCCGGTTCCGAAGGGAGCCCTGCGACCTTCCGATCTCCCGCCGAGCGGCGAAGACGGCTAGTCCTCAGTCACCCCGGTCCCGGTGAGCACGTACTCTACCCGGCAAGGCAGCGCGAGGAATGGGCCTCCGGAGGCCGCAACGGCAGGGGTACAGTCCGAGCCCGTCAAGGGGACGATCTCCGTCGACTGCGAGCCGGTCAACGTCAGCGGCTTCGGCGCGACACCGGCATCGGCGCCAAGCGCCACATCGCCCATCGGGTCCTCGACCTCCTCCAGCTCGAACCTGAACACGTCGTTCTGAGTCACCGAGCAACCCACGTAACCCCGGAAGCGATCGGGCTCGATCACCTTCCAGCTCTGGCTCACTTGGAAGACATACTCGCCGTCTCGTTTCACTCCTGCGAAAATCGGCCCGCCCGGCTGCCGCCAGTACGCGCGCCCCCCCGGCTCTTCCCGGAGGGCGAAATCGAGCTCGAGCGGATCCGGCGATGGGATCGCGCTGCCGCAGCTATGCTCGACCAGCAGACCGACCGCCTCGAACGTCCCGACGGGCTCGCCGGGCGGCTCCTCGCCCTGATCCCAACAGCCTGCCAAACACACGAGCAGCCCCCATCGCGCCCACCGCATATCGGACAGGTACCGCCGCCCCTCCGCAGGGGTCAAAGAAAGTGCTAGTAGCGGATCTCGAAGCCGCAGCGGTAGGTGACGCGGGTGGTGACCGGCTTGCCGTCCTTGCCGAACGGCGGCTCCCACCTCTCGCCTTCCAAGGTCTTCAGACAGGCGTTGCCGAGCTCGTAGCCTGGCGGGCTTTCCGACACGATGCGAATCTTGGACGGCATGCCGTCGGGACCGATCTGAAGCCGAATCACCGCCTCGCCTTCGACCCCCTCTTGACGCGCCTTCTTGGGGTAGAGCCTTTCTAGCTTTTGCCTCAAAGCTGGTGGAATCGGCTGCTTTGAGAGATCGCCCACGTCGACGACGACGCCCGTGCCGGTGCCCCCGAGGACGCCGCCGGCAATGCCTTCCCGGCTTCGCCCCGTCACCACGGCGTCTGGGCTCCCGATCGGGCCTTCGCGGCTCTCGCCCGATCCAGGATCCACCGCCCACGAGGAGGGCTCGTCGCCTTCATTGGTCAACACCAAATTGTCGAATGCCACCGGCGTTTCGGGAGCCGCGGCAGGCGGCTCTTCGGGAGCCTTCGGCGGCTCCTTCGGGGCTTGAAAGGTCTTCGGCGCGGGCGGCGGCTCGACCGGCTCGGGCGCTTCTTCGGGTGTCTGAGGTGGTTCCTCCGCAGGCGGCTCGGGCTCGGCCGCGCGCGGCTCCTCCTCGACGATCGCGACCGCGACCGTGTTCGCGTCCAAGTCTGGCCCGTCGCCCATCGGCGCCTTCGGCATCACGCCGAGAAAGGCCGCATGCACCGCGATCGCCAAAACGATCCAGCCTGTTTCGAGCGCCCAAGAGGGCAGGTTCTCGAGGGAGGCGGACATCGGCTCGACGGCGGAATGGCTCAGCGTCCGATCTCCTCGGGACGCACGTTGATGGCAAACTTCGTGATCTGCTCCTGACGAAGGATGTCGATGACCTGGACGACCTTCGCGTGTGCGATGCGTCCATCGGCCGCGATCACGGCACGGACGTCTTCGTCCGCTTCCCGGGCGGCCCGAACCCGCAGCCGGAGCTCTTCCGGGTCCACCGGGATGGTGTCCAGGAACAACTGCCCGGTCTGATCGATGGAGACCGCCAGCGTGGTGGGTGTTTGCTCCCCCGTGGAGGCCTTGGGGAGCTCCATGGGGATTGTCTTCGACACGATGGCCGTCGCCGTGACCATCAGGATGATGAGGAGCACGAGCACCACGTCGACCAACGGGGTGACGTTGATGTCGGTGATCAAGTCGTCATCGTCACCAGAGCGCGCGCCACCAGCCATGATCAGCCTTTCTCCTTTCGCTCATTGCCCTTCAAATAGGCCAGCAGGTCACGACCGAGCGCGTCGGCCCACGTCAGACGATAGCGAATCAGACGTTGGAAGTAGTTGAAGAATGCAACGGCGGGTAGGGCGACCAAGAGACCGATTGCCGTGGCCACCAGGGCCTCGCCGATCTCGGTCATCAGGCCGCTGGTCACTTTGCCGGCGCTTTCGTCCAGCACGTGGAACGCCTTGATGACGCCGATGACGGTCCCGAGCAGCCCGACGAAAGGCGCGTTGTTCCCGACCGTGCCGAGGAAGCCCAAGTTGCGCTCCATCTGCGTGCGGGCGATGGAGGTCTCGCCAGCCAGACGCTCTTCGACCGCGTCGGGGCCGTCGTCGACCACCTCGATGCCCGAATACACGATCTTGGCCTGAAATGATTTCGACTGGGAGAGCCGCTCTCTCGCTCCCGTGACGTCGTTCTTGGCGAGGAGGAGCCGCAGGTCTTCTTGGAGCGCTCGGACGTCATCACGAGACGCAAAGAAGTAATAGATCCGCTCGAAGATGATTGCGACGCCGATGATGGAGAGAAGAATCAGAAGCCACATGACCCAGGTCGCCCCGAGCATCGCGAAGGCGGTGAGTCTCTCTTGAATGTCGATCATACGTTTCCTCGGGTAGAGGCGCGCTTTTAGCCGGTATGAGGCGGTGGCGCATCCCGCTTCAGAATTTCCCGAATCAATATGGTCGCGTACGAGCCGGCGGGTAGGGTGAAATCGAGGTCGACGGTGTCATCCCGCACACTCCGAGCGACTTTTCCGGCGGGAATACGCACGAACCGTCTCGTTCCCGGGGCGATTTGCCGCCACCGGACAAAATGCGCCGGAGTCAACCCCGCCCGTTGCAGAAGGGCTTCCTCGCGGGCCCGGGCTTCCTTCTCCGGCCATCGCATCTTTGCACCGAAAATCGGGCCTGTGGCGCTGATCTCCCAGGCGTCGGCCCTGGCCTGCGCCTCTTGCAGATCGTCAGCCACGAAAATTCCTCCCGAATCGTGCTTCTTGAGCAGGTCTCCAGGCAAGACCGCGCCGAGCGTCGATGTCTCCACTCGCTCGGCCACGAGCTGGTTGAAGAGCTCAGATTGAAGTGCCGACATCTGAAGCTTGCGCTGAAATGCAGCCCGAGGCGCACGGGCCGTCCCGAGCACCCACTGAAGCCCGAGCCGCGCGTTGTCGCCTTCGCGGCCGAATCGCTGCTCGCCGTAGTAGTTGGGCAGACCTCGCTTCTCGATCGCATCCAGCACGGCATGCAGGTCGCCGATTCTCGTCGTATCGATTTCGCGCAAGCGAATCCGAAAACGATTCGCGCGCAAATGCCCCGTGCGAAGCTTGTGCGGGTGGGGCGCGGCTTCGAGGACCTGCACGTTTTCCGTCGATGCTCGACGCACCGCCTCCGGTGCGGCGCCAAAGAAACTCACCCACTGCCGCGTCACCGCATGCTTGTCCTTGAGGCCCGCCCAACCGGCGCCCTTGGGATCCACGCCGACCCGTTCACACAGCACCTGCACGGCATCCTTGGTGGTGATTCCTCTCTTTTCGATGAAAGCGAGAACGTGATCGCCCGTTCCGCTAGGCAGATACGCCGGCACCTCCTCGACCTCGAAATCCTCTGAGGTCGTTCGAAACGAGGCTCCGATGGGCGCGATCGATTTCGTGAGATACGGCAGCGTCATGATGGAGCGCTTCCTAGACCATCGACCTCCCATTGGGTAGACCCCGAAGCGTGACTGCCGACACCGCGACCCGAATCGAGCAGGCCTTGGCGCAACAGCTCGAGGCAGGCTGGAATGCAGGCGTGTTTCCGGGAGCGAGCGCGTCGGTGGCGATCTGGGAGGGGCGGGGCTGGACGTACGTCGGCCACACCGTGGGCGAGCGTGCGGCGGGAGCGGGTGCGGTTACTACAGACACCATCTACGACCTCGCGTCACTGACCAAGCCCTGGGTCGCAATGGCCGCGCTGCATCTGCATCATCGTGGCGCCTTCGCGCTCGATGCGCCCATCCACGAGCTGATTCCCGAAGCCCGCGAGGTTCCCTTGGGAGGGCGCGTGTGGGAAGTGGTCCTGAGCCACCGCTCTGGGCTCCGGGCCTGGGTTCCCTTCTACGAGACTTTGTCTCATGAGCCCGGCTCGCCCGCGGCCGAGGCTTGGGTTTTGGCGCGGTTGATCGAGCACGGCGACGCGAACCCGGAGGGTGTGGCGGTCTATAGCGACCTTGGCTACATCCTCGCCGGCGTGGCGATGAGCCGGGCTGCCGACATGCAGCTCGACGAGATCGTCGCCGCCGAGGTCAGCATGCCACTCGGCCTCGAGGACATGGTGTTCTTTGGGGCGGCCCGTTCGGATGATGCCTGGAAGTCGCGATGTGCTCCCACCGGATGGTCACCGTGGCGAGGCCGGTCGTTGAACGGTGAGGTGCATGACGACAACTGCTCGGCCCTCGGCGGTGTGGCAGGGCATGCGGGGATGTTCGGAACGGCGAACGGCGTCGCCCGGTTCGGCGCTGCCTGCATCGGCGCGTGGCACGGTCGGCGTGGCGCTTCCGAAGAAGCGATGATGCGGCACGCGACGGCGCGCCGGGCGGGCGGAACGCATCGACTCGGCTGGGATGGAAAGGCCGAGCGAGACAGCGCTGCGGGGACCCGAATCGGAGCAGAAGCGTTTGGCCATCTGGGCTTTACGGGAACGTCGCTCTGGTGCGACCCCGGCCGACAGGTCGTCATCGTGTTGCTGACCAACCGCGTGGCCGTGTCAGAAGACAACACCGCGATTCGCGCGTTTCGGCCCGCATTCCACGACGCCGTGATCGAGGCCTTCGACGGGCCCTAGGCGCCGGCGCGGAGCCGTTCGAGCAGCTTCGAGTTGGTCTCGTAGCTGTGCGCGTTTCGCGCCGCCCTTGCCATGGCTTTCGGGTCACCGATGAGCACGACCAGCTTCTTCGCGCGGGTCAGCGCCGTGTAGAGCAACGCCCGGTTCAGCAGCATGAAGTGGGTGTGATGCAGCACGATCACCGCCGCAGGGAATTCGCTGCCCTGCACCTTGTGAACGGTGCACGCATAGGCGAGGGAGATCGCGTCGAGATCGTCGGCCGCATATTGGACCTCCCGCCCATCGAATCGCACGAAAGTCACGCCGGCTTCGATCCGATCGACCTCTCCGAGATCGCCGTTGTACACGTCTTTGTCGTAATCGTTTCGCAGCTGCATCACCTTGTCTCCGCGTCGGAACGCGCTCGGCGCGCCTCCTTGCTGCGGGGCGGGATTGAACGCCTCTTGGAGCACGTCGTTCAGCTTGTTCGTTCCCAAGGGGCCGCGCCGCATCGGGGTCATCACCTGCGCGTCCGCGAGCGGATCGAATCCATATGCGGCCGACATTCGACGCAACGACTGCACCACGCGCTCGATGATCGTCTCTGGATCGGTGGCCGCGATGAGGAACAAGTCGCCGTCGCCCTTGGTGCCCGACGGAGTGGGCTCGGGCACGACGCCTTCCAGCACGGCATGCGCACCGCGCACGATCGCGCTTTGTTGCGCCTGACGAAAGACCTCTCGTAGCCGGACGGTCTTGCATATCTTCGACGCGATCAGGTCGCGCAAAGGTTGACCGGGACCGACTGGCGGCAGCTGGTCGATGTCGCCCACCAACACGAGGGTGGCGCTCGGGGGGATCGCCGCCAACAGCTGCGACGCGAGCCGCACGTCGAGCATCGAAGCCTCGTCGACGAGAACGAGATCGGCTTCGAGGGGGCTGCTCGCGCTCCTGTTGAAATGCCCCGTCGCCGGATTCCATTCGAGCAGGCGGTGAATGGTCTTCGCTTCGATCCCGGCGGCCTCGGAAAGGCGCTTTGCGGCTCGGCCGGTCGGCGCGCAAAGGGAAACCACTCGGCTGAGAGCCGTGTGCGCCTGTACGATGGCGCGCACGGTGGTGGTCTTGCCGGTCCCGGGTCCCCCGGTCAACACGAGGAGATGCGTGCCGAGCGAGGCCTCCACGGCGCTTCGCTGGCTGTCGGTGAGCACCGGATCGTACGTCTTGAGCGGCAAGGTGACCTTCGGCCGATTCCCGAGGGCGCGCAGCGCTGCCGCCACCAAGAGCTCGGCCCTGTGCAACACGGGCGGATAGACTGCGTCTTCTTCGATCGTCACGAGCTCGCGCCTCTGCAGCCGTAGCAGCGCTTCCTCGAGCTCATCTGCCGGAACATCGAGCTGTTCGAGCCCCATCCGCAGTTGCTCGCGGGTCGCAAAGACGTGGCCGTCATCGACCGCTTTGCCGACGAGATGCAATACGGCGCCTTGTACGCGTCGCAGGTCGTTGCCGGCGATTCCGAGCGCTTCGGCGATTCGATCGGCCGTGCGAAAGCCGATGCCCCGAATTTGCTGCGCGACGATGTAGGGGTCGTCGCGCACCACGCGCGGCGCATCCATGCCGTATCTTCGCAGCACCTCGCGAGCGGTTGCGGGCCCCATGCCGAGCGCGTGCAGGAAGCTCATGGTTTCGGCTTCGGCACGCCGCTGGCGTACGGCCTGGGCGATCGACTCGGCTCGCTGTTTACCGATCCCGGCCACCTCGCGGAGCCGGGCCGACTGCGTGGCGATGATGTCCAGGGTGTCCTGCCCGAAGCGCTCGACGAGCCGGCTGGCGAGGGCAGGGCCGATTCCAGGTATGAGACCCGAGCCTAGGTAGCGGACGATGCCTTGTTCGGTCGAAGGAATGGTGGGGGTGAAGGACGTCACCTGGAAGCGGCGGCCGTAGACCGCGTGCTGGCTCCACCGGCCTACGAGCCGCACGTGCTCCCCCGGAGCGATCTGCCCGAGGTCCCCGACGGCAGTGCGAGCGGCGGAGGCGGGGTCCGCATCGTCGAGCGTCAGGCGAATGACGGCGAACTTTCCGTCATCACTACGAAAAAGCACTGCCTCGACTACGCCTTCGAGGATCTCGTCTGCCTCCCTCGACCCCACGATTGGCCCGGAATCTACCAGCGTTGCGCCCCAAAAGCTTCCGGAGTCGTGCCTTCCTTTTCGGCATTGGATAGTGTTTAAGCCGAGCACGAACTGGATCGGGGGGAATGAAGACCCAGCCACGAATGAGCGCACCCATCGGTAGGGTCCGGCTTCGAACCTCGGATGCTCGGGGACGGCGGGATTCCACCACTGGCCGCTGGCGGTCGGGCGATCCGCCGAGGGAGGCGGACGTGACCGAGCTCGACGACGCTTCCGAGCAGGCCGCACGTCCACGCTTCTATCCGTTTCCCCTCCGCTCGAACGAGCCGAGCGACGGCTGAGCGCTTTTCTGAGAGCCCGTTGCGCGCCCGCGCAGCGATTGGTAAGAGCGCTCGATGCCCCCGACGACGATTGCGATCCTTGGGGCCAAAGGCGGGGTCGGGACTTCTCTGTTCAGCGCCAACTTGGCGATCTATCTGGCCACCATCGGCAAACGCGTGCTGGCGGTCGATGCAGACCCTTCCGGGGCCGACCTGCACGCCATGCTGGGCATGGGGCCGCCGGTCGCGCCTTACGTGGCGCCTGCTCCCGCCTTTGGATCCGAGAGCATCTTCTCACGGCTGGCTACCGCGCTCGACCACGAGTCGATCAACATGCTGCCGCCGCGCGATCCGATCGAGGGGCCCATCTCGAGCCTGCGATTGATGAACGGCGGCTTGAGCGAGCCACACCGGGGAAGCGCTAGGCGTAGCTCCCTCAGAGAGCTTGAGGGGCGCCTCCAGAAGCAGGACGCAGACTTCGCGGTCGTCGATCTGGGCTCCGCCGCGAGTGACGCGGCCGTGCGTTTCTGGTGTGGCGCGCCGCATCGCCTCGCCCTGACCATCCCGGAGCCGAACGCGGTGAGCGGCCTCTACAGGCTGGTGCGCAAAGCCTTCGCCTTGGCAGCGTTCGATTACGTCACGGACGAGCGCCAGCAGAGCGCCCTGCACGTTTCGTTTGCGAAAGCTGGATATGCGCCGGCTCCCTCCGACATCGCGGCCTTGGTCCAGCTCGAATGGCCCGAGCTCGGCCACGCGCTCGAAGACTGCATGCGCATCTTCGACTTCCCGTTCATCGTCAACCAAGCGCGACTACGCGCCGATTTGGAGCTCGGTGACCATGTCGCGGTCGCCGTGCGGCGGCGGTACGGAGTCCATTTGAAGTATCTCGGATACGTGGACCATGACGACGCGGTGCGGGCCTGCTCGCGCAAGCGGCGGCCGCTGCTCCTCGAGAGCCCCGGCAGCCGGGCAAGTCGCAACATCGAGAAGATCGCGCGACGGCTCTTTGCATCCCAGGAAGGGCGCAGGGACAAGGAGCCTTGGCGCGAGGTGCCCGCCGGGTCCCATCACGACGTGCTCGAAGTGGAGCGCGGAGCAACCGACGAGGAGATCCGAAGGGCATACAAGCGGATGTGTGCCGTGTTCGATCCCGAAAATCCCGTCACATTCGGCCTGTTCGACGACGAAGGCCTCGCTGCCGCTCGCGCACGGATCGACGAAGCGTACGACGTGTTGCTCGATCCGGCCCGACGGCGTCCCTACGAGATCTCGATTTTCCCCGAGCCACCGAAAGACGTCGTGGAGGCGCGGCGGGAGGAGCTCCCGAGTGGCGAGCTGCCGCCCGCGCCGAGCATCACGCCGGACACCGAATTCAGCGGTGCGCTCCTGCGGGCCGTGCGCGAATCTCAGGGCACCAGCCTCGAGCAGATCAGCGAGCGCACGAAGGTCGGGACGAGCTATCTTCGATGCATCGAGGACGAAGAGTACGACCATCTGCCAGCCGCCGTGTACGTGCGGGGGTTCGTCACCGAGTTCGCCAAATGCTTGAAGCTGGATCCCGAGCAAGTGAGCCAGAGCTACCTGCGCCGCTACAAGGCGACGATGGAAGGAAACCGCTCGTGAGCCGACAGCGATCGATCATCCTGGCGTCCGCTTCGCCACGCCGGAAGCAGATTCTGGCGAGCCTCGGAATCACATTCGAGGCGCGGCCGAGTCACGTCGATGAAAGCTCGCTTCGCATCGAGGACGACGTCGAGTTCGTGCGTTCGGCCGCACTGCTCAAGCTGCAAACCGCGCTGCGGGCGAGCGGCGACGAAGGCGCATACGTGCTGGCGGCCGATACCTCCGTCTGCGTCGGCGGGGAGCGGCTGGGGAAGCCCGCCGACGATCGAGACGCGCTTCGGATGCTGATGCTGTTGGCCGGGCGCGACCATCTGGTGCGCACGGCGGTGGCGCTCGGTGTGGTGGGGGAGGGTGTGCGCGAAGCACGTGTGGTCGAAACGCGAGTATGGTTTCGCGAGGCATGCTCGAAAGAGCTCGAAAGGTACGTGGCCAGCGGCGAAAGCCGCGACAAGGCCGGCGCCTACGGCATTCAAGGTCTCGCCAGCGGCTTCGTGACGCGGGTCCACGGATCGTACACCAACGTCGTAGGCCTGCCTGCGGCCGAGGTAGTCGATATGCTGGTTACGCACGGCGCACTGGATCGATGGCCATGAAGCACGACATCGTCAGCGGGCTCGCCAGCGTCCGGGAGCGCATTGCCCGGGCATGCGAGCGTGTAGGCCGCGACCTGAGCTCGGTGCAGCTCATCGCAGTCTCGAAGGGCCATCCCGAGGACGCGATCCGCGCCGCGCACGCGGCGGGCCTTCGCGTGTTCGGCGAGAACTACGCGCAAGAGCTGGCTCGGAAAGCCTCCGCGCTGGGTGATCTGGAAGACATCCGGTGGCGGTTCATCGGGCACCTGCAGCGCAACAAGATCAAGCTCATCGAGGGGGCTCGAGCCACCGTGGACACCGTGGATTCCATCCGATTGGCCGAGGCGATTTCGTCTCGCGCATCGGCTCGAAAGACCGACGTCGAGCTGCTGCTGCAGGTCAACGTGGGAGGGGAAGCGCAAAAGTCCGGTTGCTCCATGGAAGAGGTCCCGGCCTTGGTCGAGGCCGTCCGTCACCTCCCAAACGTGACGCTTCGCGGGCTGATGACGGTGGCGCCGCACTTCGACGAGCCGTCCGATACACGCCCGATCTTCGCCGCGCTTCGCGAGCTGGCTCGGGAGCAGGGGTTGCCCGAGCTTTCAATGGGCATGACGCACGATCTAGAGCCCGCGGTCGAGGAGGGAGCCACCATGGTTCGGATCGGGACGGCGATCTTCGGACCCCGTCCTTCGGCGCCGGTCTAGACCGAGCACACTCGGTCTAGCGGTCGTCGCTGCCTTCGGCGATCTTCCCGAGCTCGACCGAGCGCCGAGTCGCCGCGCGCACCGCCCCTCGCAGGGCGTCGGCAAAGCCGGCCGCCTCGAGCGCATCGAGCCCCGCCCGCGTCGTTCCTCCCGGGCTGGTCACGCGTTGGCGCAGCACCTCGGGCGATTCTTTTTCCTCGAGCAAGAGCCGAGCCGCGCCAAACACGGTTTGCGACGCGAGCCGAAGAGCCGTCTCCTCCGGCAAGCCTTCCGCGGTGCCCGCATCGCGGAGCGCCTCGACCATCGCGAACACGTACGCGGGCCCCGAGCCGCTCAAGCCCGTCACGGCATCGATTTGGTCCTCGGGCACCGTCACTGCGATGCCCACGCTTCGAAAGAGGGTTTCAGCGAGCGCGAGATCCCGATCGGTCGCGTGCGCGCCGCCTGCAATCGCCGTTGCGCCCGCGCCAACGAGCGCCGGCGTGTTGGGCATCGTCCGGACGACCCGCGTGCCTTCCGGCAACGCGCGTTCGATGAGGCGAGTGGAAATCCCCGCGGCAATCGAGATGACCAGCGTCTGCCGGTCCAGAGCCGCCGACACCACGGGCAGGACCTGTGGGAACGTTTGCGGCTTGACGGCCAACACGACCACGGATGCTTCGTGCACCGCCCTGGTGTTGTCCTTGGTGACCCGGATTCCGAGCTTCGACTCCAGAAATTGGAGTCGTTCTTCTTCGGGATCGGCGGCGAGGATTCGTTCGGCCGGCACAGTGCTCGTGGCGACGAGGCCGCGGATGATGGCGCTCGCCATGTTGCCTGCGCCGATGAACGCGATCGTGTGGTCGACGGCCATGCGAGCGGGCATACCATACAACGTGTGCGTCCGACACCGCCCGGATGCTCAGACGCAGGCCGCTTCCACGTCGTCGATCTCTTTTGGAATCCCCTCGGTCAGCACGTCGCAACCCGTTGGGATCACCGCCACGTCGTCTTCGATGCGCACGCCGATCCCGCGCCAACGAGGGTCCACGTCTTCGGCATCGGTGGCGATGTACAACCCGGGCTCGACCGTGAGCACGAACCCGGGCTCGAGCAGCCGCTGCTTGCCCGCGACGTAATAGCGACCGACGTCGTGCACGTCCATGCCCAACCAGTGCGACGTGCGGTGCATGTAGAAGGGCTCGTACTTCTTTTCTTCGACGAGGGCGTCGACATCACCCTCCAGCAACCCGATGCTCACCAGGCCTTCGGTGAGCATCCGAACCGCACCGTCGTGAATGTCCTGCAAGGTGACGCCCGGCCTCACGGCTTCGATACTGGCCTTCTGCGCGTGCAGGACCACCTCGTATACCGCCCGCTGCTCGCCGGAAAACTTACCATTCGCCGGGAACGTTCGCGTGACGTCGCTCGCGTAGTAGTCGTGCTCGCAGCCGGCGTCGATCAGCACCAGCTCCCCTTCGGTCAAGGCGCGGTTGCCTGCTCGATAGTGAAGGATGGTCGCATTGGGTCCGGAGCCGACGATGCTCTCGTAGGCCGGCCGCTCGCAGCCATGCCTGCGAAAGACGTGCAGCAGCTCGGCGTCGATTTCGTATTCGTGCACGCCGGGGCGCGCGACCTGCATGGCGCGAAGATGAGCTTCCCTGGTGATCGCGGCGCCCTGCCGCATGGTCCCGAGCTCCGCGTCGCTCTTGCGCAGTCGCATCTCGTGCAAGTGCACTGACGGATCGACGATCACCTCGGGGGCCGTCACCCCACGCCGCGCTCCTCGCCGGAGATGGTTCAAACAGCCGAGCACCTTTGCATCCGTTCGCTCGTCTCGACCCAGCCTGTAGTGCAGCCGCTCCACATTGCCGAGGTAATCGGGAAGCCTGTCGTCGAGCTCGTCGATCGGAAACGCGGCATCGGCTCCGAACCGCTCCACGGCGCCTTCCACGCCTGCTCGCGGCCCGTCCCAGATCTCTCGCTCGCGCTTCCGCGGCCGCACGAAAAGCACCGTCCTGTGCTCATCGTGCTGATTGGTCAGCACCAAGAGGCTTTCGGGCTCGTCGAAGCGCGTTAGGTAGTAGAGGTCGCTGTCCTGCCGATAGGGATGCTCGACATCATGGTTGCGCAACGCGAGCGGGGCCGAGGGAAGCACGGCAACACCATCGCCCATGGCTTCGAGAAGCTTCTCGCGGCGTTGCGCAAACTCCGACATGGGCCGAGCGTAGCAGTTACCTTTCGGGCTGCATCTGGCCGCTGGTGAACCGGCTCCAATAGTCGCGAAGCGCCCCGCCGACCTTTCCGCTCAGCAGGACGGCTCCCAGGATGTTTGGAAACGACATGCCCAGGATCATCAGGTCCGAGAAGTCGATCACGTTGCCGAGCTTGAGCACGGAGCCGAGCACCACGAAGGCGAGGAACAGCATCTTGTAGATGATGGAGAGGTGCGTTCCGAACAAGAAGGTCCAGCAACGCTCGCCGTAGTAGCTCCAGGAGATCATGGTCGAGAACGCGAATAGAAAGACCGCGAGGCTGAGTACTCTTGGAAACCACGGCAGGACGGTCGCGAATGCCTTCGAGGTCATGAGGACGCCTTCTTCGCCGCCGCCTCGGTACGCCCCGGTGATGACCACGACCAATCCAGTCATCGTGCAGACGATGATCGTGTCGATGAACGGCTCGAGGAGGGCGACGATGCCTTCACGAACAGGCTCGTCGGTCGCTGCGGCCGAGTGGGCGATGGACGCAGACCCGACACCAGCCTCGTTCGAGAACGCCGCTCGCCGAAAGCCCGTGATCAACACGCCGAGCATTCCGCCGAATCCCGCCTCGGGCGTAAAGGCCTCGGAGACGATGTGCCCGAGGGCCGGTTGCACCTGATCCGCGTTCGTGACGATGATGAAAAGGCCGGCCACCAAGTAGATCCCGCACATCAAGGGGACGATGAAACCCGCAACTTGTCCGATGCGCCGGATGCCGCCGATGATGACGATGCCGACGAGAAAAGCGAGGAGCACTCCGTAGGCAAGTGAGCCCCATCCGCCCGAGAAGATCGGCAGCACGTCGGCAACCTGCGCGTAGCTCTGGTTCGCCTGGAACATGTTTCCGCCGCCGAAGCTTCCGCCGATGCACATCAACGCGAAGAGGATTGCAAGGAAGCGGCCGAGCCTCGGCAGACGCAGCTCGCTCAGCCCCTGCTCGAGGTAGCGCATGGGGCCGCCCAGAATATGACCGTCCTTGCCGACCTCCCGATACATCTGTCCGAGCGTGCATTCGGTGAACTTCGACGACATCCCGAGGAAGCCGGCCACGACCATCCAGAAGATCGCGCCAGGGCCGCCGACACCCACTGCAACCGCGACGCCCGCGATGTTTCCGAGACCCACCGTGGCGGAAAGCGCAGAAGACAGGGCTTGAAAATGCGTGACCTCGCCCGGGTCATCCGGATCGTCGTAGTGACCGGTCGTCACGACCCATGCGTGCCGAAACGCGCGGACGTTGATGAGTCCAAAGCGGAGGGTGAAGAAAGTGGCGCCCGCGATGAGCCAGACGACGATGAAGGGGAGCTGGAGCGGGTCGCCGGCAGCGTTGTCCCAGAATGCGAGATCGAAGAACAAGACCTGGGCGATAGGGCCGACGACGTTGGCCCCAAAGCCGTCGTCGAGGGCTCGAAGGAACACCGCGATGCCCGTGGGGGCCTGCTCTGTGGGCTGGGCCGCCGCCGACCCCGGCCAGAGCAACACCCCCAAGGCGGCCACCATTCGCGAGCGCATCGCCATCCGCGGGCGAACCATGGCACAACCCCGACATTGCCTCCAGTTTTGTCAAAGTGAGAATATTCGCGTCGTGATGCATCCAATCGATCGAGCTCGATCACGTGCGCGAAGGTCGGAGCGTGCGGGCATGCGGTGCGTTCAGGATACGTTGGTAACGATCAAGTGCTTCCCACGACGGCGTCGACCACCTTCATTGACACCCCTTGGGGGTGATACTAAGAACCGAGCGATCGGGTGGATGAAGCCCACTACAAGCCGATCCGGCCATGTTTTACGCGTATTTTCCCGTCTTCTTGATGCTCGGCGTCGCGGCCCTGGTCGCTCTATCCGTCTTCGGGTTGACCACCGCGCTCGGGCCCAAGAACATGACCCCCGAGAAGGCGATCCCCTACGAGTCCGGATCGGAGACGACCGGTGCTAGACACATCCGGCTGAGCATCAAGTTTTATCTCACGGCGATCCTGTTCGTCGTCTTCGACATCGAGGCGGTGTTCCTGTATCCGTGGTCGAGCCTGTTTCGAGAGCTCGGCTGGTTCGGCTTCATCGAGATGGCCTCGTTTCTCGCCGTTCTCGGCGTGACCTTGGTCTACGCGTGGAAAAAGGGAGCGCTCAAATGGGAGAGCTGAAGGTCATCGGCGGTGGCGGCGAGGTGGCCGTCACCACACGTTTTAGCGACCTCTTGCAATGGGCGCGCAAGTGGTCGCTCTTCCAGTACCCGTTCGTGACGGCTTGTTGCGGGATGGAGTTCATGGCCACCGCGGCTCCGCGTTACGACATCGCGCGTTTCGGGGCCGAGGCGCCGAGATTCAGCCCGCGCCAGTCGGACGTGCTCTGGGTCGTCGGAACCATCAGTCAGCGGCAGGGCCCCGCGGTGCGTCGCATCTGGGAACAAATGGCCGATCCAAAATGGGTCATCGCCTTCGGCACCTGCGCTTCGTGCGGCGGCTTTTACGACAACTACACGACCATTCCGGGCGTCGACAAGGTGATCCCGGTCGATGTCTACATTCCGGGGTGCCCGCCCCGTCCCGAGGCCGTCCTAGACGCGCTCATGCTTCTCCAGGACAAAATTCAGGCGAACGACCGCAAGCCCATCGTCGTGCCACCACGGTTGGTCCCGGAGCGCGCGCCCGGTCGCGCAAAGGAGAGTGGCACATGAGCCAGGCGGTCATCGACCGGCTGTGCGCGCATTTCGGTGACCGCATTCTCGAAACCAGCGATGCGTTCGGCGACCACGAGGTCGTGGTTGCGCTCCGAGACTGGGTCGAGGTCGCAGAGCGGCTCAAGAACGATGACGAGCTGCAGATGGATCATTTCATCGATCTGACCGCCATCGACCACCCCGAGCGTCAAGACGCCCGATTCGACCTGGTGCTGATGACGCGATCGTCGGTCGCGGGCGCCCGAATTCGCGTCCGCACCCGCGTCGAGGAAGGCGAGGCTGCGGGCACGTTGACTCATGTCTGGTCGGGAGCCAACTGGGCCGAGCGCGAGGTCTGGGACATGTTCGGAATCGAGTTCGAGGGACATCCCGATCTGCGGCGCATTCTGCTGTACGAAGAGTTCGTCGGGCATCCGCTGCGCAAGGACTATCCGATCGACAAGGCCCAGCCGCTCGTACCGTACCGCGAGGTGGAAGACATCCAGAAGCTTCCGCCCTTCGGCATCGAGGAAGGACAGCCGTTCGCGCGCATCGATTGGGAAGCGCGGCTCAGGGGCCGCGACCGGCAAGTCTCGCCCGCCATCGGGCTGCAGCACGGTCAACGTCGAGCACTGAGCGATTCCGAAGCCGCGAGGAGAATTCAGGCGAGAATTGCAGCGCGCAAGGAGGAAGGCGCCGAGGCCGGCGAGCCCGAGGGCGCCAAGGAAGGCTCGGGGGCGTAGATGGAACCAGCAGACGAGCTATTGAACGAGGACGCAGCCCTCGAGCTCCACACGGATCCGATGCGGCTCAACATGGGCCCATCACATCCGGCGATGCATGGCACGATCCGGATGGTTCTGGACCTCGATGGCGAGACGCTGGTCAACCTCGACGTGCAGCCCGGTTACTTGCATCGCGGGTTCGAAAAGTCCTGCGAGCGCGGCACGTGGACCCAGGTGTTTCCCTACGCCGACCGCCTCAACTACGTCTCGCCGATGCTCAACAACGTCGGCTGGTCGTTGGCCGTCGAAAAGCTTCTGCAGATCGAAGTCCCCGAGCGCTGCCAGTACTACCGCGTGATTCTCGGAGAGCTCTCGCGCATCGCAGATCACTTCACCTGCAACGGCGCCTCGGCGATGGAGCTTGGCGCGTTTACGCCGTTCCTCTGGCTCCTGAAGGTGCGCGACTGGGTCTGGGACATCCTCGAGCGCGAGACGGGCGCCCGAATGACTCATAGCTTCGGACGCATCGGCGGCATGGCGGCGCCGCCGACGGCGACGTTCAAAGACGACGTGCGGCGCGTGATTCCCGAGGTCTTCAAGGTGGTCAAAGAGACGGAGACCATGCTGATTCGGAACCGCATCTTCTTGGATCGGATGCAGGGCGTCGGCGTTCTGACCAAGGAGCAGGCTCTTTCGTACGGATGCACCGGGCCGGTGGCCAGGTCCACGGGTTTGCCCTACGACGTCCGCAAGGATCATCCGTATCTGGTCTACGACCGCTTCGACTTCGACGTGCCGATCGGCGAGGACGGAGACAACTGGGACCGTTTCATGGTGCGCCTCGAAGAGATTCGTCAATCGGTGCGCATCATCGAGCAAGCCATCGAGCAGATGCCCGACGAAGGGCCGATCAACATCGACGATCCACGAATCACGTACCCCGACAAGCAGGCGGTCTACACCACAATCGAGGCCACGATTGCGCATTTCAAGCTCGTCATGGAAGGCCTGCAGGTTCCCAAGGGCGAGGCCTACAGCTTCACCGAGGGCGGGAACGGGGAGCTCGGCTTCTACATCGTGTCCGATGGCAGCGGAACGCCGTACCGGGTCCGGGTGCGGCCGCCGTGCTGGTACAACCTGGCCGCGTCGCGGGAGATGCTGCTGGGCGGAATGATCGCAGACATCATTCCGACTTTCGGGTCGGTCAACATGATCGGCGGAGAATGTGACCGGTGAGCAATGCCTAAGTTTACACTGAACGGTCAGGAGATTTCCTTCGAGCCCGGGGAGACGGTCATGCAGGCGGCATGGCGCGAGGGCATCGAGATTCCGCACTACTGTTGGCACCCCGGCCTCTCCGTGGCCGCGAATTGCCGCATGTGTCTGGTGCAGGTGGAGAGCGGGCGCCAGATGGAGATGCCCCAGCTCGTCTTCGACGAGGACAAGGGAGCGTACGTTCCGGCGACGAAGCCGAAGCTGCAGCCCGCTTGTCAGCTGGCTGCCGCAGACGGGATGGTCATCTCGTCGACGAACGACGAGGTGAAGGCGGCGCAAGCTGCCGTGCAGGAGTTCTTGCTGCTCAACCACCCGGTCGATTGCCCCATCTGCGACCAGGCAGGGGAGTGCAAGCTTCAGGACTATTACTACACACATCAAGCGACCCTAAAGCGCAAGCTGACCGAGCCGGTGCACAAGCCCAAGGGGGTACGCTTCGGTCCGACCATCGTCTACGACGCCGAGCGGTGCATCATGTGCACCCGCTGCATTCGGGTCTGTGACGAGCTGGCCAAGGACCATGTCCTCGACATGCGCGAGCGGGGGAACAAGAACGAAATCGTCCTCGCACCGGGCCGCGAGCTCGATCACAAATACACCTTGATGACGGAGCACGTGTGCCCGGTCGGCGCGCTGACCAGCCGCGACTTCCGCTTCAAGGCCCGCGTGTGGTTCCTCAAGTCGGGGAAGGGCGTATGCACGGGCTGCGCGACCGGATGCAACACCCACGTCGATTACGACCCCCGGTACGGCAAAGTGTACCGCTTGCGACCACGGGACAATCCGGACGTCAACAAGTTCTGGATGTGCGACGACGGCATGATGACGTACATGCGGCACGACACCGACAGGCTCGACATGCCGACCGAAGGCAGGGGACAGGAGCGCAGGGCCATCGGGGAGCGCGAGGCGCTCGAGCTGGCAGCCGACAAGATCCGAGCCGTCGATCCGTCCGAGCTAGCATTCGTGCTCAGCGCGCAGAGCACGACCGAGGACAATCTGGCGCTGGTCAAGTTGGCGGAGGCCCTCGGAGCCGATCGTATGTACCTGGCAGCGCTGGGCGGATGGGAAGGCGATGACATCCTGCGGAGCGATGACAACAACCCCAACCGCGCTGGCGCGACGCACGCGGCGGGTGACATCGAGCTGAAGTCGGTCGGGGAGCTGCTGTCCGACGTGCAGGCGGGCTCGGTCCGGGGTGTGGTCGCGCTCGGCTGGGCCACCGCGGAGTCCCTCAAAGAGCTCGCGCCTCTGGCAACGCTCGATTCCGTGGTTTCGCTCACCAGTCACGTCGGAGCGCTTCCCGCAGTGGCCGCGGTAACGATTCCGGTTGCGGACATCTACGAGCTCGACGGGAGCTTCGTGAACGAAAAGGGGATTTCGCAGTCGTTCGAGACGGTGCTCCCGCCGCCCGTTGGCATCGAGCCGGCCTGGAAGGCGATTTCGGACCTCGGAGCGCTGCTCGGCGTGGATGTCGGCTTCACCGACTTGGACGGATTGCGCCAGAGCCTCTTGGAATCGGCGGAGGCAGCCCAATGAGCACGACGTTCCTGGTGATCTCGTCGTTGGTGAAGGTGGTGGTCATCTTGGTGATCACCGTCGGGGCGTTTGCTCCGGTGTTGATTTGGGCCGAGCGCAGGCAAAGCGCGATGATTCAGGACAGGCTCGGCCCGAGCCGTGCCGCCATCGTGTTGCCGCCTTCGGCCTTGAAGTGGATCGACCGTGCTCGCCTTCCCATGTGGCGGCTCGCGGCTGCGACTGGAATCGTCGCCATCGTCACGCTGATCGCGCTCAGCTTCGTGGCGCTCGAGGGAAGCAATCCGCTGCCGATATCGACCGCCGCCCTCACGGCCACGTTCGTCGGATTCGGCCTGGCCTCCGTGCTCCTTCGCGTGGGATACGGGGTGCACAGCATGATCGTGGGCAACGGAGGGCGCATCATGTTGATCGGGCTTCTGCATCCGCTGGCGGATGCCATGAAGTTCATCTTCAAGGAAGACTTCGTACCGCCCAAGGCCGACAAGCTCCTGTTTTCGGCCGGCCCCATCATCGCCCTGATTCCGGCAATCGCCGCGTTCGCGGTCATCCCGTTCGCAAGCACGCTGCACTGGGACTACCTCAATCAGGTCCTGCCGCGCACCGGGGAGATTTCCGGCCCGGCGATTCCCATGCAAGTGGCGAGCATCAACGTCGGGATTCTCTTCATCTTCGCGATCACCAGCACCGGCATCATCGGCGCCGCGATCTCGGGCTACGCCTCGGACAACAAGTACTCGCTTCTAGGTGGCATTCGCGCCGCCAGCCAAATGGTCAGCTACGAGGTCGTGCTCGGCCTCACCTTGGTCCCAGCGTTCATGGTGTATCAATCGCTTCGTCTCGAGGACATGGCGATGTGGCAGCACCAGCACATTTGGGGTGTGTTCATCCCGCCGCTCACGCTCGCGGCCATCAATTTCTTCGTCGCTGCAGTGGCGGAGACCAAGCGCGTACCCTTCGACCTGCCTGAAGGCGAAAGCGAGCTCGTCGGAGGCTACCTGACGGAATACTCGGGCATGAAGTTCGGGATGTTCTTCATGGGCGAGTTCGTCGAGGTGGTGTCTTTGGCTGCCATCGCGTCGGTCTTGTTCTTCGGCGCATGGGACGTGCCTTACCTCTACCGAGACGGTTTCGAATTCTCCTTGCCCTTCGTGGCGGGTAGCTACTCGGTGCCGCTGGTGCATTGGGTGGTGGTGGCGATTCAGTTCGCGGTCTTCCTCTTCAAGATCATCATCCTCATCTGGTTTCAGCTCATGATTCGCTGGTCGCTTCCGCGCTTTCGGTACGATCAGCTCATGTCGCTGTGTTGGAAGGGGTTGCTCCCGGTTTCCCTGCTCAACATTCTCGTGATCGGAGCGTTCATGCTGTCGGGTTGGCTCGATGGATGGGTCGCCTTCTGGGACAAGATTTTCTGAGGTCGCGCATGACAGCCCAAGTCAAAGTCATCAAGAAACCCGGTCGGACCGTCGCCGAGCAAGTCTACTTGCCCGAGATCGCCAAAGGCTTGGGCTTTGCGATGGGACGGTTCTTCAAGAATACGTTCGGCCCGAAGGCGAGCAAAGAAATCGCCACGGTCAAATACCCCGAGGAACGAATCGAATACCCCGAGCGTTTCCGTGGGATCCACCGGCTCACGCAGCGCGCCGATGGGTCTCCGCGCTGTGTGGCGTGTCTCTGCTGCAGCACGGCTTGCCCGGCGCAGTGCATCTACATCGAACCGGCCGAATACGAGCCTGACGATCCACGCTACGGATACGAACGCTATCCGTCGGTTTTCATGATCGACGAGCTGCGCTGCATCTTCTGCGGATACTGCGTCGAGGCCTGCCCCTGCGACGCCATCCGAATGGACACGGGGATGCACATGCCGCCTTCGACGCGCCGAGAGCACTTCCTCTACGACAAAGAGACCCTGCTTTCGATACCCGGGCGGGACGGCACCTACCTCACGGCAAACCCTCGGCACGAGCCTGGTGATCCGACGCATCCCGGCATCGATCGCGAGCACGGGCACTGAGGGTGAGAGAAGCGCGCGCCGCGAGCCGGACGGCGATCATGGTTGCCGCATACAGGGGCCGCGCATCGAGCGCGCCCGACCCGGTCTGCAGCGATCCCTGGGCGCTTCGCTTGGCGGGCCCGGAAGGAGAAGCCCTTTCGCGGCGCTGGGACCGTCACTCGCCTTCGATGGAGCTGTGGATCGGGCTCAGAACCCGCTACATAGACGATTGTGTCGTTCGGGCGCTCGATCGCGGTCTGCGCCAGGTGGTCATCCTGGGTGCGGGCCTCGACACGAGGGCCGCGCGGCTCGGGCGCGAAGGGGTTCGCTTTTTCGAGGTCGACCAGCCCGCCAGCCAGGCGGACAAACGTGAGAAAGTTTCGAAGCTCGATGGCTATCCGCTCGACGCCGCGACGCTCGTGGCATGTGATTTCGAGCGGGATGATTTCGTTCGAGCCCTCGCGGACGCAGGATTCGAGCAAGGGATCCCAGCCGTTCTCGTGTGGGAAGGGGTCATCTACTACCTGGCCGAGGAGGCTGCGAGGTCGACCCTTCGGCGTTTGGCCGCCGAGCTGGATCCCCGCTCGCTCTTGATATTCGACTACCTGAACAGCAACATGGCGAAATCGAGCCCACGCCTTCGGCCCGAGGACCGAGCCATGAAGGGGATCATCGAGGAGCTCGGGGAGCCCATGAAGTTCGGAATCGATGACGCCACGCCGCTCATGGCCGAGTCCGGCTATCGCTTCGTTCGGACCGTTTCCTTCGACGAGCTGGCGCTGCAATACACCGGAACCTACGAGAGGCGGCGATTCTTTCGTTTTCAGTCCATCGCGCTGGCGAGCGCGAGTGCGGAGCAGATCCTGTGGTAGAAGCCCGGCGAGTCGGGGGGCGCGCCGTGACCTTTCGGCATCAGGCGGGAAGGGCGCCGGCGTTGGTTTGTCTGCATGGCGCAGCCGACAATCAACACGCATACGATCGGCTGCTCGACGCGCTTCCAAATCGTGCGGGCTACGCGATCAACCTTCCGGGACGCGCTGGGACCGAAGGACCGCCAGCCAGGTCGGTCGCGGAGATGGAAGCCTTCTTGTCCGAGCTGGTCGAGTCCGAGGTGGACGGCCGCTATGTCGTGGTGGGTCATTCGCTCGGAGGTGCCGTCGCAATCGAGCATGCGTTGGCCTCGCCTCCCGATAGGCTCGAGGGGCTCGTCTTGCTTGCCACCGGCGCACGTTTGCGAGTTCATCCCATGATTCTGGCTCTCTTCGAGCAAGGCCAGGCGGCCGGCAGCCTTCCCCCGATGCCTTCATGGATTCACGAGCAAGGGATCGATGCCGATTTGCTCGCCGAGGCGACGCACAAGCGGGAGCTCACGCCGGTTTCGACGGGCGCGATCGATTGGCGCGCGGCAGACGGATTTGATCGCATGCATGCCGTGCAGGACATCCGAGTCCCCGTCCTAATCGTCGGGGGCACCGAGGACCTCCTGACGCCCCCGAAGTACGCCGAATACCTCGCCGCCCAGATTCCGCACGCAGAGCTTCTGCTCTTGGAGGGAGCCGGTCACATGCTCGTCATGGATCGCGCCGTCGAAGTCTCGAGGGCCATCGAAGCGTTCGTGTCCAAGCTCGCCCGATGACGACTCCACCCGAGTCCATTTTCGTCAGCCCGGATTTTGACGATGCTGCTCCTGAGCTTGCTGGCAACCGGCGTGCTTTGGCTCGTGCGACGTTGGCGGGGGCTCTAGACCGAGTGCACCTGGCGCAACTGGCGAAGAAGGTGACCGATGGGGTGGCATGGTGTCTTCGGCCGCACTAGGGTGCCCCGCGTTCATGCGCGATATCGATCTGGTTTTGCAGGAACGCTTCGGGCTTTCCGCATTCCGTCCCTGGCAACGCGAGGCGATCGACGAGCTACTCGAGGGGCGCCGCAGGGTTCTCGTGATAGCGCCGACGGGTGGGGGCAAGTCGCTGTGCTACCAACTGCCGGCCGCGGTGCTCGACGGCACCTCCATCGTGATTTCGCCTCTGATCGCGCTGATGGACGATCAGGTGCGCGCGCTCACGCGGCGTGGCGTGCCCGCGACGTACCTGGCTTCGACGCTCGATCCGGCCGACCTTCACCGGCGGGAGCAGGAGGTCTCTCGAGGTCGCTATCAGCTGGTCTATGTGGCACCCGAGCGGTTGGAATCGGCGCGCCTGATCGAGCGGCTTGCTTCCCTTCGACCTCCGCTGGTCGCCATCGACGAGGCTCACTGCATTTCGCAGTGGGGTCACGACTTCCGACCGTCCTACCTGCGCTTGGGCGAGGTGATCAACCGTCTCGAGCCGCCACGCGTGATGGCTTGTACGGCGACGGCCACACCGATCGTACGGCGCGAGATTCAGAAGCGCCTCGGTCTTTCCGCCGATAGGACTGCGGTCATCCTACGAGGCTTCTCGCGGCCGAACTTGCATCTCGCGGCGGTCGAGAGCGACAGCTCCGGCGAGCGTCGGAGGCGCATGGAAGAGGCCTTGCGCGACGCGCTCGGCGATCCGGCACACCCTCGCGGAGGCGCAATCGTGTACGCGGCGACACGCCGCAACACCGAAAAGGTTGCAGAGGCCGTCGCGCGACAGGGCTGGCGTGCGGCGCCTTACCACGCCGGGCTTCCCGCTTCCGTTCGGCAGCAGGTGAGCCAGCGCTTTGCGGATCGATCGCTCGACGTCGTGGTCGCCACGAACGCGTTCGGCATGGGAATCGACCGGGCGGACATACGAGCCGTCGTTCACGTGCAAGCCCCCGGCTCGGTCGAAGCGTACTACCAAGAGGTCGGTCGAGCCGGGCGCGACGGACAGCCAGCGCACGGCTTGCTGCTCACCAGCTCGGGAGACCTCGGGCTGCGACGGCGATTGATCGGTCTCGGAGGCGGAGAGGGAGAGCCGCCGAACGCCGACCATCTGCAACAGCAGTGGAGGTTGTTCCTCGACCTCATGCGTTACGTCGAAGCCGGAAGCTGCCGGCACGACTTCATTCTTCGGTATTTCGGAGACGAGCAGGAGACGCTAGGAGGCTGCGGACACTGTGACGTCTGCGAGCGCCTCGAACGGGCGGGAACGGAGGGCGCCCACGGGTCCGTTTCCGATGGCAATGCGCTTGTCGTGCGCAAGGCGCTCTCGGGCGTTGCGCGAAACCAGGGGCGCGCGGGGCTCACGGCGGTGGCCGACATGCTACACGGCGCCGACAATGATCGGCTGCGTCGGCTGGGTCTGACCAGCTTGAGCACCCATGGGCTGCTGAGCGAGCGCCCAAGGCCTTGGGTGCTCGCGCTTCTACGACGCCTAGTGACCGCAGGCCTCGTCGACATCACGACGAGCGAGTTCCCAATCCCGTTCTTGACACCGGCAGGGGTGGCCGTGATGAAGGGTGACGAGCCGGTGCGGGTCCTGTTGCCTCCGATGGAGACGGGCCGTCTGCGAGCCTCGAAAAAGGAGCGAAGTCACTCGCAATCCGAGGTTCCCGCCGACGTCGACCGATCGCTCTTCGAGCGGCTGCGAGCCACCCGTCTCGACATCGCACGAGAAAAGGGCGTGCCAGCCTACGTCGTCTGCCATGACCGCACGCTCCTCGAAATCGCGGCACGCAAGCCGCAATCGATGCAAGCGCTCGCAGACGTGCACGGCATGGGCCCGGCCCGACTCGAAAGTTATGGAGAGCCGTTTTTGCAGGCGGTCAGCGCCCATCAGGAGCCTTGACATGGGGCTCGGAGGGTCGGTTCGGAGGGCAGCGCCAGTTGCCACGGGACGAGTTCGTGCGCAACGTGGGCAGACATGGATCAGGCGCTGAAATCGACCGTTCCGACCGAATACTGGAGCCGCGTGGAGGACGGGCGCGTCGTTTGCGAGCTTTGTCCTCGGGAGTGCAAGCTCGGCGAGGGACAGCGTGGTTTGTGTTTTGTCAGGGCCCGAGAGAACGATCAGATCGTGCTCACCAGCTACGGGCGGTCGAGCGGCTTTTGTGTCGATCCCATCGAGAAGAAGCCTCTCAATCATTTCCTGCCCGGCACTCCGGTGCTTTCCTTTGGCACGGCCGGCTGCAATCTGACCTGCAAGTTCTGTCAGAACTGGGACATCTCCAAGTCGCGGCAGATGGACACGCTGGCCGATGTCGCGAGTCCCGAGGCCATCGCAGACGCAGCCGTCCGCCTAGGCTGCAGAAGCGTGGCCTTCACCTACAACGATCCGGTGATCTTTCTCGAGTACGCAAGGGACGTCGCTGCCGCCTGCCACCAACGCGACATACGAACGGTCGCGGTCACCGCCGGCTACGTCAATCCGAAGCCTCGTGCGGACATGTTCTCGTTCATCGACGCAGCCAACGTCGATCTGAAGGCATTCGATGACGCATTCTATCGTCGGATCGCTGGTGGGCGGCTGCAACCCGTGCTCGACACGCTGCGCTATCTTCGGCACGAAACGAACGTGTGGCTCGAGATCACGAACCTGGTCATCCCGGGCCACAACGACTCCGAAGAGGACATTCGCCGAATGAGCGAATGGATCGTGCAGACGCTCGGCCCCGATGTCCCACTGCATTTCTCCGCGTTCCATCCGAGCTACAGGATGCGAAACGTGCCTCCGACCTCTCGCTCGACCCTGAGACGCGCCCGGACGATCGCGAAGCAGGCTGGCATCCATCATGTCTACACCGGCAACGTCCACGACCCCGAAGGTGACACCACGTATTGCGCGACCTGCGGCGAGGCGCTCATCGAGCGCAGTTGGTACGAGCTTCGCGCGTGGAGGCTCGACGACGGCGCCTGCCCGAGCTGCGGGAGCCGATGCGCGGGCGTTTTCGAGCCGGCGGCGGGCGCCTGGGGCGCCAAACGATTGGCGATCAAGATGGGCCCCGAGGGAATGGCGCTTTCCTAGGTAGACCGAGTACACCCTGAACTGATCCGCCCTCGAAGCCTCGCCGCTCATCCTCGAATGTACGCTGCACGTCCTTCGTCTTCGCAACGGCCGCCTCGACGCCCTGAGGCTCCGATCATCGAATCATTTCAAGGTGCACTCGGTCGAGGCTTCCCGATCTTCAGGCTGCGGATATCCGCTCGTGAATCGGCGTCATGATTTCCCCGACGAAATCGAGAACCGCGCGAATCCGGGCGCTGTCCCGCAGGTCCTTGTGAACCGCTTGCCAGATCTGACGCGGCTCTGGAGCGCCTTCGAGCGGCACACGAACCAGATGCCGATCATTGTCCGCCACCAAGCATGGCAAAAGAGCGATGCCCGCGCCGGCGACCGTCGCCGAGTAAATCGCCGACACGCTATCCGACCGCAAGGCCAGACGGGCTCCATCCATGCGGGCTGCGATCCAGTCGTTCTCGCGCCGGAACGGGCGCGTGTTGGCGAACAGGATCAGTTGATGGCCCGCGAGGGATTCCTTGGGAAGCCCATAGCGGTCGACATAGTCGAGTGACGCATAGAGCCCCAGGTCGATGAAGGACAGCCGCTTGATGATGAGATCATCTTGCGTCGGTCGCGCCAGGCGCAGGGCGATGTCTGCTTCACGCCGCGCCAGATTCACATCGAGATTGGTGCAGTGGAGCTCCAGCTCTATCTGCGGGTAGCGCTCGCCGAACCTGCGCAGGTAAGGGGCGATGAACCGGGTGGTGAGCATCTCGGTGGCCGTGAGGCGAACCACTCCTTCGAGCTTCTGGTCTTCCCCCGCGACATCCCGTTCGACGCCGAGCGCCTCCCGCTCGATGCGCTCCGCGCGCGGTAGGAGCCGGTGTCCTGCCTCGGTCAAGAGGTACCCGTTGGGGGTTCGGTCGAAGAGCCGCGCACCGAGCTCCTCCTCGAGCTTGGCCAACCGCCGGCCCACGGTGGTCGGATCCAGCTTTAGTGCAGTGCCCGCTGCAGCGAGCGTGCTGTGGCGGTGGAGCGTGAGGAAGTACCGGACATCATCCCAGTTAAACATAGCCTGCATCATCGCAGGGGAAGCGGCGCCTCGCAACTGCAAAAATGCGTCCGATCGCTGCGCCCAATCGGGCTCACTTGCCGCTAAGTTCCCCATATCACGCCTGAAAGGAGCCAAGTCATGCACATGCTCAAGCAAATGGATGCCCGTTTCTACGAGGAAGTCGTAACTCGCCAAGCGCGGGTCTGGGCGGACCTGCGCGAGGCGCTCGCAAGCACCTTGGGCTATCCCAACCCGGGTTGGGCCGTCACGAACACCGCGATCTCGATCGAGGAGGTGATGGAGGACCTTCACTATGGGCGAGACTCAGCCCGCGTCGTTATTGTAAAAATATGTTAACATAGGAACCGGAGGCTCGAAGGGGCATGACGGGACCTATGCGGCATTGGGCGGTGGCAGCTGCGCTATGGATGCTGATCGCCGGGTGTGGGGCCGGGACCAGACCCAATGGAGCCGTGGCGCCCAAGATCACGTCGACACCGCCGACCACGGCCACGGTCGGTGTCCCGTTCAATTACACCGTTACCGCCAAGGGCATGACTCCGATGACCTTTTCGATGGTCTCGGGACCGGCGGGGCTCGAAGTTCATCCGGGCGGCGGGATGGTGAGTTGGACGCCGCAGAGGGTGGGGACGGAATCGATCGAGATCCGCGTCTCGAACCTCGCTGGCGAGGACATGCAAAGCTTCGAAGTCGAGGTGGTCCCGTTGAACGGGCCGGTCTTCACGACCGAGCCCCCCACGGAGGCAACCGTGGGGGCACCCTATGCGTATGACCCGATGGTGGTCGCCAATGGCGAGGTATCGTGGAGCGCGCCCCTGGCGCCCGAAGGCCTGAGCATCGACCCCGACACCGGCGCCGTTCGCTGGACGCCAAACGCAGATCAGGCGGGGCCGCAAGACGTCACGATCCGCGCTACCGAAGACCAGAGCGGCTCGTTCACCGATCAATCGTTCACCATCGAGGTAGTCGATACGGGAGGACCGGCCGTGATCACCTCCATGGCGCCCGATCGGGTCTACGCGGGTGAGCTCTGGCGCTACCAGGCGACTGCATCGGGGGCGCCCGTCATCGAATGGACGTTGCAGCCGCCCGCGATGGGAACGCCTGCGGTGGGTGTGCAAATCGTAAGCGAACCGCCGCAGGGCAGCGCGGTGACCGTCGAGTGGGATACGATCGGAGCTGCGCCCAGTGAGTATGGGATTGCGCTGCAGGTCGACAACGGCCTCGGCACGCCAAACGTTCAGCAGATCCTCGTGACGGTCGATCCGCGCCCTCCGGTCCCCGAGATCGATCTGCTCACTTCTCCACCTCCGGCTTCCGTCTTCGTCGGCTCCATCTATCGCTACGACGTCAATCTGACACCGCTGAGCGACAGCGCAGGCATCGTTTGGAGCCTCGTGGACGCCGTACCGGCCGGCTTGGCGATCACCATCGACTCGAGCAGCGGCGAGGTCGTATTCACGGCCTCGGAGTCCAATGGCGAAACGCAGTACGCCTACACCGTGCGCGCGCAGAACGTCCTCGGAGAAGCGGACGAAGAGACCATCACCGTAGACGCCGTCTTCGCGCCTGCAGCTCCAGTGCTGACGATAACGCCCGCCACCGCGTTCACCTTGGAGGTCGGGGAGAGCTTTCCGGGCGCCTCGGCTGCGGCGACCGGGCAGCCGGCGCCCACGCTGAGCATCTCCGGACCGCTGCCCGACTTCCTAGAGTTCGATCCGCTCACCGGGCTGCTATCCGCATCGACCGCCAAGCCAGCGCCCGCGGCGTCCGACATCGGTCGGTACGCATTCGACATCGTAGCCGCCAACGACTCGGGGGAGGACCGCGCCAGGATCGAGATCACGGTGATCGGCCCGCCGTGCCGAGTCGACTCGATCACGCCGGCTGCGGGCCGCCGTCAATCGGATGTTCCGGTGGTCATTCGAGGCAGCGCGTTCCTGGCGGAGGCGGCGCCGGTCGTTCGCTTGGAGCTCGGCGCGTACAGTGAAGCGCTGCCGACCACGTTCGTCGACGACACGACGCTAGTGGCCATGGTGCCCGCAGACGTGAGCCGTCCGTCCGGCGTCTACGACGTGGTCGTCGATCAAGGATCGGTGACCAAGTTGGCCAAGCGGTTCACGGTGACTGAGGGCGCGGGGATGACGCTGAGCGGCAGCATTGCCGCGAACCTCACCCTTCGCGCGATCGACAGCCCGCACATCGTCACCAGCAACGTGCGAGTCGAAAACGGTGCAACGCTCACCTTGGAGCCGGGGTCCGTGGTGATGTTCGCCGCCGATAGCAGCCTGGTCATCGACGTGGGCACGTCCAGCGCTGGCGCGCTCGTGGCCATGGGTGGTGAGCCCGGCCAAGGGGACCAGATCGTGTTGACACGTTTGCAGGAGGCGGGCGGGCCGCCGCCGAGCGGCCACTATCGAGGTCTTCGCTTCGGCGCCAACAACATCGCTGCCACGACACTCCTTGAAAACGTCATCGTCGAGTTTGGCGGACGAAACGACAACGCGACCGAGCGCGGGGCCATCGAAATTGCGAGCGGCTCGGCGCCTCGCATCCGCAAGTCGATCATCCGGGAGAGCTTCAACTACGGCCTCTATGCCCAGTCGGGCGCCGGGTCGGCGAATCTGAGCTGGTTCGACGAGAATTGGCTCACCGCGAACGCGCGCTCTCCGATCAGCATCGGCTCGGATGACGTCTCGACTCTGGGCGCGAATCTAGACCTTCTCGGGAACGGAGAGGACCGCGTTTTCGTCCGCGGATCGACGGTGAGCCGTCCGGCGGCCAGTTGGGCCAACTACGGTGTCCCCTATTACGTGAGCATCGGGCTGGTCGTTCGAGGCGGGAGCACGATGACCATCGCGGCCGGAACTGAGCTGCGCTTTGCGCCGAACAGAGGGCTTCGCGTCGCCACCAGTGCCGAGCAGGGCGCTTTGATCGCTTCGGGCACGGCGGACGCGCCGATCCGCATGGTGCCCGACAGCGGGACCTGGACCGGCGTGCATTTCGACGCCCTCACCCAAGCGGGGACCGTCCTCCGACACGTCCGGGCCACCGGGATTGCGGACAACAACGGAAGCCTTCGCCTGAGCAGTCCGGTCGATCCAGACAGCCGCGTCGCGATCATCGAAAGCTGCGTCTTTCGAAGCGAGGCACCGGGCTCCGTGGGCGTCTACCTCGCGGGGAATGCGAGAGTCTTATCGTTCGAGAGCAACCTCATCGACGTGCGCGGCATGTCGGTGAACGCGTCTCTCGTTGCCTTTGGCGACGTGCTGAAGGTTTCGAACACCTACGAGGCGCCACTGCAGGTGAGGGGTGGGAGCATCAGCGGCGAAGACATGGACTGGAGCAAGCCGGTCGCGAGCGATCTCGGGACCCAGCCGATTCGGCCCACGGGGAACCTATTCGTTTCCGACGGCTCTCTGCGCATTCGGGCGGGCAATCGCATCGAGATGCCGCTCAATGGCCAGCTTTCCTTGACCGACAGCACGCTGACGATCGAAGGGACGGCCAACGAGCCGGTCGTGCTCGCACCGGTCGCGGCAGCACCGTATTGGAACCGGATTCGCCTACGCGGCCCAGGCAGCGCGGGCGTGTCACACATTTCGTACGCGCTGCTCGAAGCCGCGGGGTCCGATCCCTCCCTGGACGCATCGCCCCAGCGCGGAGCCATCGTCGTCGAAGCGAGCGAAGGCGTCCCTGCGACGCCGGTCATTCGAGATACGGTCATCATCAACAGCAACGGGTACGGCATGACGCTTGCCGACCTCACGCACTGCTCGGGTCGATGCGACCACAACACCATCGTGGGCTCGAGGTTCTCGGCGCTTCGAATCTCCGCCAACTTCGTCGGACGGTTCGGGACGGGGAACCTACTGGCTGGCAACGACGCATCCGGCACGCTGGGGCACGAGGGCGTCTGGGTCGCGGGAGACGTGATCGACGCCACCGCGACCTGGCCTGCCAACGACGTGCCGTACGTCGTCCAGGGCGACATCGAGCTTCGACAGTCGAGCCCGCTCGACCCCATTCCGGTATTGACGATCGAGCCGGGCACGGAGGTTCGATTTGCCGGCGGGCGCCGACTGCGTGTCGGGGAGGGCAATGACGGCGTGCTCGATGCGCGCGGCACGGTCACGGCTCCCATCACGTTCACCAGCATCGACTCGGGCGGGCCGGTGTTCTGGCGAGGGATCGACTTCAATCAGGGCGCGGACGGGTCGACCTTGGACCAGGTCATCATTTCGTATGGTGGAAGCAGCGCTGGCACGGGGAACGTGAACTTCAGATCGGGCTCCATCGTCGACATCGGGGCGCTCCGGTTCACGCATGCGGCACACTACGCGGCGGTCATTTTCGCAGGCTCGGCGCCCATGTTCCTAGGCCCGCCCATCGAACGGCTCTACGTCTCGAACGGACAGGCATCGAACCCCGGTTCGGGAGACCCGGCGTTCGACTGCATCCGGGACGCCGCGGCCGGCACCTGCACCGAGCCATGACGGACGGGTCGGAGGTTCTCCCATCCCAGGTCCCGTTGCAGGTCTTCGGCCCCTGGCTGAGCTTGCGCCGCCGGATCGGCTCTCCTAGGCTCCGGCTTCATGTCGGACGACGACGTCTCACAGAAGACATTGGCGGTTCATGGTGGTGAGCCGCGCACGTACCCCTATGACGCGCTGGCGGCTCCAATCACCCAGACGGCGACCTATTCGTTTGCCGATACGGCCGAGCTGATCGCGTATTTCGAGGGACGAAAAGACCGGGAGGAGTACGGACGGTACGGAAATCCCTCTGTCCGTTTGGTGGAGGAGAAGGCCGCGGCCATGGAGCGTGCCGAGGACGCGGTGGCCTTTGCGAGCGGAATGGCCGCCGTCACGTCGACGATTTTGGCGCTGGTTCAGTCGGGGTCGCACGTGATTCTGTTTGCCGATTGTTACCGGCGCACCCGGCAGTTCGTCACCACGTTTTTGGACCGGTTCGGTGTATCGAGCACGCTGGTTCC
>Ga0111159_1013_pt1 | contig 72011 bp, 72 predicted proteins | sample DeeMarSeWOR28_12_FD_80259 | JGI IMG/M metagenome (GOLD analysis project Ga0111159, IMG submission 80259) | Myxococcales bacterium SG8_38 | reverse complement strand
GCCGCACCGGCCGTCCGAGTTCGCCAAAGAGGAGCGGCTCTACGGACTGCTCACGGGATACGGGCACGAGGACATCATGCTTCGCCCGGAGAAGGGCTAGACCCCGTCGAGATGGTCGGTGGCTTCAGCGAGGCCAGCTTTCGAACCTTCCGAGGTTGGGCTGGAGCAACCTGGGAAGGACCGGGTTGGGGTCGGGGGTCCTAGCCTCGGAAAGTCTTGGGTCGGATGCTCAACCTGGGTTGGCGTCGTCGAAACTTCCCCTCGGCGGCGAACCTTCCCAGGTTGGGCTGACGACCCCCCTTGCTCAGATCACGCGCAGGGCTCCCCACGCAAGACGCGCATGCGCCAGGACTGCATCAATCGAGTCCAACTCATGGACACGTGTCCGATGCGGAGCCGTCGAGTCGGATTCACTGCGTTTCAGCGAGGTCTCCCGATCGGCGCCTTTCCGCGGAATCGCTACTGAATCGTGCGAACCGGGCCGCTCCAATGACGGTTCGAGTCCTACGGCTGGAGCCAGTAAGCGCGCGCCTTCGCTGCGCTTTTGGGTTTCTGTCCCAGTTTGTCCGTGAGTTCGTCCCTGGAAGCGCTCGCAGCGAGCCGTAACCGGTCGTCCCAAGAGGCGCTCCATTTGGGCTCAAGAGCAGCTCGATCGTAGCGCGTCATCGCGCCTGCCACAGCGTGTAGAGCGACGCCCGGCGATCTATGGGCAGGTGGCGAGACTGTCGATCCAACCGCGCAGGAGCGCCGTGCCCAAAGGATCGACCGCTGAGGTTCCCGTGGAAGGCATGCGAAGCGGATCGTCGCGATCGAAGCGCTGCAGCAAGCCGGAGCCCTCGGAGTCGCCCGGAAGCACACGAGGGATGCCCGCCCACTGGAAGTACTTCATCGGCTCGCAGAGGCCGGTTTCCTCGAGCGTGACCTCGTAGCGGAAGTCGAGGCCGATGTCTGAGGGAGCCCAGCCCCCGGGTCGATGGCAGTGTGCGCAGTTCGCATCGAGGTACGCCCGAGCCTGCGCATCGAGGGTGCCGACCCCTAGCTGGGGATTGGCGATCGTCGGCAATTGCGCGGGGTTAACCTCTTCGGTGGTCCCGAAATCCAGGAGATCGATCTGGTCCATCGCGCGAAGCTGGTTTTCGACTATCCCGCCGTAATCACGATCGCGATTGAGCTGATTGGTCTTCGGCCCCAACACGTCGTCGATCGTTGTGCCATGACAGGTGGTACAGGTTTCGTTGTCCGGGAACGTGTACTCGAGAACGACGGGTTCGCCATTTTGGTAGACGGTGTACTCAACCGTCGCGCCGCCCTCAATAAGAACCCCGTCCGTTCCGTCGTCGTTCCAACGGTACGTCGCGTACTCCCACTTCCCATCATGCCGAACCATGAACCGCGTCTCCACCGCACGCGGGCTCACCGCTTCGTCGACCAACATGTCGAAGCCGAACACCTTGATCAGCACGCTTCCTTCCGGAAAGACCCATTGGCCGTCTTCACGAACCTCGATCTGCTCGGTGCTCGGAACGACCATGAAGCGAGACTTGAAGGCACCGTCCGTCCAAAGGGCCGAGCTCACGTCGTAGGGAATCAAGTCCGGCCCTGGCTCGAGCGTCTTCGAATCGGCGAAGCAACCCGTGTCCGAAAGGCGCGCTGGCATCCCCTCCGAGATGTCGGGCAAGCACGTCTGAATTTCTGGGCGCGGCGCGAGCGCCGGCCCCGACGGTGGATCACCACCGCACGCGATCAGGAAGAGCAGCACGAAGACGCCCCGGTTGCGCGCAAGCCCCATGCCCCTGTCTAGCGGAAAACCGGGCGGTGTCCAAACTCTCATGGGCGCCCAATTTGCGGGCGACCACCGCTCGATGTCTTTCCAGCGAAAAGGGGAGGAAAGGTGAGACAAATAGCCTCCCGCAAAGCGATGACGACGTGGCATGGCTTATGGACTTGGACTCGAAGCTGCGATTCCTCTACATGTTGCGCACTATGCCTACGTGCTCGACGACATGGCGGAGCGATTTGGAGGCTACGCAGCCACTAGGGCGAATGGTGAGATCATCGCACGCAGCGAACCGCATGGTTATCCGGCGATGAAGCATCAGCCGTCGCACCTTGGCTGAAGTCCACGAGCCGGACATTTTGCCCAGTTGTCGTCGACGTCCAGAATGTGAGTGAATCGCCCACGGAGAATATGGATTCGTCAATTGCAGGGCTCGCACTCGTGTCGTCCACGATCGTGAGAAGCTCCTTCACCGTAGGCAAGCGGAAGGGCGGCGAGTCGATCATGTCGCAGATGTCCACGGCTTCTGACTGCGACGAAGCGGTCTGCACGTCCCGTCGCCACACGAGCTCCGTGCCGCGGTCGAGTGCGACCGACTCCATGATCTCGAACTGGGGATCCAACCGCACCATCTCCCCGGTGACGCAGCGCGCATACGTGGAGGTGGACAATGCGCTTCCGACTATGACCAGCGCCGATCCGAAGTAAACCGACCACGAACGTTCATCCGAATTGGCTGCATAGGTTGCCGTTCGGAAGTAGTCGGCGGGCGTATCTGGAAACGCCTCACTATCGATCGCGGGAGAGCTTCCCGGCAACATCAACGAGACGAGCTCGATTCGCTCAGGGAGCCGCCAATCGTCCCGTCCTTGGAGGATCAGGCTGTCGCAATAGGCGATCGCCTCCGCCGTGGCGCGTGTCTGCTCGTCGATCTCTCGTTGCCATATCAGGCCGGTCACCTCGTCCACGACGACCTCTCCGTCGATACGGTAGGCGGTCGGGCGAATCGCGGATTCGGGCTCGTTCGGCATTGGCCAGCTCGCGTAGCCCGGGGTCGGGCACTCGCCGCCGGAGCACGGCACCGTGGCGTCAGTCCCAGCGTCATCCTCAGTCCCCGCATCACCTGCGGGACCGCCCTGAGGTGACTGGGTTTGGCACGCCTGCGCCAAAGCCACGCAGAGCGCGAGAATGATGAAGTCGTGGCTTATCACGGGATCGGGTGTGTCCTAGCACCCGGGGTGACGCAATCCGACGGCCAGGCCGGCGTTGTCTCCGGCGTGAAACGGAGATCCGACGCCATCCTTCCCCGCAGCCAACCTTCCAGCCAACCTTCCCAGGGACGAGCAAACCAACCTTCCGAAACCAACCTTCCCAGCCAACCTTCCCAGGGACGAGCAAACCAACCTTCCCAGGGACGGATGTGAAGACAACCGAACCGGAGAGTAACCGATATGGGGGTATGACTCTGCCGCGGCGCGTACTGCCCGATACCACCTACCTCGTTACCCGACGTTGCCTTGGGCGTCGTTTTCTGTTGCGACCCGACCCAGCGCTCAACCATCTGTTCCTGTATTGCCTCGCACTTGGGACACAGAGGTACGGCATTGCGCTGCACGGTCTGTGCGTGATGAGCAATCACTACCATCTTGCGCTCACCGATGTGCGCGGAGTGCTTCCGGACTTCATGGGATGGCTCAACAGTCAGCTTGCCAAACGCATCAAGCGCCTTCGGCGCTGGGACGAAGTAGTGTGGGAGCCCAATGTCCACTACAGCGCGGTCGAGCTCGAGGGGAGCGTCGAAGCGCTCGACAAAGTGGCGTACACGCTTCTGAACCCGGTCAGCGCCGCCCTGGTCGAGCAGCCCGAAGATTGGCCGGGTCTAGTGAGCACACTCGCGATGCTTCGGCGGGGAGAAGTCGAGGTGAAGCGGCCCAAGGTAGGGTTCAAAGAGAGCTTCCCCGAGTCGCTAACCGTTGGGTTGACGCCGCCGCCCTGCTTCACCGACCGGGGTTCGTATCTCAAAGCGCTCGACGCCTTGGTCGGCAGTCGACTCGAAGCGCTGCGCGAGCAGCGGGCGCGGCAAGGAAATCGAGTGCTCGGTCGCCGTGCGGTCCGCAAGACTACAGTTGGCGCGCGGCCGACGAGCCGAAAGGAGCGGTTCGGTCGCAGCCCCACCTTTTCGGCGCTGACGCGCCACGCTTGGCGCCGAGCAGTCGAGCGTCTGCGCGGGTTTCGCGCCGCCTATCGTTGGGCATACAAAGCGTGGCGAAGCGGAGAGCCCAGGGTCGAGTTTCCCGCCGGCACCTGGTGGTTGGCTCGGCGCGCCAACGTGCAGGCGCCAACTTAGCTCTCACACACGTGGGTGCAGTTGATGAGGTCGCTGCGCGACCGACGCATGGATCTGCGGGTCGCGCAGCGCCGTGGAAGTTGAGACAAAGTTCGCGCAGCCCGAGCACCTTGGTGCACTGAACCAGGCGATTCTACCGGGGGACTTTGAGAATCCAGGGCTCAGAATCAACGCTTCGCGGAACGCTCTTCACCTGCATGCCCTGGGAAAGCTGATCAAAGCTGATTGCATGCCCTGGGAAAGCTGATTCTGCCAGCAAGAGCACGCACTGACGAATCGGCCCGGCTGGACTCCTCGTCCAGTCGGGCTTCGTCGTTGTCAACGCACCTGTTCACTGCCAATCGAGCCATGCCCGCAAGATCTTGGTAGCCCCAGCCCGGCGTGGACGCCAGAAACTAGGCTCCGATCGCGAATCGTGCTCTGTTTGAGCTCGAACCGTATGGGCCGCCCGTCCACCTATCCACCACCGGCAGTCACGCTTGAGCTCCCCGAACGCGCCCAACTGAGGCCGAGGCGGAACACCTGCGTTGGGCAATTCACATCTGCACGCGATTCGCATGCCTGGTGGATCCGGGCCGTGAACGCGATCGGTGGATCCCTCGAGCCGGTGGGCATCCCTTCGGACAACCTCTACTGGGAGCGCGCACAGCGCTTGCACCCCGATGCTGGTGACCCGACTCCGGAGACGAGAATTGCGCTGAGCGCGCTCACGCAATCACTCAACGAGGACGCGGCGCTCAACTTCATCGGAAAGATTGCAGCATGGCTAGATTGCACGCGCATGGCCGCCACGCACTTGCGGATCGAGCAAGCGCTCCGTGACGCGCCAGCCGTCGAGCAGACCGAGCTGCCGCCGCCTGTCTTCGTCTTGGGTTTGTTTCGCAGCGGAACGACCGTGCTCCACCGGCTGCTCGGACAGGATCCCGACAACCGGACGCTTCCTCACTGGGAGAGCTTCGACCCCGTGCACACCTTGGAGGGTCCCGAACCACGTCAGCGAAAGCTCACCAGGACGCTCCTGCTCGCCGACATCGTTTCCCCGAGCATCAAGGCCATCCACCCGATGGATGCATATCAGACCGACGAGTGCAGGGGGATGTTCACCAACGTGTTCCGAACGCCGCAGTTCACCGTCCAATATCGAGTGGCCGGCTACCTCGACTGGCTGCTCTCTCAGGACGCAGCAATCGCCTACCGTCACTATCGCCGCCAACTGCAGCTCGTCTACCACTACCGGCCCGATGGAAAGCGGTTCGTTCTGAAAGATCCGACGCACACCTATTTCGTCGACACGATCGTCGAGGTGTTTCCAGACGCACGCTTCATTTTCATTCACCGCGATCCCGTCGATACGTTGAGCTCGATCTGCAGCCTCCACGCCTATGCCAGGTCCGTCTTCAGCACCGACGTCGATGCACATGCGATTGGCGCCGAGTTGTCCGACAGCTACATCACGCGCATGCTCGAGCCCGCCATCGCCGCGGTCGACCGTCTTCTGCCTGGTAGAGTCGTCCACGTTCGATCCAGCGATCTCAGCCGGGATCCAGTAGGTACGGTCGCGGGAGCTTATCGGAGCCTCGGTTTGGAGCTCGGTGAAGAGGCGCGCGTCGCGATGCACCAATACATTCGCGCGAAACGCCAAAACCCGAGCCCAGGCCACTTGCACAGCGCGCAAGGCTTTGGGCTCGATCCGGAAGCCCTCTACGAGCGTTTCGCGAGCTATTGCGCCCGCTTCGACCTCTTGGCGTGACCCGCTAGACTTCCTTCTTCGAGAAGTACCAGTCGGTGACCTCGAGGCTCTTGTCTGCGACGCGCTTCTGTGCGTCGGAGACCGTCCCTGGCGGTGGGACGATGACCTTGTCCCCCGGGCGCCAGTCGGCGGGGCAAGCGACGCCATGCTTATCCACGGTCTGCAGCGCGTCGACGACACGAAGCACCTCGTCGAAGTTTCGACCAACGTTGAGCGGGTAGTAGATCATCGCGCGAAGAGTGCGCTTCGGATCGATGAAGAAAACTGCACGAACGGCGGCCGTGGCCGAGCTTGCTTCGTGAAGCATGCCGTAGAGCTGAGCTACGTTCATGTCCAAGTCGGCAATGATCGGGAAGTTGATGTCCACACCCCAGTTTTCTTTGATGCTGCGCACCCAGGCGATGTGGCTGTACACGCTGTCGACGGAGTTGCCGAGCAGGGCAACGTCTCGCTTGCCGAGCTCGTCCTCCAGCTTTGCGAAGGCCATGAACTCCGTGGTGCACACCGGCGTGAAATCGGCCGGATGCGAAAATAGGATCACCCACTTGCCCTTGTTCCATTTGGAAAGACGGATGGGTCCATGGGTGGTCATCGCTTCGAAATCAGGCACGGGTCCATTCAGCTCGAGTCGTTGCGTATCTTTGGTTTCTTCTGCGGCTTCCATGATTCCTCCCGGTCCAAAAATGGCGAACTCAAAGCCTAGTGCTCGCGCAGATTTTCTCAACCCGGTACTGAGCCGCAGGCCTGGCTCATTCGTGCCGCAGCGCCTCGATCGGATCCATGCGTGCCGCTTTTCGAGCGGGAAAGTATCCGAACACCACGCCAACTCCAACGGAGAAAAGGAAGCCGACGATCGCGATCCCAGGGTTGAATACGAAGGGCACTCTCAGCGCTTTCGATGCCACCACGGATGCGATGAGCGCCAGCAATACGCCGAAGACACCGCCGAACGACGAGAGGACCACGGCCTCGACCAGAAACTGAGTCAGCACCTCACGTTCGAGGGCGCCAATGGCGAGGCGCGTGCCGATTTCGCGAGTACGCTCGGTCACCGATACGAGCATGATGTTCATGATCCCGATCCCACCAACGAGCAGGCTCACCGCTGCCACTGCCCCCAGCAAGGCGGTGAGCACCTGCGTCGTCCCCGTCAGCATCCTCGTGATCTCCTTGAGATCCATCACCGAGAAGTCGTCGTCCTCCGCAGGTGAGATGTGCCGGCGCTTTCGCATCAACCGCTTGATTTCCTCCTCGGCCACTTCCGTCGATGACCCTTTGTCGATCGACACCTGGATGAGACGGACGTCCTGATTGCCGGCGAGTCTTCTTTGGAAGGTCCGAAGAGGGACGAGAACCAGATCGTCCCGATCGGTGCCCATGGTCGACTGCCCCTTGCTCTGCAGGATGCCGATCACTTGGCAGGCGAGCTTCTCCAGGCGGATCTTGCTGCCTAGCGGATCCTGATTGCCGAAAAGCTCTCGGCGCACGGTTGCCCCCAGGATGCATACTGCACTGCCGGCACGGCGCTCACTCTCGGTGAACTCTCGACCCGCCTCGAGGCTCCAATTTCCCACCTCGAGGAATCGGTTGTCCGTTCCAACGACGCTAGTGCTCCAGTTTTCGTTACCAAACACTGCGGTCACCAGCCGCGATGAGGAGGGAGCCACTCCGGCCACGGAGCTGACCTCGCGAGCGATTGCCTCCGCATCATCCACGTCGAAGGCGGGAGCAGGAGCTCTCTGACCCATCCCCATTCGCTGTCCGGGCGTGACGATGAGAAGGTTGGTGCCAAGGCTCGCGATTTGCTCAGTGACCTGAACCGTGGCCCCACTGCCGATGTTCACCATGGTGATCACGGCTGCGACACCGATCACCACGCCCAAGATGGTCAGGGACGAACGCATCACGTTGCGCCGGATCTCGTGCAGCGCCAAACGAAATGCGTTGTACAACATCAGGCCACCTCGTCGTGACGCGCGATCGATTCCACCCGGCCGTCGACGAAGCTTGCGACCCAGTCAGCATAGGCGGCCATCTCCGTTTCGTGGGTGACCATGACGACCGTGATACCCCGGTCCCGGTTGAACGAGGTGATGAGCTCCATGATTTCGACGCTTCGAGCGGTATCCAAGTTGCCCGTGGGCTCATCTGCAAGCAGCACCTGAGGCTCGGTGACGAGCGCCCGCGCGATCGCGACACGCTGCTGCTCTCCGCCGGAGAGCTCGGCTGGACTGTGTTTTTCGTGCTGTTCGAGGCCCACTGCGGCCAGGGCCCTCCTCGCCAGCCGACGGCGTTCCATGGCCGGGATGCCACGGTAAACCAGTGGAAGCTCGACGTTCTCGAGCGCCGAGGTGCGGCTCAAGAGGTTGTAGCCTTGAAACACGAACCCGAAATAGTGACGCCGCAGAAGCGCACGCTGGTTGCGTGTCAGCCTGCCCACCTCCACTCCGCGAAACAGATATGAGCCAGACGTCGGCGTGTCGAGACAGCCGAGAATGTTGAGACACGTCGATTTTCCAGAGCCGCTCGCGCCCATTACGGCCACGAAATCGCCCTCTTCGATGCGCAGGTCGATGCCGCGCAACGCATGCGTGGCCGCTCCGCCGGTTCCGTAGACCTTGGTCACGCCCGCGAGCTCGACGAGCGCTGGTTTCGTATGCTGATCACCGCGCACGTTCAGCTCACTCTCGAACGACTTCGACAATCAGCGGCGTCCCTGGCTCTACATTCCCTTGTACCACCTCGGTCATGAATCCGTCGGTGGCCCCCACGGTAACCGGCACCGCCACCGGCTGACCGCCCTGCAAGATCCAGACGCGCTGATCCTTCCTCTCGTTGCCACGAGCTTGGCGGTCCTTCGAGTCGGGGCGAGGGGGGCGTGGAAGCAGGCGACTCACCAAGCTCGTCCGCGGTTCCGCTTTCGCCTGGACGGGCGGGCTAAAACGCAGCGCTGCATTCGGAACTAGCAGTGCATCTGCGACCTCCTCTACGACGATGGTAGCGGTCGCGGTCATGCCTGGTCGCAGCGACAAGTCCGCGTTGTCAACGTTCAGCACGGCCTCATAGGTGATGACACCGTCCACTTCTCGGGCCCCATAGTGAATCTCGGCGATTTCGGCAGAGAACGTCCGATCCGGATGGGCATCCACGTTGAACGTGGCCTTCTGGCCGGTGCGCACTCGACCTACGTCCGCCTCGTCCACGCTCACGTGCAACTCCATGTTGGTCAGATCCTCGGCCAAGACGAACAAGACCGGGGTTTGCAGCGAGGCGGCGACAGTCTGTCCCGGCTCCACGGAGCGTTCCAACACCACTCCGTCGACGGGCGAGTGAATGACGCTCTTGGCGAGATCGATCTCGGCGGATTCCAAAGCAGCCTCGGCTTGGGCAACGTCCGCTTTCGCGCTGGCACGATCGGCCAGGGCACGCTTCAGTGCGGCGCGCGCCGCGTCGATGTCGTGTTGGGACGGATCGGTTCCCTTGCTGACTTCCCGAAGCCGCGTGAGTCGCCCGAGCTGAGCGCGGCTTTCCTCCACCGTGGCTTGAGCCTGCAAGACCCTTGCCCTGGCTGATTGGAGCGCAGCACGTGAGCGGACCACCTGCGCTTTGAACTTCGTCGGGTCGAGCCGTGCCAGAACCTGGTCACGCTCTACCTGGTCGTTGTAGTCGACCTCGACCGTTTCGACCGTCCCGGACACCTCGACTCCCACCTCCACCTGGTTGGTCGGCTGAAGATTCCCGGTCGCGCTCACCGTGACGATCAGGTTTCCCCGGTGTGCCTGCTGCGTCCTGAAGCCTGCTTGCTCCTTGCGAGCTGTCACGGCCCAGATGCCGAAGCATCCTGCGACGACTATCGCAAGAGCGCCCAAAACATGCCGACGCCTCTTCCTGCGCGCTTGCACGGACGACTCGGCTCCAAGGACGCTCGCAACGTCGGAATTCCGAGCGATACCGACTTCATGGATGGCGTCATCGCTCATCCAATCGCCTCTCTCTTTTCTTTGGTGTGGTCAGCTCGCCCCATCGGTTCGTTCTAGGCATGGGTGGGGAGCAGTCTGAGACGCCAGTGCTCGATGAGGTTACCGGCGAGGTTTCCCATCCTGATGGTATGCGCGACGAGCTCGATACAATCTGCAGTCCGCTCACCGTAATGCTCCACGAGCTTGCGGCGCATTTCCCTGCCGGCTCGTCCGTCGTTGTCTGCCCAGTACTGAGCGAAAAGCAATGCCTGAGTCTCGTACTCGTCGAAGCCCTCGACCGAGCCGGATAGGATGACGTCCAGCTCTTCTCTCGTCACGCCAGAAAGCAAGGCCGCCCGGGAGTGTACGTAGGAGCACGCGGCGCATCGATTGACAGTGGTGATGACCATCATCAAACGCTCGCGAAACGCATGAGACACGGTTCCGCCAAGGAGCGCATCGGGGATCAACCAGAATCGACGGGCGATGTGCCATGCGTCCCGAGCGACCTGGCGGGGACGGGTGTAGCGACGCTTTTGCTCGATTGTGTTTGGCATCCGAACCTCTCGTGATTCCTCGGAAGATGGAAATCCTAGCAGACCAGCCGAGCGACCGAGCTGGAGGGTGCAATCAGCCGTGTTTCCGGTGCCGCAACAAGCCTGCAGGCTTGTCGGAGCCGCAAGCCTGCCACAGGTAGGTAACTGAGAAAGGAGATCCGATGGACCTCAACACAGGCATTGCTGTCAAGGACAGAAAAGAGCTTGCCGACGAGCTTTCGAGGCTTTTGGCCGATAGCTACACGCTGTATCTGAAAACCCACAACTTCCACTGGAACGTAACTGGACCGATGTTCCAAACGCTCCATCTCATGTTCGAGGAGCACTACACCGAGCTCGCCATGGCCGTCGACCTCATCGCAGAGCGCATTCGGGCGCTTGGGTTCCCGGCACCGGGCAGCTACGCGGCCTTCGGAAGGCTCTCCAGTGTGTCGGACACCGATGCGGTGCCGAAGGCGCTCGAGATGGTCAAGCTACTGGTCGAGGCGCATGAAACGGTCATCCGTACCGCGCGCAAAGTGGTCAAGGCGGCCGAAGAGGCGGGCGACCAAGCCACCGCGGACCTCGGCACCCAGCGTCTTCAGCTCCACGAGAAAACTGCGTGGATGCTTCGAAGCTTGCTCGAGTAGTGACTCCCATCACCCATGATGCGGATTTGTTGTCGCGTAAATCCCGCTACTTCTTGATATGGTCTGCTTCCACCTTGCGAGGGAGGCAGCGATGGAAGTCACGGCGTATCAGCCCGGCACGTTCAGCTGGGTGGACTATTCGGCGAAAGATTTGGAAGGCGCCAAAGCGTTCTACGGGAAGCTCTTCGACTGGAAGCTGCTCGAGGAGCCGGCCCCGAACGGGCGCTACGTGATGGCACAGCTCCGGGGCAAAGACGTGGCCGCGCTCACGCCCATGTCGGAGAACGAAACTCGAATGGGCGCGCCACCACACTGGAACTCGTACGTCACCGTGAAGGATGTCGATGCGGCCGCAGCACGAGTCGGCGAGCTCGGCGGCCAGGTCCACGTGCCGCCGTTCGATGTGATGCAAGCGGGTCGCATGGCGGTCGTCGCCGACCCCACGGGCGCGGTGTTTTGCCTTTGGCAGCCGAGCATGCACGTCGGTGCGGTCCTCGTGAACGAGCCCAACACCTTCTGTTGGAACGAGCTCTACACCAACGACCTCGCCGCTGCAGAAGGCTTCTACACCGCGCTCTTCGGTTGGAAGAGCAAGCACGCGACGTCGAGCGACGGAGCCAAGCTCGTCGAGCTTTACAACGGCGAGCGCCCCGCGGCGACGATGATGGAGATTCAACCGGAATGGGGTCCGATGCCGCCCACCTGGGGCGTGTACTTCGCGGTCGCGAGCTGCGAGGACACGATCGATCGGGCGAAGACGCTCGGCGGCTCCGTGGGTATGGAGCCTCGCGACATCCCACCAGGACGATTTGCTGTGCTGGAAGACCCGCAAGGCGGCTTCTTTTCGGTGATCCAGCTCAAGAGCTGAGCGCCCACGGAGGCGGGGAGCTAGGAACTGCGCACATGCCGTCCCACACTCGGGACACGCGTTTTTCTTCAGCCGACCGGTCGGCTCAGCCTTCTGGTGAAGCGGCGTCGGTCACGACGACGGCACGCGCCTGTGGGATCCGGCCGGCGGGGATTGTCAGGTCGGCCCGAAAGAGGCGTTGCACGATGGCCGATTTGTCCGAGCCCGCAATGATCCACACGATCTTGGCTGCGCGTTCGAACGCGGGGAAGGTCAAGGTCATTCGGCGGTGGCCGCGGTAGGGCTTGGTGACGGCCACTAGACGGTCCGACACCTCGAGAACAGGATCGCCCGGCACGAGGGATGCAGTGTGCCCGTCATCTCCTAGGCCGAGGTGGACGATGTCGAGCACGCGAGGTAGCGATTCGCCGTAACGCCTGGCAGCCGCATCGAGATCCGGCTCTTCCACCGGCATAGGAAACACCCTTGCGGGCACGTGGTCGAGAAGCGATTCGCGAAGCCCCTTGAAGTTCCGCGCGGCGTCTCCTGAAGCTGCAATCCGTTCGTCGACCTGGTAGATGTCGACGCGATGCCAGTCGAGCTTGGTCTTTGCGAGCAGTCGAAACACGGCCCAGGGCGTTCGCCCGCCAGAAAGCGCCATCGCGACTCGCGGCTTTCGCGCCAGGCATCTGTCGAGCGCGTCGGTGAGCACGCCTGCCGCAACCTTGGCCAAGTCGCCCCGGGCTCGCACGATGTCCATCATCGGGTGATCCAAGCCCAGTCCGCACCGAGCAAGCGGTCAGCTTCGGGCGGCCCCCAAGTGCCGCGTTCGTACGGCACGACCGGCGCGCGCTCGGCCAACGCGGGCTCGAAGATCCGCCACGCTTCCATCACGCCGTCCTCACGCGCAAACAAGGCCGGATCACCGCGAAGCGCATCACCGATCAGACGATCGTAAGGGTCGCGGCCGCGCGGCCGGCCGTGCTGAAGATGCAGCTCGACCGGGCGGCTCACCATGGCCGGCCCCGGCTTTTTCGTCTGCATCGACAGGCTGATCCCGTCGTCTGGTTTGGTGCGAAAAGTCAGCCGGTTGGGGGCAGGCCGGCACGTGGCGTCGGCAAACAGAGGCCGCGGCGGCCTCGCGAACTCGATGACGGCTTCGGTCACCGTGGACGCCAATCCCTTGCCAGCCCGGATGACCCACGGCACGCCGGCCCAGCGCCAGGAGTCCACCTCGAGTCGCACGGCCGCAAATGTCTCAGTGTCGGAGTCGGTCGCCACGCCCGGCTCCTCGCGATAACCGACGTACTGTCCACGGACGACATCGTCCGGGCTCAGCGTTCTGACGGCTCTGAGCGCTTTGAATCGCTCGTCGCGCAAGGCGTCCGGATCGTCGGATACCGGAGGCTCCATGGCGAGCAGCGCCAGCATCTGCAGCAAGTGGTTCTGCAACACGTCTCGAACCGTTCCGACTCGGTCGTAGAAGGCGCCTCGCCCCTCGATACCAAAGTCCTCCGCCATGGTGATTTGCACGCCGCGGACGTAATGGCGATTCCAGATGGGCTCGAGCACGGTGTTGGCGAACCGAAAGATCATGAGGTTCTGCACCGCTTCCTTCCCGAGGAAGTGATCGATCCGGTAGACGCGCTCTTCGGGGAAATGACCGTGGACGATGTCATTGAGCTCCGCGGCGGACTTCATGTCTCGCCCGAACGGCTTTTCGAGAACCAATCGTCCTCGCTCATGCAATCCCACGCTCGCCAAGCCTTCGACGACCGCGCTGAACAGGTCGGGCGGAATGGCCAGATAAGAAACCGTGCAACACTTCGCTCTGCCGAGTCGCTGAATGATCCGTTCGTAGGTCGCGGGATCCCGATAGTCTCCCGACACGTATCGAAGGTTGCCTGCCAATCGTGCGAAGATCGCCTCGTCGATCGACATGCCGCCCGCCGCGAGCGCCTGACGCGCTTGCTGACGCAACGTATCTTCGTTCCAGTCTCGGGACGCCACGCCGACCACCGGTACGTCCAGATGATCAGCAGCGGTGAGCGCGTAAAGCGCAGAGAATAGCTTCTTGCGTGCGAGGTCACCGCTGATGCCAAACAGGATGAGCGCGTCGGCGTACCGGCTCGTCATGGCTCGACTTTCGCCTTCTCATCGTGCCCGCCGAACGCCTGCCGCATCGCGGAAAGCAAGCGGTTCGCGAGCTCGTCGTTGCCGCGCGAGGCGAACCGGTTGTAGAGCGCAGCGGAGAGAACCGGCGCAGGCACACCTTCCTCCACGGCGCTGAGGATCGTCCACCGTCCCTCTCCCGAATCAGAGACCCTCCCGGAAAAGCCCTCGAGAGTGGGGCTCTTGCGCAGGGCAGAGGCCGTGAGATCGAGCAACCAAGAAGAAATGACGCTCCCTCGTCGCCACACTTCGGCGATCTCGGGGATGTCGAGCTCGTAGCGATAGTGCTCGGGGCGGCGAAGCGGAGTCGTTTCGGCATCGGTGGTGCGCTCTCGGAGACCCACGCCTGCGTGCGCTAGGATGTTCAGGCCCTCAGCATAGGCAGCCATGATGCCGTACTCGATCCCGTTGTGGATCATCTTGACGAAATGACCGGCGCCACTCGGCCCGCAGTGCAGATACCCGAGCTCCGATGAAACAGCATCGCCCTGGCGACCAAGAGTCCGCGGAGCTGCGCCGAGACCTGGCGCGAGGGTCCTGAAGATGGGGTCGAGGTATCGTACGCTGCTCACGTCCCCGCCGATCATCAAACAAAAGCCGCGATCGAGCCCGAACACGCCGCCGCTCGTGCCCACGTCGAGCAAGTGGATGCCACGCTGCAACAAGCGGGCAGACCGTTCCAAGTCGTCCTGATAGAAAGAGTTGCCTCCGTCGATGATGATGTCACCGGGCTCCAGGTGAGCGGCGACCTCATCGACGACCTGTCCGGTGATGCCTGCAGGCACCATGACCCAAACGGCCCGCGGGCTTTGCAGCTTGTGCGCAAGCTCGGCGAGGGTCTCGGCTCCCTCCGCTCCCTCGGAAACCATGGCAGCCACCGAATCCGGATCGACGTCGTAGACGACAGCCCGGTGTCCTCCACGGAGCAGACGGCGGATCAGATTCGCGCCCATGCGTCCAAGGCCGATCATTCCCAAATCCATGTTGCGCCTCCTCCCGCGGCCTCCGTGCTCGAAGCGTCCGCCGCACATCCCTCGTCTGGAGCCGCGCGGCGCGCGGGTCAATACGGCCGCTCACCCTGAGTGCGTGTTTGAGCGCGCACATGGCCTGACTACTGCTATTGTGGGCGGCAGGCGGTATCTGGAAGCCTCGAGTCAAAGTAACTGAGCCATGATTTTGCAGTGGGCGCTGATCCTCGGTGGTCTCGTTCTTCTTTTTGGCGGCGGCGAAGCGCTGGTACGGGGCGCGAGCGGTATTGCGCTGCTCGCTCGGATTTCCCCGCCAGTCATTGGGCTCACCATCGTGGCCGCCGGCACCTCGATGCCCGAGCTCGTCGTCTCGTTGCAAGCGGCTTTCGAGGGCAGCCCCGGGATCGCGGTTGCCAATGTGGTCGGGTCGAACATCTTCAACATCGGCGCCATTCTCGGGCTCGCCGCCTTCGTTCACCCGCTTCGCATCTTGGGCAACACCGTTCGTCTCGAGTGGCCGGTGATGATGCTGGCAGCGTTTCAGCTCTATCTTCTGACGCGTGATTCCTTGCTGGACCACATCGAGGGTGGCTTCTTGCTCACGGCGATGATCGCGTTCACGGCGTATGCGGTTTGGCTCGGCCGAAAGAGCGTGACGCCTCTCGAGCAACAGGAGTTCGAGCAGCTTGCGACGGCCTCCTTCGGACGAACGGGAAAGGCCGCCGTGGGCTTGAATGTCGCAGCCGTCGGGACCGGCGTGGCGCTTCTCGCCGCAGGCTCCACTGCGCTGGTTACCGGCGCGATCGGTGTGGCGAGCGCGCTCGGTGTCTCGGATACGGTCATCGGACTCACCATCGTCTCTGCCGGCACGAGCACACCAGAGCTCGCTACGTCACTCGTTGCAGCTCGTAGGGGTCAAGATGACGTCGCCGTCGGCAATGTGGTGGGGTCCAACATATTCAACGTGTTGGGCATCGCGGGTGCGACGAGTCTCGTTCATCCCCTCGCCGTGCCGGAAGAAATCCTGCTCAGGGACATCTGGTGGATGCTGGGCGCCACGCTCTTGCTGTTTCCCTTGATGAGGACGGGCATGAGGGTTACCCGTGCCGAGGGATTCGTGCTCTTAGCGGGCTTCCTCGGTTACGTGGTTCTCTTGGTGCTTTCGAAGAGTTGAAATGGACTATCTGAAATCGATTCCAGCCGCGATTCGCGAGTGGCTTCCTGTGCTGGTCACGCTGCTGATCGGGATCTTGGCCGTGACTGCTGCGTATCAGCTTCTGATGAAGCGGAAGCCCCCGACGTCGGGCAGTCGTATCTCGCAGCAGCTTCTCATTGGGGCATTGGCGGGTGTCGTCGTGATTCTCGTGATCCTAGAGCTTCCCGTCGCGGACGCGGCCCGCGGACAGCTCTTGAGCCTCTTGGGGATTCTCTTTACCGCCGCAGTCGCGCTGTCATCGACCACGTTGCTCGGCAACGCGATGGCGGGCCTGATGCTGCGCTCGATTCGTAACTTCAAGCCCGGCGATTTCATCGTCGTCGAAGGGCACCGCGGACGCGTGTCCGAGCTCGGGTTGCTGCGAACGGAGATCCAAAACGAGCGGCGAGATTTGACGACGCTGCCGAACCTATACCTCGTTTCCAACCCGGTCACCGTGGTCCGCTCCTCGGGCACGTTCATATCCGCGACCGTCTCGCTCGGATACGACGTGCCACGCGACAAAGTGGAGCAATTCTTGCTCGAAGCTGCCCGCCGTGCGGATCTGGAGGATCCCTTCGTCTTCGTGCTCGAGCTGGGAGATTTCTCGATCACCTATCAGGCCGCGGGGTTCCTCGAAGAGGTGAAGTACCTCCTCAGCGCCGAATCAGAGCTTCGCAAGAACGTGCTGGACTGCCTCCACGAAGCAGGCATCGAAATCGTGTCTCCCACTTTCATGAATCAACGGCAGCTCCCGGAAGGCCGGGTTTTCATTCCCGAGGTCCAGCGTGTGCCCAAGGAGACCCGAGCGGAGGAGCGTCGGCCCGAAGAGCGCATGTTCGACAAGGCCGAGCTTGCCGAAAACGAGGCGAAGTTGGAGCAACAGCTCGAGAGCGTTCTGGAAGAGATCGCAAAGCTGAAGAAGAACGAGGCGGAGGCGATCGACGAGGAGGCAGCCGACACCCGCATCGAGCGGCTCGAAGGGCTCAAGAACGAGCTAGAGGCGGAGCTCACACGTCGTCGGGAAAAGAAGGGCGCATCCGAATCGGAGCAGTAGTGAGCGCGAGCCGTCAGTGTGACGGCTTGGCCTTCGAGCCCAGTATGAGCTTGATGAGGGCATCGAGGTTGCGGTGACCCTCCACGGGGTGCCTCAATGGCAGATCCCCCTTGACCTCGTATCGATTTCGCCGCCCTTCCCTGCTCCGTACGAGATAGCCTGCGGCCTCGAGCTCGGACACGATGCGCTGAACCGCGCGCTCGGTAATCCCCACCCGCTCGGCGACATCACGCATTCGCGCTTCGGGGTCCTGCGCCAGGCACAAGAGCACGTGAGAATGATTGGTGAGGAAAGTCCACGAGGTATCCTGTTCCGCAGCCTTCCCGCTTGCCTTTGCCATCGTTCGTCATCCCCTCGCTCGCGAGCCACATCCGACGCGACCCGACATTACATGACGGAGATTTCATGAGTCAAATCGCTAACTATGGGCAATTGGGAGTTTTTTGGGCGGAACCGCTTGCGCCCGATGAGTTCTGGCGATATACAATACGTGAAATTAATTTCGCGAGTATATTGTCGCATGGGATCCCCACCAAGCCCTGACCCCCACCCGCCCCGCGTCGCGCTCATCATGGGCAGCCAAAGCGATTGGTCCACGATGGAGCACGCCGCCCGGGTGTTGAGCGAGCTCGAGATTCCGTACGAGGCGAGGGTCGTCTCCGCCCATCGAACGCCCGACCTGCTCTTCAGCTTTTGTGAGCAGGCAGAGGCCCGGGGCATCGAGGTGATCATCGCGGGTGCCGGCGGCGCGGCCCACCTACCCGGCATGGCGGCCGCCAAGACCTTGCTTCCCGTCCTCGGCGTACCCGTCCGCACCAGCGCTCTCAGCGGGATGGATTCGCTCTTGTCCATCGTGCAGATGCCCAAGGGGATCCCGGTAGGCACGTTGGCGATTGGAGATTCAGGTGCCGCGAACGCGGCGCTGCTGGCCGCCGCCATCCTGGCTAGACACGACGTAGAGCTACGCCGTCGGCTCCATGCATACCGATCCGCACAGACGGCGAAAGTCTTGGAGACGACGCTATGAGCTCACTGCTTCCAGGCGCCACGCTCGGCATCATCGGTGGAGGGCAGCTCGCACGCATGATGATCTTCGAGGCCCGCCGCATGGGCTATCGGGTCTGCGTGTTGACCCCTGATCGACACGCGCCCGCGGTCGCGCTGGCCGATCGCTGGATCCCCGGAAGGATCGACGAGCTGGAAGCGGGCAACCAGCTGGCTCGTGAAGTCGATGTCATCACGCTCGACACCGAGCACGTTCCCGCATCGATGCTCGCCGAGCTCGAGCGCATTCGGCCCGTTCGCCCCTCTTCTTCCGTCCTTCGGACGATCCAGGATCGTCGAGCGCAGCGGCGTTTCCTCGATATCATCAACGCTCCACAGCCGCGTTGCCTACCGGTGGACACGTTGGCCGAGCTCCGCGAAGCCGCGGCTAGCCTCGGTTTTCCTTGCGTGCTGAAAAGCCGGCGCTCCGGATACGATGGCAAGGGCCAGGCGGTCATCGCCGCCGCACACCAGCTCGAAGCTTCGTGGGCGGCGATTGGGGCGAGACCTGCCATGCTGGAGGAATTCGTCGAGTTCGACGCGGAAATCTCCGTGCTTCTCGCGCGAAATCCGAGAGGCGAGATGCGCTTCTACCCGGTGGCTCGGAACGTTCATCGCAACCACGTGCTGCACACGACGGTCGCGCCCGCCCCGATTTCGAATGCCGTCGAGGCGGAGGCATTCGAGATCGCGGCCCGAATCGCCAACGCCCTCGACCACGTGGGAATGATGGCCGTGGAGATGTTTCTGGTGGGTGGATCGACCGTGCTCGTCAACGAGATCGCGCCCCGTCCGCACAACAGCGGCCACTACACGTTCGGGGCGTGTGTCACCTCCCAGTTCGAGCAACACATTCGCGCGGTGTTCGATCTTCCTCTCGGCGATCCTTCACTTCCCCGCCCGGCCGCGATGGTCAACCTGCTCGGAGATCTGTGGCACAACGGTGAGCCCGACTGGACGCAGGTGTTGGCTCGAGCCGAGGCGCGTCTCCATCTCTACGGCAAGGCTCATCCTCGTCCCGGCCGAAAAATGGGTCACGTCTTGGTTCTCGACGAGGATCCCTTGCTCGCACTGGACGCAAGCGAGGAGCTGATCGCGCGTCTCGAAGCGAGCGGCGCTCGACGTTCGGTTGGTGGCGAGCAAATTTCCTGCCACGGCTGAGCGCTAGCAGCTCCTACCCACCGCGGCCGCACTCGACGCGAGTCGTCGTATCCCATCGGGTGCGCTCGATCTGGACGACCGCGATGGCTTCGATGAGCTGCATCTTGGCCATGGCGGCTTGCTGCTCTCGAAGGTTGACGAAGATGAGGTTGCTGGCCCCTACGTCGAATCGACGTCGCTCGCCCTCGGCGAGCTCGACGGCGGTTCCGACGATCTCCTGGGTGAGCTCGACCCGTTCTTGAGCCGCTCGCACCGCAGAGGCGGCGTCGCGAACCCGGGCCGTCAGCTGATCTTCGATGAATCGAGCCTCTGCTTGGGTTTGTGCCACCTCTGCGCGGGCGACGCCTGCCCGGCCGCGCTCGCTTCGAAACGGAAGCGGCATCGAGAGCTGGACACCTACCTTGAACACGTTTCCTGGGAGCGTGAAGTCCAGATCGGTGCCCGTGGGCTCACCCAGGTCGCGGGAATACTGGAAAAGAGCCTTGAGCTCGGGCGCGAGCTGATTCTTGGTCAGTGCCACGTCGACCTCTGCGGCATCGAGCTCAGCGCGGACCTGTCGGAGATCGGGATGACACATGAGGACCCGCTCCATGACCAGTGCCTCGACGGGCTCCTGGCCTGACGGAAGCTCCTGATCGGTGGGCAGCCGATTCGATCCCGGAACCACGGATTGGCCTTGGGAGTCCCGTAGAAACAACGACAGCTCGAACGCTGCCTGCTCGAAGGCGCGTTCGGCAGCAACGAGCAATGCCCGGCGCTCGAACAAGATGCGCTCGTTGTCCGTCACGTCGAACTCCGCGATGGATCCGGCAGCCAATCGCCGTCGAAGCTGGCCGTCGCGCTCTTCGGCGAGGCGCAGCAGGGCTCGCGTCACCTCCAATTTCTGACCCGTGCTGACCCACTTCCAGTAGGCGCCGGCGGCGGCCAGCTCGAGATTGAGCTCAGTGCCCGAGAGGTCGTGACGTGCAGCCTCTTCGAGAGCCATGGCGCGCGCACGTTTCGCGCGCGGCTCATCGATGAGGCCCCCACGCCAGATCGGTAGCTCGATGCCTGCACGCACTTCGCCGCCCGAAAGCGTTTGATCTTCCAAGTAGGTCGGCCAGCGATCGTTCAGAGCCAAGCCCACTCGATAGCCGGCGTAGATCTCCGACCCCCAAAGCGTCGTCGGTTGGCGAAGCTCGACGTCGGCGCGCCTCAAGTCGTAATAAGCGCCAGTCCGCAGCGCCATGTCTCCTTCGATCCGCGGATCGAACGCGCCGCGCGCTTGCATCGTGCTGCTTTCAGCGCGCCGCAGGCCCTCCACGGCTTTGCGAACACGAGGATCATGGGCCGTGACGGACTGCAGCACTTCGTCGAACCGTAGGGGCGCAGCGCGCTCTTCGCTTGCGAGCGCGACCGACGGAAGAACGCCCCACGCCATGAAGCCGAGACACAGCGCTTTTCGGATCATTGGACTCCCTCGCCCGGCGAAGCCATGGGCGGCGGATCCGTCGTCGGCGGAAAGCCGTTGAATTGTCGCCAGATCTCGAACCCGAGGCGCACCTGATTCAAGAGAACCCAGCCCTTGGCGAGGACGCCCTGGCGAAGATAGCTCGCGGCCGGCCAAGGATCGTCTTCCCGATCAGGCACGATGAAGACGCGGAAGTTGCCTTTCCCATCGTCGGTGGGATCGACGAACGCTACGCGGCCGCCGAACGTACCCACCGCGACGGAGGGCCAGCCCGCAAATTGCACCGCAGGCCACCCCTCGAACTGAAGGCGAACCTCGGTTCCGGGCTTGATCAGAGCCGCATCGTTTCCGTCGACGTAGAGCTCGACCGCTCGATCCTTGGTCTGAGGCACCAGCACCGCCAGCACCTCACCGCGTGACACCTGCTCACCACCGAGCCTGCCGACCACTTTCTGGATCGTTCCGTCGATCGGTGCGGTGATGATCTGCGCTTCTTGTCGGGCGATGTCGACCTCCAAGCGAGCGAGGCCGCCGTTAGCGGATGCAGCGTCGGTTTCGGCGCTGTTCAGGGCTGCCTCGGCGTTTTCGATCTCCGCCTCGGCAAATGCGATGACGCGACGAAGAGCCGCGCGACTCTGAGAAAGCTTGTTTTGAGCCGCCTGAAGCTTCGCTTCGGCTGACGCCACCTTCGCCCTGCTCTGCCGCTCCGCGAGCTCTGCGAGCTCGAGCTCGCGCTGCGACGCCAAGCCGTCCTTCCGGAGGTCGGCTTGCCGCCGCAAGTTGAGCTCGTTCGTCTCGAGCTCGGCGCGAGCCGCGGTGAGGTCCTGCTGGGCCGAGGCCACGTCCTGTTGGGAGATGGCCACGTTTGCCTCCGCAGCGTTGATCTCGGCCCGTTGGGAGCGGCGTAGCGACTCGACCCGAGAGGCCAACGTTTCGACGCGTTGGGCCAGCGCAATGCGTTGAAGCTCGATGGCCGAACGCTGTTCACCCAACCGATCGAGAATGCTGGCATCGTTGTCTGCCAGCTTCACGATTGGATCGCCCTTCTTTACCGTGGAGCCTTCCTGCACGAACCATTTTTCGATGGTGCCCGAAATCGTCGCTTCGATCGTTTGCACCCGTTGATCGGGAGAGTACGCGACCACGCGGCCGCGCCCGCGGATGTTTTGGGTCCACGGGGCCAGAAGCGCCATCATCGAAAACATGAGTAACGCGGCCACGAGCAGCTTCGCCACGGTGGCTGCCCGCTGAGGCGGGGCGACCTCGAGCCCGGAGGGAAGATGATTACGCTCGAAACCGGTCCAGGGTCTGGTCTCTATCGAGGAATGCTTCATGCTGCTTCTCCATGCGGTTTGAACAGCTCGGATAGGTCCAACTGCGCATCGGCGCGGGCAACGAGCTCCGGTTCGTCGGTGATGAGCAAGACCGAGACCTCGCTTCGAGAAAGCATGGCGTCGAGCGTGACCCGGCGCTCCTTCGGACCGAGCCAGTCGAGCGTCCGATCGAGAACGAGAATCGATGGGCTGCCTGCGAGAGCTCTCGCAATGGTCAACCCAATCATCTGCGAACGTGTCAACGGCTCGCCGTCGACGAGTAGCTCGGTGTTTAAACCATCCGGCAACGCCTTTATGGTTTCTTCTAGACCTACGTCGTGAAGAACGGCCCATGCGTCGTCTGCACTGAGCTCTGCATTCGCCGAACGGAGGTTGTCGAGGATGGTGCCAGGCAGGACCTCGATATTGCGGACGAGCGCAATTCGAGATCGAAGGCTGCGAAGCGAAAGATCACGCGTATCATGTCCGTCGATCTCCACCAGTCCGGCGCGGGCCGGATCCAGGCCGAAGATCGCATCCACGACGTGCGAGGTGGCGCGCTCGGACGCACCGGTGATGGCAAGCCACTGCCCAGGTCGAAGATCGAGCGAAATTGGCGGCATTTCGTCATACAGCAACGGGTCGACCTCCAAATCTCGAATGTGCAGATGCCCACGAGGCTCCGCGCTGGGGGGTGGGCTGTCTCCATCCTCACGCTCGAGCGGAAGATCGAGAATCTCTCCGAGCTTGTCGACGGCAGCAACCAAGTCGTAGAAGATCTCGACTTTCCCGCTGAGCTTGGCAATCGAAGCCACCACGGCCGTCACGATGAGCTCGGCAGCAACGAGCTGACCGAGCGAGAGCTGACGCTCGATCACCAGCAGTCCTCCGAGGGCCAGCAGCGCCACGCTTGCAATCACCTCGAAAGTCAGGGCGCCGATGAGCTGACGGAAGACGACCTTGAAATGTCGATCCCGCTTGACGAGATACGAGTGAGCAAGCGTTTCGACGCGCTCCTGCGCGAACTTCTCGCCTCCCGCCTGCTTCAAGGACAGCGGATGCCGTGCCATCTCTTCGAGCCATCCTGCGACGGCGTATTTTGATTTCGACTCCGCTACGCTGGTCCGGGTTCCGCCGCGCCCCAGGGGAAAGAGCACGATCAACGCGCCCAGAATCAAGACGATGTCGAACGCCAGGAGAATGGGATGATAGAATGCAAGCACCGTCATCCCGACCAGGGCGATCAACAGCGCGTCGATTCCACCGAGTAGCAGAGACGCCAAGCTCTTCTGCGTGGTGAATACGTCGAAGAATCGATTCAAGAGCTCGGGCCCATTGGCCTCCCGAAGCGCCCGGGCGCTCACGCGAGGTAGGCGACCACCGATCTCAATCACGATTCGGACGAACAAGCGCCTCTGCAGCATCTCCGCGATTCGCACTTGGAGGGCCCGAAGCACCGCTGCGCCGATCAAAGCCGCGCCAAGAAGCACCGTCAGCACGACCAGAGGCTGAATCAGAGAGCCGAAGGCCACGGTGTTCACGAGCGACTGAACCGCGATGGGGACCGCAAGCGAGAGCAGGCCCAACGCGAAGCCATAGATGATGATGACGGTGATGTCTTCTCTATCGAACGCCAGAAGTTGTAGCGTTCGCCTGAGGGGCGACGGGCGGGAAGACCCAGCGCTCGGGATGGCCGGATTCATGATATTTGAAGCATGATATTTTTTTCGTGCTTGTCAATACATGATTTATGTTTTATGTAAATGGAGACGGCAATAGGATGGCTACTGCAAATCAGACCGCACCAGCATGGACTTTCCTAAGCAATCACGGGCACATACTGCTCTGCATCGCCCGGGATCCCGACATCCGCGTCCGCGAGATTGCACAAGCCGTCGGAATTACGGAACGGGCTGTGCAGCGGATCTTGGGAGAGCTCGAGGAAGCGGGCGCCATCTCGCGGAGGCGCCAGGGCCGTCGCACACACTACCAGATCGACAAGCGCTTCCCCCTTCGGCATCCCATCGAGGCCCACCACTCGGTCGGGGAGCTGCTGCGCTTGGCCGGCTCGAGCGTAGGCGTCGGCGCTACCCGAGCTCGACGCTGATGCCGACGACGAGTTGGTAGTCGTTTTGCTCGAGGGGCGGGTCGTCTGGATCCGGTGGCGGGCCCGGCTCCTCGGTCCGGAGATAGAGAAATGCGATGTCGAAGTCGAGAATGCTCGTGACCTCGATGGACAGATCGGCCTTGCCGGTGTGGTTGGTGTTGCCGATGGTCGTGAGCACCAGGTTCGTCCTCCAGCTCAGCCTGAGATCGATGTCGCCGGTGATCTCGAAGTCCGCATAGGTGTAGAGCGGAATGAACATATCGCTCTGCGGATTGTCTCCGTTCGCGGTGCTGTCGTCTCTGAATCTCAGAAACTGATAGCCGAGGCCGGTCTGAAAATCCCAATTGACCTTGGGCTCGTCGATGAGGTGAACGCCGGCGCCGGTCGCGGGCGTGGCTCGGAACCGAATGTTCTGAAAGCGGTCGTTGAAAAGCTGACCGAATGCGGGCGTAACGAACCAACGGGGGGAGACGAAGACCTTGAAGTTGAGCTCGCCAAGATGCCGATTGACGTTTTGATCGCCGCCGGTCCGGCCGAAGGATGCATTGTAGTTCAAATCGAGAAGCGTGAGCTGGTCTTCCCGGCGCGTGTTGAAATTGATGTCGTAGGTGAACTGGTCAGTATTGCCCCTATTGAAAGTGGCGCCGAACCGAAACTTCATCGACCACCAGTCTCTCTCGCGCTCTCCTCCCGGGATGATCGACTCCAGCTCATCGCGCGGGAATACTTTTATGCCTTCTTCGGTCTCGATGATGACCTGGTCTTTGATGATGATCCCCTTCCCAGTGGCGCTGACTCGATCATCAAACAGGTAGGTCTCCACACGCGGCGAATACAGATGAGTCACATCGGTGAAATCGATGCTGAGCATGTCGAGCTTGTCGCTGTCGAACTCGAGCACATCGTCTCGCATGCGCTCGATCTCACCTTTGACCCATTCGCCCGACACGAGCCGCACCCATTCGAAGCTTTCGTCAAACTCGATGACATAGGTTCCCCCGGCGAGGTCGGTCATCAGTTGCTCTTCGAGCTTCGCCGTACTGGACTTGAGCAACTCCGCAGCGAGCTCGGGGTCGATGGACTCCGTAGGAACGCCACCAGGCACCGTCACCAATTCCTCGATGATTTCCTTTCCGGATGGTTCGGAGGGCGCATCCTCGGGAGCGGGCTCGGGGGGTGGCTCTTGCGCACCGGCATCGAGAGCCATGGTTGTGAGCAGGGCCACGGCCGCCAATCCGGCTCGAAGCGCGCCTCGATTTGGGTTCCTCGAATCGCCATTCATGGGACCGCGCGCTTATACGCGGGCTGCCCCGACGGGTAAAGAGTCGCGGATCTCGCGTCCATCTCGGATGACGTGCCGGCTGCTTTGCGCTACAAGCGGGAACCCGAGGGAGGTGCCGTGACGAGCAGCAAACTGACCAAGAACGATAAGCCCGTCGTCGCCATGCTGACGGGCAGCCCGAGTGATCTCTCCGTAGTCCTCAAGGGACGCGACGTACTCGACAGCCTCGACATTCCGAGCGACGTGCGCGTCCTATCGGCGCATCGCACCCCGCACGAGACCGCTGCGTACATCGAAGCGGCAGAGGCCCGAGGCGTCGAGGTGTTCATCGCCTGCGCCGGCATGGCGGCACATCTTGCCGGAGTCGTCGCCGCGCACACGACCCGTCCCGTCATCGGTGTGCCCATCGCATCGGGAGCGCTGCAAGGTGTCGATGCGTTGCTGTCCACGGTGCAGATGCCTCCCGGTGTGCCAGTGGCGACCGTGGGCATCGACGGCGCAAAGAATGCCGCTTTCTTGGCGGCGCGAATCGTGGCGCTAACCCACCCCGAGGTCCGAGAGCGACTCATCGAACAACTCGAAGAGGGCAAGAAGCGCTATGACTCTCCCGATCCTTCGGTGCCCGGCCAGGCCGCGACTTGACGCCCCGGTGACAGATCCCTAGACGCTTCAAAACGGCGTCCCATGTCGCTCGGCCGCATCCTCATCTTTTTCGGCGTCATCTTCGGTCTGACCGTGGCAACCCACTACTACTTGTGGGCGCGGCTGATCCGCGATCCGATGTGGCCGTCGCCCTGGCGCCAGGTCGCCACCGTATCGCTCGTCGTGCTGGCGCTTTCGATCCCAGCATCGATGATGGCGTGGCGCACATTGCCGCGGCACGTCGCCATTCCAGTCTCGTGGGTCGGGTACGTGTGGATGGGCTCGATGTTCCTGCTGCTCATCCTTCTTTGGGGCGGCGAGCTCGCCCGCTATGGTTGGGTCAAGTATGCGACCCTCGTCTCGATCGACGGAGGTAGGCGTCAGTTTCTCGCGCAACTGCTAGCCGGAAGCGCTGGCGTTGTCGGATTCGCACTTTCGGGCTACGGCATTTGGTCTGCGATAGGTCCCGTCGAGGTCAAGCGCGTGCCGGTGCGTTTGAAGAAGCTTCCCGCGTCGCTCAGCGGACTGCGGCTCGTTCAGCTCACCGACATGCACGTCGGGCTCACCATCGGACGGAGCTTCGTGGAAGACATCGTCCGCAAGGTCAATGCCCTCGAGCCCGATATCGTTGCGATCACCGGCGATCTGATAGATGGCACCGTCGAAGATTTGGGCGCTGCCGTGGCCCCGCTCGGCGAGATCCGCGCGGCGTTGGGGACGTACTTCGTGACTGGAAATCACGAATACTACTCGGGGGCCGACGCATGGCTGGAGTTCCTGAAGGGCCTCGGCATCCGGGCGCTTCGAAACGAGCACGTGGAGGTTCGCAAGAACGGGGAATCGATCCACCTCGCCGGGGTCGACGATTGGACGGCTCACCAGTTCGGCCACGGACACGGCGCCGATATGGCGCGGGCCATGGGCGGGCGGGACGCCAGCAAGCCCGTGGTTCTATTGGCGCACCAACCGGTCCAGTTCGACGAAGCACGCGAGCACGGCGTGGACCTCCAGATCTCGGGCCATACGCATGGCGGGCAGATCTTTCCGTTTGGCTTCTTGACCCGTCTGGTGCAACCGTTCCTCTCGGGCCTGCACAGGCGCGGTGACTCGCAGATCTACGTGAGCTCTGGTACGGGGTATTGGGGGCCTCCCATGCGCATCGCTGCGCCCGCAGAAATCACGCTGATCGAGCTCGACCGGGACGCCGCCGCCTAGACCGAGCACACCCTGAACTGATCCGCCCTCGAAGCCTCAGGTCGCCACTCGGTCTAGAGCCCCGGGCATCGGATTCCGACTTCGCGCTCGATCGCCGCGACCCAGGGATCGTCACCGCTCTCCGGATGCATTCGGAGCCGTCTGAGCTGCGCCAATGCGGCGCTACGGTCTGGTTTGCTGCCAGCCCGGAGCGAGAGCTCGAGCGATACGAGAGTCGAGGCCCGAGTCTGGCCGCTGTACATCGCCCGGCCGAGCGCTTCTCGCGCCTCGACTACGTCGCAGGCGGACAAAGCCGCCATGGACCTGAAGAGCTCGATGGTGGTGAAACCTGGAAATCGATTGGCAGCAACCGAAATTCGCTCGTAGGCAGCCCGGGCGCGAGCCTTTTCCGTATCGCTGCGGTGCATGCGAATGCCCGCACGGTCACCATCACGCGCGAGGGGGCGCAACAGCTCCAAACCCTCATGCCAAGCGTGAATCACGGAAGTATTCAACTGCGAGCCGAGTCGCTCCCCCTCTCTCGTCACGTCTGCGTCGGACACTCGCGAATCGAGCAGACGGCCCGGACGATAGCCAGGCCCGACGATCTCGAATGGATCGAGCGCTGGCGCCACGTCCCGGCGAATGAAGAGGGAGTGTCCGTCTTCGACGAAGCCAAGAGCCCACTCCGCACGGCGGCTAAGGTGCTCCGTTGCCGGGATGTGATCCGAGCGCGTGTGATCGATCACCACGACATTGACGTCCAGCTCCCGCAGCTCTTGCGCGAGAAGATGAACGTCGGCAAAGCTTTGGCCGACCCGCCGGATCATGTCCGGACCGTAGAATGGTACGCGCCCATCGATCAGCAGCTTCGCGCTCGGAGCGGCGAACATGAGAAACCAGCTATCCTCGATGCTGGCGAGGATTCTCGGATGCCCGACGAACCGCTCGATGACCTCTCCTGAAGCCCACGGATACGCGTCCTTCGCCTCACCGAGCCCAAAGCCGAGCGCAGGGACCAACCGCGTCATCCAGACCGCGGATACCACCGCGGCGCAAGCCACGGCCGCAGGCGCGGTGCGGCGCAGCGTCGCGAGCGATGGCACCAGAGAAATGCCGGCCGCGATGAAGGGTGCGCAAAACAGGAGCTGGTGACCTACGAAGCGCAGTGACCGAAAGGCCATCAGGCTCAACAACACACAAAAGACGGCGTAGGCGAGCCCGAACCGCGAGGATCGCGTCACCGGCCGCATCGCCAGGAGGACGAGCAGCGCAGCGGCAATTGGGGCGATCAACAGCCGTAGTGGGTCTCGGGGCGACCATGGGCCCCACTCGACCACGAGCTCGCGATACTGGGGATCGAGCACGTGCGCGATCGCATCCGTCGCGATGGCCAAGCCAAATGGGGTACATGCCGTGGCTACGCCCTGTAGCGCCAACAAGCCCAGCATCCACCGAAACGCGTTCGTGCGAATCGACAAGACGGCGAAGATTGCGCTGATCGTCACTCCGAGGAGGTGTGAGCCGTGTGCGTTCACCCACACGAGCTGCAGCAGCGTGAGCCCCGCGAGAATCCAGCCTTTCCTCTGAGCCGATTCTCGATCGGAAAAGAATGCGCGGATACCGAGAAGCAAGATAGCTAGAAACAGGAGGCCTACGACCTGGGGCCGCGTGGTGAACCGAAACCGGACGATCGGAAGCACGATTAAGAGCCCGGCGAGCGCAAGTGGCCCGGCGAGCTCGGCTCCTAGAGCCAACCGGCTGGCCAGGACCACGAGGAGATAGCCGAGCAAACCCAACGCAGCACACTTGAGCAAGACCAAGGTGCTGGCTCCCAAATGGTCGTAGACCATCCAGGTGACCCAATCGTATGCCCACTCGTAGTTATTCCAGGGCTGCGGGGCGGGCTTCCAAAATGAGAAGAGATCGACTTTCGGGACCCTGCCGAGCGCCGCGATCTGCCGCCCCTGGGCCAGGTGCCCATAGGCATCTGCGTTGAAGAGCGGAAACAGTCCGCTGAGGAAGAACGCCAGGGCGGACGCCCAAGCGCTCCATGACGGCAGCCCCCGTGGCACGCATGGAGTGTCAGCCGAAGCGCGACGGCCGGTCAAACAAGACGCAGCGTCAGAGGATCGAACGGAGCGCGGGCTCGAGCGTGGGGTATTGCCACTCGAACCCGTGAGCGTGAAGCTCGGCCGGGATCACGCGGACACCACCGATCAGCAGCTCGTTTGCCATCTCCGAACCGAGTGCCAGCCGCAAAGCAAACTCGGGTACAGGCAGCACCGTGGGACGCTTGAGAACGCGACCCAGGGTGGACGTGAAATCCGCGTTGGTCACAGGCGTAGGCGAGACGAAATTCGCGGGTCCTCGCAGGTCGTCGCGATCGAGCGCGAAGATGATGGCTGAGATCAGATCCTCCAAGGCGATCCAGCTCATGTATTGGGTCCCATCTCCGATGCGACCGCCAACTCCCAAGACGAATGGCATCTTCATCTTCTCGAGCGCGCCCCCTTCGGAGGAAAGCACCATGCCGAAGCGCGCGAGCACTACCCGAATCCCAGCTTCACTAGCCGGAGACGTCGCAGCCTCCCATTCGCGGCACACGGAGGCGAGAAAGCCGCTCCCCGAGGCGCTGCGCTCATCCAGCGTCTCGGAGCCGCGCGTCCCGTAGTAGTTGACTCCGGAAGCGGAGACCAGCACATTCGGCCTCGGCGAAAGCCTTGCGAGAGCGCCCGCAAGCAGCTGTGTGCCCTGGACTCGGCTGTCGCGAATTTTCTTCTTCTTGCTCTCGGTCCAGCGTCCGGACCCGATGTTCTCGCCCGCAAGATGGACCGCCCCCATCACGCCCCGAAGCGCTTCCGAGTCGATCGTGCCGGCGCTCGGATCCCACCGTACCTCGTCGTCCGCCGAGGCCACGCGCCGCACTAGGCGCAGAACCTCGAAGCCATGGGCCTGAAGCGCGGGCACCAGAGCTTCACCGACGAGCCCGGAAGCCCCGGTCACGGCGATTTTCCCGCGTACAGTCATCCACACCCATCCTGGCGCAGTAGGCGTCGGGCGCAACCAGGTTTTTTCCACGTGGCCGGCGCCACGAACAATCGCTATGGTCCAGCACCTTGCGAGTCCTGTTCATCGCCCCTCAAGCATTCACCTCGAGCCAGGAGGCGCGCGACGTGCTGACCTTGGCCAAGGTCTTGCGCCGCGCTGATCACAGCGTCGAGCTCGTCTCTCCACTCTACGGTCACATCAACGTGACGAAGCTCGCGCTGGCGCGGCGGCTCACCAAGCTCGAGGTCGAGCTCGGTGGCAGGACATGGTCCTGCGAGCTCTATACGGGACGCAATCCAGATGGCGTCGACCTCACCTTCATCGGAAACGAGGAGGTACTCTTGTCTGCGGGGTCGCTCACCGGCGAAGGTGAGCAGCTCGACGCGACGCGTGTCGGTGTGTTCGCCGCGGCCGCGGCCGAGCATGTCCGGCAGAACGCCAAAGGCCACGACGTCGTTCATGCGCATGGCTGGGCTGGCGCCGCCGCGGTGGCGCGCTTACGGTCCGTGGTCCCCGAGCTGCCTGCCGTTCTCACCGTGTACGATGCCGAGCATCAAGGAAGGTTCGACGAACGGGACGCGGAATGGTTGGGCCTGGGCGAGGAAGCCCGCGAAGGTGAGCGTATCAACGTGCTGAGGGCGGGCTTGCTGAGCGCGGATCGAGTCACGACCTTGTCGCCCAACTATGCGCACCGTCTTCAGCGCCCCGAGAGCAGCAACCCCTTGGCCCCCGTGTTTCGAGAGGTCGGCCCTCGCCTCATCGGTGTGAGGCACGGAATAGACCCTGCTCGCTGGAACCCCGCGACGGACGGTCATCTGTCGTCCCGCTTCGATCCGTTCGACATGGAGGGAAAAGGGGAGTGCAAGGCGGCCCTTCAGCGTGACGTGATGCTCCCGGTCCGCAGTGACGTGCCCTTGTTTGCCGCGCTCGGGCGGGTCGAAGGTGACGGAATGGACCTCTTGGCCAAGGTCGGGTCCGACTTCCTGCGGAACGACGTGCAATTGGTCGTTCAGCTGGAAGGCGGCGGAGAGCTGGTCGCGATCTACGAGGAGCTCTGGGACCAATGGCCCGATCGCATTCAGATCAGGACTGGCAACGACGAGGCGTTCAGGCACACGCTCATCGCGGCCAGCGATTTCGTCGTGGTTCCGGGCCGCGAAGCTCCGACGGACAACATCCAGATGCGGGCGCAGCGCTACGGCGCATTGCCGATTGTTCATCGGGAAGGCGGTCTGGCTGACGACGTGGTGGATTGCGAGGCGTCGTTGAAGACGGGTTCCGGGTTCCTCTACGACACCCCCACGGAAAGGTCTTTGCTTTCGGCTCTCCAACGGGCCGCGGCCGCGTTTGCCAATGCCAAGGCGTTTCGAGAGCTGCAGAGCCGTGTGATGCGAATCGACCACTCCTGGGAGCGTACGATTCGTCTCTACGAGCGGACCTATCGCGATGCGATCAGTGAGCGCGCGGACTAACCCCGATCGACGTGCTTCGTGCTCAAGGGGCGTTCCGGCAGCGTCGCATCGCTCGGGCGAAGGTAGTGAGGCTCCAAGGACGCGAGGTCCGCTGGCCCTTCGGTCCGCATGACGAGGAGCACCTCCGCTACCAACGCCTCGGGCACGATGACGTATCCTTCGCCCGAACGAGAGATCGGCCGATCCCCAACCGCGCGGCGAATCTGCTCGAGGACGTCGGCTGGGGAACCCAAGATGGGGGGTACGAGCTCGTCGAGCCCGCCTTCGGGCACGGTATAGGCCGCCGCAAGCACGTCGCCCCGATATGCCTTCATGATGGGCACGCGTACCGTATCCGGGTCGGAAACCTCGATGGATCGAGCGATCACTCGAAGCGAGCTGACCCCCACGATGGGAAGGTCCAAGCCGAGCGCCAAGCCCTTCGCAGTCGCCAACCCCACGCGTAGGCTGGTGAATCCGCCGGGGCCGGTGACGACGCCGATGCCGACGAGCTCTTCCCGAGAGACGTCTGCTTCCGAAAGCGCCGATTCGATGTAACCAAAGAGATTCTCGGCGTTCCGGCCGGACGAACGCCAGCAAACGGAAGCACAGGACCCGTCATCGCGCGTGACGGCCACCGTCCCGTGCTCAGTCGCGGTGTCGATGCATAGAAGCTTCATGGGGTCGCTTGACGCATGCCTACGCGCAGACTAGCGTCCGCGCCAGCGAAGTGCTCGCCCGCGCTGCCTGCCGGTGATCCCGCACGAATGAGCAATCGACGAGACAGAGCTGCTTCGAGAGCGGCGCGCCAGCCGAAGAAGACTGAAAGCTGGAAATCGAATCTGCTGACCATCGGCGGGGCGCTGTTGCTGGCGTTGTTCATCCGGGTGACTCTGTTCGAGGCTTTCGCCATCGATGGGCCGTCGATGGAGCCCACCTTGCAGGATGGTGACCGGGTCGTCGTGGCCAAGTACCCGTATGGACTATTCCTTCCCTTCACAAACGAGGCCGTCGTGAACTGGGGCGGGCCCGACCCCGGGGACGTGATCATCCTGCACAGCCCTGCGGACAACGAAGACATCGTCAAGCGGGTGATCGGAGTCGGGGGCGACGAAATCGTCATCCGTGACGGGAAGATCGTTCGCAACGGCGAGGTCCTGGAAACGGTCGAGCTCGGCCCTTGCGCGAACGAGGAGCAGAGAAACATCGACCCCACGTGCAGGATCTATCTCGAAAAGCTGGACGGAACCTCACACCGAATCAGCCACTCGAAGCACGATTTCCCGCTCGACCGTCTGCCTCTGGAGGTTCCCGAAGACCACGTCTACGTGCTCGGCGATCATCGCGATAGCTCCAATGACAGCCGAAACCCCCTGATCGGCGCCGTACCCAACTCGCGAATCAAGGGCAAGGCTCTGTTCATCTACATGTCTTGGAAAAATACGCACGACTCGTTGTTGCAACGCATCCGCTGGTCCCGCATCGGAACCGCCGTAAACTAATCAGCTCTTTCTAGCGATTGGTTGGCCAGTGGGTTTGGAGCGCGAAATCGTGGCGCGGATGCGCGATGAGATTGGAGCCGTCGACAAGGAGGCTCCCGAATCGGTCGCCCTCGTGTACCCGAGCCCGTATCGCGTCGGCATGTCCTCACTCGGATATCAGACCATTTATCGCTCGATCAACGACTCGAACGGACGCGCGGCCCACCGCGCGTTCTTGCCCGACGACGTCGGCGCATGGCGGCAGTCACGAGTGCCTCTGCTGACCTACGAAAAGCTTCGACCGGTTTCCGACTACCCGGTCATTGCGTTTTCCGTCGCGTACGAGGCGGAGTTGGCGGGCATGATCGAGACCCTCGAGCTGTCGGGGCTGGCGCCGCTGGCTCAGCACCGCAGCCCGCAGGATCCGTTCGTCCTCGTCGGCGGCCCGCTCACGTTCAGCAATCCTCTGCCGCTGGCTCCTTTCGCCGACGGCGTGTTGATGGGCGAGGCCGATCAGTCGATCCATGACGTGTTGGGGGTGGTCTTCGGCTCGGCCTCGAAGGCCGATGCGCTTCGCGTGCTCGCGGATCATCCCCACGTCTTCGTCCCGAGCCTGCATGGGGACGTCCTGCCGCCCATCGACAAGGCGGAGGACGCGACGCTTCCCGCATTTTCGCAGGTCATCACCCCGCACACGGAGCTCCGCAACATGTTCCTGATCGAGCCGGAACGGGGCTGCCATCGCGGATGCACCTATTGTGTGATGCGACGCTCCACGAACGACGGGATGCGCATCGTGAAGCAGGAGCGCGTCTTGTCGTTGATTCCGGACCACGCCAAGCGGGTGGGCCTGGTAGGCGCCGCCACGACCGATCATCCTCAGATCGTCGACATCGTGCACGCGCTGGCGGAGTCCGGTCGCGAGGTCGGGCTGTCGTCCTTGCGCGCGGACCGTCTGACGGACGACTTGGTCTCCGCGCTTGCCCGGGGCGGCCATCGGATCTTGACCACCGCCAGCGACGGCTCGAGCCAGCGGATGCGGGATGCGATACAGCGCCGGACCAGCGAAGCGCAGCTCAGGCAGGCAGCCATGCTCGCACGCCGTCATGGCATGAAGCGCCTCAAGCTCTACGTGATGGTGGGGCTCCCCGGCGAAACCGACGATGACATCGACGAGCTCGTCGAGCTCGGAAAGGAGCTCTCGTCGACCATCCCGCTTTCCCTCGGCGTGGCTCCGTTCGTCGCGAAGCGGAACACGCCGCTAGACGGCTATCCGTTCGCCGGCATCCCCTTGGTGGAGTCCCGGCTGCGCCGGCTTCGAAGGGGCGTGCGGGGGCGCGTCGACGTGCGCGCGACGAGCGCCCGCTGGGCGTGGGTCGAGTACGTGCTCGCGCAAGGAGGCCGCGCCGAGGGGTTGGCGGTGCTCGACGCCGTGCGAGCGGGCGGGCGTTTTTCCGACTGGAAGGGCGCATTCGAAGCGCTCCCGCCAGACCGCCGACGTCGGTCCTTGGTGAGACCGGGGGACCGTCTCGGCCGCGCGAGCTAGACCGAGTCCACTCGGTCTAGCTCACGAAGTTGGCCGCGGCCGAAACCGCCCAGTCGAGGTAGCGCCCGGGTGTGATGCCCATCCGGACCACGTAGTACCCTGCCAGGACCAGGGCCGCGATCACGTACGTGGATTGCATCGGTACGGCGATAGGGCTGCCCTCTTCGGGCTCACGCATGAACAAATAGACGATGACCTTGAGGTAGTAGTAGGCGCCGATGGCGCTTGCGAGGACGCCGACGACGGCCAGCCATACGAGCCCCGACTGCACGGCGGCGCTGAAGACGTAGTACTTGCCGAAGAACCCGGCAGTTGGAGGCATCCCGAGCAGCGAGAGCACTCCGATGACGAAAGGCAGCGCCGCCAGCGGATGCCGCCGACCGGCGCCCGCGAGATCCTCGTAGCTGACCGCCTCTTTGCCTTTCGAGCCCATCAGGATCAGAGAGCCGAAGGCGAGCACGTTCGAAACGGTGTACGCGCCCATGTAGTAGAGCACGGAGCTTACGGCGGCCGAGCCGGCTTCGTGTGCCGCAGCAAGACCCACCAAGATGTAGCCCGCGTGCGCAACGGACGAGTAGGCGAGCATCCGCTTGACGCTGCTCTGCGCCAGCGCGGCGACGTTGCCGAACACCATGCTCACGACCGACAGCAGGATGATCACCGGGGTCCAGCCGGTGTAGAGGCTCATGGTCGACGGGTCGCCGAATGCGCCAACCAGAACCCGAACGAGCACGGCGACCGCGGCTGCCTTGACCCCCACGGACATGAAGGTGGTCACGGGCGTCGCGGCGCCCTCGTAGGCATCGGGAACCCACATGTGAAATGGCACCGCGCCCACCTTGAACGTCAGCCCGACGATCAACATGACCAGCGCGAGGATGGTGAGAATCGAATCCGCCCGGCCGGCGGCAATGACCTCGCGAATGCCGGCAAGATCGGTCTGCCCGGTCGCTCCGTAGAGCAGGGCGCTTCCGAAGAGGAGGATGGCGGCGGCAAAGGAGCCGAGCAGGAAATACTTCACTGCGCCTTCGACGGCTCGTGCGCTGGTGCGGCGATAGGCAACGAGCGCGTAGACCCCCAAGGACATGGTTTCGAGGCCCAGGAAGATGCTCAGCAGGTCCACGGCGCGCGCGAGCACCATTGCGCCAAACGCCGTGAACACGACGAGCACGTAGAACTCACCCCGCTCGAAGCCGTGCTCGCGCAGGTATCCTCCTGCCAGGAGCGCCGAGAGACCAGCCCCTACGCAAATGACGACGTCGAAAAAGAGGCCCAGACGGTCGACGGCGAGGTAGCGGGTCACCAGCTCGGGCGCCGGTGCCAGCTCGGGACCCACGAGCATGGCTCCGGCGAGGGCGGCGGCCATGAAGAGCGACACTGCGGTCACGACCGCAAGCTCCTTTCGGTCGCTGGTGAACGCATCGATGATCATGATGCTCAGCCCTGCCACGACCAGCAGAAGAAGAGGCGACACGCCCATCAAGGAGCTCATGGCCGGCCCTCCTGGTCTGCGCCTTCCGTCACGGCAAGCTCGCCCGCGGCTGCCAGCTCGCGCTTGAGCAGCTCGAAGTCCACCAAACGCGGCTCCGAGGTACGGCGCCCCTCGTCGTAGCGGACGGTGAAGTCGGTGACAAACTCGTCGGCAGCCGGGTTCATCTTGTCGAGGAAGAAGCTCGGATAGAGGCCGATCCAGAACACCACCCCGACGAGCGGAAGCAGCGACAGAACCTCCCTGAGATTCAGGTCGGAGAGGGTCGAGTTTTCCTCGTGCACGACCTTGCCCCAGAACATCCGCAAGACCGCGTGGAGCATGTACACGGCTGCGAAGATCACGCCAGTGGCCGCGAGCAGAGTCATCACGAACCAAGCGGTCCCGAAGCCGATGGGCGTCCGCGAAAAGAAGGCGCCGGCCAAGACCATGAATTCACCGATGAAGCCGTTCGTGCCGGGAAGCCCGATCGAGCTCATCGTGATGATGACGAAGAACAACGCGTACCAAGGCATGACCTTCGCGAGCCCGCCGAAGTCATCGAGCATGCGGGTGTGCCGGCGGTCGTAGATCACACCAACCAAGAGAAAGAGCGCCCCCGTCGAGACGCCGTGGTTGATCATCTGAAGCATGGCGCCGGAGATGCCGTTTCGGTTCATCGCGAAAAGACCGAGCAAGATGAACCCCATGTGACTAACGGAACTGTATGCCACCAGCTTCTTGAGGTCGCGCTGAACCCATGCTGCGTACGCACCGTAGATGATCCCGACCACACCGAGCCCGGCGAGAACGGGACCCATGGCCTGGCTGGCGACCGGGAAGAGCGGCATGGCGAACCGGACGAAGCCGTAGATTCCGAGCTTCAGCAGGACGGCGGCCAGAATGACCGAGCCCCCCGTCGGCGCCTGGACGTGCGCGTCGGGCAACCAGGTGTGAAACGGGAACATGGGAACCTTGATCGCAAACGCCAGCGCGAACGCAGCGAAGCACAGGTATTGCGGTAATGCCGGCAGGACGAGGCTCGACAGCTCCTGAAGATCGAACGTGTAGTGCCCGGCCAGCTCCCGATAGCTCGATACGACGTACAGGATGGCGACCAGCATCAGCAGGCTGCCCACCATGGTGTACAAGAAGAACTTGAGCGCAGCGTATACGCGGTCTTTTCCGCCCCAAATGCCGATGATCAAATACATCGGCACCAGCATGAGCTCCCAGAACACGTAGAAGAGGAACAGATCGAGCGCCACGAACGCACCGAGCATGCCGAGCTCGAGAAGCAAGAACGAGAGCGCGTACTCCTTGATACGCGTCGTGATGCTGCCCCACGAAGCATAGAGAGCGACGGGAGATAGCGCCGTCGTCAGAATGACCAGCCAAAGGGAGAAGCCATCGATGCCGACCTTGTAGGAGATCCCGAAGGACTCTACCCATTGCACCTGCTCGACGAATCGGTATCCGGCGGTCGAGTAGTCGGCGAAAACCAGCCGCAAGCTCACGAGCAGCTCGAGCAGCATCGCGCCGATCGAAAAGCGACGCACCGTACGCTCCCAGGGACGCGGGAGGAGCAGGACCACCAACGCGCTGAGCGCGGGAATCGCAAGGAGCCACGACACGATGTGAGAGTTCATCGGAGCACCTCACGAGACGATGGCGGCATCAGTGACGCCCGGGGCGCCGCGTCCTCGAACGCGAACGGCAACGCGAGCTCCCGCGAAGCTCGACGGGTGTTTCCGAAAGCATTCCGGACCTCCACCGTCGCCTCGACGAGCGGCCGTGCGAATACGCGCGCCTGACCAAGCCGACCCACACGTCCCATCGGCAAGCGCATCTCCTGGCTGCCCGTGGGCACAAAGGGCTTGCGGAACACCAGGTCGGCGCCATCGACGCGAACCTCGAATCCACGCTCGCTGGGCGTCATGCGCTCGGCGGGAACCACGGACTCGATGGGAAGGGACGTCCATTTCTCGGTGACGCGAATCCGGCGTTCGCTGCCGGTCTCGATGCTCCGCAAGAACACTGCCACCCCGCGCATGTCGTCTTGCTGGTACTCGAACGAAGTGGATGCAGCGGTGGTCCACGCCGTCTCGAACTCACCATCGGAGTTCGCGTCCCAGCGATACTCGTAGCCGAGCCCCTTCGGCGCTTCGAGCGCCACTTCCGTCCCCTCGAAGTCCGCCTCGATGGCGGCATGAGGCGCCCAAAACCACGCCATCACCGCAACGAAGCCGACCACCATCACCGCTCCGTACATCTGGACCACGCCATTCTGCAGATGGGCGAAGAGCCGACCGGCCGCGCGGACGTTGAAGCTCGGCAGACGAGTCATGAGCGCATCGACGAACGTCATGTCGGAGTGGCCGACCGCGGCGGCGAGCTTCCTGATTGGATTGACGATGATTGCCGCGTACAGCTCGTCCACACGCCACTTCTCGAACGCGAGCTGATAGAGCCGGGCCGGTGCTGCCTTCGCGAGCGCGTCCTCGTTCTCGTTGCGGTAGAGCATCCAGGCCGCGCCGATGCCGACGGCCATCGCCGCAAAAGCGAGACCGGAAGCCAAGTTGACGACGCTGAGCTCCTCGGGAACCGGTCGGCCCGCCACCGAGGACTCCATCCAGTGGCCCCACCAACTGGGCAGATGCGTTCCCGTAACCGGCATGACGTGCGGCAATCCCAGGAAGCCCACCACGAGCGCACCGATGCCTAGCACGACGAGCGGAATTGCCATGCTCGGCGGAGATTCGTGCGGGTGCGCGTCGTACGGATGGTCGCCGGACTGATCCGCGCTTCGGTACTCGCCGGTGAACGTCAAGAAATACAGACGGAACATGTAGAAAGCCGTCATCACCGCCGCGAGCGTGAGGCCGATCAGGGTGAACCACCCCACCGCCTGCATCAGCGCATCGTCGGGACGATGAATCTGGGCAGCCGCGCCGAGCAGGATCTCGTCCTTGGAGAAGAACCCGCTGGTCAAGGGGAACCCTGCAATCGCAAGACAGCTGGCGAGGAACGTCCAACGCGTGGTCGGGAGATCTTTCTTCAACCCGCCCAGCTTGAAGATGTCGGCGTCTCCGTGCGCGTGTACCGCGTGCATCACAGAGCCAGCGCCGAGGAACAGGCAGGCCTTGAAGAAGGCATGAGTGAATACGTGAAAGAAGCCCGCTGCAAAGAACCCCACCCCAACCGCAGCGAACATGAATCCCAGCTGACTCACCGTGGAGTAAGCCAGGATTTTCTTCATCTCCCGCTGGGCCACTGCGATGGATGCGGCCAGCAACGCGGTGAGCGTGCCGATCACGGCGATGACGGACATCGCAACGTCCGAGGTGATGAACAAAGGGGAGAGGCGACAACACAGGTAGACGCCCGCAGTGACCATGGTCGCGGCATGAATGAGCGCCGAGACCGGCGTGGGCCCAGCCATGGCGTCGGGAAGCCAAACGTAGAGCGGAATCTGGGCGCTCTTGCCGGTGCACCCGAGGAACAGAAACAAGCAAGCGATGGTGGCGAGGCTAGGCGCAACTCCGAAGATCAAGACCGGAAAGTCCGCCTGAAACCGGCCGTCGACCGCGGCGGCATTGATTTCGGAGAACTCGAAGGACCCCGCAACGACCACCAGGATGAGCATCCCGATCAGGACTCCGAAGTCGCCGATCCTGTTGACGACGAACGCCTTTCGTCCGGCCGCTGCGTAGTCGCGATTCTGATACCAGAAGCCGATCAGCAGGTACGAGCACAGGCCCACACCCTCCCAGCCCACGAACATGAGGGGCATGCTGCTGCCAAGGACGAGAATCAACATCGAGGCCATGAACAGGTTCAGGAAGCTCATGAACCTTGGGTAGCCCTCGTCCTCGCCCATGTAGCCGACGCTGTAGAGATGGATGAGGCCGCCGACGCCGGTCACCACGAGCGTCATGATGCCGCTCAGAGAATCCATCGCGAAGCGGACGTTGACCGGCACCACCTGCCCGCCAGGAAGCTTCAGCGAGAACCATTCGTAGAAGTGGTAGACGAGGGTTGCATGATGGGCCTCGTGGTGAAGTCCGTAGAGCTGGACGAACGAGGCCACGGCCAGCCCGAAGGAAACCGCCACGGACCCGACGCCGACCAACGTGACCAACCCCTTGGCGAGATAGCGGCCGAGCAGGCCGTTTGTGACCGCGCCGCCCAGCGGAAACAGGACGAGCAAAAGGAGCATGATCTGCTGAGTGGCTTCTATCTGCATGGACTCAATACTTCAGCAGCGTCGCATCGTCGGTATCGACCGTCCTCTTGATGCGGTAATAAGCGATGAGGATCGCGAGGCCGACGGCCGCCTCGGCCGCCGCGACTGCAATGACGAAGAACGCGAAGACCTGACCGTCGTGGTTCCCGGGATAGGCTCGGTTGAAGGCCAGCAGGAGAACGTTGACCGAGTTGAGCATGAGCTCGATCGACATGAGCTGAACGAGCATGTTGCGGCGGCTCAAGAAGCCAACGGCGCCGATGCCGAATAGAACCGAGGCCAATGCCAAATAAGTGCCGATGCCCAACATCTGGTTTCACTCCATGCGGCTTCGGGCTACTGCAATCGCGCCGATGATGGCGACCAGCAAGGTGATCGACACCACCTCGAACGGCACCAGGGCTTCCTTGTAGACGGCCATGCCGAGGCCTTCGACGGTCCCGAAACCCGGCGGGACCTCGACCCAGGGGGCGTCGAAGTACGCCACCGAGGTCGACACCGCGAGAACGATGACGATGGTCAGCGCGATGCCCAGGGTCCGTGAGGTGATGCGGCCTTGAACCGGACCGACTTCCGCAGCTGGACCGATCAGCATGATGACGAAGACAAACAGCACGACGATCGCGCCCGCGTAAACCAGGAGCTGCAGGGCCGCGAGAAGCTGTGCGTTCAGGGTCAGGAACATGCCTGCCAGCGAAACGATGTGCGCCAATAGACCGATTGCCGCGCGAAGTGGGCGACGGGCCGAAATGGTCATCAGACCGCCGGCCATCGCCAAGATTGCCGTCACCACGAAGAGGGTTGCGCCAGGAATGCTCACGCTTGCACCTCGACCAGGCTTCGCACGCTCTCGTCATGCCGGACACTATCGGGGATACCGTTTAGCGCGGCGTCCATGAACTCCTCGCGGAACTTCTGCACCATGCCGAGCATGGGCATGGCCGTGCCATCGGCAAACGCGCAAATCGTATTGCCCATCATGTTGTTTGCGATGTTGACCAACAGATCGACGTCCTCGTGCTTTCCCCGACCTGCGCAGAGATTGTCGAGCACGTCGACGAGCCAACCGCAGCCCTCACGGCACGGGGTGCACTGCCCGCACGATTCGTGCTTGTAGAAGCGCATGAGGTTTCGACACGCCTCCACCATGCTCACGGTGTCGTCCATGACGATGGCGCAGCAAGTACCGAGCATGGTGCCGAGGGCGCGGTAGGTGTCGACGCCCATGGGCACGTCGATTTCGCTCATGCCGTCCCACTGGTGAAGCGGATGATCGGGATTCGGAGCGTGGACCTTGCGGCGCGGGTCGAGCAAGGGAGTCGAGGAGCCTCCCGGGATTACCGCCTTGAGCGGTCGATCGCGGAGCATGCCGCCAGCGTAGTCCTCGATGAGCTCGCGCATGGTGATTCCGACCGGCGCTTCGTAGAGCCCGGGGTTCTTCACGTGTCCGCTCACGCCGTAGATGCGGACGCCCCCGTCGCCCGGAAGTCGGCTGAGCGAAGCCCATGCATCTCCCCCCATTTCGATGATGTCGGGAACCGAGGCAATGCTCTCCACGTTGTTGACGATCGTCGGCATCCCAAAGACGCCTTTGACCGCCGGAAACGGGGGCTTGAGCCGGGGCTCTCCGCGGCGTCCTTCGAGGGAGTTCAGCAACGCCGTCTCCTCGCCGCAAATGTACGCCCCGGCGCCCAGGTGAACATGAATGTCGATCGGATGCTCGATGCCGAAGGGCCGCTGCCCTAGATACCCCGCCTGCTTTGCCTCGGCGATCGCCGCCTCCAACCGCGCGGCGGAAAAGGCCAGCTCCCCGCGGACGTAGATGTACGCGACGTGCGCGTCGATGGCGAAACACGAGATGATGGCTCCCTCGAGCAGCCGGTGGGGATCCAGATCCATGATGCTTCGGTCTTTGAAGGTGCCGGGCTCGCTCTCGTCGGCATTGATGACCAGGTAGACCTGATCGCCCTCCTGCGGATTGAGGAAGCCCCACTTCACCCCCGCGGGGAAGCCCGCTCCGCCGCGACCGCGAAGGTTGGCCTTTTTGACCTCTTCTTTGAGCTCGGCGGGCTTGCGGGCCGTGAGCGCCTCCCTGGCGACACGATAGGCGCCTGCCTTCTCGGCATTGGCCAGCTTCCAGCTCTCGTGGATGCCGTATCTAGAGGTCAACAGCGGCTCGAAAAACCGGGTCATGATTCATCACCCTTCGAAGACCGCGCAGAAGGAGGCGGCTGCGACGCGACTCGGACAGCCTCTTTGCTCGGCGGCGGAGGCGCCGAGCTAGCGCCCTTGCGCGGGCCGCGGAACGTCGCGTGCGTCGCAAACTCCTCTGCGGCCGCTTCGGCACCTTTGGTGAGGTGCGCCTCGATGATGCGGTCCAAAAGCTCGACATCGAGGTTCTCGTAGTAGCGGTCGTTGATCTGCACCATCGGAGCCTGCCCGCATGCTGCAAGGCATTCAGCCTTGAGCAACGTGAACTTGCCATCGGAGCTTGTTTGCCCCGCCGAGCAGCCGAGCTTTTGCTCGAGGTGCTCTTGAATGACTTTGCCACCCCGCAGATCGCACGAGAGGGTCCGGCACACCCAGATGATGTTCTCTCCGACGGGCTCGTCGAAGAACATCGTGTAGAAGGTGACGACGCCCTTGACCGCTGCGGTGGACAATCCGAGGCGTTCGGCCACGTACTCGATGACCTCGGGGCTGATCCAGCCGTGTTGCCGCTGACACAGCCACAACATCGGCAACAGCGCCGCCCGGCGCTCCGGATATCGGGTCAAAATCTCGTCGACCTGTTTTTCACGGTCCGGCGTTAGCGCAAATGCCATGGCGGGGCGCGGGGACGCTAGGCCCGGGGGAGCCACCTGTCAAGCTCGGCGAAACGGTGATAATCCCGGGGCCAGATGATGGAAGACGCGCCAGCGCCACGCTCTCGAAACGTCGGCCTGTGGGTCGGTCTCGGGTGCCTCGGAACCCTGGTCCTGTCCTGCTGTCTGTTCACCTATTGGGCTCAAGCCTATGGATGGCGGGTCATCCTCACACAAGGGGATGAAACCAAGATGTGGGCGTCGAGGACAATCCTCGTCGGTGCGCTGGGGAGCTCCGCGAAGAGCTGCAAAGATGGCGCGATCGGCGACGACGCGCTGCCGTGGTTCCATCCGGACATGCCTGCGGAGTCGCGCGATCGCGTATGCGCGCTCGACGAGGCAGCGCTGCGACGCCTCGGAACGCCGGAGCAGTCCTCCACGTCGATCCTCCACGACACCGATCGCGCTGAAATGGCCGCGCGCTTTGGGATGGATCCCGCTCTATGCTTCGAGCACTCCACCGATGACGTCAGCGCGGTCGGATGCTTCGATCCGAGCGCCGAGACCGGAACGATCCCATATCAGATCATCGATCTGACGGTTCGCCAGCCTTAGTCTCGACTGGCGGCGTGCGAAACGCGACCGTCAGACCTGCGCTTCCAGGATAGTCTCTGGGCCGTAGCTGCAGCAGCACGCAAGGCTCCGACCCTTGGTCCGTCACACAGGTCGCAAGGCCGGTATAGGTTCGGTGTTGACGCAAGCCGTGCCATTGGACCCCGGCGGGTAGCTCCCGCTCGTGAGGATGGCGAAAGGTAGAAATGGAGCCATCCTTTTCGAGGAACACGATCTCGGCCTGGAGCACGTTTGGATTCTCCGAGAACGAGTAGTCGAGCATTCGCCAAAACAGCGCCTCCCCATGTCGTAGCTGTGCCTCGGTGATCTCCATTCGCTCGGCCTGCATGCGCTCGAACACCGGCCGCAGATTGTCCGGAAGTGACTCCTCGTCGCCTTCGCGGGCCTGTACGAGCAGGCGCTTACGCTCGACGTCGGCGCGGAGCTCGAGCAGGCTCAGAGCCCTCGAGCGCAGCTCGTCGAAGTGCTCCACGTGAGGCTGTGCAGCGCGAACGGCCTCCGCCTTGCCGGTGCAGCTCACGATGCAAAGGCTCAGAAGAAGCCACCCTACGCCCTGGCGCATGTCCCCTACAGTAGTCGACGGGGCGGGCGAGCCCAACTAAAGTTGAGCCGATGGCGCTCATCGAGTTTCACGGGGTCCAGAAGGCCTTCGGATCGAAGGTCGTCTATCGAGATTTGAATCTCGACATTCACGAGCGAGAAGTCATCACCATCATCGGTGGCTCGGGTCAAGGCAAGAGCGTCATGCTCAAGATGTTGATCGGGCTTCTCGACGTGGACGCAGGAACCATCAGTTTCGACGGGCAGAAGATCTCCGGAATGACCGAACAGGAGTATGCGCCGGTGCGACGCCGCATGGCGATGCTCTTTCAGGCGGGGGCGCTCTTCGACTCCCTTAACACCAAAGAGAACGTCGCCTATGGTTTACGCGAGCAGATGGACATGACGGAGCGCGAAATCTCCGAGCGGGTCCGGGAGTCGCTCGAGTACGTCGGACTGCCCGGCACCGAGGAGACGTGGCCGAACGATCTCTCTGGCGGCATGAAGAAGCGGGTAGCGTTAGCGCGGGCGCTGGCGATGCGGCCGGAGGTGTTGCTGTACGACGAGCCCACCACTGGGCTCGATCCCGTGAACGTCACCCGGATCGCCGATCTGATCCAACATCTAAACGACAAGCTGGACGTGACCTCGGTCGTCGTGACCCACGACATGGATACCGCACTGGCGATCAGCGACCGGATCGCCATGATCCACGATGGCTACGTGATTTTCTCGGGCACTCCCGATGAGTTGCGGGCCTCGGAAGACCCGCGAGTTCGGGACTTCATCGAAGGCAACGCTCCAGTCGACGAGGACACCGAAACTCTGCTAAGGAGTGCGGGGTAAGGGGCTGGGTTGGGCAGCAAATGAGGACCACCGCCGGTACTCGCCTTCGTGTTGGCATCTTCGTCTTGGTCGCATTGGTGATCGGGGCGAGCGTCGCTTTTGCAATTGGCGCGCAGGAGAACGTCTTCGCGCCGAAGACGACCTATCACGCCATCTTCGAGAACGTGGGCGGCCTCCAGAAGGGCAATACCGTCCGGGTGGCCGGCGTGAACGTCGGGTCCGTGACCGACGTCATCATCGCCGAGTCCGGAAAGATCGAAGTTTACTTTCGCATCATCGACGACGCGACGCACCTGATCCGTGGCGAGCCGGGTGTCGCCGTCGGCAGCGAAGAGCCCCAAGGGAGCGTGGCTTCGATTGGGAGCAAGGGCCTGCTCGGCGATCGCTTGGTAGAAATCTCGGTGGGCGCGGATGAGTATCCCGAATGGGATCCCGACGAGCCCATTCCCGTCTCGGTGGGTGGCGGCATCATGGACATGGCCGAGCGTACGCTGGAGGAGGTCGAGGGCACGGCGCACAACCTGCGACTCGCCACTGACCCGTTTGCTGATCAGGAGTTCTCGAACGACCTGAAAGAGACCGCCCGCAACCTCGCCAAGACCAGCGGCCTCATTGCCAGCGGGGACGGCACGATCGGCCGGCTGGTACATGACGAAGAGCTCGGTCGGGACGTCAAAGCGGCCGTCAAAGAGCTCCGAGCCGCAGGCAAGCAGGTCGCCGCGCTGGGAAAGAATCTCAACAAGATTACGGAAGACATCCAAACCAACGAAGGCACCGCGCACGCTTTGCTCTATGGCACCGAAGGTACGGACGCCATTCGCAACATTCGCGATACGTTTGCCCAGCTCAACAGCATCTTGACGGAGGTCCGGGAGGGTGATGGGGCCGTGAACGAGCTCATCTACGGAGAGCTCGGGGATTCGTTCATGACCAACCTGCAGAACGCCAGCGAAGACATCGCGTTCCTCACTAAGGAGATGCGTGAGGGCAAGGGCACCATCGGCGCTCTTTTGAGAGATCCCTCGGTCTACGAAGACATCAAGCGCCTCATCGGCGATCTTCAACGCAACGACATCCTGCGGGCACTGGTGCGCTACTCGATTCGCCGAGACGATGCGCGCGAGCCCGTCGAAGTGAGTGAATAGACGATGCGCGCGTATCTGGATCTCTTGCGTAAGGTGCTGAACGACGGGGTCGAACGGGACGACCGAACCGGAACAGGCACCCGAAGCCTGTTTGGCTACCAGATGCGGGTGAACCTTCGGGAAGGCTTTCCGCTGCTGACGACCAAGAAAGTCCACCTGAAATCGATCATTCACGAGCTGTTGTGGTTCATTCGGGGCCAGACGCACGTGAGCCACCTTCAAGAGGTGGGCGTCACGATTTGGGACGAGTGGGCGACGGCCGAACAAACCGCACGGTTCGGACGAAAAGAAGGTGACCTCGGGCCAGTTTATGGGCACCAGTGGCGCAACTTCGGAGCCACGCAGCGGGAAGATGGATCGTATCGCAAAGACGGTTTCGATCAGCTCTCTCACGTGGTCGAGCAGATACACACCAATCCGCAAAGCCGGCGGTTGATCATCTCGGGCTGGAACCCTGCCGAAGCCGAGAAGGTCGCCCTACCCCCTTGCCACACCCTGGTTCAGTTCTATGTCAGCCAAGGGCGACTGAGCTGCCAGCTGTATCAGCGCAGCGCGGACGTTTTTCTCGGCGTTCCCTTCAACATCGCCAGCTATGCCCTGCTGACGATGATGATCGCCTCGGTAACGGCCCTCGAGCCAGGCGAGTTCATTCATACGTTCGGAGACGTTCATCTCTACCGCAATCACGTTGACCAGGCGCGCCTGCAGTTGTCACGTCGGCCTCGCCCGCTGCCTACGATGTTGATCGACCCTACCGTGGACAATCTGTTCGATTTTCGCTTCGAGCATTTCCAACTCAAGGACTATCACCCGCATCCGGCCATCAAAGCTCCGGTGGCGGTGTGAGCAGCCCTCCGAGCGAGCGCGCCCCGCTGGCGCTGATCATCGCGGTGGCGCGCAATGGGGTGATCGGCAAGGGCGGCGCGTTGCCTTGGCACGTCCCCGAAGATCTGAAGCACTTCAAGAAGGCGACGGAAGGACATGCCGTGATCATGGGCCGCAAAACCCATGATTCCATCGGACGCCCATTGCCGAAGCGCCGCAACATCGTCGTGTCCGGGAAACCCCGCTCGGAGTTTCCGGGTTGCGAGTCGGCGACCACTCTCGAGGAAGCCATCGATCTGGCAAGGGAGACCGACCCCTGCCCGTTCGTCATCGGTGGCGCGAGCCTGTACGAACGCGCCCTTCCGCTGGCGACCGAGATCTACCTGACGATGATCGACGAGGAGATCGAAGGCGATACATATTTCCGCGGTGACCTGGGCGATTTCGAAGAAATAGAAACCCGTCCAGGGCAAACCCCCGGCGTCGTTTTCCGACGATTGAGGCGGCGTCAGAGCCCTTGATGTGAGCGTCGGCCGTCAGCGCACGATCACGAAGTCCTGCCCCGCTCGCGTGTTGATTGCCGCGCCATAGCCGAGGCCCAGCGCAGCCACGATGAGCACGACGAAAAGAACCGCACGACGCCCCCTCACCGCCTCTGCCCGCGCCCGCTCAATCGCGCCTTCAGCACGGCGTACGCGCGCTGCGCCTGCAAATCAGCCTCGAAAATCTTCGGAGATGGACTGACTGGCGGGGGCGCCTCCCTGCTCGACGGTCGCTTGGCGGCAGGCCCATTGGACTGGGCCGTCAGATGCCCCTCGAGCGCTTCCTCACGAAGAGGCTCTGCCGCATCCGCGTCGGTTGGAGGCTGCTCGGCCAGGAGATCCGGGGTTATCCCTTCCGCCTGAATCGAGCGCCCCGAGGGTGTGTAGTAGCGAGATGTCGTGAGCTTGAGCGCGCTGCCGCCCGGTAGCTCGAAGACGTTTTGCACACTGCCCTTTCCGAAGGAGCGAACGCCGACCAACACGGCTCTTCCGTGGTCCTGCAACGCTCCCGCGACGATCTCGGATGCGCTCGCCGTGTTTTCGTTGATCAGCGCCACGATCGGCCAACTCGGCCGTGTTCCTGCACGCCGCGCCCCGTACTCGCTGATCACCTTCCCGTCACGGCCGCGGGTGCTCACGATGACACCGGAGCTCAAGAACTCGTCGCTGACCCAGACTGCCTCGTGAAGGAGCCCTCCGCCATTGTCCCGCAGATCGATTAGCACGCCCCTCACTCCTCCGCGCTCCTCGAGTTGGTCGACGGCGTCGTCTAGCGCATCGCTCAGGAGACGAGCGGTCCCGTCTTGGAAGGCCTTCACCCGCAAGTACACCATTCCACCCTCGAGCAGGTCGATCTCGACTGGATCGATGTCGATGAACGCCCGCGTGAGCGCGCGCTCGAGCGCTTCTTCCTTTCCCTCACGACGGATCGTTACCGTCACGCTCGTTCCGGGTTCCCCCCGAATTCTTTGGACTGCGTCGTGTATTCGGATGTCCCTGGCCTCTTCCCCGTCGATGCTCAAAAAACGGTCGCCAGGAAGCAACCCGGCTTCGGCGGCGGGCCCGCCTTCGAACACCGACAGGATGGTCAGCCATCCATCGCGAATCGAGACCTCGACTCCGATTCCCGCGAAGCGGCCCTCCGCGTCACTTCTCAGAATCTCGTATTCTCGTCGGTCGAGGAAGGCGCTGTGAGGATCGAGCGAATTCGCGAGACCGCGAATCGCTCCCTCGACGACCTTGTCCTGATCGACTGGCTCCACATAGGCCAGCTCAATGTATGACAGCGCACGCGCGAAGACCGCGAGCGGTTCGAATGGACTTCGTCGTGCAGGCGCTTCGGATGTCATCACCGCGACGAGCACCGAAGCCAACACCGGAACGGCGAGTAAGCGGAGAATTTTTCGTTGGGTTTTGTGATGGAACACGAAGATCAGACCTTTGGCATTGACACTGCATCTATCCCTGAGTAGGACCAGCACGTACACGCGCAGGACGCAACCAATCGCGGGTCCCGCGTCCGCATGGAGGATTCTCGACGATGTCCACGACCGATAAGCGAAAGCAAAGTCTCTACTTCCCGGAGTCGATGCTACACGACATCAAGCACGAATCGGCAAGGTTGGATCGCTCGCTCTCGTGGATCGTCCAGCGCTGTGTCAAAATTGCTCTTCCAGAAATTCGCAAGCTGCCCTCCGTGAACGATATCCCGGATAGCCCCGAAGACGACGATAAGAAGTAAGCTTCCGAAGCGTGCAATACGACCGCGAGGGCTTTGTCGAAGCAAGGGACGGCACCCGCCTGTTCTTCGAGGTCCTCGGTGAGGGGGAGCCTCCGATCCTCTTGACCGATGGAATTGGCTGCGATGGCTTTGCCTGGCGGTACCTGGCCCCGCGGCTCGCCGAACGGCATCGGGTCGTGCACTGGCACTTTCGCGGACATGGCCGAAGCGGACCTCCCCGCGATCGAGCCGAGCTCTCCATCGAGGCGATGGCCCGAGACCTCAGGGAGGTCTGCGACCACTTGCAGGTCGAGCGTCCGATGATCATCGCACATTCGATGGGCGTGCAGGTTGGTCTCGAGTACTGGCGGCAGAACCCCAACCGCGTCGCTGCCTTGGTTCTCATGTGCGGCACCTTCGGTCGCATCACGACGACGTTCCACGGCACCGACCTCCTGGACCAGGTTCTTCCGAGCCTCGTCCGGGGGGCGAGGATGTTTCCGGCAGTGGCGCGAGCCGTCTGGGGACGGGTTCCCGCAGCGATCGCATTCCGCATCGCATGCGCCGGACGAGAGCTCGATGCGGAACGCATTCAGGAAGAGGATTTCGAACGCTATTGGGAGCACGCCTCACTGATGGATCCGGACGTATTCCTTCGAATGCTTCAACATGCGGGAATACACGATGCGCGAGAGTTTCTTTCCGACATCGACGTTCCGGCACTGGTCGTGGCTGCGGAGCACGACACATTCACCCCGATGGATCTCGCGCTGGAGATGGCAAGCGCGATTCCGGATGCCGAGCTCGAGGTGATCGAGGGCGCGAGCCACGCGGCCCCCGTCGAGCAGCCGGATCGCATCGCGGAGCGGATCGAAGACTTCCTGTCGTCGCGACTCGGAGTCACCCGGAACCCGGGTCAGTAGTCGGCTCGAAACAGCTGCTGACCCATCAGCACGAAGGTGCCCTTTGGAACGAATGATTCATTCGACACGCGGACGAACGTGCCGTTCGAGCTGCCTAGGTCGGTGAGGAACACGTGGCCCACTTCGGAATGGATGCGGCAGTGAAGCCCCGACACGTACCCGTCTTCGGGAAACAAGACGTCACCACGCTCACGGCCGAGGTAGATGCCCTGCGGCGGCACCGGGTAACTATTGCCGGTAGCGTGTCGTCCGATGACGAGCGAAACACGTCCCAAGAAGCCGCGGTGGGGGCTTCCCATGTACTGCGTGCCATCCGGAGCCGGATCGGGCGCGAGCGGGCCTTCGAATCGCAGAATTTCCTGGCCGATGCGGAAGATGGTCCCGTCGAAAAGCTCGATTGGCACATCGGGCTCGATCCGAATGTAGATGCCGTTCAGGCTTTCCATGTCCTTGACGACGAGCTGATCCTCCTCGAAGCGAAACTCGGCGTGCTCCGGCGAAAGGTAGGCGTCGTTGGAAAAGACGCCTCCGGTGCTGCGCCCGATCAGAGTTCGACCCCCGGACAAAGGAAACGCCTCGCCCTCCGAGCCGTCCGGCTGGATCAACACGAGACGGGCGCGCTTCGTTTCCGGTCGGGGCTCCGCCACTGCGGGGGCCGAAACACGCTCGGCGGGCGCGCCTGATGATGAGGCCTCTGTGCTGCTGACCGCGTGAAGATCGTTTCCGCAAACGTGGCAGAAGCGAAAATTGACCGGCACCTGCGCACCGCAGTGGGAGCATGGCGACGTTTCATCTCCCAGAGGCGCCAACTCTCGGGGTAGAGGATCGTCGACTGAAAGCGGCTCTGCGCGCACGGCACGCGCCGGCGTGGGATCCATCTCCACCGAAGGGGCCGAAGCCAGCGCTCCGGCGTGCGCTCCTCTTGCTCTCGGCGCGTTCGTATCGCGCTTCGGGGACGAGGGCTCTGCGCCCTGCGTCTCAGGCACCGCGAACGACCTGGGTTTCGCGCTGTGCCGGGGAAGCTCCGCGCCGCACCCAAGACAGAACCTGTAGTGGTCTTGATTTTCTTTGCTGCATCGGGAACAGACGATCACGCCGTCACCTCCACTCGGAGCAGGTTCCGGCCCAGAAACAGGTAGTCTCCGTGGCCTAGCTCTCGCTCGCCTCGAATGCGCACATAAGTGCCGTTTTGCGAATTCTCGTCGATCAGCGTGAGGGATTCTCCGGACATTTCGACGCGGGCATGCCTTGGAGACATGTGGACGTCGTCGGGGAAGTTCAAATCGCAATCCTCTCGCCCGATCTGCACCGCTTGCTCATGCGCGCAGCAAACGATCCCGTCCATTCCCCCTTCGAGAATCTGCGTGATGCGAAATGGGCTCGGCCGTCGCGGGGAAGAATAGAAATACGTCTGGTCCGCCTCCGGACCGGAGCTGTCTTTGGGCGTTGCATCCACGCGGAACAGCTGCTGTCCGCAGATGAACTGATCCCCGATTTGGAGCGGCGACGCTCGTCGAGTCCGAATGTACACGCCGTTGAGGCTTCCCTCGTCGCGGACGAAGAGCTTTTCGCCACGATAGAGAAAGTTTGCATGGATCGGGCTCAGCCAATTGTCGCTCGGGAACGGGATCTGATCGGCCTCCCGGCCCGCGACATGCTCGGTCGCCTGGAGCAGATAACTGAGCCCCTCGCCCATCGCCTCGTCACCGCGAATGACGATCAGGCGGGCCTTGCCTGGAGCTTGCAGGGCCCCGAAGAACCTGGTCTCCAGCGTCTGGGCCTCGAGCGGGACCGACGCCCCGCAGGCGCCACAGAACTTGTGTCCCGACGGAACGGAGCTTGCGCACTCTGTACAAACGTAATTGCGAGCTTGCTCCATGCTCTCGTCCCCTCCTCGCCCGGCGGCAGCAACGCTAGGTGAGTTGTAGGCCATCGAATCACCCCTCGTCAATCGGCGGTACTCCTCGGCGATCCGGCCGACGGCGCGGCTTTGCGTGTGTCGGCGCTGCGACTACCCTCTCGCCGATGCAACTCTTCGCAGGCGCGCTGCTGGAACGCCCTCCTGGGCCCAAATACACCTCCGAGCTACGTTTCGCAGAGCTCGCGCTACGCGCTCCGCTCCCCAAGCCCTCGACGCTCACCAAATGGCGGCAGGACCTTCCGGCCGGGTTCGAGATCGCCTTGCGGGCTCCCGAGGTGTGTTGGCGCTCGGCCGCAGGACCACTCCGTCCCAGCGATGAGCTCGACGCGGCGATGAAGTGGCTGACTGAAGCGGCCGATGCGCTCGACGCCGCCATGGTGGTGGTGGCGACCGGCGCTGCGATCACGACCGGCGCTCGCGACCGAGAGCGTCTGCGCGAATACTTCGAGAAGCTTCCACGCATGGAAGGCCGTCTCATCGTCTGGAGGCCGACGGGCCTTTGGGAGCCCGACGCGCTGCAACACATTGCGTACAAGCTGTCGATCCTCGGAGGGTTCGACGCAGTCGACGACCCCGTGCCGAGCACCGATGTGGTGTATGCAACGCTGGTGGCAGAGGGGCTGCGGCGTTCCTTTTCACAAGCGCAGTTGCTCGACGTGCTCGACAGGCTGCGACGTTCGAAAGCGTCGCGAGCCTTCGTCACCATCGAATCGCCTCAATCCTTTCGCGAGGCGCGGCTGCTTCAAGCCCTCTCCGAAGGGACGGTGTGAGGGAGTGGAACGCCAAAGTAGCCCGTATCGACCAGCCTATGCCTGGTCTCTTGACGTTGTCACTTCGCGGCGAGGGCTCTCGGGGGGTGCTGGTCCTGGTCACCTTTCCAGGGGCGCTCGCAGCCGGATTGATCGATGAACGCCCTCGGGGTGCGCGAGCCATTCCGGCGGTCTCGCAACTGCGACGTCACGTCGAGGGATCTTCCATCATAGCCGTAGATCTGAGCCGTCGAGCCATCCGCGTTTCTCTCTCGCGTGCTGGCAAGTCGCTCTTCCTCCTTGCGGCCGCGGCCAAACCTCATGGCGCTTGGTGGCTCTGTGGGCCCGATGGCTCCGTCGTCGTGCATTCGCCCGGAGCGCCGCAAGAAGCGCCGCGAGAGGACGATTACCTAGAGCCCAAGAGCCTCGCCGAGCTGCGCGCCGATGGGGCGTCGGCTCTGGATGCGCACCGCGCCGCCTATCGCCAACAGCTCGATCGCGCGCTGCAAAGGCAAATCAAACGGCTCACCAGGAAACTCGATGCCATTAAGAGCGACCTCGAACGGGCTGCGACGGCCGAGGATCTGCGCGAACGAGCGAACCTGCTGCTCGCGCATATCCAGGAGATTTCTCCTGGCGCCGATCATTTCGAGGCGACCTCATGGAGCGGCGAGCCGCGCACGGTGCGGATCGAGCTCGACCCACGCAAGAGTGCGATCGAGCAAGCACAAGATCTCTTTGCAAAGTCCAAACGCCTGAAGCGAGGTCTCGAAGTAGCGCCGAAGCGGCTCGAGGCAGTGGAAGCACAGCTCTCGCAGTTGAGGCGCCTACGCGAAGGGCTCGTGCATGAGATGCCCCAGAAGCTTGCCGCCGAGCTCCAGACGCTGGGCATTGAAACCACTGCGCCGAAGGAGCGGGAGCGAAAACGAAAGCGCACCGGCGCCAGGTTGCCCTATCGGGAGTTCGTCGCGGCGGATGGGAGCGCGGTGCTGGTGGGACGCTCAGCGGCGGACAACGATCGGCTCACGCTTCGCATCGCCAAGCCTCACGACCTCTGGCTGCACGCTCGGGGCGTCACGGGCGCCCATGTCGTGGTACCGCTCGGCAAGGCGAGACCCTGCACGCCTGAAGCCCTGGTCGACGCGGCCACGCTGGCGGCGCACTTCAGCGACCTTCGCGGGGAGCCGGTGGTCGACGTGCTTTTCACGCCGCGTCGATTCGTACGCAAGCGCAAGGGAAGCCCTGTCGGTACGGTCACGCTCGAGCGCGAGAAGGTCATCGCGGTGCGGATCGAGTCGGCTCGGCTCGCCCGGCTTCTTCAGAGCGAGAAGGGCCGGGCTTAAAAGTGCCAACGCCCCAGCCCGCGGGCCGGAGCGTCAGCCGACGAACGCCCCCCCACAAGAAAGAGGGATCGCCACGACAGACTGCGCGAAGGCCCCGAAAGACCGGGGCCTCAGGCCAGGGGTCACGTTCGTGACCCCTCGGCAGGCCCGAAGGCCTACCGCCGAGAAGCCTACTTCTTCTTTCGAGTCGTACGCTTCTTCGCAGCCTTCTTCGAAGCCCGCTTTTTGGCAGCCTTCTTCGGAGCGCGCTTCTTGGAAGCTCGCTTCTTGGTTGCCTTCTTGCTTGCGCGCTTCTTCGATGAGCGCTTCTTGGCAGCCTTCTTGGTTGTGCGCTTCTTAGCCCTCCAAGGTGGGTCAAGATTGCAGGTGCACGTACCGTATTGTCACGTCACTTCACGTGTCAAGCGGAACCGCACATGAATTATACATAACTTTGCTCTATTTAAGCGAAAAGTTTTGCAATCTTTTCAGGTAACCTTCTGAAATGATTCAATAAAATCTCTATATCAGACCAGGTTGAAAAGCTGAAGAAAGTTCGGACGCCCTCGTCTCAGACCGGATCCCGGCTCCAGATCGCAGATCGTCCCGAGCCCCGGAACTGGAGCCGGACCGCGTTGACCAGCAGGTGTACGCAGACTACATTTCCCCCCGGCTGGGGCCCTCCCCGGCTTCACCGAGAGGCGGGGACGCGCGAAGTGCGACGCTGTAGTCGGAAATAAACACTGCGCAGTGGCCGTTCAGCCTGCGCCCAACAAAACGGGCGCTCGGGGAGATTTTTGGCGAGACAAGGAGTCCCGATGCAAGCGGGAGCATACGAATTCAAGGTTGGCGACAAGGCCATCTATCCAAAACAAGGCGTAACCGAAGTCGTCTCGATCGAGCAGCGAAAGATCGGCTCGACGACGATGGAGTTCTACGTCCTGAAGCCTCTGGACGCGAAGAACAACGACAGGATCCGCGTGGCCGTGGCGCAGGCCAAGAAAGTGGGGCTGCGTCCCCCCATCTCCGAGACCGACATCAAGGAGATCTTCGCCCTGCTCGAAGAGCAGCCCGTCGTTTTCGACAATCAAACCTGGAACCGTCGCTACCGCGGTTTCATGGACAAGATCAAGACCGGCTCGGTCTTCGACGTCGCCGAGGTGATGCGAGACCTCTATCGGCTTCAGGTCGAGAAGTCCCTTTCCTTCGGCGAAAAGAAGATGCTGGAAACCGCGCGTAATCTAGTTGTGAAGGAGATCGCCGTCGCGCGCTCCAAGAGCGAAGAGAGCACGCAGGCCGAAATCGAGCAGATCTTCGAGAAGAACTAACTCTTCCGAGGAGCTTCTACGTTGGCACTGCGCGCTCGGCACCACCACGCCGGGACGGACTCACCGCTCCGCGAACCGTCGACCTGGAGCCCAAGGGCTCGGTCGGCCGCGCCCGATCACCGCGAACGCTCACAACGGAAATACGAATGGCGAAAAATTCACTTCTGATCAACGTCGACATCGGAGAGACGCGCGTTGGTCTCATTGCGGACGGAGTGCTCCGTGAGCTCTACGTCGAGCGACGGCATCATCGCTCACCGGTTGGCAACATCTACCTGGGCCGGGTCACGAGGGTGTTGCCGGGCATGCAAGCCGCTTTCATCGACGTCGGCCTCGACCGCGCTGCCTTCCTCCATGTCGAAGATCTGTTGGCGGAGCCCGGCGCGACGGACGAGGAGAGTGAAGGCAACGGAAAGAGCGGAAATGCGCGAGGGGCAAGGGGCAATCGGGCCTCTCGCAAGACCCCGATCCGCGACCTTCTGAAGGAAGGCCAACAGCTCATGGTGCAGGTCTCCAAAGGCCCCATTGGGACCAAAGGGGCGCGTGTGACCAGCCATGTTGCCCTCCCCGGTCGTTACGTGGTCTTCATGCCCACGGTAGACCACGTCGGAGTTTCGAAGCGAATCGGCAACGAGCGCGAGCGCCGCAGGCTCAAGGAGGTGATCGAGTCCGTCAAGCCGCCGCAGGGCGGTGTCGTGGTCCGGACACTCGCCCAGGGTTTGACGAAGAAGAAGCTCAAAGCCGACATCGGGTACTTGGTGAAGCTCTGGGAGCAAACCGAGGCTGCCCGCGATGCGGTCAAAAAGATTCCCGCGCTCGTGCACGAAGAACCGGACATCGTCATTCAGTCTGCGCGCGATCTATTCACCGAGGAGGTCAGTGAAATCGTCGTCGACGATCGGGAGCAATACCAACGGCTCAAGGAGTTCCTCACGTTGTTCCTTCCGGAACGCGCCAACGACGTGCGTCTCTACGAAGGCTATGAGCCGCTCTTCGACGAATACGGCATCGAGGAGGAGATCACCCGCGCGCTGTCGCGCAAGGTCCAGCTTCCCTCTGGTGGGCATCTGGTCATCGACCAGACCGAAGCTTTGACGGCCATCGACGTCAATACGGGACGCTTCACTGGAAAAGGCCGAGACGTAGAGCAGACCATCTTGCAAACCAACCTCGAGGCCGTGAGGGAAATCGCGTATCAGCTCCTGTTCCGAAACATCGGGGGCCTGATCGTCCTCGACTTCATCGACATGGAACGCCACGCACATCGGGAAAAGGTGTTCAAGGCCTTGCTCGATGCGCTCAAGAACGACAAGGCCAAGACTACCGCCATTCGGATAAGCGACCTGGGTCTGGTCGAAATGACGCGAAAACGCACTCGGCAATCGTTGGGGGGGACGCTCTACGAGCCGTGCTTCTTTTGCGACGGTACTGGACGGCTCCAGTCCAAGGAGACGATCTGCCACGAGATTTTCCGGCAAATGCGCCGAGAGCGGGACTCCTTGCCTGGCTACAAGATCGTCATCAGCGCACATCCGGCGGTCTGCGACATGCTCGAACGCGAAGAAAAAGCTTCGCTGGAAGAGGCTGCCAGCCGCTTTCAACGTCGGATCGAATTGAATCCGAGGAACGATTATCATCTCGAGCAGTTCGATCTGACTGGAGGCTGATCTTTCGATGAGCAGCGACGACCACCAACGCATCGAGAAGCGGGTCACCATCAATAAAGAATTCGAGTCCTTCGATGCATTCGTCCACGAGTACGTGACCAACGTATCGCGATCGGGCGTCTTCATTCGCTCCAAAGACCCATTGCCCGTCGGAACCAAGGTCGACTTGAAGTTCACGGTCATCATGGACGAGGTCGAGGTAATCGAGGGCACTGGCGAAGTCGTGCGGGTGCAAGAAGATCCACCCGGAATGGGTGTGGCGTTCACGACGCTGACGAAGTATTCGGAGGACTTGCTCGTTCGATTGCTGACGCTTCATGGTGCCGTACGCTCATGAGCCGACTGAGCGACGGACCGTTTGGCCCTCGGGGCAAGAAGCTCTCCGAGCTCACCGACCGAGAGCTGCTCGAGGAACGCAGACGGCGCCAGGGCGAGCCGCAATCGCAGGAAAAGCGGCCTGGCTGGCCCCGTGTGAAGCAGTACCTCGCCAATCTCGAGCTGAGCCCAGGAGCCACGTGGCCGGACGTCGAGCGCGCATATGAACGTTTGCTGGAGCGATACCATCCAGACAGACATGCAGCGGACCCCGAGCGTTACCGTGCCGCGCAGGAGCTGACGGAGTCGCTCTCGAGCGCGTACCAAGCGCTGCGGCGGCACTTCGACCGAGCCGACAAGTGAGAGCCCGCATCGCCGCCGTCAGGGGAGCATCGATGGACAGCAATGGCGAGCCGAGAGACCGTCGTCGCCGCTAATCGGCGACCAGGTATCCTTTTTCCAAAAGCGCGACGACTACCTCGGCCACATCAGGGTCGGGTTTACCGCTGTGGTTCATCATGTCGACCAGTGTCTCGTGGTTCAGCGCGAGCTGAATCACGTCGAGCTCTTCGGGTGACGCGTCGCGTAGCGGCTTGTCGAGTGGCATTGGAATCATGATCCGCGACTGCAAAGGGGGCAGTGCATCTCCAAGACGACGGATCTCGTCGAGCTGGCGCATGCCCTCCATCAGGAGACCCTCGATGCTGCTGTGGATCTCTTTGGGGAACTCTCGTTCTACCTTGGGCAAGAGATCGAAGGTGCCCTTGTCCCAAACCAGAATCCGGTAGAAGGCCTTCTCGGGAGGGACCGACTCGTCGCCATTGACGACGGCAAACCGCACTCGCCCGTCTTCGAGGTAGATCGATCCGACGTCGGTCATGGTCGTGATCTGTAGGACGCCCGTCTTCTTCGAAGCGGAAAAGAGCTGAAGAAGGTCTGGCAGCGCCACTTCGGCGATTGAGCCCGTCATCGTTTTCGCCGCGGACGGGCGTGCGCTGGCGGCGGCGTCCATCTTGGCTTGGGCGTCCTGCACCGAGCTGGTGCCGTCCGACGCGACGACCTTGATGATGCTGGTTCCGATCAGAATGCGATCGCCCTCGGCGAGCTTGGTTCGCGTGATCTTCTCACCATTGACGAAGCTCCCGTTGGTCGAGCCGAGATCCTCCAAGTAGATGTCGCCGTTGTGGACCGAGATCTTGGCGTGCCGCCGTGACACCATGTCCTCGACGAGGACCATGTCGAGCTCGCTCGAACGTCCGATGACGATCTCGCCGGCCTCCGGAAGCGGAAACTCGCCTCCCTGATACTTCCCCGAGATGAAACGCAGCGCCAACGGCAACGCCAAACCCTCGATCACCAGCTCCCCTCGCTCAGACCCCATTGTAGCGAAACCGACGCCCCCAATCAGGGTTAAGGCTAGGAGGTGGCCATGTATGCGGTCAAGCCTTTGACCGAAGTTCCGGAGTGAGTGGACTGTTATGGGCGCCCTCGGGGCCCGTGCTAGAAGGGCGGGGATGGCCCGCGCAGCGGCTGCGATGGCTTGCTTGCTGGCGCTTTTGGGGGCGATTCCAGCGGCGGCTCAGACCAAGGACCTCGGCAGGCGTTGGCGTACCGTCCGCAGCGAGCACTTCGAGGTCAGCTATCCGGAGCCCCTGGCCCTGAGCGGCTCGCGCCGATCCTCGGACACCGGCCGAAGAAACGAGTCCAAATCGTCCTCGTCGACGAGGTCGACACGGCGAACGGCAATGCCTCGGTCCTTCCCTACAACGTGATCCGACTCTTCGTCGGTGCACCGAGCGACCTGTCGGTGCTCAGCGACTTCGATGATTGGCTAACCATCCTGGTCACCCACGAGCACGCTCACGTCCTTCATCTCGACAACATCGGGGGCCTACCCCGGATCATCAATCACATCTTCGGTAGGATCTGGGCGCCGAATGCTCTCCAGCCGCGATGGATCGTCGAAGGCATCGCGACGTATCTGGAGTCGCGTGAAACGGCCGGAGGCCGCATGCGCTCGACGCAGTTCGAGATGTACATGCGGATGGCCTTCCTGGAAAACAACATTTTGCACTTCGATACGCTAAACAACCGAACCGACTACTGGCCTCACGGAGACATCTGGTACCTCTACGGCTCACGCTTCGTACAGTGGCTGGTAGACCGCTACGGTGAGGAGATCATCACGGACATCACCGAGTGGTACGGGCGCCGTGCAATTCCGTTCAGCGTCAATCGGATGGGAAAGCGGCTGACCGGAAAGACGTTTGCCGAGCTCTACGATCTCTGGATCGAGGACATGCACAGACACTACGAAGCGGTGCAAGCGAGTGTCCGTGCGCGAGGAATCACTGCGGGGCGCCGGCTGACGTTCCATGGTGAGACGGTGCGCGGACTGCGGTTCACGGATGACCAAAGGCTCATCTACTACGTGAGCGACGGTCGAAGCGATCCGCAGATTCGAGCGCTCGACCTCGGCGATGGCAACGAACTGGAGCGGATCGTGCGGAGCTCCGGCGAGAGCTACCCGGTCGTCGACCCAGACGGGGAGCTCTATTTCGAATCCCTCGATGCGTATAGAACCAACATCTATACGTTCTACGACCTGTTCCGCTTCGATCCGCGAGGTGTGTGGAAGCGTGAACGGATCACTCGGGGCCTCCGGGCGCGTTACCCCGATATCTCTCCCGATGGGCGCCGCATCGCGTACGTTCGCAACGATTCCAGCACCCAAAGCCTGTGGATTGCGAGCCTAGACGACATCGAAGGCACCCAGGAGTTGCTCGTTCCGAGCGACCGATTCGAACAGGTGTATACGCCGCGATTCTCCCCCGACGGCACCAAACTGGCATACAGCGCTTGGCGCAAAGGAGGGTACCGCGACATCCACGTGATCGATCTCGCATCCAGAGAAATCGTGAAGGTCACCCATGACCGCGCCCTCGACACCGGTCCCGCGTGGTCTCCCGATGGAAGCCGCCTCTACTTTTCGAGCGACCGTACCGGCATTGCGAACATCTATGCATGGGAACCTGGCTCCGGCGAGATCACGCAGATCACCAACGTGGTTTCGGGTGCGTATACCCCTGCGCCATCACCCGATGGGAGACGGCTCGCCTACATCGGCTACACCAGCCGAGGCTACGACGTCTATCTGCTCGAGCTCGAATCCGAGCAGGGCGGACCAGCGGCGCCTTACGCCGACGATCGCCCGCCGCCAAGCGATGCCGATACGCTGCTCGCGGACGCGTCGGATCGCTATGCTGCAGCGCGAACGCTCTATCCGCGATTCTGGGGTCTGGACCTGGAGGAAGACGCCTTCGGGCGTCAGCTTGGAATCTTCACGCGAGGCGAAGATGCGGCGCAGCTCCACAACTTCTTCGCCCGGCTCGGAATCAGCCTCACCGAAGGTTATGTCAACGCAGACCTTCGCTACACGCTTCGGCGCCTGCCGCCGGACCTTTCGCTCTCGTTCTTCCGTCGGGTCACCCCACGGGGTGGCTTCGTCGTCAATGGGCAGAGGCAACCTTACGTAGAAGACGCGTACGGAGGCCGGTTCGCGGTGGGTTACCTCATCCCGCGCTCTTTTCACGCGAATCGAATCAGCGCCAGCTATGGGCTGACGTGGACGCGCTCCTTGTCGACGTTCGATGGCACGCTCGATCCCAACTTTGCGCCTCCCATCGTGCCCGCCACCGGCCTCAACGCGGACATCGGTCTTTCCTGGTCATACAGCGACGTTCGGCAGCATCTCTACGACTACACGCCATCTGAAGGACGAACCCTGGGAGCTTCCATCTTCTTCGCGCATCCCGGGGTAGGCAGCCAATTTGAAAGTATCAGCGCATCGTGGTTCATCAGGCGCTTCATCGAAATGCCTTGGGCGCAGCATCATGTTCTCGCGTTTCGATACGGCGGCGGGGCCGGCGAAGACAGCCGCGGCGAGCGCGGAATATTCTCGCTGGGGGGCTTTCCGGACACGTCGTTTCTCGATCAGCTAGTCAACTTCGAGGAACAGGGCGGCGTGGCCCTGCGCGGCTACCCGGCATTCTCGATATTCGGCGACCGCTTTCAGCTCCTTCAGACCGAATACAGGTTCCCGTTGACTCGGGTGCTTCGCGGCCCGGGCACCGTGCCTCTATTCTTCGATCGGATGTATGGGCTCGTTTTTTTCGATTATGGAAATGCGTATTTCGGCCCGCTCGATTTCAGCAGCTTTCGCAAAGGTGCTGGTCTGGAGCTCTTGATGAACTTCACCGTCGGCTACTCGGAGCCCCTATCGTTGCGACTGGGCTTCGCATACGGATTCGACGAGGGTGGCGGGGCCACGTTCTACGTCAGCTTCGGAACGCCGTTCTGAGCGTCGTTCGTTCAGACTTCGAGAATGTCGCCTTCCTTCTTGCTGACGATCTCGTCGACCCTGTTCGTGCCGTTCTTGACGATTTCCTCGAGCTCCTTACGCGCCCGCTCTGCATCGTCTTCGCCGACTTCACCTTCCTTTTGGAGGCTGTCGATCATGTCTTTTGCATCGTGGCGGGCCTTCCGGATCGCCACCTTGCACTCCTCCCCCGACTTGCGCGCAACCTTGACCAAGTCCTTGCGCCGTTCCTCGGTCAGCGGGGGCATCGGAATTCGTATTAGCTCGCCGTCATTCGACGGATTGAGACCCAGTTGCGCCTCCATAATCGCTTTTTCGATGGGCTGCATCTGGCTCCGATCGAACGGCTTGAGCACGATCAACCGAGCCTCGGGAACCGAAATCGAAGCGAGCTGTTTGAGGGGCGTCGGCGTGCCGTAGTACTCGACGCGAACCCCATCCAGGATGGCGGGATTGGCGCGCCCGGTGCGAATCCTGGCGAGGTCACGCTTGAGTGACTCGTGCGCCTTCTCGATGGATGCGTTCAGCTCTTCCAGTGTTTCGTTGAGCATCGGTTCCTCGGTTCGAGGGGAAATCAGCCCTCGGCCGTCACTAGGCTACCGACGTCTTCGCCCATGACAACCCGTTTAATGTTGCCGGGTTGGCCCAGCTTGAATACACGGATGGGCAGGTCGTTGTCGCGGCAGAGCGCCACGGCCGTGGCGTCCATGACGCCCACCCTTTCCATCAAAAACTGGTCGTAGCTTAGCCTCCGCACCATTTTCGCGTCGGGATGCTTGCTCGGATCCTTGTCGTAAATCCCCTCGACCTTGGTGGCCTTGCACAAGGCGTTGGCACGGATCTCCATCGCCCGGAGGGCGGCAGCGGTGTCCGTCGAGAAGTACGGGTTGCCCGTGCCCGCGACGAAGATCACGACCCGGCCCTTCTCGAGATGGCGGACGGCTCTGCGGCGAATGTACGGCTCGCACACCGCCTTGATCTCCAGGGCGCTCATGACACGAGTGTTCACCCCGGCCTTCTCCAGCCCATCCTGAAGCGCAATTCCATTGATGACCGTGGCCAACATGCCCATGTGGTCGGCGGCAGTGCGATCCATGCCGCTGGCGCTGCCCTTGAGGCCACGAAAGATGTTGCCGCCTCCGATGACGATGCCGATCTGACATCCGCTCGCATGAACTTCAGCCAGCTCTTCGCTGACCGCTTTGAGAATCGTGGGGTCGATGCTCTCGCCGGAGGGGGCGCCCGAAAGCGCCTCTCCAGACAGCTTCAGCAGCACCCGCGTGAGCTTCGCCCCGTTCGACATGACTCAAGAGCCCTTTAGCGCTTCGGTCACCTCTGCCGCGAGGTCTGATTTCTTTTTCTCGATCCCCTCGCCGAGCTCGTACCGAGTGAAGCGTCGCACGCCGATCTTTTCACCCATCTTGGCGCTGAGCTCCTCCATGCGCTGCCGGATCGTTTTCTCGTCACCCATGATCGACTGCTGATCGAGAAGACAAACGTCCTTTTGCCACTTGGCAAGCTTGCCTTCGATGATCTTTTCGATGGCCGCAGCCGGCTTCTCTTTCCCAGTCTCCTTGCCTTCCTCTTCGAGCTGACCCCGAAAGATCGCAGTTTGGGCGAGGAGCTCGTTCTCCGGGATGTCGTCCTCGCTCACGAAGAGCGGCGCCTCCGCAGCGATCTGCATCGCGGTTTCCTCGACGAACTGCCGGAAATCCTCGTTGCGAGCCACGAAGTCGGTCTGGCAGTTGACCTCGACGAGGACACCCACCCGTCCCGCACCATGGATGTAGGCGTGAACCAGGCCGTCGCCTGCGATGGCGCCAGCTTTCTTGGCGACTTTGCTTAGACCCTTCTTCTGAATGATCTCGATTGCCTTTTCCTCGTCTCCGTCGCTCTCGCGAAGCGCATCGCGGCACGCCATCATGCCGGCGCCCGTGCGATCGCGAAGTGACTTGACCATCGACGCAGTGATTTCGGCCATCATTCGGTTCCTTCCGGCGCCGCGGGCGCCGAGCCGCGCTTTCGTGCGAACTCGACTTGGACCCCCTCGCTGGCCGCGGCCGGCGCCTGTGCGCCTTCGTGTTGCAGAAACTCGCGGTGCCGCTGGCCACCCTCGGTGCATGCATCGGCGATTCGAGAGGTGATTAGCTTGATCGAGCGAATGGCATCGTCATTGCCGGGAATGACGAAGTCGATCAGGTCGGGGTCGCAGTTGGTGTCGGTGAGCGCCACGATTGGAATGTGGAGCTTGCGCGCCTCGCTCACGGCGATGTGCTCGTTTTGCGGATCGACCACGTAGAGCACGGACGGGAGGCTGTTCATCATCTTGATGCCACCGAGGTACTTCTCGAGCTTCTCCGCCTCGCGGCGAAGCGACAGCGCTTCCTTCTTTCGAAGGGCGTTGATGGTACCGTCCTCGATCTGCTGCTCGATGTCTCGGAGGCGTTCGATGCCTCCTTTCATCGTGCGGAAGTTGGTGAGCGTCCCGCCCAGCCAGCGGCCGGTCACGAAGAACTGGCCTGCCCTCGTGGCTTCCTCGCGCACGACCTCCGCGGCCTGACGCTTGGTGCCGACGAACAGGACGTGTCCCCCGCGTGCGACGGCGTCCCCGACGAAGTTGTAAGCGCGCTTGAAGAGCTCGGCGGTCTGATCGAGGTCGATGATGTGGATGCCATTGCGGGCCCCGTAGATGTAAGGTCGCATCCGCGGGTTCCAGCGCTTGGTCTGGTGACCAAAGTGCACGCCGGCGTCGATGAGGGCCCTGAGGCCGATGGGAAGGTCGCCTGAAGCGACTTCGGGACCGCCCAGGGCCGCCAACTCGGGCGCCTCCTGGATCTCGTGCGTAGTTTGAGCCATTGCTCGTTTCTCCTTTCGGTTGCGCTACCATCTCCCCAGGCGGACAACCCCGAAGGGCACCGGAACGCCTGATCGAGCCAGGAGATGTGTGTGATTTCGGGGCCGAAACGACACCCGGCTTCCGCGGGAAGCGGGGCCTCGTATACCACGCAGAGGTGCGGGTGCCAGCCGGGACGGGCGTCGGGCAAGCGGTGGCGAGCTAGCGCTTGAATTCCGACCAGATAGGTACGTGTGGAGCGGACGGGTCTTCGGCGCCGAGCTCGGACGCAGCTCGGATGATCTTGGCGGTGGCCTCGAGGCCTTGCAGCAGATGCGGTGCCCACGGCGGCCGTTCCGAGCGGGCAGCGCCCGCAAGGGCGAGCCCGGTGGCAGGGTCGGTCTCGTCGGCCAGCGGATCGGGCGGAAGCCGGTCGTAGTAGCTGCGGAAGTCCGTGGTGGGCGCGAGCACCCGGCGGAGGCCGTGCCTGCCCGTCAGCCAAGCCTGAAGCCGGAGGCAAGCGTGCTCGCGTTGCACGTCGCGCTCGCTTTCGTTGTCGAGGCCGAAGTCGACTGCCTCGAGGCCTTCGGGCCCTTCCACCAGCGAATGGCAAAGCTCGTGCAGAATCATCTGGGCCAGACAGTCATCGGGGTCGAGTGTGCTCGGATGACCGATGAGCATCAGGCCCGCTCCATCGGTCGACGCATAGACCTCGGTCGATCGTTCGACCCGAAAGCCGATGCGCTTCGCCACCGTCAACCAGACGGCGTCTAGCGGATCGAGATAGATGTGCTGGGGCTCGCGTTCCACTTCAGAGCACCTCGTGAAAGCAATGGAAGAAGTCGTCTAGCATCCCTCACATGCCCTCATCTCCTGTGTTATGGTCTGTACCGATGAAGGCTGTCGAGCGCGGGATTTGCAAGGAGCATTCCGCGTGCGCCAATTCCAGATGAGGAGGTAGCTGATGAGGCACGCATTTTGGATGGTCGCGGGATTGCTCGTGTTCGGAGGCACCGCCTCCGCGCAGGAAGAGGTGGGCACGGTCCACGAGCCGGAACCGACGGCAGAGCCGGCAGCGGCTCCGGCGGCTGAAGCGTCCAAGGAAGAAAAGAAGCGAGGACCGTATTACAGGAAGGTGCAGGGCTGGCTCTGGCTCGAGGGGTTCGCTGGCCCTTCGTCGTTCGATCCCGATCAGTTTGGCAGCCTCGACTTCGCCGGTACGAATCAAAACGCGCCAAGGCTCAAGGGGCCCGAATACGGATTTGCCATCGGCACCGCCTTCGGCGGGCCGTTTTTTCTCGGGTGGTTCTATCGTCAAGCCGACTACGGCGACTACAAGCTCTTGAAGACCGGTATCGACATGCAAGGAAACCTGCGTTTCATTCCGTACGTGCATCCGATCTTCCGAGCCTCCATCGGCTATGCAAAGACCTTCAACGGAAACCCTTACGGCTCGAGTCTGACCAACGTCGACAGCGGTGGGGTTTCGTTCACGGGCGGCCTGGGCGTGCGGATTCCGATCGTGCGATGGATCTCGTTTGCGACGACTTTCGATTGGACCTTCGTCGCCCTGTCGTTGCGTGGTGACGAGGGTAGCTCCTGGATCAGCGGCCAGCAGTTCGGCGCCACCTTTGCGCTGACCTTCCACTTCATCGGCGTTCGAAGGAACTAGCGCTGGCTGGCTTCATGTACGTGATCGACCAGTGCGCGCGCTTGGTCGACGGTCGCTTGCGGCATGATGCCGTGCCCGAGATTGAAGATGTGCCCCGGTCGGCCAGCCGCGCTTTGCAGCACCTCGGAGGCGCGCGCGCGCAAAACGTCGGGTGAAGTGAGCAACGCTGCCGGGTCCATGTTGCCTTGAAGACCGACGCGGTCGCCGAGGACCGACCAGGCGTCGTCGATGGAGATGCGCCAGTCGATCCCGATCACGTCGCCGCCTGCTTCTTTCATCGCTGGATAGAGAGCCGGATTCCCCGTGCCGAAGTGAATGGCTGGGGTGTCTTTGGGGAGCGCATCGAAGATCGCTTTGGTGTGCCGTAGAACGTAACGGCGATAGTCGGCGACTGAAAGGCAGCCGACCCAACTATCGAAGAGCTGCACCGCTTGTGCGCCCGCGTCGATCTGCGCCCTCAGGTAGTCGGCAATCGCTGCGGAGAGCCTTGCCATGAACGCATTCCACAGACCTTCGTCGCCGTACATGAGCTTCTTGGTCTCGTAGTAGTCTTTGGAACCGCCGCCTTCGATCGCATAGGAAGCCAAGGTGAAGGGGGCGCCGGCAAAGCCGATGAGCGGCACCGAGAGCTCCTTCGTCGTCGCACGAATCGCATCCATCACGTAGTGCAAAGATCGGGCAGCATCGATGCGCTCGGGAATCCGATCGACCTGCGCAGCCGTGCGAATCGGATTCATGATTCTCGGTCCCCGATCATCGGTGAACTCGAAGCCGATCTGCAACGGCTCGAGAATCAAGAGGATGTCAGCAAAGATGATCCCGGCGTCCACGCCAAGCTGGTCGACGGCTCGAACCGTCACCTCGCACGCGAGCTCGGGCGTCTTGCAAAGCTCGATGAAGCTCACCCGCTCCCGGAGCGCGCGATATTCCGGTTGGTAGCGCCCGGCTTGCCGCATGATCCAGATCGGCGTGTAGGGAGTCGGCTCCCGCCGACAGGCCTTCAAGAACACACTCATCGGCGCACTTGTAGCGCAGAAGCCATCACATTGCGATGGGAGGATCGGTGCGGACGTTTTTGACGATCGCGCGGGCCTCCGATACCAGAAATATGGATCCTGCTACGACCACGAGGCCTTCGGGGCCAGCCGCTCGTCTTGCGCGAGCCACAGCGTCGCGGACGCTCCTGGCGGTGGTTCCTGCGCGGATTTTTGCAAGCCGCTCCGGCCTCTCCGAGCGTTGAATCGGAGGCGCAGCATAGAAGCGGCGCTCTACGATCCCGTCGAAGGAAGCGAGCATGCGGTGGTGATCCTTGTCTCGCATCGCGCCGAACACGAGCACCACAGGTCCAGGAAAAGTGAGCTCCTCGAGATAGAACGCGAGGGTCTCGCAACCTGCGGCGTTGTGAGCGGCGTCGAACAGGAAAGCGGGCCGGCTGGGGATCCACTCGAGACGGCCGGGCCACTTCACACGCTCGAGCCCCTTGCGAATGTTTGCATCGGATACAGGGAAACCGCGTTGGCCGAGCTCGAGCAAGGTCGCAATCGCGCACGCCGCGTTGTCTGCCTGGTAGCTTCCGCGCAGCGCGATGCGCACATCGTCCCAGCGTCGCTCCCCTACCCGTACCGACAGCGATCCCTCGTTCCAGGCGCTCCCGAAGTCTTTGTCGATCCACCGGACGGGCGCGTCCATGGCGCGCGCTCTCGACCGGATGGCGCGGCGAACGCTCTTGCCACGCGCACCGACGACGCAGGGAACCCCCGGCTTGATCACTCCCGCTTTTTCACGTGCGATCTTGGCGAGCGTGTCGCCGAGAATGCGTTGATGCTCGAGGCCGATGCTGGTGATGACACAAGCCTCGGGGGAGACGATGTTCGTCGAATCGAGGCGGCCCCCGAGCCCGACCTCGAGCACGACGATGTCACACTGGGCGTCCCTAAACGCCTCGAAGCCGAGTAACGTCGTGAACTCGAAAAACGACAAGGGGGGCAGACGGGTATCAGCACGCAGCTCCTCGATGCGCGCCGCCGCCTCACGCTCGGAGATGGGACGGCCGTCGATCCGGATACGCTCGACGTAGCGCTGCAAATGAGGCGACGAGAAGAATCCTGTCCGGTACCCCGCCGCACGCAAGGTCGATTCGAGCATGGCGGCCACGCTGCCTTTTCCATTGGTGCCCGCAACGTGCACGTGGCGAAGGGCGCGTTCAGGATGGCCGCGTAGCTCGGCGGCCTCGGCAGTACGCTCGATCCCGAGCTTGATGCCGCCGGACTCCAATCCATAGAGCCAGCGAAGTGCTTCCTTGTACCGAGTCACCCTGCCAGATACTCGACCATGCGAGCGACGTTGCGGCGCATGTCCTGACGTGTGGAGATCAGGTCGATCATGCCGTGCTCCAACAGGAACTCGGCTCGCTGAAATCCATCGGGAAGCTTTTCGCGAATCGTGTCTTCGATGACCCGTGGCCCGGCGAATCCGATTAGCGCCCCCGGCTCGGCGATGTTGACGTCGCCCTGCAGCGCGAAGCTCGCAGCCACGCCACCGGTCGTCGGATTCAGCAACACGCTGATGAAAGGCACCCCCGCATCGCGGAGGCGGCCCCGAGCCGCGACGGTCTTGGCCATCTGCATCAACGACAAGGACCCCTCCTGCATGCGCGCCCCGCCCGAGCAGGAGAGCAGGACCACGGGTTGCCGGTGCTCCACGCCGCGCTCTATCATCCGGGTGACGACCTCGCCGACGACCGAGCCCATCGAGCCGCCCATGAAGCGGAACACGAATACGCCGAGCTGAATCGGGCGCCCGTCGATGCGGGCCTCCCCTGCCAGAATGGCGTCGTTCAGCCGGGTCGCTTTGCGGGCCGCTTCGATTCGCTCCGGATAGGGCTTCGAATCGACGAAGCCAAGTGGATCGGCCGAAATCAAATCGGTGTCGAGGGCCGTCCACGTCCCAGGGTCGGTGAGGATCTCGATCCAGCGCTCCGCCGGCAAATGGAAGTGAAATCCGCAAGCCGGACAGACCTCGAAGTTCCGCTCGAAGTCCTGCTTCTTCACCGCGTCGCCGCACTCGTCACACTTGCGAAAGAGCCCCTGGCCGAGGGTTTTCTTTTCGGAGGCATCGACTCCGGCTTTGGTCTTGGCGAAGTCCGCCACACCGTGGAAATAGCATGAAGCAGCAACCCGAGCGACCCTGGGATGCCGCCCCGAAACCTCACTGTGACCGGCGGGCGACGATCACCGACAGATGCCGGCCCGTCCTTCCCCGCTCACGCCGGTGTGAAAAGAATAGCTGCGCTTCGTCGTGTGTGCAGCCGCCCACATCATCGACGGCGGTCGATGGAACGCCCCCATGGTGAAGCTGTAGACGGACTAGCGCCGCAAGATCGCCATGGGGCTTGGCGCCCTCGCGCTCGACGACCGGATGCCCCCCGGCGGCACGCTCGAGCTCTCGTGCGACCTCCTCACCAACTTCGAATGCGCCAACCCGAATGTGAGGGCCGATCGCCGCGACGAGCTCGCCGGGGGGGTGCTCCATGGACATGACGGCCCGGCCTACGACGCCCGCCACCGCCCCGCGCCATCCTGCATGCACTGCGGCAACGTCTCCGCTCGGCGGATGCGCGATCAGGACCGGAACGCAGTCCGCAGTGCGCGCAGCCACGGCAATCCCTTCGTCGCGCGCGACGAGCGCGTCGCCTTCCCGATTCGCGAGCTCTTCGGCTCGGTCCGAGCGCGTCACCTCCCGCACCTCGTTTCCATGCACCTGCCGCTGCTCGAATAGACGGTCGACCGAAACCCCGAGGCTCTCGGCAAAGCGCAGGCGGTTTCGCCTGACCGCGTCATCATCGTCGCCCAAATGAAAGCCGAGATTGAGCGTGTCGAAGGGCGCCGCGCTGACCCCGCCAATGCGAGTCGCGAAGCCATGACGGAAGCCATGGCGCTCGAGAAGCGTCGAATGAAGCACACGCACCCTAGGTTTCTAGCATGGCGCCATTGCACGGGCTGACGCTCCACGCTAAGGACGCGGGCCCGGGCCGGGCACGGAGTTGGCTTGTGCATCGATTCCCTTCGGCGGAGTGGGCTGACGCCTATCGCACCGCCCTGAACAACAACCCCGCATACCGAGACGCTGGCAAGTGCTGGACCTTTGGGTCCGTGGCGATCATCGTGCTCGGAGACCCCGCCATCGGTCTTGTACGGGACGCCGGTGTCGTGCTGGATGTCCATGGCGGCGAATGCCGCGCGGCGAGGTTCGTCGAGGGGGTCGACTCCTCGGAAGCCGCCGAGTTCACTTTCGTGGCCTCGTACACGCGCTGGCAAGAGGTCATCGAAGGAAAGCTCGACCCGATCAAGGGCCTCATGGAAGGCAAGCTCAAGCTCGGTCGCGGACATCTGCCGACCATCATTCGATTCGTCGAAGCCGCACGGCAGCTCGTGGTCAGCGCAAGCAAAGTTCCGACCACCTTCGTATGATGGCGGAGCTGTGCCGACGCCGCCGATCATGCCATCGGGGCTTCGATGACTGGCCTCGACGTACACAGGTGTCCATGGCTCGCCCTGGTGATTCTACTAGCCGCTTGCGCAGCTGGTGGGGCGGGACGAACCGCCGCCGAAGGCGTCCGGATGAAGTGCCCATCAGGAGCTTGCACTTCGACGTCGACTGCCGCCTTGACACATGCCGCCGCTTGATTACTTTCCGCCCCTCCGATTCCTGCGGAAGTGGCGGAACTGGCAGACGCGCTAGACTAAGGATCTAGTGGGGTAATACCCGTGGAGGTTCGAGTCCTCTCTTCCGCACTCTTTAGTTTCGACTAGTCGCGCTACTAGATGTTATGTCGCGTAGAGCGCGAAGCTGAAAGGGCGTTTGTATCGCCGGGCGTATGCTCGTCATTTCCTCGGCGCCTCGCGGCGTGTCGCTCTTGGATCTGAGAACTCGCGAGGTGCAATGGGAGAGGCCACCCGAGCGCGGCGCGCCGACCCCGCCCATCGTGACCGAGCGCGGCACCGTCATCTACGGCGAGACCCAAGGCTCGCTCTTTGCGCTCTCGCTCTCGGACGGCCGCGAGATTGCGCGAGCTGAAGGCGGCTCCGGATTCTCGGCGACGCCCTCGGTAGCCGGGGATCTCGGCGGCGCGCTCTCGAACGGCGGCCGCTTTCT
>Ga0111159_1008_pt1 | contig 72368 bp, 57 predicted proteins | sample DeeMarSeWOR28_12_FD_80259 | JGI IMG/M metagenome (GOLD analysis project Ga0111159, IMG submission 80259) | Myxococcales bacterium SG8_38 | reverse complement strand
AGATTGCGCGAGCTGAAGGCGGCTCCGGATTCTCGGCGACGCCCTCGGTAGCCGGGGATCTCGGCGGCGCGCTCTCGAACGGCGGCCGCTTTCTGTGCCTTCGCGTGAACTGACACGAGCCGATTCAGGCTGATATCCGCAAGAGCTCGAACGTGCTGAGGGGCACGCACATCCTATCGCGAGCCCGGCTGGTTTGGGCGTAGAAGGATCTGCAGTACAAGCCCTGAGGCGGCATCAGCAGCATGTCAAAACCAAGCTCACGTCTCGGGCGCCTGTCGGGTAGGAGTGGGTAGCTCTAGAAGCCGGTAATCGAGCAGTTGCCGAATATGCACTGGCCGTTGCCGTTGTTGCAGCTCGTCCCGTTTGGTTTGCGGGGGTTGGTGCATTGATCGGCGAAATCGCACCTGTCGTAGGTGCACTCGTTTCCGTCGCTACACTCCGGAAACTCCCGATCGGGATCAAATGGCTGGTGATCGCATTCCGGCGTGATTGTCGGCTGGCACACCCCGTCGAGGCACTGGCCGTTGTTCTCGCAACTCGTGCCGTCGGGGGCGGTCGGATTGGAGCAGATGCCCCACGGCGATTCGCAGATGTCATCCGTGCACAAGTCCCCGTCGCTACAGTCCCTGCCGATGCACAGATCGGGGAGGCAAACGCCGTTCTGGCATTCGCCCAGGAAAACGCCCGCCTCGTTTTCGGCACAAGGCGTGCCGTCGGGCTCGGGCGTGTTGTCACAGAATCCGAGGGACGGGTCACACTCGTCGACGGTGCACGGGTTGTAGTCGTTGCAGGCGGTTGGCGAGTATTCCGTCGGCACGTGGTCGCGGCAATCTGAGAGGATGGGCCAGCAAACTCCCGACCTGCACTCACCCGGTTGGCCGACACAAGGCGCGCCGTCGGGGACGGTATCGAATTCGCAGACGTAGGAAGGATTTGAAAGCTCTTCGGGCGTGCAGCCGCCTGGCGAGGACAAACAAGGGAGCCGGCAGGCGGGCACCTTGCACGGATTTGAAGTCTCGCAAGGGGCACCGCCGCACTCATCGCCGCCGATCGGGGTACATGTACCGCCCTGGCAGACTCCTTCTGCTCCTCCTATCATGCACGGCGTGAACGTTTGCACGATCCACTCCTCGCATTGGCCGGTTTCCGCGTCGCAGTAGTCTCGGGCGCACGGGTCGCTCACGCTGGTCGGGCACGCGATTCCACCACAGAGACCGGTTTGGGCCACGCAGGTGCCGTTCTCACAGATCCCGTCTTGTCCTGGTTGGCCCGGGGGCGCGACCCCCGTTGGGTCGCAAGACACAGCGTCTAATGGATCATTGCAGTACGCCCCGCTTGCGACGGCGCATCCCTGCTGCGAGCAGCAATTGATGCGCCCCACACCCACCTTGACGCATTGGTCTTCTGGTGCGGCAAGGACGCAGAGGTCTTCCATGCATGCGCCGACGAGCCCGCCACCCAGAGGGTTGTCGCAAATGCTAAACGACGCGGCGCTCGCACATTCCGACGCCACACATTGTCCCTCGGAGCAGATTCCAGCGCCACCCTGGTAATCGCACGTGGCCCCGCTGATGCCGACATAGAGGCATTGACCCGTCTCGATGGACCGGCCGGCAGATCGCTGGCACGGGTCGGACGATGGTGGGCAGTTGCGGTTGCATGACGTCTGCCCGTACAACGGGAACACCAGCACCGGAATCAGAGCCAGCCAAAGGACGCGGAACGAGCGCCGTTGAAACATCGTAATCTCCTTTCTTGCGGCGGCGCCGTTCGCGTCGCCACGCCGGCGCGCTTTGACGAAACCACTCATGCCGACAGATGTCCATACGTAAATGGTGCGCGTCGGCTCGCAGAGAAACCGTGGCCGACCCGATCGGGTTCTGGGACTTGGCACTTCCGGCACCAACGCGTACAAATTGCCGGCATTGCGTCCGCATCTCCTCAGAGCCGTGGTCGCTGGCGTCCTGATCGCCAGCTGCAGCTCCCCGGTGTGCCGGCCGGAGCTCGTGGAGCAAGTAGGGCGCTGCGTCCCCGTGGAAGTGACCGAGAAGCAGTGCCAACCCCCGTGCAGCGCCACCGCGCATGAAGTGTGCGATGGCGATACCGAGCTCCCGTCCTGCATCTGCGCACCGGGTTACGAGGGCGACCCGTGCACGTGGAAGGGTGTTCTCGACGACCCCGGTTTCGAAGACCAGGCGGCGTGGGCTCTGAGCCGAGGCGCAACGGTTCTCCCGTTCGAGCGTGGCTCGATCGATGACGGCATCGCGTTCTTCGCGCCGAGCGTTGCCTGCAACGCGGGGGCGGTGAGTCAGACGGTGCAGATGCCGAGCTACGAGGTGGGCGAGCCTCTCGTCGCCGAGGTGACGTATCGTGCACAGGGCCTCTACGGCCTGTCCCTCGGCTTCGATCGGGCGTGGACGCAGCTCGAGGCGACCACCGATGACGCGTGGCGGACCGAGCGCGTGTGCCTCGGCGAAGCTGCGTATGGCGGCGTTGTGACGGTCCGGCTCGGCTCAAGGGAACAGCATTTCTCGTGCTTCACCGAGCCCGAGGGCGACATCCAGGTGGACCGTCTCGACATCCTGCTCGCCGAACCCGGAGAATGCCCTGCGCCTGGCGAGGTGCTGAACGGTACGGGCGACGAGGGAGGAGGGGGGTGGCAGCTCGAGACGACCGGCGCGGCGGTCGCGGAGCTCGCCGAGGGCGTCGGTCGCGGGGGGACCTCGGCGGTCCGGCTCGCGCGCGAGGGCAGCGAGCGCGCGGTCGCGTGGACCACGCTCTCCGTTCCATCCTCCGAGTCCTTGCAGTCGCCCGCGCTTCGCTTCTGGTGGCGAGGGACCAGCGGGCTCCCCTTCAAATTCCAGATCGGACGCTACGACCAGATCGGTGGCTCTGGGACGGGCTCCCACTCGCTCGATGACGTCTTTGGCACCGGCTCCGACGTCAACTACCTCTATTGCCTCCCGCCCTGGACGCACGGCAATGTCGTCGAGCTGATCTTCACGACCCTGGTGAACGGCTCACTGGATCCTAGTGAGCTCGTCATCGACGACGTGGAGATCGTCTCCGACGCGCGCTGCGGTGTGTCCACGGACGTGCTCGATCCCGGTTTCGAGGCCGGGCCCACCCGGATCATGGGGGTCACCCATTGGATCACACATTCTCAACTGGCCATGGCCACGTTGCGCACTGAACCCTCGCTCTCGCGAACGGGGGACGGCGTTCTGGAGCTCTCATACTGGAATGAAGAAGCAATCCTGTTCCTCGAGACCTGGGTGCTCGTACCCGAGAGCAACGGCGAGGAGGGGCCGGCCGTCGTATTCTGGTCGAACGTCCCCGCGTTCAACGAGAAGCCCATCCGAAGCGTGCTCGGCCGCGCTGCCGTGAACCCTGCGGATCTCCCGGTCGGCGGAGGCTGGCGACGAAACGAGGTTTGTCTATTCCCCGAATGGTCGGGACGCTGGTTTCGCTTTCAGTGGAGGTTGGGCGACTTCGCCCCAATTGGCACCGCCCCCGTCGAACCGCCGATCCGAGTCTACATCGACGACCTCGAGCTGACGACCAGCTCTGCATGCCGGGCCGAATGACGGGTCTCGGCGTTTCGTCGACCGCGGTCATCGAAAAACGACGAGGTCCGTCGTTTTTGGGTTTCCGGCGGCAAATTTAGGCAAAAACCCGCGTATTTCGAGTTGGCACAGCTCCTGCACTTCCTCCTCGCATGCCGCAACGGCACAGCAAACCACGAGGAGAATTAGTCATGAACAGCACCGCCGACATCAACGCCATCGTCAACAAGGCCAAGCAGCAGCGCGCCGAGTACATCGCATCCAAGGTCCAGGGGAGCATCCTCCCGGTCGCGCTGGCGGCCATCGTCTCGCTTGCCCTCATCGCGCTGACCAGCGAGCCCGCCCAGGATCAGGCACGGAGCAACCCCGTCGTGGAGGTCAGCGCGCACAACGGCTGAGGTTCCCTGCAGCCCGCGACGGAGCACATCGTCGCGTCGCGGGCCGGGGCCTCCAGGCGTCGATGGATCTGGAAAATGTGAAGCCCGTGGGGGATAGTCGCTGAGATGCGATGGGTGGTGATGGTAACGGCCCTTTGGCTGTGCGCGCTACCAAGCGCCCTTGCACAGACCGAGGATTGGCTGGTTCTCCCCACCACGACGGAGCCGGCCGAAGCGCCCTGGATGGAGCCGACGGTGCAGGCCGCGAACCGAGCTCTCCGGCGTCAAGGCATCGGCGTGTGGCTTCCCAACGCCGCGCTTTCCGTCTTTCGAGAACGAGGCTCCTTCGAGCCGCCGGCGCCGAGCGACGACGAGATCGCCGCGTGGGCAGCACGCGCGCAAACCGCGTTCCGGGACATCGTGCTCGGGGATCGGTCGCTCGCGCTTTCGGAGCTCGAGGCCGTACAGATGTTTGCCGAGCAGAACCTCGTCGTCCTCAATCGTGATGTCGACAGTGCGGCCCTCGTGCTCGACGCATGCCTCTACCTGGCCCGCGCGTACCGCGACAACGGCGACCTGGACGCAGCGGAACGGCAGGTGCAGGAATGCGTCCGCCTTGCCCCCGCCGCGTCGCCGAACCCGCGCGTCCATCCTCCGTCGATCATCGACTCGTTCGAGGCCGCACAAAAGCCGAGCGCGGCCCGAGGAGGGACCCTCATCGTCGAGAGCGAACCTGCCGGCTGCGACCTGCGGATCAACGGCACGCGCATCGGCAAGACCCCGATGGCGTCCGACAATCTCTACCCGGGGAGCTACCAGGTGCAGGTCGAGTGCCGTCCTGACGAACCGGCTCGCGTGCACCGCGTCGAGGTGCCGCTCGGTCCGCAGAGCCTCTTCGTGATCGATCACTTCGACCGTGCCGTGCGATCGTCCACACTGCTCTATCTGCATTATGACCAGGCGCCCGATCCCCAGGACCTCGCGCGGCACGCGCGCGAGGTCGCCCGGTCCTTGCCAGCCTCGGCGGTCATCATCGCGTCCTTGGTGGGTCCCAGCGTGTTGCAGCTCGAGGTAGAGCTCGCGACCCAGACGGAATCCTCCATCGTTCGGCTCCCGACCTCCTCGACCGGGCCGGAGCAGAACGTGATGAACCAGGCCGTGGAGGCGCTTCTTGCCGGTCGATGCACCGATTTCACCCATGGGACGCCCCGCGAGATCGATTGCCGAACCGGCGAACCGATCCTTGCGGCCGTGCCTGAGGTGGTCGTCAGCAAGCGCGTCACGCCTCGGCCCTTGTTCATCACAGGGGTGACGCTCGCATCCGTTGGCACCGCGTCGCTCGCCGGCGGGTGGAGCTTGCTCCTCGTACGGAGGTCCGCGGGCGATGATTGGATCGGGGATCCCAACGACCTGAGCCTTCAGGCGAGCTGGCTCGACCTGCAGATCCCGTTGATCGCGGCGGGGTCCGTCGGCGGCGGTTTCCTCGTCGCTGCAATGCCGATGGTGCTTCCCATGCACGAGAAGACACCGTGGTGGGCGTGGTTGAACGGCGGCCTGGGGATCGCCGCGGCGGTCGGCTCGATCGTCTCTGCGACCACCGCCTCGCCCAAACCCAACGAATCGTGTGAAGTGAACGGCCAGGACCCGACCGCCTGCGTGAGCCGGAAGCGCGATACCGACCGGGCGATCCTCTTGGGCGCCACGGCGGCACCACTTCTGACCATGCCGCTCGTGTACCTCCTGCGACGCGGCGGCCGAAAGCCGAAGGTCGAAGTGCGGCCAAGAGTGGTTGCCGGTAAGCGGGGTGGAGTCGTCGGGGTCGCTGGCTCGTTCTGACGACGGACGTCGTTTTTCGGCGCGCGTTGCTCCTCACGCGCACGCGTGAGCGAATCTGCCGGAGCGCGACGGATGACTGTTGAAGGGGGGACACTCCCACCGGGGTGTGTTATTCCCCCTGGCGTGCCGGTGATCGACGACAGCGCGCCGTGGCCCCGCGTTCGGAGCGTGATCGACGCACTGGTCTCGGGGCTCAGAAGCGGTCGTTTCATCGAGGAGGCCCTCGAGGCTCTCTGCGTCGAGCTCGGCGCGAGCTCCGCGTGGAGCACGCTCGAAACGAAGGGTCATGGGCCGCTCCATCGATCGCGCACTGCGAGCTTTGAGGGCGTCTCCCCGGCGGTCTTGGCGCAACATGTCACCGAGGTCCTCGGGCGCGTGCAGGGCGAGCGGGTCACGACCGCCGGCCGGGTGCCCTACGCCGACGTCGGGTCGTACGCGGCCGTGCCTCTTTGGTCGGAGCCCGACACCAGCGCGAAGACGTGCGAGTTCGTCGGCGCGATGTACCTCGAGTTTGCCGGAGATCAGGGCAGGCAGCCCGAGATCCTCGCTTTCATCGAGGCCGTGGCTGTGCTTCTCGGTGGCATGATCGCCCAACAAACCCGCATCGAAACGACGTCGGAAGATTTGATGGTCGAGCGCGCGACCGACCGACACGAGAGCTATCTGGAGCTCGACCAGATCCTCGCGCCCGAGAGCATGCGCAGCATTCGTGAAGAGCTGAGGGCGGCGATGCAGAGCGGCGCTTCGATCATGATTCTCGGGGAATCGGGTACCGGCAAGACGCAACTCGGCACCGCGTTCGCTCGGGCTACGCGCCAAGAACCCATCGTGCGCGCGACGCTCGGCATGGCGGACGACCTCAACACGATCACATCGGAGCTCTTCGGTCACGAGCGAGGAGCGTTCTCTGGCGCGGTGTCGAAGCGAAAGGGCCTCGTCGAGCACGCCGATGGGGGGACGTTGATTCTCGACGAGGTGCTCAACCTGCCGTCGAACGCGCAGAAGCTGCTACTCGACTTCACCCAATTCGGGCTCTATCGACCGCTGGGCTATCAGGGCCGCGAACCGAAGACCGCGAAGGTTCGACTGATCTCGGTGACCAACGGCGACGTGCAACAGGCAATCAAAGAACGGCGCTTTCGCCAAGACCTCTACTACCGGCTCGCAACGGTCCCCATCGTCCTTCCTCCGCTCCGCGAGCGCCGACAAGACATCCCCCAGATCGCGACGCTCTATCTTCATCACGTGGATAGCCAGGCGGGGTGGGAGCTCTCTGCGGACGCGCTGGACCTCTTGACCTCTCCGCATCTGCCCTGGGAAGGAAACATCCGCGAGCTGGAAGCCGTGCTGGAGCGGGCTCGAAACCGTGCACGCGCAAGCGACAGACGAGACCCCATCATCGATGCCGGGCATTTTGATCTGCCCGCGGACACCTCGTCGCCGCCTCCTCCAGCTGCAGAGTGGTCCGATGCGTTCGAGGGCGGCGACATCGCCACGCGCTGGCAGAAGATCCTGGAGACACGGGACGATCTCGAGGCCGCCGAGAAAGCGGTCATCGAAGAGACCTTGGCGGCGTGTGAAGGCTTCGTGGCGCGCGCGGCCCGCGTCTTGTCGCTCTCGCGGACGGGGTTGATCAGCCGCATGGCGACGCTCCAGATCGAAGCGGACCAGTTTCGTCGCCGACGCCGAGAGCGTTGATTGGGGTGGGGTGGACGCTCGTCGTCACCCCGAATCCAACGCGTGCGCAGTGCTCCGCGCGCGCCCGAGCGCAGCCGCTCGCTACTCATCGGGCGCCTTTGCGCCTACACTGCACGACCGACGCACGCGCTCGCCGGGCGTCGACACTGACTCAACAACCCATGGACAACGCACGCTTCGATACGTCGTCTGGCGATCCGGGTCGCCGAGAGTTCGGACCGTACACGCTGGTTCGTCGCCTCGGCGTCGGCGGCATGGCGGAAACCTACGAGGCGATCCGCAAAGGCCCGGGCGGCTTCACGCAGCGCGTTTGCCTGAAGCTGGTGCTCCCGTTCTTTCGAGATCGCGAGGACTTCTTGACGCTCTTCAAGCGGGAGGCGCGCCTCGCGGCGAAGCTTCGTCACAGCAGCGTGGTCGGGGTCATCGACTTCGGAGAGATCGACGGGGTCACCTACATCGCGCTCGAGCTCGTCGATGGAACGGACCTCGCGACGCTCCTCGATGCCCAGCCGGGTTCGCGGATCGCCCCCGAGCACACGGCCCTCGTCGGGCACGACATCGCGGCCGCGCTCGAGCATGCGCACGACCCGCGGCGTGACGGGTCGTCTGACGGAGCCTCCGACAACGTGATCATTCACCGCGACCTCTCTCCCTCGAACGTGTTGGTGAGCCTTCGCGGCGAGATCCTTCTCACCGACTTCGGGGTTGCGAAGGCGATCACGGGCACTGCACGGCAGCAGAGCGCGGTGAAGGGCAAGGTGCCCTACATGTCCCCGGAGCAACTCCGCTCCGAGTCGCTCGACGGTCGCGCGGATCTCTTCGCGCTCGGCGTCGTTTTGTACGAGTCGTTGGCCGGCCACCGTCCCTTTCAGGGAGACCACGACCCCGGGACCATCATGCAGATCCTGCAAGGAGACCGGCGGCCACTTCTCGAGGTCGCACCAGAGACGCCGCCAGGTCTCGCGGAGGTGATCGAGCAGCTCCTCGAACCCGATCGAGACGCACGGCCCGAGAGCGCGTCGGCGGTGCTCGAGATGCTCGACCCCTACGTGCCGTCGCCGCGCGAGCGGCGAGAGCTCGGAAAGTTGGTCTCCGAAGTGCGTGCGTCTTTGCCCTCGGTTCCGCCGCAGAATCCGATCAGCGGCAGCACGCCCACCGAGGCGAGCGGCGAGCCCAAGCGTGACACGAGCGGGGTCGCATCCGCGAGCAGCTCTCTCGGCGGCGCTAAAGAGGACGCACGTGCGCCAGTGCCTGCACCCGATCCGAAAGCACCGTCGCGGCGGGGCTGGTTGGCGGGCGCGCTCGTGTTGATCATCGCTGCGGGGATCGGGCTCTGGCGCAATCAGGCCAATCAGGGCGAAGATGCCGGCGCACCCGCAACGTCACAGGTGGTCGAAGAACGGGGCGCGCCCGCGGCCGATCCGACGCCCGCCACGGCTCCCGAGCCTCCGCCCGCACAAGCGGCCGACACGGAGACCGCTGCGAAGTCCACAGGCGAGCCAGCGGCCGGCACTGCGCCTGCAGACGCATCACCGAGCGAGCCACGGTCGACCGACGACGCGGTGGCCGAATCCGCGCCACCAGCTCCCAAGCCGGGGCGAGTCTCCGTTGCGGTGTTTCCCTGGGGTGACGTGTGGATCGACGGCAAAGCGCGGGGCCGGGCCCCGATCGACAACCTCGCGTTGCCTCCCGGCCCCCACAAGGTGAGCGCCGGTCAGGGCAAGCCTTCGAAGACGAAGCTGGTGCGGCTGAAACCGGGCCAGCGACGCACCGTCCAATTCGATCTGTCGGAGGAGGGACGTTAGTGACTGGGGCTTAGAGCAACAATTTCGCAGAAGCTATATTATGTAAACTTTTGACCCATGCTGCTCGGGATTCAGTCCTGCGGCGCGAACACGAATGGGAACGTGAACCGGAGGCTCTTGCCAGTGCGCCGGCTCGGAAACTGGATGGCGCTCACCACGCGCGCCACGCAGCGCTCGACGGCTGGATTGCCCGTGGTGTTCTCGATGACCTGCACCGCCTGCACGTGTCCCTTGCGCAGAACAGCAAAGCGCACCGACACCTTGCCCGCCAGCTCGGGCTCGTCGCGAAGCGCCGATTCGTAGCAGCGATGGATCCGCGGCAAGTCCTTTCGAATCGTCTCGCGAACGACGAACGCGTCGAGCTGCCCGCTCGATCCGGCAGCTGCCGCTCCGGCCGTACCGAGCGCCAGCAGCGCCACCGCCATCGCAGCGCTTGCTCGCGGAATGCCACCACCCATCAACTCAGGCCATACGCCGAGGCGGAGCCCAGAAGCAAGAAAACAGGCGCTCGCCCCAAACCCGCAAGAACGCGTCGTCCGCTCCTAAGCCGTGTTATCATGGGGAAATGACGCGCAAGCCTTCCGAGATGTCTTGTCTTCAGCGCACGCGCAAAGCGCTCCGTCACCAGGTCAACACGATGGTCGGCGAAGGCTTCTTCGGGAGCCTATCCCGCCTCGGCCGGCTCCATCCGATGGCGAATCCGGCCAAGCATGGTGTACAGGTGATCAGGGACGTCGAGTATCTTCGGACCGGCAATCCTCGACACACCCTCGACATCTACCGTCCCACGAGGCGCTCCGAAGCGCTGCCGGTGGTGATCTACATCCACGGGGGCGGCTTTCATCTCCTTTCGAAGGACACGCACTGGCTGATGGGCCTCGCGTTCGCCCGTGCCGGTTACCTGGTCTTCAACGTCGACTACCGTCTGGCGCCCGAACATCCCTATCCCGCAGCCGTCTCCGACGTCTGCGCCGCGCTCGAATGGGTCTCCGAAAACGCCGAAGCGTATGGCGGCGACCTCAGCCGTTTGGTCTTTGCCGGCGAGTCCGCGGGTGGCAATCTCGCGACGGCGCTCACGATCTGTTGCTGCTATCGCCGGCCGGAGCCGTTCGCGCAACGCGCCTTCGCGACCGGGCTCGTTCCCACTGCCGTGGTTCCGGCCTGCGCTCCGCTTCAAGTCACGAACCCCGCACGGCTGAACCGCAAACGCAAGCTCCCGCGATGGGTCAACGACATTTTGGAGGGCATCAACGACGCCTACGTCGGAACGCTTCATGACCCCACGCCCGGCGAGCTCGACCTGGCCGACCCGCTCCATGTCTTCGAACGGCGCGAACGGCCGGACCGCGCCCTTCCCGCCTTCTTCGTCCCCATTGGCACGCGCGATCCGCTGCTCGATGACACGAGGCGCTTGGACCGGGCGCTCAAGGCGATGGGTGTCGAGTGCGAGGCGCGGTACTACGAAGGCGAGCTTCACGCATTCCACGCATTCGTGTGGCGACGGCAGGCGCGACGATGCTGGCGCGAGCAGCACGCGTTCTTGGCGCGTGCGCTTCAACACCCGCGCGAGCCCCGCCACGAGTTCGTCGCGCAGGCCTGACTATCCGCACTATCCGCGGCCCAGGAAGCACGAGGCGATTCGTGGGGAGGCGACCCCGCCCTCAGCGCTTTTCGGAGCCGCCCAACAGGACGTTCATCAGCGGGCTTCCATCGACCTTGGCGTCCTTGACGAGCGTGTCGAGAAGCTGCTTGCCGAGCCGGGCCAAATCCAGCAGCTCGCGCACCCGCTCCTCTTGAAATCGCGCCCTACTCCGCGCGCCCGGCTCCTCGGCCTTGCGCTTCAGAAACTCAATCGCATCTTCCATGACGTCGATCGCATCCAGCACCTCGACTCGTTCCCGCTCGTTGAATACCCGCGAAATCATCTTCCAGAAGTTGCCTTCGGCGGCGTAGTGGTCGCGGCGCTCACCTTGAAGCCAGACCTTCTTGACCACGCCCCAGCGCATCAGCTCGTTGAGGGTCATCGAAACCGCGCCACTGCTGAGCTGCAACCTGTCCTGAAGCTCCGGTGCGCTGAGCGGACGATCCGAAAGGTAGAGGATCGACCACAAGCGCCCCATGTTGCGCTTGAACCCCCAAAACTCGATCAGGCGGCCAATCGAATCGCTGACCAGGACCTCACTTTGCCAGAGCTCCTCCTCGTCAGTTCCCACATCATCGACCTAGCGTGAAGGGCGACACTTGACCAGTCGGCTACGGGCATCAAAGCTCTCACACATGGAACGACCTACGCTCGAGGCCATGCTCGACGCTGCGATGGGCGTGGAGCGGAACGGCGATGCCTATGCGGTGGCCGAAGACCATGGTTTGTCGGTGTACATCGGCGAGCCCGGCCAGGCGATGGAAGTCTCCGAGGTGATCGCGCTGAAGCTTCACCCGACGTTTTGCGAGGCGACCTCGAGAGAACACAATGCGGTCTACTTGGTGGAGTACAGCAGCCTACACGGCCTGTGCGTCCGGCTTCCGAGCGGAGGCGGTGGACGGCGGGCCGGCTTCAGCTGACCGTTGTCAGTCTCGTGGCTGCACCGAGGTTTTGGCGTAGGATGTAGGCGGGGGTGTACGGATCATGTCCGCGCGCATTCTTGTCTGTGACGACGAAGCCAGCCTTCGCGAAATGCTGCAGATCCTGCTTCGGCGCGAGGGTTATCGGGTGGACGTCGTGGACGGGGTCCATGCGGCTTGCGAACGGCTCGCCAGCGCCGACCCCTACGACGTGGTGATCACCGATTTGGTCATGCCCGATGGAACGGGCATGGACGTGCTCGACGCGGTTCGAGCGCGATCCAAAGACACGCAGATCTTGATGATCACCGCGTACGCCACGACCGAGCAGGCAGTCGAGGCGATGCGCAAGGGTGCGTACGACTACGTGCAAAAGCCGTTCAAGAATCACGAGCTGCTGGCAACGCTCGAAAAGGCCCTCGAAAAACGCGACATCGTCGCCGAGAACGAGACGCTTCGCGCCGAGGTGAAGTCGCGTTGGACCGAGGGACAGCTCATCGGAAAGAGCGAGGCCATGAGCCGGCTGCGCGATTTGATCAAGCGCGTCGCAAACGCGACGACGAGCGTATTGATCACCGGCGAGAGCGGGACCGGCAAGGAGATGGTCGCGCGAGCGTTGCACTTCCAGAGCCCGCGTGCGGACCAGCCGTTCGTCGTGCTCAACTGCGGCGCGGTGCCCGCAAACCTCATCGAGAGCGAGCTCTTCGGCCACGTGAAGGGCGCGTTCACGGGGGCCACCGGGCAAAAGGAGGGGCTCTTTCGCGCAGCCGACGGCGGCACGTTGTTCTTGGACGAGGTCGGCGAGCTTCCCCCGCCGTTGCAGGTGACGCTGTTGCGCGTCCTTCAGGACCGAAAAGTTCGGCCGGTCGGGGGCAGCAGCGAAGTGGAAGTCGACGTGCGCGTGCTCGCCGCAACCAACCGGGATGTCGAAGCCGAGGTCGAGGCAGGCACGTTCCGCGAGGACTTGTTCTACCGGCTGAACGTGATTCGAATCGAGGTCCCTCCCCTGCGCGGCCGCGTCGAGGACATCCCAGTCCTGGCCGAATATTTCCTCCAGAAGCATGCCGCGCTGCAAGGTCGGCGGCTCGAGCTCTCACCGGACGCCATGCGGTGGCTCGCGCAGCAGTCCTATGCGGGCAACGTGCGAGAGCTAGAGAACATCGTCGAACGCGGCGTCACGCTGGCGCGCGGTAACACGGTGTACCGCGAGGACCTCGGTGATACGCATCCTTCGAAAAAGGCCGCGCAGGTGTCTCACATTCCCGAGGGAAGCTTCGACCTCGACGAATATCTCACCCGGGTCGAGCGGGAGCTGTTGTTCCGTGCGCTCGATCAAGCGGGGGGCGTCCGCAAGAAGGCCGCGGAGCTCCTCGGCATGAGCTTCCGACAGTTTCGATATCGTTTGGCAAAACACATCTCGCCCGAAGTGGGCGATGCGGCCGGCGATTGATATAGTGGGCGTTGGAGGATCACGGTTGTCACATCATCCGCGAAGCACTGGCTTCACCACCATCGAGCTGCTCATCGGCGTGGCCATCGTCGGGATCTTGGCGGCCCTCGCCATCCCCACGTTCAAGGGCTATGTGTACCGCGGCCGCGTGAACGAGGCGGTCCGAGTCCTCGGAGAGATCAAGACGCGCCAGGAAGCCTATCGGAGCCGCTTTGGGAACTACGCCGCCGTCAGCGGCTCGGGCGACTGGAGCTCGGCGAATTACACGCCTTCGACGGTACCTGGCGTACAAGCGGTCGCGTGGCCGAGCTCGGCCGCGTGGGAGGAGCTCGGGCTCAGCTCTCCCGGCCCCGTGAGATTTCGCTACGCAACCGTCGCGGGCTTGCCGGGAAGCACGCCGCCCAGCAACAGCAATCTAGACCCGACGACGTTTTGGTACGCTGCGCAAGCCGAAGGCGACCTCGATGGCGATGGCGAAACCTTCATTCTGGAGGTCTATTCGGACTCGCGGGTCATGTACAACAGCGCCGTCGGTAGAGGAGGCTGGGAATGAAGCGCAACCAAGGCTTTACCATCACGGAGCTGATGATCGCCGTGGTGATCATTGGTGTCCTGGCCACCATCGCAATCCCGAGCTTCACCTCGTACATCTACAAGGCACGCGTCACCGAGGCGTCGAACTTCCTCGGAGAGATCAAGCAGCGCCAGGAATCGTACCGGAACGAGTTCGGCCAATACTGCGCGGTCAATGGCGCCGATTGGGCCGACTACAACCCCACGAGCATTCCCGGCATCGACCCGGTGATGTGGGAGTCGACGCCCGAGTGGGATCAGCTCGGTGCAGCTCCGGATGGCCCCATCCGCTTCCAGTACGCCACGGTCGCGGGCGCTCCAGGGGTGAGCCCGCCCACGGGAACCAACCTTCAGGATGACGATCACTGGTTCGCCGCACGGGCCCAGGGCGATCTCGACGAGGACGGCGAAACGTTCTTTCTCGAGATCTACTCGCAGTCGACCCACATCTATAACAGTGCCACTGCAAAAGGCGGATGGGAGTGACGATTTCCGTCACCCGTGGGTGACGAGATTTGTCCCTCGGTGCCGAAGCCGGGCACCGGCCTGAAGCGGATTCGTCAATAATTTCCGCTTCACGAAGGCAGTCAGGACAATCGGCACGCCAGTTGCAGGGTACTAGGGCAACTCTGGATTAAAGCGGGCACTGGGCCCGGGGGAAAGGGAAACAGGAAATGAACAAGCTATTCTCGAAAAAGGAGGGTTTCACCCTCATCGAGCTGATGATCGTCGTCGCCATCATCGGCATCCTCGCCGCGATCGCGATCCCGGCATTCATCAACTATGTGAAGCGCTCCAAGACCTCGGAAGCGGGTGCGAACCTGAAGTCGCTCTTCCAGGGCGCTGCCGCGTACTACGAGCAGGAACACTGGCAGCAAGGCATGGTGACGGCAGGCGCTTCGGCGGCGGCCTCGACGCACTGCACGGTGGATGACGCCACGCCGAGCTGGGACGCCACCGATGCCAAGTACGTCGTCGACTGGCAGAACGAAGCCAACGCCGCGTCCTACACGGCGCTCAACTTTGCCCCGGCTGATCCTCTCTACTTCGAGTATTGGGTCATCGAGCAAGATGGCACGGGCGACTGCGGCCATCCCCCCGGCGAGACGGACACCTATGTGTTCAGAGCCATTGGCGACCTCGACAACGACGACGTGGAGTCGACCTTCGAGCTTGCCGCGGGCACGAACCCGGACAACGCGCTCTACCGCGCACCGGGCATCTTCACCGTCGATCCGCTCGAGTAATCTAGGCAACGGAAACGACTGCAGGGGCCGCGACGGGAGTCGCGGCCCTTTGCATTTAAGGGCCCCCGGCGAATTTGGATATACTCATCCAGTGACTGCTTGGATGCGTGCTGTCGCGGTCGTCGCGGTGCTTGCGCTGGCTGGGGGAATCTGGTCGCTTCGCACGCGAGCCATGGAGCACTACCTCGCCACCCAGACCTACGAGGACATCTACTACCTGCCTCCCCCGGACTGGTTGCAGGTGATGAGCCTCGGCTACCGGCGAGCGCTCGCCGACTTGATCTGGCTTCGCGCCCTGATCTATTTCGGCGACGAGTTCGAAAACCGGGGCGCCGTCAAGCACGTGTTCAACTACGGCGACTCCATGCTTGCGCTCGACCCGGACTTCCGGCGCGTCTACCGCTGGGTCGGTGTCGCCGGCGTCTACACGCCGACGGGCAGCCCGCCCGAGACCATCGCACGCGCCGTAGACGTGCTGCGGCGAGGCGTGGAGCGTTTCCCCGGCGACGGGCAGCTAGCATGGGATGCCGGCGCCACGATCAGCTACGAGCTCCTGCCGAACCTACCGAAGGACGACCCGAGCCGTGCGCGGCTTGAAGCCGAGGGAAACGAATACATGCTGGCCGCTGCGCGTCTCGGCGCGGGGCCGCCCTGGCTAGTGCTCACGAACGCCACCTCGCTTCGGAAGCTCGGCGAGACGGATCGGGAGCTTCGGCACCTCGAGGAGATGTACGCCATCGTCCGAGATCCGCGCGTCAAGGCAAGAATCGAAATCCGGCTCTCGCAGCTTCGTGACGAGGCGTATGCAGAAGCCTTTCGACGCGCCAACGAGGAGTTCGAGCAGAGAAGGCGCGAGGAGTTTCCTTATCTGCCTCCGACCCTCTATTTCTTCGTCGCCGATCCCGTCGATGTCACCCGGGGTCTCGAAGACGCGAGCTAGACCGAGTACACCATTTCAAGGTGCACTCGGTCCAGGGCTCTTGCCAAATCTTGATGCGACTCGCACAGTGCCCGAGCTTTGCCCCGCGGTCGTCCGAGATTGAGCTTGCTCGAAGCAGCGCTGTTGCTGTGCCTCGTCGGCATCGCGCTCGCGATTTTCGTCCCGACGTTCGCACGGCGCGTGCGCGCCAACAAGATCAACGAGGCGCCGGAGCTCTTGCGGGATCTCAGCGCGCGCGCGGCCGCTTATTATGCGACCTCCTGGGACTCCGGGAGACGCCACTGCCTCCCGCCCGGCGCCGGTCCTACGCCGGCCGAGCCGAGCGTCGAGGCGGAATCCGTCGACTTCTTCTCGGACGAGGTCGAAGGTCACCAGACGTGGCAGGCGCTCGGCTTTCAACCCGATCGACCCATCCGCTACAGCTACACGTACGCGCCGAGCGAGCACGGCTGTGACCTGATCGGACGGGAAGATCGGGGCACCGTGTCCTTTCGCGCCGAAGGCGACCTCGATGGAGATGGCGTGCGCTCGACGTTCGAGCGGCGCGCAAGGCTCCGGCCCGACGGCTGGGACCAGGCCGACGTGCTACACGTCCACCAACGGGTCGAGTGAGCGCCTATTTTCGCGTTCGCGTGGCGATGGTGGCCTCGGCCTCGACCAGCGCAGTCACGATCTCTCCCGAGGCACGCCTGAGCTCGATCGGGGCTCCGTCGCCGTAGCGGTCGGGGTGAAGATCGCGAACGAGCTTCCGAAGCGCCAGCCGGGCCTCGCGCCCGTTGGCGCCTTCCGGCAGGTCGAGCAGCGCATGGGGCGAGGCATGGCGGCGCATCTGGCGCCGCTTCCTGAGCAGCAACGGATAGGACGAGCCGCCGGCCTTGGGAGCTGCCGCGCGAAGGAGCTTGAGCAACCACAGAAAGCGGTAGCCAGACGGCCCGCAGCCGGGCAGCGCCTGAATGTCCGCAGCCCGGATGCCGCAGCGGAGCCACGGCAGGAGCGCGGCTTCTTCGGGCCGAAGGCATGCCCCGTGAAGCAACCTCTCGCCGGTCGGGGTCAACTGGTAGAGGGCGGCTGCCAGATCGGCCTGCGCGCTCCGGAGGTCGGCCAAGCGCACCGCAGCACGCATCGTGTCGAGGGCCAACCATCGTGCGGGCAACGGCTCCGCGAGCTTCCACCAACTCGCCGCGGTAACGCCCTGCGCGAGCTCCAGCACCAACCCGTCCCATTCACAGAGCTGGCGAACGCGGTCGAACACTTGCTCCGTTGACGTCGCGACGCGCCGATCGACGTTCGCGGCGACGATTCGGCCGGTCTCGAGGGAAAGGGTCGCGCTTCGACCCTCGCCTTGCACGTAGAGCGTGCCGTTGGCGCCCGCGCGGTCGAGCCCGAGCAGGACACGACAAACCGTGATCGCGCTGGGAAGCGCATGCATGATCGACCGATACGCAGTTCGGTGCCGCGTGGCCAGTTTTCAGCGTGAGGCCGCGTAGCGCGGATCGCCGGGGCGTAGCGCGAGGGCGTTCCGGATCTGCGCGAACCGCGCCGACACCGAGGTCGGCGCCACACCGTATCTACGTGCGACCTCCGCCTGTGTGCACCCAGGCCGCCGATCGACGACCGCGATGGCGTACTCCAAGGCCGCGGCCAAGACTTCCGGCTTGGTCACCCGAAGCTCGCAGTGCGCCTGCATGTCGGACCACAGCTGGGTGGCGCGCTCGATCTGCGCGCGAGAGAAGCCGGCCTCGCCCATCTTGCGTTGAACCGTCTCCGCGACTCGATCGGCTGGCGGACGGCGAACGTTTGCGGTGGCAGCCGGCGCGTCGGTGGCGCCGCTCCGAATCCAGTCGAGAAGCGCACGATGGTCGGGATTGCAAGGCCCCTTTTCGTATGCAAGCTCGGCGAGCCATTCCGCTTGCTCGAGGTCGCCTAAACGCGCCACGCAATGTGCAAGCGAGCCGATGATCTCGTCGTGCTCGGGCTCGAGCTCGTACGCACGTCGCAGATGCCGCTCTGCGCCGGAAGGATCGTCGAGGGCCACGTCCATCAAGTGACCGAGATTGTGATGATACCAGGGTGTCTGCGGCGCGAGGTGCGAAGCCTCTCGATACGACCGCACCGCCACCCGGTAGTTGCCGAGAAGCGCGTGGCAAAGCCCCATCAGGGCGTGAACGATGTCGTCGTCATCGGAGTACGCCAGAAGCTTCCGCAGATGCAACGCGCTCTTCCATGGGTTTCGCTCGAGCTCGAGCTCGGCCAAGTGCCGATGTGCGAAGAGCGAAGCGTCGCTGCCCTCCTCGGCTATGGACACGAGCTCCGTCAACAGAGCCTCTGCGCGCTTGGACGAGGTTTCGAGCGCGTCTTCCGCCTGCGCCCAAACTTCTTCGACCGTACGTGCCGTTCGACCCATTGCATTCGTATAGCCGTTCGGATTTTTGAAAGCAAGACAGGCAACCTCCCGAAACCTGCCGAGCAGCCGGTCGGATCGTCGTCGAGACTGCACTCCGCACGGTCATGAGGTATGCTTCGGCCATGGGTCCATCGAGGGTCCGTGGATGGTGCAAGCATGATGCCTGACGAATTCGACGAAGCGATGTCTTCGGACACCGAGCAGAAGGATCGGGACCGACGTTGGTCGGAAGGTGTCCTTCGTGACGCGCTTCGAAAAGCCGTAGAGAAGGGCATCGAGGCTGGCGTCGGCACGCTTCGAAGCGCGGACAGCGCACTGCGCGGCGTCACACAGGATGGAAGGCTTCCAAAAGAGCTGATCGGGTACATCTTCGCGTCCGTCGACGAAACGAAGAACGCGTTGGTTCGCGGCGTCGCCAAAGAGGTGCGTGATTTCCTCGAGGCCACCGATATCGCGAATGAATTCTACCGCGCGCTCACCGCTCTTTCCTTCGAGGTGAAGACGGAGATTCGCTTCATCCCGAACGATGCGGGCGGTATCCGGCCGCAAGTCCGTGCGCGCGCGGTGCAGAAGCGCAAGCGACGCGGCGAGACCGAGCCGATCATCCCGCCCAAGGATTCAGGCGAGACCTGAGCAAGATGGCCGCGTCCGGTAGAGTCTACTTGGTGGGTGCCGGCCCCGGCGATCCAGAGCTGATCACCGCGCGTGGGCTCCGAAGGCTGCGGGAGGCCGATGTGGTCTTGTACGACGCGCTCGTACATCCCGACCAACTCGAGGCAACCAAACCGGGCTGTGAGCTCGTCTTCGTCGGAAAACGCGCCGGACGGGTCAGCCAAAGGCAGGCCGAGATCAATCGCCGGCTCGTTCAGGCTGCACGCGAAGGAAAGACGGTCGTGCGTCTCAAGGGAGGCGATCCGTATCTTTTCGGCCGCGGCTCGGAAGAAGCAGAGCTCTTGGCGTCCGAGGGCATTCCGTTCGAGGTCGTCCCCGGCGTGCCCTCTCCGCTCGCCGCGACGGCCTATGCAGGATTATCCCTCACCCATCGAGAGCTTTCCTCGAGCGTCGCGTACGTAACTGCGACCGAATCCGTCGAAAAGGACCGTACGGGCCACGACTGGTCCAAGCTCGCCACCGCGACACAGACGCTGGTGATCTTCATGGGCATGCGCAAGCTCGAGTCGCTCGCGAAGCTGTTGATCGACCATGGAAGGCCTGCCGACACCCCCGCAGCCGTGGTGCAATGGGCATCGCTGCCGAAGCAGCGCACGGTGGTGGGCACGCTCGCCAACATTCATCAGCTCGCTTCGGAGGCCGACATGGGGCTTCCCGCGCTCACCATCATCGGCGACGTTGTGCGATTGCGGGAGAATCTCCGTTGGTTCGACACGAAACCTCTGTTTGGCAAGCGCGTGCTGGTGACGCGCGCCGTGCGCCAAGCGGGATCGCTTTCCGCGCTCCTGAGGGACGAGGGCGCGCAGCCGATTCTAGCTCCCACCATTCGCATCGCGCCGCCGTCGAACGACGGCCCCATGAGGGACGCGGTCGCGCACCTCGACCGCTACGACTGGCTGTTGCTCACGAGCGCGAACACGGTCGATGCGCTGTTCACCACGATCGACGAGGCGGGGCTGGATGCGAGGGCCCTTGCCGGCGCCAAGATCTGCGTCATCGGTTCCAAAACGCAGGCCGCGCTTCGAGCCCGCGGCGTGCGAGCCGACCTGGTGCCCGGGGAAGCCCGCGCCGAGGGCGTCGTCGCCGCGCTGCGGCCGCAGATGAGCGCAGGGACCCGCGTGTTGCTGACGCGCGCCGAGGTCGCCCGCGAGGTTCTGCCAGACTCGCTCCGTGAAGCCGGTGCGGTCGTCGACGTCGTCGTGGCGTATCGCAACCTGCCACCGGAGCCCCGGGACATCGAGCGGATCCGAAGCCTGGTCGACTCCGAGGAGATCGACCTCGTTCTCTTCACCTCTTCTTCCACCGTAGAGAACCTGGTCGAGGTCCTGGGCGATGACGGAGCGGCGCGTCTGAATGCGCTCGATCTATTCTCAATCGGCCCGGTCACGACCCGCACGGCGGAGCATCTCGGCCTTCGAGTGACCGCCACGTCGACTGATCAGTCGATCGAATCGCTGGTCGCGACGGCGCGCACATACTATGAAAAAGGCGCAGATGCGGATGACTAGGCTTGCAGGGCTTTCGGCGGGGCTGCTCGTCGTCGCCGCCGGCATCGGCTGCGGGGATCCCTGTGGGGATCCGGAGGACCGGGTCGTCCCGGCGAGCGAGCTGCCCTGCAGCATGGTCGACGCCGATGGGGTGTGGCAGTCCCACCCCCTGCCCCCGATCACCGAGGAGCAGTGCTATTGGCTCGAGTTCCGAGGATGCAGCAGGTACGAGATCGCGCATCCGCTGAGCACCGCGCCGAGCTTCGTCGTGGGTTACATTTCCTTCGACCCGGATGGCTCCTATGCCACGTTGGGCTCGGGCGATAGCTTCGTAATCGAAGACGTGAACGACGCGACCGTCACCATCCGCAACACCCAAAATCAGCGTTTCTTCCTTCGGCTGCTGCTTCAGTGACCCCCTAGCGCATCTCGGATTCCGGCTTTAGATTGGGTCGAAGCGCGGGGTCCGCCAGCTCTGGGCTGAGCGGGGGATCGCGCTAGAATGGGATATGCCGGAAAGGTTCGAGAACGACGCTGGGACAATTACCGAGGTCAAGCCCCAGAAGAAGCTCAAACGGCCGAGGCTCTATCGCGTCCTTCTGCACAATGATGACTACACAACAAGAGAATTCGTCGTGCACGTCCTGCAAACCGTCTTTCACCTCGGAGAGCAGGACGCGATCCGCATCATGCTCCACGTCCATCACAACGGAATCGGCGTGGCTGGCGTATTCACGCGCGAGGTCGCCGAAACCAAAATCCAGCGGGTCGAGCACTTGGCCCGAGAGCACGAATTTCCGCTCCGTCTGACGATGGAGCCCGAGGAACAGGAAGACGCGTAGACCATGGCTGGGCCCGTCATCGACAAAGAGCTTCAAGCGACCCTGCGGAAGGCATTCGACCGCGCGGGGCTGATGCGTCACGAGTACGTGACGCTCGAGCATGTGCTGCTGGCGCTCACCGAGGATCCGAAGGCGTCGAAAGCGCTACGTGCCTGCGGGGCCGACCTCCGGAGGCTGCGGAGGCGGCTCGAGCAGTTCATTCAGGATCGCCTGACGCGTGTGCCCGAGAGCGTCACCGTGGAACCCAGGCAGACCCTGGCCGTCGAGCGGGTGCTTCAGCGTGCCGCCATCCATGCGATTTCTTCCGAGATGCAGACGATTGATGGGGGCAACGTGCTCGTCCAGCTCCTCAAGGAAGAGGAGTCCTATGCGGCGTTTCTGTTACAGGACGAAGGGCTCAGCCCGCTCGACCTCAAGCGCTTCATCTCGCACGGCGTGGGGACGGACATCGTCCCCGGCGAAAGCGACGACTACACCGAAGCGGACTTCGACGAGGACGATGGTGACGCGGTGCTCGGACGCGACCCGTTGGAAGCATTTGCCACCGATTTGGTCGCGGAGGCTGCCGAAGGACGAATCGATCCGCTGATCGGGCGCGAGGAAGAGCTCGACCGAACCGTGCAGGTGCTGTGCCGGCGTCGAAAGAACAATCCGGTGTTCGTGGGTGAGCCGGGCGTCGGCAAGACCGCCATCGCCGAGGGCCTTGCGCGACGGGTGTACGAAGGAGGCGTTCCCGAGATTCTCGAAGACGCCCAGATCTACTCGCTCGACATGGGCGCCCTCCTCGCCGGCACGAAGTTCCGCGGACAATTCGAAGAGCGGCTCAAAGCCGTGATGAGGCGGTTGCAGGAGCTCGACAACGCGATTCTTTTCATCGACGAAATCCACACCATCGTGGGTGCGGGTGCGACCACCGGCAGCTCGATGGATGCCTCCAACATTCTCAAGCCCGCCCTCGCCTCGGGCAGGCTTCGGTGCCTCGGCTCGACGACATACGCGGACTTCAAGCATCTGGAGCGTGACCGGGCACTGGCTCGCCGCTTCCAGAAGATCGAGGTGCACGAGCCGAGCCTCGAAGACACCATCGAGATCCTCAAGGGGCTGCGTCAGTACTACGAAGAGCATCACGACGTGAAATACGACGACGAGGCGCTCGAAGCCGCCGCGCACCTCGCGCACAAGCACATCGTGGAGCGTTTCCTGCCGGACAAAGCCATCGACGTCATCGACGAAGCCGGCTCGCTCGAGCGGATGCGCCCCGCCGAAGAGCGCACGCATCGCATCACCGTGCGGGAAATCGAAAGGGTCGTCAGCAAGATGGCCAGGGTACCGGTCGAATCCGTCAGCGCGAAGGAGCGCGATCAGCTCAAGGAGCTGGGCCCGGAGCTGCGAAAGGTCATCTTCGGCCAAGACGACGCAGTCGAAAAGGTCGTCAGCGCGATTACGCTCGCACGCGCCGGCCTACGCGCAGACAACAAGCCGATCGGCTCTTTCTTGTTCGCCGGACCAACCGGCGTCGGCAAGACCGAGCTGGCCCGTCAGCTCGCGCGGGTGATGGGCGTCGAGCTCATTCGTTTCGACATGAGCGAATACAGCGAGCGCCACTCGGTGTCGCGATTGATCGGCGCCCCTCCGGGGTACGTCGGTTTCGACCAGGGCGGCCTGCTCACCGATGCCGTTCGCAAGCATCCGCACGCGGTCGTGATTCTCGACGAAATCGAAAAAGCACACCCCGAGCTGTTCAACATCCTGTTGCAGGTGATGGATCACGCCAAGCTCACCGACAACAACGGCCGCGAAGCGGATTTCCGCAACATCGTGCTGGTGATGACCACGAATGCGGGAGCCTTCGAGGCCACCGAGAAGGTCGTCGGTTTCCTCGGCACCGATTCGCCCAAGGACTTCGCAACCGGCCGCGCTCGCCAAGCCATCGAGCGCATCTTCACTCCCGAGTTCCGCAACCGACTCGACGCCGTGGTCTATTTCAGCGGCTTGCCCCGGGAGATCATTCGAAAGGTGGTCGACAAGGAGGTCGACTTGCTCCGCGACATGCTTGCCGAGAAGCACGTACGCCTCGAGCTCAGCGATGCGGCGCGTGAATGGCTCGCCGAGCACGGATACGATCCGCAAATGGGCGCACGGCCCATGTCGCGTCTCGTGGAGCAAAAGCTCAAGAAGCCGCTGGCCGAAGCAATGGTCTTCGGAGACCTCAAGGAAGGCGGCGCGGCATTCGCGGACGTCGAGGGCGGCGACATCTCGCTGTCTTTCCACGAAACGAACGCACCTCCCGGGCAAGCCTGAGCCCGCAGAGACCGTCCACGCCCGCCTTGCGCTAGGCTTCGCCCTCGCCGATGCCCGTGTACCTACTCGACAAGGAGCTTTCGTTTCCTGCGCCCGAGGATGCCAACGAGGAGGGCATCGTCGCGGTCGGTGGAGATCTGTCTCCGGAGCGGTTGCTGGTCGCTTACCGGCACGGCATTTTTCCGTGGCCTGCACGAGGCTATCCGCTCTTGTGGTTCTCGCCCGATCCACGCTTTGCGCTCGAGCCGTCGCAGGCACACGTCTCACGCTCTCTCAGAAAGGCGATCCGCCGGGGTCAGCTCCGCGTGACGGCCGACACGGCCTTTGCGAAAGTGATTACCGCCTGCGCCGCCGTCCCCCGGCCGCATCAGCGTGGCACGTGGATCACGCACGAGCTGCGTGAAGGCTACCTCGGGCTCCACGAGCTCGGCTACGCGCACAGCATCGAGGCATGGCGCGGCGATCGGCTCGTGGGCGGCCTCTACGGTGTCGCGTTGGGCACCACGTTCTCAGGTGAATCGATGTTCGCGTCCGAGCCCGATGCCTCGAAGATCGCGTTTACGACGCTTCTCGGTCACTTGGTGACCTGGGGCTTCCGGATCGTCGATTGCCAAGTGCACACCGAGCACCTCTCCCGTTTTGGCGCGACCATGTGGCCCCGTGACCGCTTCCTGCGCGTCTGGCGCGCGGCCGTGGCCGAGCCGACCGTCTTCGCGCCCTGGCAGCTCAGCATGTCACCGGCCGAGGCGCTCGATCGCCTGACGCCACCTGAATGAGGCTGCTCAGTCGCAGCGAGCATCGAGGTCGCGTGCGATGGCAGCCACCCAAGAATCGCGCCCGGCTTGGGGATGGGCGAGAAGGCGGTCGAGGCGGGCTTTTGCCTCGAGGCGTCCTGCTCCGTTCGGAGCGCGCAGGGCCAGCTCGAGGGCGACGAGCGACGTCTCCCGAGTCTCACCGGAGTACTGTGCCCGCCCGAGGGCCTCGCGTGCTTTCGGAAGATCGCAGGCGGCCATCGCCGCCATCGCACGGTAGAGCTCGATCGTCGTGAAGCCGGGATAGACTTCGGCCGCCGCCGACAATGAATCGTAGGCTGACCGTGCCATGTCGCGCTCGGTGGGCGTTGCGTACCTTCGCAGCCCCGCGTGGGCGCCCTCGCGCGCCAGCGGCCGCAGCAAGCGCAACCCCTCGAGCCAACCCTGGATCGCCTTCGCGTTGGCGTGATTCCCTATCCTCTTCATCTCACGCTCGATGTCGGTTTCCGACACGTCCGAATCGAGGAGGCGTCCGACCCGGAATCCCGGGCCTACCACTTCGAGCGGCGTCATGGAGGGAGCGCTTCCGACGCGCACGAATAGCGAATGCCGATCCTGCACCTGTCCGAGCTCCCAAGCCGGAGAGCGCCACAGATACTCGACTGCAGGGGCTTGCCCGCTCCGAATGTGGTCGACGACCACCGTATTGACGTCGAACCGTTCTAGCAGCGTAGCGAAGACGGGCGGGTCGCTGAAGCTGTTGGTCACGTGACGAACGAACTCGGGCCCGTAGAAAGGCACCCGTCCGTCGACTAGAAATCGGCCCTCGGGCACGGCAAACATCAAGGGCCAACTGTCCTGGATCGGCGCTAGGATGCGGGGCTCTCGAACGTGCTGGTTGATCACGTCGGCGGCCGCGAACGCGTGCCCGAGCCTCGGCTCCCCGAAGCCGATGGGCACGAAGGGCTCGAGCCGGGGCGATGCGAGCACCGCCCAGATCACGGAAAACCCGATGGCGGCAGGGGCCAGCCGTCGAAAACCTCGAAGCCACTCGAGCTGTGCGAGCCCCGCCGCAACGAAGGGCGCGGTGAACAGCAGCTGGTGAGCGACGAAGCGTATGGACCGGAAGGCCATGAGGCTGAGGACCACACACAGCACCCCATAGGCCAGGCCGTACTGGCTGGACCGGGTTACCGGCCGCATGGCGAAGAGGACGAGCACGGCCGCCGCGACTGGCCCCAACAAGAGATAGAGCGGATGCGCGGGCGACCAGGGCCCCCACTCGATGACCACGTCTCGGTATTCGGGGCGCAAGACGTGTGCGATGGCGTCGGTGACGATATCGAGCCCGAACGGGGTCAGCGCCATCGCTGCGAGCTGCAAGACGACGAGCAGCGCCATGGAGGCAAACGCGGTGGTGCGGATCGAAAAAGCGAGAAACACGAGCCCCACCAGGAGACCCAACAAATGCGATCCGTGGAAGTTGACCCAAACCACCTGCATGAGCCCCAGGCCCGCCACCACCCAGCGCTTGCGGCGGGCCGAAGCCTGCTCCGTAAACAGCGTGGCGATGCCCAAGAGAAGAAGCGCGGGGAACACCAGGCCGATGATCTGCGGCCGGACCGTGAACCGAATTCGAGCAAGCGGAGAGAAGAAAATCGCGACCGTCGCAGTGAGCTGCGCCGCTGCCTCCGCGCCTCCTGCGAGCCGGTGCCCGAGGAGGACCAGCACATGCCCGAGCACGGCAAGCAAGAGACACTTGGCCGCGATGAGGGCGTTGGGCCCCCAGGCGTCATACATCAGCCAGGTGACGAGGTCATAGGCCCACTCGTAGTTGCTCCACGGTTGGGGCTCGGGCTTCCAAAACGAGAAGAGGTCCACCTTGGGAACGCCCCCGAGCTCGTCGATCTGGCGACCCTGGGCGAGATGTCCGTAGGCGTCGACGCTGTAGAGCGGGAACGCGCCCACTACGAAGAAGGCGGCCGCACAGATTCCGGCGCTCCAGGACCGCGACACGGCGCTAGTGTTCTTCAGCCCGTTGCAACGGGTCAAACTTCACTCAGGCGAGCGGACGATGATCGTGCCGACGTCGGGACCGAGCAGCTCGATCGGAAACGCGCCATACACCTGGAGCTCACCCTGGAGACGCGCCGTCTCCGTGTAACCGGAAGGAGAGGCGGCAAGGCCCTTTGCCCTCGCCGCCGGATCGCGAATGAGCGCATCCACCTCCGGAGGCGTGTCCCAGTGAAAGAGGCGCTCTCCTTTGTAGAGGTACACCCACACCGGCGCGCCCCCGGTTTGCTCCACGCGGAACTGGCGGCTCAGGCGCTGCGCCAACCGCGAAAGCGGAATGCCCGCCAGAACGGCGCCCACGACCTCTCCTTCGCGCAGGGACGGCGCCGCAAAGAGAATCGACCACGACGAGGGCGCCTCGGGGTCCTTGGCATAGAACTCCCCGAGACCCGTCGTGGCAGCGCCGCCGAGGGCCTTCCGCACCACCTCGAAGCGTGACCCGTAGTCCTGCCCCGCCATGCGATCGGGCTCGCGATCCCGCGCGATCACGACACCATCGCGTCCGATCGCAGCGAGGAACGACATCGGCGACGCTACGAATTCATCAATCCCTTTCTTGGGTTGCTGAAGAATCTTCAAGGCAGCTCGCACTTGTGATTCGCGGTCAGCGGGATCCCTGACCGCGAAGCCCGGCCCGAGCTTGTCGGCCGCCTTCACGACCCCGGCCTGGTGGTTTTGCAGGTCCTGCTCGACGAGCGCCTGCACCCGCGGCAGGTCTGCTTCGCGGAGGCGCGTACGCGTACGCTCGACGGCCGCCCGGCTCTCGCACCCACTCAGGAGCGCCACCGCCAACAACAGTGCTTCCCCCCGCATGAGACCAGTGTAGCAGCTATCCGGCCGGTCCCATCAGAGAGAGCGACGCCGAAGCCATGCCCCAAGGAGCGCCGCCAAGACCCAAAGAGCCCCATCCGCATCGGACACGCGGGCTGTCGAGCACCCGCCGCCATCGCTCGATGTCGCCGCTTGCATGTCGAATTGCGCGGTCGGGTTCCTTCGCTTGTTGACCGCTCGATAGCGCTCGCCAAGCGTCTCCGCGCGGGCTTGGGGCGTGACGGTCGGATGATCTGAAGGAAGGTAGGCGCGGATCTGATCGAAAGGGACGAGCGTGACCGTCGGCTTTTCCGGGTAGCGATTGTCCGGGGGGCTTTGCCAGCGCATGAAGATGCTGCCCCTCGGGTGGCCCGAGATGTCGAGCCAGTTCGGCACGCCTGGATCACCATGCGCGAGGACGTATCGAATCACGCCGTCGGTGTCGGGCGTCGATTGGAACCAGTTGAGCGAGGTCTGCCTGGTTTGATAGTCGAGAGACTCCACCCACACGTTGCCGAGCTGAATGCCTCCGTGAATCACGTCGGGCACCGGCGTCTCGATGATCAATGCCTCGTCGTCGGCGACCTCGTAGCGTCCGGCGCTGCTGACGGCGCTTGGGACCCCGGCGCCAGCAATTCCAAACGCCAGGGGATCGGGCTCGTTGAGGTCATTGAGCGGCCATCCGTCGCGCGCGTTTTGGATGGTCGCAGGAATCGTTGCCAAGCGAAGTGACAACGCGGCCAAGTCCGAGGTGAGCTCGCTCGGCGTGAGATGCGCCACCGGGCCGCTCATCGGACCTTCGAGCACCTCGACCTGCACGCTGGCTTCGATTTCCTCGTTCCAGTCGTAAAACCCGTTTCGGAGAATGAACCGCTGCGCGCCCGGCTCGAGCTCCATCCAGTTGCCCTCGTGGGGGGTGATGCTGAGGATGATCTCGTAGCTCCCATCAGGCTCCACGATGAGGTCTTCTGACGTCATGAAGACCTCCCCGCCGAGCGGATTATCGAAGATCTGCATGCTGATGTAGGGCACGGTGCCACACTTGCCGTAGATGCGGTACGTGTACTCCGCGCTGATGGGCGCGACGTTGATGTATGTGAAGTCGGGATTGTCGAAACCGAGCTTGCAGACGACGCTCGGACAACGGGACACGTGTGGATTGGCCGGGTCATGATCGTCGGTGGCGGGCGCGTTTTGCATCTCGATCAGCCGAATGATGTGCCGGAGCCCTTCCGCGCGGTCGGCCCCATCCTCGGGCGTTCTTCGGAGCACCAGCTCGCGCGAGGCTTGCAGCGCATCGAGGAACCCTTGGAACGCTTGGTCGCTGTCTTGGCCCCCGGCATTGGAAGCAACGATTGAAGTCGCGGTCGCGACGGCGACCATGCCCAAGAGACGATGCATGACCGGGTTCTAGAAGGACGGACCCGGAAAGTGAAGCAAAACCTCGTCTCGGTCTCTTCTTCTGCCCGGCGACGAGAAGCGTCTTTGGAGGTGGAACGTTTGGATGTAGCATTCGGCCGCCTTGGGGTTACACACCGGGAGAATCCAATGCACCCACACCGATTCGTTTCATGGCGCGCCGTTGCATCCTCTCTGGTAGGCGCGGCGTTTTGTTCGTTACTCTCGTGCACCTCCCCATCGCCCCCCGAGGCTCAGGCGCCCGCGAAGAGGGGCGAGTATCTGGTGTGGATCGCGGGCTGCGATGATTGTCATTCCCCCAAGGTCTTCACCGACAAGGGACCCGAGCCCGATCGGGCGCTTCGATTGTCTGGCCATCACGGGGGCGCCGAAGTCGCGGCGGTGCCAACGCAGGCGCTCGGCCCCAACCAATGGGGTGCGCTCACCAGCAACGACATGACCGTCTGGGTCGGCCCGTGGGGCACCACCTTCGCGAGCAATCTCACCCCACATCCGGACGGATTGGGCCTGTGGACCGAAGAGCAGTTCGTCCAAACGATACGAACCGGCCGGCATCTCGGGGTCGGACGCGCTGTCTTGCCGCCCATGCCCTGGCCCGCCTACTCGCACATGACGGACGAGGATCTTCGGGCGGTCTTTGCATTCCTGCGGACGTTGCCGCCGATTGCAAACGTCGTTCCGCAGCCCATGCCGCCCAACCCGGCCGTGGGCACCGTCGCGGAGCCCGCAGCTCCTTAGGTCGACAGCAGGCGGACCTGGCGTTACGCATCGATCGAGGAGAAAAGCCATGTCCGAGCCAATCCGAGAAATCACTTCTCTCAGCGCCTCGTCCTCGCGCACTCCGCTCGAGCTTCGCATGATGCCGTTCAGACGGCTTGTGGACCTGTATCACGAGCTGCCTGCGCCGACGCTCGAGGAGATGCACGGCGAATTCGCCGCGACCCTGCTCGATCAGACGAACGCATCGGCGTACCTGGGTGCTGCGTTCACCGTGCACCTCAAAGGCCGCTGGCTGTGCAAGGCGTTCGAACCGACGGGGCCCAACCAAGGGCACGGTTACAACAGCTTCATGACGCCACGCGGAGTCCGGAGGTCGGTGAGAATGCGAACCAGGGTCGGGCCTTCCAAGCTGCCCGGTGACGCGGGCGACGCGTTTCACCTGGAGTACGCTGACTTCAACGACTTCAAGCGGGGCGGTTTCGGAGGCGCGCTCGTGCACACGATGTTCGACGAGGTGCGCAAGGCCGGCCCCGGCCTCTATCTCGGCATCGGACGCGTCGGCTTCACCCGAAGACAGCAGCAACACCTCTACCCATTCCTGATGGAAGGGCCGGTCGCTCCGTTTCAGCTCGCTAAGCGTGACTGAACGTGGTGCGTGCTTTCGTTCGTCTCAACCGCCCGAGCAGAAGTGCTCGTAGTCGATGTAGTCGGTGATGGTGGGGTGGTCGCCGCAAACCGGGCAATCCTTGTTGCGGCGCAGCTTGAACGTGCGGAACTGCATCTGAAGCGAGTCATACTGCAGTAGACGCCCGACGAGAGGATCACCGCGCTCGAGCACGATCTTCACCGCTTCGGTCGCTTGGAGAACACCGATCGCGCCAGGCAGCACGCCGAGCACGCCGGCCTCCGCGCAGGACGGCGCGAGGTGCGGCGGCGGGGGCTCGGGGTACAAGCAGCGATAGCATGGGCCGTGCCGCGGCCAGAAGGTCGTGACCTGTCCGTCGAAACGGAAAATCGAGCCGTGAACGACCGGGATGTTCTTCCAGACGCTCGCGTCGTTGACGAGGTAGCGTGTGGCGAAGTTGTCCAACCCGTCGACGATCACGTCCCAGTCTTGATCGAAGATGCGATCGACGTTTTGTCGCGTGAGCCGCTCGTTGAAGGCGATGACGTTGACGTCCGGGTTGAGGTTCTCGATCGTGCGCTTTCCGCTTTCGACCTTCGACACACCTACGCGATCGATACCGTGCAGAACCTGGCGCTGCAGGTTCGACTCGTCGACGGTATCGCCGTCGACGACGCCAATGGTTCCAACGCCGGCTGCGGCGAGGTAGAGCGCAGCCGGGGAGCCGAGCCCACCCGCGCCGAGAAGCAACACGCGCCCCTGGAGCAGCTTGGCTTGGCCCTGCTCGCCAACCTCGGGCAGCAAGAGATGCCGCGAGTAGCGATTGAGCTGCGCATCGGTGAACGCAAATGGCTGCGTCGTCGGGTAGCCTTGGTCCTTCCATTGATTGAAACCGGGATTGGCCGACTCGACGTTGGTGTAGCCCAGGTCTTGAAGCACCTTGGCAGCAAACGCTGAACGGATTCCCGCGGCGCAGATGGTGACGATCTTCGCGTCCTTATCGGGGAGGCGCGAGCCCGCCTGCATCTCGAGAAAACCGCGCGGGATGTGCACGGCGCCCGGAATATGGCCTTGCCTCCACTCGTCCTTTTCGCGGACGTCGAGGAGGATCAGGTTCTCGCCCGCATCGAGCCGATCCTTCAAGTCCTCGAGGGAGACCTGCCGGATGGCGGCCTTGACCTCTTGGAGCATGTCAGCGTATGTCTTTGCCATCCCGGCACTATGTAACTTTGCCGCGTTTCGTCAAGGCTCCCGCGCCCTTAGAGGATATGTGCTGGTTTTAACATCGGTTTTGTCGGGTATGTGTTTTCAAGAGCAGGCCCTAGGCTGCCGAGCGGACGACGCCCTGCTCGGCGGCGTAGCCTCCTAGCACGCTTCGGAGCCGTTTTCGGCCTCGATGGAGCCGCGACATCACCGTGCCCACGGGGCAGCGCAGACGCTCGGCGGCGTCCTGGTAGGAAAGCTCCCCGAGGTCGACGAGCTCGACCGCCTCCCTGAACTCGGGCTGAAGCGCCTCGAGCGCGGCCACGACCTCGTCGCCGAGGCCGTCGTGGGTTGGCCGGGTGCCGGGCGTGCTCATCTCGCGCAGCTCCTCGAGGGCCTGCCGCTCCCGCTTCTTCTTGCGGTAGTGATTGATGTAGGTGTTGAAGAGAATGCGATGTGTCCAGGCACGGGCGTTGGTTCCGGGCTGAAAGCTCGCTCGCGCTTGCCACGCGCGCGTCAGCGTTTCCTGCACCAGGTCGTCGGCGAGCGAAGCGCCACGGGTGAGGCGTGCGGCGGTCCGACAAAGCTCGGGCAGGCAAGGCAAGATCTCTCGATGGTATTGATCGTGTGGTTGCATCGGGGCTTCTCCACCCAGGCTCCTCTGCAACGCCAATGCCACCGCGAAAACCCAAACATTTCGAGGCGCCGTGCCTGCTGCCGGCGTCAGCTTGTCCCCATGCTGACACGCTGTCGTGTCAAGCTGTCCTGACCGTGCGCTCAGTCGCCGAGGCAACGCGCCAAGACCGCCGGCACCCGGTCGGCGACCTCGGATGCAATCAAACCCCGGTCCCCGACCGAGGCCTCGATCCCGGCGACGGCGTGTAGGAGCGCGCCTCCGATTGCTGCATCGAACGGTGCGAGGGCCATGGCCAAAGCGGCAACGACGCCACTGAGCACGTCACCCGTGCCCGCCACGCCAAGCGCCGGCGTGCCTTCCGCGCAGACGCGAAGCTCTCCATGTGCTGCGACGATGGTCCGTGCTCCTTTGAGAATCACGACCTGTCCCGATTTCGCCGAAAGCGCCGAGGCGGCGGCGAAACGATCACGCTGCACCTCCTCGCTCGATATCTCGAGCAGGCGGGCTGCCTCGCCCGGGTGCGGGGTCAGGATGCGGGGCGCCGCTGCACCCTGGAGCGATGCGAGACCTTCACTCGCCAGGTGGGTGAGCGCATCGGCGTCGATCACCGTGGGCACCGGTGCATGGCGGCTGAATGCATGCGCCCATGCAGCGCCCACCTCGTCCAATCCCATGCCGGGTCCGAGCACGACCGCACGCTTGCCCTCGCAAAGCGATTCGACCGCTCCTCTATCAGCCTCCTCGGGAAGGGCCGTCGTCATCAGCTCGATTACTTTTTCCTCGAGCGCGGCACGCGAGTCGGCTCTGGCGCCGATCGTGACCAGACCTGCTCCGGCGCGAAAGGCCGCATGCCCCGCGAGCACCGCCGCCCCGGTCTTCCCAGGGGCGCCACCGACCACGAGCAGGTGCCCGTTGGTTCCCTTGTGCGCGTCCGGAGCGCGCGGCGCGATCAGGGCGCGCAGGTCTTGCCTCGTCCAAAGACTTGCCGCGGGCGAGGCTTGGATCGGAATGCCAATATCGGCAACGCGTACCTCACCGGCATGCTCGACCCCGGGGTACTGGTGAAGCCCGCGCTTGTGACCGGCGAAGGTCACGGTAAGCGCAGCGTGAGGTGCGACTCCGAGAACCGCGCCGGTGTTCGCGTCGAGCCCGCTCGGCAGGTCCAAGGCGACGATCGGAGCCGAGGCCTCGTCCATAGCCTCGATGACCGCAGCGTAGCCGCCGGTGATCGGACGATCGAGCCCCGTACCGAATAGACCATCGACGATCAGCGTCGCTTCGGCGAGATATCCGCCGATCGATTCGGCGTCGCCCGGGTCCACCGGGACGGCTTCGATCCCGAGCTCGTGAAGGAGCGACCAATTCGCCTTTGCGTCGCCGCGGAGCTTCGACGAATCCCCCACCAGCACGGCGAGCGGCCGATAGCCGAGCAGCCTCATACGCCGCGCCACGACCCAGGCGTCACCGCCGTTTTGCCCGGGGCCGCCGACCAACACCACACGCCGCAGCCCCTCGCTAAACACTTCGGAAATCGCATCCGCCGCGCCACGTCCGGCGTTTTCCATCAAGACCAGGCTGACGATGCCGAGCTCCTCGATCGCCGCACGATCGACGTCGCGCGACTCCTCCCGTGTGAAAAGCGAATGCACGATCGGATTATGCCTTTAATCCCGATTTGGCACACCTTATGCTGTGGCCGATGGATGCAAAGCCGCCTTCCGAGTCATTCACCGAAATGACCGAGCTCGTTTTGCCGCAACATGCGAACGCGATCGGTACGGCGTTCGGCGGCGTGATCATGAGTTGGATCGATATCTGCTGCTCGATCGCAGCCAGGCGGCACTGCGGCCGTGTCTGTGTCACCGCGCGGGTCGATGCGCTCGAGTTTCGCGCGCCGATCAAGGTCGGTGACATCGTGCGTCTCACCGCGCGCCTCAACGCGGCATTCACCACGTCGATGGAGATCGCCGTCCGTGTCGAGCGCGAAAGCGCCACGACGGGCCGGGCCTTGTGTGCCGACGCGCGCGCCACTTTCGTCAACATCGGTGAAGACGGAAAGCCGCACCCCGTTCCTTCGCTTCTCGCCGAAAGCCCGGAAGACCGCCGGCTTGCCGAGGAGGCCGCCGAACGACGAAGAATGCGGCTCGCCGCACGGTCCGAATCCTGAGCCTGCTGCCCGCGGTGCTATGCCGCGAACGCGACGTCGACCTCGTGGGAGCGCACCGGTTGGTACTCCGGAAGCGCCTCCACGCGCAGCTCCCGGCGCACTTCTGCAAGCGGGCGATGCAGCCATCCGTGCCAAGGAATGTCGACGAACCACAGTGCCCGTTTTGCGCGCCGCCGGCCGTCTACCACGATGGCGCGCGCCCCGAGATCGGGGTGCGTCACGCGTCCGAGCTTGTACCAGGCGAAGCTCGCGATCATGCCCACACCCCAATTGCCGGTTTGATAGTGAGTGAATGCGAGAATGGCGGCTTCTCCGATCAGATCGCCCTGGTATCCCAACACGGTGTGCCAAAGGTCGTGCGTGTCTCGCAGCCAGTTGCGCAACCAGGTGCGCTCCGCGGTTTCACCATCGCGGCGCGCGCGATCCGAGGCATCGACCAGACCTTCGGCGCTTATGCCTTCCGCCTCGACGAAGGTGAGATAGGCTCGACCGAGGCTGCCCTCGGGCAAGGCGCGCAGACACGCGCGGTCAGTGAGAATGGGGAGCAAATCCGGACGCTCGGTGAGCAATTGCCGGCCTTGCTCGCTCTTGCGAAGCCGCGCGAGCATCCGGTCGAGCGCGGGCCCCTGAAGCGCATCGATGATCTCGAATACGTAGTGCGTCTCATCCGGATTGGCGAAGAGCTTTCGGAGGGCTCGAACGGCCCGAAGCGGCTGAAGCGATCGCAGGCTCATCGCAGAAATCTAGCACCGGCGCCCGCGCCGACTAGGGGCTGATCTCTTCGCCGCGGAAGTCGAACACTTTGCCCGTGTCCTCGTGGCTCAAACCGTCGAGCACGCTGAGGAGCGAGGCGGCCGATCGATGCGGCGAGAGCAACTGCGCTTTGGGGACGTTGCTCTGAAACGGCTTGGACAGATCCGTATCGACCGTACCCGGATGCAGGCCGACCACAATTGCCCGAGGCGCGACTCGGCCGAGCTCGATGGACAGCGTCTTAGTGAACATGTTCTGCGCAGCCTTCGAGCCTCGATACGCATACCAGCCGCCGAGCCGGTTGTCCGAGATGCTGCCGATGCGTGCGGATAGGCTCGCGAAGATCGAGCGCTCACCATGGCGCAAGAAGCGGTGAAGGTGCTTGGCCACGAGAAGCGGGCCGAACGCATTGACCTCGAAGACTGCGCGAAGCGCCCGTGGATCGACGTGGTCGAGCTTCTTTTCCGGGGCAAAGCCGGGACCGTGCAGGACGCCTGCCACGTTGATCACGAGGTGCAGCCGATCCACCTGCTGGCCCAGCTCCTCCGCGGCGGCCGAGATTGTCTCCTCGCGCGTCACATCGATCTCGACGAGGCAGAGCCGATCGGGATACTCGGCAGCCAGGGCACCAAGCTCGGTCGCCCGGGTCGGCTCCCGGCATGAAGCGAACACCCGGTGCCCTGCCGGCTCCGCGAGCAGCTGCCGAGTGAGCGCCAAGCCGAGCCCGCGGCTTGCTCCCTGAACGAATGCGATGCCGTTCATCGCGGGGCCCCCTCCCCGTACCGATCATCTTGCGACCACTTGGTCGCGTCAGTTGTCCTGTCCATATCTTGTCTATATAGTCTTGACGAAACCTCGACAATACCTAGAAACTGTGGAGGAGGCATCGATGAGTCCACTATCCACCGCATCTTCCCCGGCCCGGCTCGAGTCGCGCAGCAGGGCGAATCGGCTCGCCGCGTCCAAGGCCTTGTTCTTTGCAGCTGCTGGTCTTTCCTTTGCTCTTTCGGTTTGGCTGTGGTTCTCGGGCGACCGAGAGCGCGGATTGTTCGTCGGCCTTTGGGTCCCGTCGATTCTGGCGGCCGGTGGTCTCCTGCTCACCGGAGGTCGCCATGAGTGACCTCGAGCTCTTGATCTTCGGAGCCATGGTCAGCTTCCTGGCAGCCGCTGGCGCCTACGTCGCGATCCGGCATCGGGCCAACGAGACCCCCGTCGATTCCTACGAGGACTATCTCGACGCCCGCGGCACCCCCGACGACCCGCGCACCGAGCGCTCGCCGCGCCTACGAGCAACCACTTCTTCAGCAGGGATACGCGCCGAAAGTTGAGGTCGAGAGAGATGGCCACGAATCACATGCATACGCCGCGCGTCCACCTTTCCTTCCTCCATTCGACTACGGAATGGAACAGCCTGCTCAAGATGGCGCCGGCCGCGATCGATCTCGTCTCGACGCGCCACGTCGCGCACCAAGGTTTAGAGCTTCTGTCCAACGCCGCCAACGGGCGTCGCTTCGAGTCGGTGATGGCCAGCATGCAAGCCCTGCTAAGGGACGCCGGCGTGCCCGTCCTAGTCGACGAGAGCAAAGACGCGCCATCGTTGGTCGAGCACGATGCGCTTTCGCGCCCGCAGCGGCGCTGGCTGGGGCAAGTCGCGCTCGAGCTCTACTTCACACAACTCTTTCGCGCTGAGGTGGCCATCCTCGACCTGTGGCCTTCGCACTTCGGAGTCGACGGAGCGGGCGATGCGGTTTGGAGCCCTCGACCGTTTTATCTACGCTGGGATCCGGAGTTCAGAGACGGTTTGCGAAACGTGTACGCCGGCTTCTTTCTCGAACGAAAGAAGCATCTCGCAGAAGGGCTGCGCCAGTTGGGCCTAGGACGATCGGCGAAGCCTCTGCTTGAGCATCTCGGCGAAGGGAACCCGCGAAGCGTGCGCTTCGATCGAAGCAAGCTCGATTCGACGCTGAGGGCCATGGCCAGGGTGCACCGTCCCGAGCACGGAACGCTGCATCGCCACTTCATCGCGTTCGGGCTGTACCTGACCTCGCTTCACGAGCTCCTCGGGTCGCTCGACCTTGCCTTCGACGTGCGAAGCGCATTCATGCGAAGTTATCGGGAGCGGTGACTCCCGCGGCAGAAGGCCGGTGAGCTAACGACGTTCCCAACGATAGTGGGAAACGAACCATTCCGAGCCGTCTCGATAGGCAAAAAGCTCCGCGCAGGCCATGAAGAAGAGCCGCCACCGGTGAAACCAGCGGTTTGCCTCCCGGCCGTAGCCGTCGCGGAGAATGGGCATGATGTGCGCGCGATGGTGATCGAGGTTTTCGAGCCAGGCGTTGCAGGTCTTCTGGTAGTGCGTTCCGCTGACGCGCCACTGCTCGCGTAGCAAAAGATGCTCCTGATAACGGCTGAATAGCGACTCGGACGGCATCATGCCGCCCGTGAAGAAATGCTCGGCCATCCAGTCGGTCGAGCCGGTCACTTCGTAGGTGTACGCACGGGCGCGGTGGCAGAAGACGTGCGCGAATGCCATGCCGCCCGGCGCCAGCCACCGGGCCATGCGCTCGAAAAGTGCCGGATGGTTCCGTACATGCTCCATCATCTCGATCGACACGACGCGGTCGAACCGCTCGGCGGGATCGAAGTCATTGATGTCCGCGGTTTGCACGCGGATGTTGCGTAGACCGCGCTCGGCCGCACGGCGCATGATGAGCTCGCGCTGGAGACGAGAATTCGACATGGCAAGGATGCTGGCACGCGGGAAACGATCCGCGGCCCAAAGAGAAAAGGAGCCCCAACCGCAACCGAGGTCGAGGATGCGCATGCCGTCGTCGATGCGGGCGCGCGAGGCGGTGAGCTCGAGCATGGCCTCCTCCGCAGCCGCGAGGTCCGGCGTCTTTGGGCTCCAATGGCAGCAGCTGTACTTGAGCTCCGGGCCGAGCACGTGCTCGAAAAATGCCGCAGGCACCTCGTAGTGCTGCTCGTTGGCGGCCTCGACCGAAATCGCGATCGGCCCTTGTCGCAACCGCTCGAGCAGCGCGGCTTCCTCCAGGTCCCGCGCGGCCTGATCTCCCCGCACGCTTTGCCGCAGCCGGCCCTCGAGGAGACGGCGAATGGCAAAGCGAACCAGCGGATCGGGAAAGAGCCCCGCTTCGGCGGCGCGCGCGACGAGCCCTATCAACAGCGCTCCTCTTTCACGGCTCGACCAAAGATAGAGCGGACGCCCTAAGCGGCAAGAGGCATGCGGAAGGCGCTTGGCGAAAGGCGCCAATGCACTAAGAGCAATCCCCATGACCGAGCTCACCCACGCGGTGGCGCTCACCGGGGCGACGGGTTTCGTCGGCCGTCATGTCGTGGAGCGTCTCATGGCCGAGCCCAATCTCGCGTTGCGATGCCTCGTGCGGCGCAAGAGCGACACGGATCACCTCCAGGCTTGGGGTGATCGCGTGACGCTGATCCAAGGCGACGTGTGCGAGCCCTCGACACTCCGGCCGCTTGTCGAAGGCGCATGGGGCGTCATCAACCTCGCGGGGTACCGGGACTTCTGGAGCCGCGATCGCACGCTCTACTACGAGCTCAACACCCGCGGCGCCGAGAACGTCTTCCGGGCTGCCCTCGAGGCGCGCGTCGAGAAGATCGTCCAGGTCAGCACGCCGCTCGCGTTCGGCGTGCCCGACGAGATCCCATTCGATGAAGAGAGCGCACCGGGGCCGCATCCGAGCGACTATGCGCGAAGCAAGCACCTGGCTGACGAGATCGGTTGGCGGATGCACAGGGAGCAAGGGCTGCCGCTTACGGTGGTGCACCTCGCTGCGGTCATCGGAGGGGGTGACCCGAGAGCCACCATGGAGGTGCGCCGAGCCGTCGAGCGGCGACTGCCCGTCCTCGTCGGCGCCGAGACGGTCTACACGTATCTCTACGTGCGGGATGCCGCCGAAGCGATCGTCCGGGCCTTGTTGCACCCCGGAAGCGTGGGCCGCCGCTACCTGATCGGCACCGAACGCGCCACGACGCGCGAGTACTTCGGGCTCATCGGCACGCTCGCCGGCGTCCCGGTGCCCGGTCTGAACGTGCCCGAGCGCCTGCTGATCCCGGTCGCGCGCGCGCTCGAGAAGGTGGCGTCGTGGACCGGAAAGCGCCCCGCCCTACCCGTCGACATTCTAAAGACGACCGCGGCGGGCTCGCTGATCTTCGACGGAAGGCGCGCCCAGCGCGAGCTCGGGCTGCAGTACACATCCCTCCGGGTCGCCCTGCGAGAAGCAGTCGACGAGATACGCGCCGAGTCTCACCGGAGGCGCTGAGCGTCTGACCAAGACGCTCGTGCAAATCGGCCTTCCCCTGGCTGGGCAGGGACGGATATTCTCGGGCCGACGCACAGAAAGGAGCGCGTCTGCATGAAGCCAGCGGCTTGGTATCTCGGCGGGGGATCATTGCTGGCGGCGCTCTTGCTGTGCAAGGCGTGCTGCGATGATTCGGGCATGGACCCTCTGCTGCCCGACACGAGCACGGCGCCGCAACGCTTCGTCATGGCGACCGTACCCACTTCACCTGCATCGGGGGGCCTGTTTTCGATCTACCGGTGGAGCACCCTCGAGGTTCGAGTTACGGCCGACGGCACCAAGTGGTCTGCGCCCTCGTATCCATTGACTACGAACTGTGTGATTCCAGTACCCGTCAACCGCAACATCGCACCCGGTCTCGGAGCCAGCTCCACACACTACTTAGCGGCCGCCTTTGGCGTGAACGGCGAGCTCTACTTCTCCAAGTCGCGCAATGGTGTCCAATGGACGCCTGCGCAAATCGCTACGACCCTCCAAGCGGGTGTCGACGCCGACCTCAGTCCCTTCTCGCGACCGAGCGTCGTCTACGATCGTGATGAAGGTGTGTGGTACGCGTTCTTTGGTCTCGAAAGCAGCACGTACAGCGGTGCGCTCGATCTGAGCTTCGTCAATCTCGATGAGCAGCGTGGTGGCGCCATGGGAACGTTCGCCAGGGCCGATCGAAGGTCCGCGCAAGGGGCTGCCGTCGCTTATACGCAAATCCCGGGCATGGAGTACGTCACGGCCTACGATTCAGGAGGGATCGTATTCGACTTCTACGACGACATCCCCTTCGACTGGGTGAGCCGCTCGGTTCCCTCCATCCACCAAGGATTGACCATGGGCACCGAGGGCTCACCCTGGGTCTCTTCGACGTTGACGCAAGTGTTTGCCGCCACCAATCGCAATACCTCCACCGAGATTCGAGGGGGAATAAACGAAATCTGGGAATACGATGCTGCCGCGGGACAATGGAGCCCCCTAGCCACCCTCCCGCTGGCACGAGTAGACCACGAGGGCGCTGCGGTTGCCGGCGTACGAAGCCACATGGTGGTCGCTTCGCCCGGGCGAGCGGGCTTCACCGACGTGTGGAATCTCGAAGAAGACAGCCTCGGAGTGCTGCGCGCAGAGCCCCACGAGATCGCAACCCGCTCGATCAAGCCGCCCGCGCTTGCCTTCGGAACCCGGGATGGCGGGGAACCCCTGAGCGAGGTGTGTCTCGACATGGACACGGGCCTGGTCAAGGTATTTCTTCGTTTTCGATCCTTTAGGAGGGCCGTCCCCCCACCCTTGGGCGACTTCGACGATGCGGAAGACGTGGAGCTGCGCGTGACCCATCGCGATCGTTTCGGAGGCGTCGCCGAAGAATTCGACGCGGACCCCCAAACCGATGGCGTGCAAGTGAAGGTGGTGCGCAACGCCACCAAGAATCAAAGCCACAACTTCAACGAAGGAGAGCCCGGCACCGGCTGGCCCGAGCTGACGCTGCTGATGCAGCCCGGTGAGGTGGCGAGGGTGTGGCTCACCGGGGATGACGGGCGAACCGCGGTGGAGATCACCCAGCAAGAGCTCGCCGCGCCCCAAGGAGCGGGAAACGCGAAAACCACCCTCACCCGGGATGAAGACGGCCAGCCGGCCTATCAGTTGATCTACGACGCCAACGTGACGGAGCTCTAGCGAGGATGAAGATGAACGCGCATAGCAGAGCTCGCAAAACCCAAAGCGCAGAGCTCCTGTGCTACGCGCTCCTCGTGCTTTGCGCATCGGCATGCTGCAGCGACGAATCGTTCGGCAGGCCGGCCGAGACCGAGCCCATCGTCGTCGATGCTGGACCTGACCAGACGGTCGTCGTCGGGGCTACCGTGTCGCTGGTTGGGAGCAATAACGGCAGCACCGCGAGCCACAAGTGGCGCTTCTTCAGCAGGCCCGGGGAGAGCACGAGCGAGATCCAGGAGGAGCTTTCCCTCACCGGCGCGAGCTTCGTGGCCGATGCGGTAGGACAGTACGAGGTCGAGCTGGTTGGAGCGACATCGAGCAATCCAGATGCGCCGGACGTGAATCCCGCCGCCAAGGACACCGTCATCATCACGGCCGAGCCGCCGACGTTCGGTCTGGCGCCCTCCCGCACGCCTCGAGTGGGCATCGAAGAGGGACGGCTCAAGCTCATTGAACCCGATGGCTTGGTCGACATCGGGCCGCTCTTCCCGAATGGCACGGGCGCCGAGCCCGAAATCCGCCAGCTCGCCTACGACTGGACCACGCACACGCTCTATGGCGCGAATGTCGGCCGTGGAAGCGACTTCCCCAATCGGCGTCTGTTCACCATCGACGTGTGCACTGGCGAGACGACCGAGGTAGGCGAGCTGCGCCGGCCTGATGGAGAGCCCTTCTTTCTGATGGAGGGAATCGCGGTCGATTGGGAAGGGCAGATGTACGTCACCGGCAATCTCGAGAGCCTCTTGCGGTCGACGACGCTCTTGACGGTCAGCACCGAAGGAGGCGTGACCACGACGTCGGTCGGAGACATGGGCCCGACCAAGGACAGTCTCGATGGGCGCTCCGACGCCGACCGGCTGTTTGCGACGGGCGATGGTCTTTTCATCTCCGATTCCTTCCCGCGCAACGACGACATGATGCCTCCGTTCGATACGTGGCTCTATGAGGTCGATTCGAGCAATCCCACCATGACCGTTGATTTGAATCCGGACGGGGTGAGCGCGGAGCTGGGCTCTCTCGCCTGGGATCCCTTCACCGACATGGTCGAAGCCATCGATTGGAGCACGGGCACTTGGTACAACGTCGACCTCGACGGGGGGATCGTGCGCTTGATCACGGGGATGTCTCCCATCGACGGACCATTTGCGTTCGTCGACAGGAGCTGTCCGGAGCGTCCCTGTTTCGATCCGTTCGTCCTGACCGAAACGTTCGAGGTGGGCGATTCATTCAGCGCAGTCGCGGTGCCCCGCAATCGGGCGACAGACACCGTGATGATCGAGCCGGACGGCGGATTCCCCGGCGGCTACCGCCGGATGGAGCACATCCTGCCTGGTGTAACGGGCGGAAGCTCCGTCACCGTCTTTCACCTGTTCGACGAGGTATACGATCCCGCCGACGGCGCGATCAGCCATTTCAACTACTCTGAGGACCAGATTCAATTCGACCCTCCGTTCCCGACCGCGGCCATCGGCGCAGGTCTGTTCGTAGTTCAAAACGGGACGCGCTATACGTTCCCCCTGAATCCGGGCGGGGCCTTCACAAGCCCAACATGGGAACGAGTGCGTATCGACGATCTCGATCCAGAGAGCTTCGCGACGGGGCTCGATTTCTCGGCCAATGGTGCGCCCATTCAGTTTGGTTTCTACCGAAGCAACACCCACAACGAGAGCGCCGAGGGCATCACGGCAACGCACGGAATCGACAACTGGCGTGTGGAGATCTGCAGGAGTCGCGTTCCTGCACCTTGCGTGCCCACCCCCATCCAAACATACGAAGACGGCGACTTCGATGATGCAGGCTGGACTTCGACCATCATTGCGGGACGCTCCGCGGGGGATTACTCGCTCGATGGCGTCACTACGGTACAGACCGGCGGAAACCCGGGCGCCTACCGGCAGGTCAACGCCACGGTGACGTCGACCGCAGAGCAGGAGGCCGTCATTTGGGTCGCCCATGCCCTAGAGGGCGCGATCTACGATCCGAGCATCGAGGGCTCGGTGTGTTGGCTCGAGCTGTCGCTCGATGGGACCGATCAGTTCGATCCGATCGTGTCTCGCGACTCGATCTTCGCCGTGTATTTGCTACAAGACGGAACGTACTATTGGGGCGAGCGCCTCTTCGTGACAAGCGGTCAGTGGGAAACCGGGATCTGGACGAGCGAAGACTTCGTGAAGTTCGATGGAGACGGCGCTGAGGCTCCAGACTTCAGCTCGAGTGGCGCACCGATGCAGTTCGGCTTCCTCACTGGTTCGAGCCGGCCGACCACGGTTCTCGGCACTGCAATGACCGTTGCAGGCGCAGACAATTTCAAGGTCGAGGTGTTCGGAAGCCCGACCCCTTGAGCGCTAGGACGGCGCGCGTGATGCTGCGCTGAATCTAGAGCCGAAGTCTGACCTTGATCGTCTTGGGTTCACCTGCGAAGTCGAAGGTTGCGGCTTCGTAGTTGGGCGGCCCGAATCGTTCCGGAGGGACGTTGTTGGAGACGCCCCACCATTCCTTAGGCCGGCCGACCCTACTGGTCTCGAGCTCGCCGTCCTCGTTTTCGTCGTGCATGACCGAGACGGCGTACTTGCCGGGCGCCACGCCTTCGAACGTGCAGGTCGCCTTTCCGTTCTTAGGGGTGACAAAGAGGCTCTTCTTGGCCTTCTTGGGGTCGGAGGGGAAGCCGTCCTTCTTCGAATACAAAGAGCAGCCGACCTGGCCCTCGTCGCTCTGGACGTTCGAGATGTCGACGACGAGCGCGGGAGTAGACGGTTCACCGTCGGCTGCGGCCGTCGCGGCGAGGCTCAATGTGGTCACCACGAGCACGTGCCGGTGAAATGATCTGTGTCTCGGCATGTCTTGCTCCTCTAACACAGATTCGGGTAGTTACCTGCCGGTCCACGGGCGGCGCCAGCGACGCTGGCGCCCCGCCTGGATCGCTGCGCCCCAAAAACCCACGGCAAACGCCACGAATTCGTTGTACCCTTGCTCCGCATGAGAGGGAAAAAGGGTTGGGTCATCGGCGTTGGGCTCGTGATCGTGGCAGCGTTGCTGGTATTCGCGATGAGCCCCAAGGCGAAGTTCATCCTCGGAGGTGTGATGGTCAACCTCGGATACCGCTTTCAGGATGAGCTTGCGAACTATGATTTCATCCATGACGAGTCGATCACGCCGGACGAAATTTGGGAGGAGCTCAAGCGCCAAAACGATCTCGCCGCCGACGTGCGCGAGAAATTTCCCCGTACCGTACGGCACCCGGTCGTCGCGCTCGTGGCATGCATGGATGCTCGAATCGATACCAACGAGCTCGTCGGGGACACCCGACGCTACTACTACATCGTTCGCACGGCCGGCTCCGTGTTGGCGGAAGCCGAGCAGGAAATGCTCGAGCTCGCGGTCCTGAATGGTGTGCGCTTGGTGCTTCTCACCACCCATACGGACTGCGCAGCCGAAGCGGCGGCGGCCGACCCCAAGATGGAAGAGCGATTCCCTGCCATGACAAACCTCGTGGACGAGCGGGAGCGGAGCATCGAGGAATTCTTGGCCCGTCCCCTGATTCGCGATGCCATCGCTGCTGGAACGCTCAAGGTGCAGCGGGCTCGAATCGACACGGACACGGACCGCCTGATGGTGCCCGACGAGCAGTGAGCAACAAAAGCTCTTCTCTTGCCTTGGGCCTCAATCGTATCGAGCGTCGATGAGCGCGCCAAGGGCTACTTTTGCGCTGGCCCGCTGGTATCCGTAGACGCCGATCAAGACTTGCAGCGCCTGCTGGGCGGCTTCTCTGAGGCCGGTTTCGAGGCCGTCGTCTTCATCGATCACCGCTATGATCGCGCGTCCGATCTCACCCACCTGGCTTTGGCGCTCGGCAAAGTACGCTTGCCGAAGGCGTTCGATGTAGTGCGGAAAGAGCGTCTCGTAGTCGACCTCCTGGTCGGGATGATCAATCGCCCACGCGGCAATGGCGCTCAAGAGCTCGTTCCGGAACTCCTGCGCATCGTCGCCGTCGAGCTTCTGCTCGACGCTCTTCATCAAGTCGAGGTCCGGATCTTCGTCCTTGCCAGTGACCGGATTGTAGATTCGCTCCTTTTTCACCCAGTGCGACACGTGGTTCACGTATCGATCGAAGAGGGTCATCGGGCTCGCTTCGTCGATCAGGCCGCTGGCGGCTCGAAGCTCGCTCTCCACGATGTCGAGCCATCGCTCTCGCACCTGATCCACGAAGGCACGGTGGTCCCGATACGGACCATCGGGCTGTGCTTTCAAGAACTCGTAGTCGTCACGCTCACAAAATTCGGCCATTCGATTGAGGAGCGCGATCGGAGACACGCACGGATCCTTGAAATCCGCGGCCGCATCGAGAAGGAGCATGCGCACCTCCCGCGGTGACGCGCCGCTGATGCCTTCGTAGTCGGACGCGGTGGCGCCTTCTTCGAGCACTTCGGCAACTCCGCTCGCCAGGATCTTGGCTTGGTCAGCGTCGAAGCGGGCAGGCACGACCCCGTCTGCCAAGAGCTCGGCCTTCTCAAGCGGGGTCAGCGAGGCCACGATGGTGCCGAGCTCGCTGCTAGCGAAGTGTGACGCATCCGGTCGGCGGAGGCGTGTGAGCACGGCCCACAACGCGGCCACGTACGTCGTATGCGGCGCCACATGCTTGGGGATCTGCGGCACGATCTGGCCGTCGTAGATCTCACGCTCGCGATGCACGTCGATAAGGTAGCCCATGCGGATCCGCACGATGCGCCCTCGGAACGAGTTGTACTCGGGATGCTGGCGGAAAGCGCTCAGATGCAGCTCGTTGGAGCTGGCCACCATGACCGCATTGATCGGCAGGTTCGACATCTGAAGCGACACTTCGCCCGTCTCGATGGCGAGCAGAAGGTACTTCCAGGCTTCGAGAGGTCGCTTGAGCAAATCGCTGAACTCCACGATGCCCCCAGAGGCGTCGACGAGCTCGCCGTACGGCTCGAACAACATCAGCGCGCTCAGAGAGGCGGGCAAGGATTCGATCGACCGATCGGCCGTGATCTGCCGCTCCGACGCATCGACCGACATCTGCGGGCCAATTGTCACGGCGCCAATCCGGTATCGACGCGAGATGTAGAAGCGCTCCACTTGAATGTGGGCCAGCACGCGATCGAGATCTCCACGATACGCGGTCAGCAGCGCCTGAAAGATCTGTTGATTCTTTCGGGCAAGCTGACCGGCCCACACCCAATCGGGCGCCGCCTCCACGACCCCTGCTCTCTCGTACGCGCTCGTGATGAGCTGCTGGCGCACGTCCCGGGGCAAGAGGAGCAACGGATGCTCCCGGACCGAGCTCTGCAGCTTGGCGATGATTCGCTCCTCGGGAAGGTGCGCAAAGGAGTCCGCCTCTCCGAGCTCATCGGACGCGGTGGTGAAGCCGATGCCGCCTCCCTCACGCGAGCGCGGAAAGATCCATGAAAAGCGGTAGAGGGCTCCTTCCTCGGTTTCCGAATAGGCCTCGAGCCCACGCATCAGGCAGGCCACGAAGGTCGATTTCGCGCTGCCGTTGGGACCGTGCAACAGGACGAGGCGGTTGGCGCGCCCTTCCCGCTCGAAGCCATCCATGATCCGGTAAAAGGCCGCTTGCGCCGCTTCGTGGCCGGCGAGCCGATCTCGCAACCTGAGCTCGACCTGGCGGCCGCTGTCGTGGCGACCGAGCTCTAGGTCGAACAGCCTCCAACGCTTGAACGTGCCGGTCGGCTTGCTCACGTCGTAGGAGCCGAAGAAATCCATGCAGTCTTTGAGATACCGCGCTGCATCGCGCGTGTGCCGTCGCGGATGGGCTTGAACGAGCTCCAGGTACTCCCGGAACGAGAGCACACGCTTTTGGGACTCGAACCGCGTTTTCACCTCTCGACGAATCGTCTCCAACGCAGCCTTGAGTCCCCCGTCGCTCATCGGTTACTCCACCTCGACCTGCATGGTGACCGTCCGCTTCTCGAGAATACAGTTTTCGTCGGTGCACATGGCAAAAGAAACGTCACAGCGCACTTCGTGCTCTCCCGCCGCGGAGGGCTCGAGCGCAGCCACGAAACGCACCTTCTCTTCGCCGAACTCCTTTGCGTCGTCTTTGACCAGCTTCTGCTTCTCGAGCTTCAGAGCAGGCCCTGCGCTCAGGTCGACGCGGATGGGGTATTCCTGATTGACGTGCCATTCGCCTCGGCCCTCGAGCGCGAGCTCGACCTCACCGGGCTTTCCGACACGGTACTCCGGCTGCGCGGGAGCCACGGAGAGCAAGAACATCCCTGTCTCGATTCTCGGCCCGGCAGGCACTTCGCTCTTTTCGTCGGCAGCCGGCGAGCTGGCGGCGTGGTGGTCGTGTGCCGCGTGCTCGGCATGATGTTGCGCGGGCGCGGGAGCGCCGCGCTCGCACCCCAAAAAGGCAACAGACACACAAGAAAAGGCCAAAGCTGCAATACGCATCTCTATCACTCCTCGGGTAGTCTACGACGCGAACCGCGGCCGCGTCGAACGGTGGGTCAACGCTCGCCCGTTGGGGCCTCCGTGCGGGCATTCCGCACCGGCTCGCGCAAGAGTCGCTGCACCTGCTCGCGAGCCGCTTGCGACGCGGGCGACAAGTGCCAATGACTCACCGGTGCCTCCAAAGACCCGGTTCTAGGCTCCCATTTGACGAACGCGATGAACGGATCTCGTAGCAGCCGGTCCTCGTTCAACTGCACCGTGCGGTATCCGGGCTGTTGGTCTTCGACTCGCAGGACGAGATCTCCGGCATGGCCGCCTTTGAGCCGCTCATCGATCCGCACGGCGAGTCGATAGGCGGACCGCCGGCGCACGAGATCCGAGCTCAACGACTCGACGCGAATCACCGCGATGAGATCCGCCCTTCCCACGCGATGCTCGAACGCACCTTTGGCATCGTCGATGATGACGGGACTCTCCACCAGATCGACGGCGTCGTCGAAGAGCGCGGCATCCGATGCTCGGAATTCGCTGGCGGGAGCATTCGAGGATCTGCCGGCGCATCCAATTGCAACGCAGGCGATGACTGCCAACAGCACGCGCACGAGGTGACCCTAGCATGCGGCGCGGGCCGCAAGCTCCCCTTCGTCCAAGACGCCGCCCCAGAGCTCCACCAGATCCTCTGAAAGCGGGGCGCGCAAGATCATGATCTCACCCCCTGCGGGGTGATGGAATGCGATCTCGTACGCGTGCAAGGCGTGTCGGTGGTGGCCGAGGCGACGCCGGAGCCCGTCGGTCATTCCCGTTTCGATGTAGTCGAGAAACGGCTGGGACCCTTCGGGTCCATAGAGCTTGTCGCCGATGATGGGGAAGCCTAGGGCGCTCAGGTGCACGCGGAGTTGATGCTGCCGTCCGCTTTGGGGCGCAAGCGCCACCAGCGTCGCGTCCTCGCGGCGCGCGACCACCCGATAGCGCGTGACCGCAGGGTAGCCCTCTCCCTCGGGCGACACCTCCATCAGCAGGTGCAGCCCCTCCTTGGCCCGGTCCATCGGAAGCTCGATGCGTCCGTGGTCCTCGGGCATCACGCCGCGCACGATGGCGAGGTAGCGTTTGCTGACGCGACGATTCTCGAAGTCGAGCTTGAGAGCGCGCTCTGCGGCGTGGGTGCGGCCGCAGAGCAACAGCCCGCTCGTCTCTCGGTCGAGCCGGTGCGCGATCTGGGGAGCGCCTTCGCCGAAGCGCTCCCGCAGCAAGAAGGTCAGCGTATTCTTGTGATAGGTCGCCGAAGGATGAACCGGGAGGCCGGCAGGCTTGTTGATCGCGACGATCTCGTCGTCCTGGTAGATCACGTCGAAGTACAGCGGGACGTTCGGCTCCTCGAAGGGAGGCCTCACCAGCAAGACGGTCTCGCCCGCCCGCACCCGGTCGCTGGCGCGTCTCCGGGTGCCGTCCGGACGGTAGGCGCAAGCGCGCACGACTTCTTGGGCCCTGGTGCGCGAGAGCCGCGGGATCCGGTGCTGGATGAAGCGGTCCAGGCGTTGGCCCGCATGCTCGGGAGCGACGGGGAAGGTCAGGATGATCGAAGCCGGGTCGCAACCGGGAGGAACCCGCGCCTCGGGACGTCTACGCGGCCTTGACAACCTTACCCGAGCGAATGCAGCGCGTGCAGGCGGTGACCCGCTGGACGCGACCGTCCACGACGGCCCGAATCGACTGCAGGTTCGGCTGCTGCCACTTCCTAGTCTTGATGTTGGAGTGGCTCACCTTGTGGGCTTTGTGGCGGTTCTTGCCGCAGAAATCACATGTCTGTGCCATGGCCGGGTCCGGTCTCTTTCGGGACGCGCGATGTAGCACCGGCCCGAGGTTGCCGCAACAATGCTGCCTCGCACCGGCAGCGGATCGAAGATACAACCAATCGGAATGCGGGCGGCGGGCGCAATCTCGGGATCGTTGATTCTGGTTACTTTCGTAATTCCAGGGACCTATAGCCCAAAGCGGGAGATGGGCTCAGGGGATTTCGTGGCCCTCGGCCCGAGCGCTCCGGTCGCCGACGGGTCTGACGCCGGACGCGCCACGCTGGACGGCCGCGTCTACGACGAGCGGGGCCGTCCGGTGCAAGGCGCGACGATCTCACTTGCCGGGAGCGGATTCTGGCCGGCCCGCGCCGTGCAAACCGACGCGGAGGGGCGCTTTCACTGGCCGGACATCCCTTCGGGGATCTACGAGCTCCGCGCCTCCAAGGGTCAGTGGGTGGCCCCCGCGCTCCAGGGACTGATCCTCGATCCAGGGACCCAGCGCACGTTCGCCTTGCGTCTCGCGCGGGGCTGGACGCTGGCTGGACGCGTCATCGACCGACTCGACGGCCGGCCCGTCCGGCATGCCAGGGTCACTCTCGTGGCGGGCCTGCTCGGCCTCCATACCAGGCGAGTCGAAACCGACGACCGCGGCGGATTCGAGCTTTCAGGCATCGTGCAGGATGGGCACAGCTTGTACGTCGAAGCGGAGCGCTACGTCTCGGCAGGCCCGCTGCGATACGCAGAGCAGGACTCTCCCGTCACGGTAGAGCTCGATCCCGCGGCGACGATCGAAGGGCGCGTCGTCGACGAACGGGGCGGGCCCATCGACGGGGCGTGGGTCTCCGCGTTCAGCGACGAGCAGAGGCCCCAGACCGCGGCTGCGACGGTCGGCGCCGATTCGCTGGGCGTCACCCTCGGACCCGTACCGCCCATCTCCGCCGCAGGTGCCGGGGCGCGAGCGATGGCCGCGCGTGTGACGGTGCGAAGCGATGGAAGCTTCTCGATCTCCAACCTGCCCGCCGGCTCTTATACGATCGCGGCCAACCACGACGACTACGCGCCCGCCGAGTCCGCGCTCGTTCGCGTCGGCCCTGGCGCGATGGTCCCGGGCGTCGAGATCACGATGAGGCGGGGCGCCGAGGTCGCCGGACGCGTCGTCGATGAACGGGGTCGTGGGCTCGAAGGAATCCCAGTGGAGCTGCGCGCCGAAGGCGAGCGCTTCGCGCGAACGTCCATCACGTCCTCCGGGGGCTCGTTTTCGTTCCGCGGCGTTCGCGGCCAAGTGAGCTTGACCGCCCGTCCCTACGAGCTGCTCCCGGTCCGCGAGACGCTCACCATCGATGACGAAGGCCTCGTCACCGTCGAGCTGCCGCTCGGGAGCACGCTCTACACCCTACGAGGACGTGTCGTAGACGAGGCCGGCTTTGGGGTGGGTGGTGCGCTGGTGACCGTATCTTCCAACAACCCGCAAACCCCGGTTCGTCGAAGCACGAAGTCCGACGCCGACGGCACGTTTTCGGTGGCCGCGCTGCCCGAGCCGCCGTTCACGCTCAGGGCCGAGCACCCGACCTTCAGCCCGGCACGCCTCGCTGAGATCGATCGTATCGACGACGTCCAGGTGGTGATGTCGGCTGGGATCACGTTCCTCGGTCGCGTCCTCGATGACTGGACCAGCGAGGGATTGCAGAACGTGCGCATATCGCTCGAGGGCCCCGTCCACGCCGATACGAAGACGCGGCCCGACGGCACTTTCGTCTTCGACCAGGTGCCCACCGGCACCTACGAGGTCTCGTTTGCGCACCCCGAGTATGAAGCCCAGGCGCGCCGCGTCGTCATCGAGCCCCCGCGCTACGTCGATCGGCCACAAACCCTGGAAACGATCCGCCTCGAGCCCGGCGGCACCATCGTGGGCGAGATACTCGATGCGTACAACCAACCCGTCGCGAGCGCCGAGGTTGCGTGGGGCGAGCCTCCGCGGTGGCACCGCGCCGCGCTCACCGATGCGCGCGGCAAGTTCCAGCTTCGAGGCGTACCCGCCGGGTACGTTTGGCTGACCGCTCGGCATCCGGAGGGAGGAGAAGGCTCGAGCCTGGAATCGGTGACGGTGAGGCCCAAAGAGACTTCGAGCGGCGTATTCGTGCGCTTGCCCGAGTCGGTGCGCCGATGAGCGCGCGTGCCGGCCATGCCGGTGCGGAGGGTGGCTAGACCAGCGGAGCCCAGCGGTCGCCTTGTTTGGAAATGCGCCCTTCTCGCTCGAGCTTGATGAGGTGGGCCTCGATCGAGCCCAGGGCCAAGGGCCAAAGAGCCTTGGGCGTATCGTCGTAGGCGCTTGCAACCAGATGCCGGGGCCTAGACGGGACGCCTCTGGCTCGGAGCGCCTCCAGCACCTTGCCTTCTCGCATCATGCGATGCTCAATGTAGAAGCTCAAGATCGCCTGCGGATCGCGAATGACGTCGCCATGCGCGGGCAAGAGCGCCGTCGGCTCGAGGCTCGACATCGTTCGCAGCGACTCCAGGTAGAGGAGCATGTCGCCGTCGGTCGGCTCGACGATGATAGTTCCGACCGAAGCGACCATGTCCCCTGCGATCATCATGCCGCTGGCCTCGTCGATGAAGCACAGGTGCCCTGGCGCATGCCCCGGCGTGTGCACGGCAGTGAGCGAGGTCGGGGTCGGCCCTTCGAGCTCGATTCGCTCACCATCTTGGATCAACCGATCCACCTCGACGATTCCGTCGAGTCGATGCGCGGTCATGGCATGTGCCCACAGTGGGAGCTGAAGCCGCTCTCGAAGCGCCATCGCCCCGCCGACGTGATCGGGGTGATGGTGCGTCGCCAGAATCGCGATGGGCTCTACGCCCCGCAGGCGCGCTCCCTGAACCCAGTCGGCCATCGCGTCCTGTTCCTCGCGATAAGGGGTGGCGGGCTCCACCAAAACGGCCTCGCCCGTGCCCACCAAGAAGGTGTTGGTATGCGTTGCAGGGGGCAGCGTCGGCGTCCGCACCGGCAGCATCTGGATCGTCGGTGCGACCAACTGGACGCGACGCGATACCGCTTCGCTGCCGGAGGCCTTCATGACCTCAACCGCCGTGCACGATCTCGAGATCTTCCAGATCGAGCTCTTGCTCCGGCACCAACGCGTGGATCATCGACACGGGACCGCTCGGACGGAAGCGATCGCGCGGCTCTGGCAGAAGACACCCGACTCGGCCTTCGCGATGCTCGCTGGGATCGCCCAACTGGTGCATGCACAGCCGGACCACCGACTTGACGGTCTCGAAAACGCCCCAGCCTTGCCGCGCCGAGGCGACGAGCTCGGGAACTCCTTCGGGAACGCCGAGCCGGTTGCCGAGCTCTTCCACATCGAGAATGCCGGGAAGGTCTCGTTTGTTGTATTGGATGACCAGCGGGATGCGATCTGCGTCCACGCCGTGGAGCCTGAGGTTGTAGTCGAGGTTCCGGATGCTGTAGTTGTTGCCTTCGATGGCATCGGCCTGGCTGTCGACGACCAGCACGATGCCGTCCACGTTGCGGAGCACCAGTTGGCGCGTGGAGTCCTGCGCGATTTGTCCGGGGACCGAAACCAGATGCAGACGAATCTTGTATCCTCGAAACGTGCCGAGATCGAGCGGGAGGAAATCCAAGAAAAGTGTGCGCTCCGCTTCGGTATTGACCGAGACGAGCTTGCCGCGAAGCTCGGGACGGGTGTGGGTGTGCAAAGCCTCCAGGTTGGTGGTCTTGCCCCCCAGGCCAACGCCGTAATAGACGATCTTGAACGTGACCTCGCGCTGCGCGTGATGCACCAAGGGCATGATCAGCAAGTACCTGGCTCCCGCAAGAGCGTCAAGAAGCTGACAAAGCCGCCCTCCGGCCTAGCCCGCGTCTTCGCGGACCGCCGCTGCGCGCTCCCACCGCTCCACCGCGGCGCGGGCCGGCCCGTGCTCTGAAGCCAACAAATCGGGGTCGGCAGCGATCATGCGATCGGCGAGCTCGCCAGCCCGGTCGAGCAGCGCTCGATCGCGGGCGAGGTCTGCAAACTGCAGGCCGCTGGCCCCGGACTGCCGGTAGCCGAAAAGATGACCGGGGCCCCGGATCTCGAGATCGCGCTCGGCGAGACGAAAGCCATCGTCGGTTTCGCAGAGCGCCCGAAGCCGCGCTTCGCCCTCTTCGGACAGCGGTCGACCGAAGGTGAGGATGCACGCGCTACGCTGCCCGGCTCGACCCACCCGGCCCCGAAGCTGATGTAGCTGAGCCAAGCCGAAGCGCTCGGCTTGCTCTATGACCATGATGTTCGCGCGTGGCACGTCGACTCCCACCTCGAGGACGGTGGTGCCGACGAGCACGTCGATCTCGCCGTCGGCAAACGCACGCATCGATGCGCGGCGCGCGTCGCCCGGCAATCTGCCGTGCACTTCCCCCACCCGTGCGTCGCCAAAATGCTTCTTCATCTCCTCGAGCGTTTGGTCGACGCCCACCAACTCGTCGGACGAAGCGATGGCAGGACAGACCACGAAGGCGCCGCCATCGGCTTCGATTGCACGCTCGATCTGGCGCAACACGCTCGCTCGATTGCTGCGTGGAGTCATCTTCGTCGTGCACGGGATGCGGCCCGGAGGCTTGCTGTCGATCGTGGTGAGCTCGAGCCCCGCGTAGAGGACCAGCGCCAAGCTGCGCGGAATCGGAGTCGCGGTCATGACCAGCAGATGGGGGCGACGGCCGGGCCCGCGCGCGCCGAGACGAAGACGCTGTGCGACCCCGAATCGGTGCTGCTCGTCCACGATCACCAGACCCAGATTTGCGAACCGGACATCGCCGCTCAATAGGGCGTGCGTCCCTACGACCAGGTCCAGGGCTCCCGTGGCCAGCCGGTCGAGAACCGAGCGGCGTTGATCCTTGGTGAGGGCGCCGGTCAGCACGGCCATTCGCAGGCCGAGCCGGTCGGCCGTCGGCAGCACTGTCTCGGCATGCTGGTCCGCGAGAAGCTCGGTAGGCGCCAAGAAGGCCGTCTGAGCGCCCCCAGCGGCGACCTGTGCGCAGGCCACCAGCGCCACCGCCGTCTTGCCGCAGCCGACGTCGCCCTGCAGCAGGCGACGCATCGGAGTCTCCCTGCTGAGCGCCGAACCGATTTCCTCCACGGCATTTCTCTGCGCGGCAGTGAGCTCGAATGGAAAGGCACGGCACGCGGACGGAACCGCCGGCTCGATGCCGAAGGCCATTGCGGTTTCGCCCTGCTCGGACGCGCGCCGGGACCGCAAGGCCAGCTCCCAAAGCACGAGCTCCTCGAGGGCGAGCCTGCGATGCGCGGCCGACGCCCAGCCGGGGTCGGCGTCGAACGCGACGGGGTCGGGCACGTGGATCGCCCGAAGCGCATCGCCGACAGTCCCCACCTCGGTCGCTACACGAAGGGCCGGCGGAACCAGATCGGACACCTCCTCGACGGCGCGGTCGACGGCAGCGCGCACTGCACGGCGCAGGACTTTGCGAGGCACCCCCGGAACCTCCGGATAGCGTGGCTCGATGGAGCCGGCAGCTTCGGAAAGCACCTCGGGATGCGCGACGGTCGCCACGCCGTGATAGTCGTGAACTCGCCCCGCGACGCGCACTCTCATGCCCTCCATAAAGCGGCGTGAAAGCCCTGGAATGGCCCGAAACCAAACAAGCTTGACCTCGCGGTACCCCGTGCGACTCGGAGCAGCCGAAAAAGGGCTGAGGCGGGCCTCGAAGGCGATGCGCCTACTTCGCGGAAACGATCGGACGCTTCCGACCAGACCTTCGATCACGGCGTAGTCACCGTCGCGAAGCGCGTGAATCGGCGTCGCACGGCGTTGGTCGTCGTAACCCCGAGGAAGCAGCCAGAGGAGATCACCTACCGACTCATAGCCGCGGCGGCGAAGCTGGGCGCCCGTTGCCGGCCCGATGCCTGGCAAGGACTCCACGGGGTGATCGAGCAGCGAAGGCATCGGCGATTGCCCGCCTGGGTTCCACCCGCCTTCAGCTCCAGCGAACGTCGCTGACCTCGTAGTTGCGAACGCCGCCAGGAGTCTCAACTTGCACTTCGTCGCCGACTTCTTTGCCCACCAGCGCCCGTGCGACAGGGGAGGTAATCGAGATCTTCCCCTCCTTGAGATCGGACTCGTCGGGTCCGACCAGGCGGTACGTCACGACCTTCCCGGTATCCATGTCTTCCAACTCGACGAATGCGCCAAACTTCACCCTGGTGCCTCCGAGGGTGGCGGGGTCGATTACGTCCGCGCGGGCAAGCCTGTCTTCAATCTCGGCGATGCGCGCCTCGCACAAGCCCTGCTTTTCCCTTGCGGCGTGGTACTCGGCGTTTTCCTTGAGGTCGCCATGCTCGCGCGCAATGCCTATCTCCTGCGAGATCTTGGGCCTCTCGGCCTTCAACGCGGCGAGCTCCGCGGCGAGGGCAGCATGACCCTCGGGTGTCATGGGTACCCGTTCCATCCGAGGCTTGTTAAACCGTGCCCGCGGGCGAGGCAACCCGAAGCTAGCCGGGCGGCCGAAGGGTTTCCAGCCCCGTGGTGCGGGCGTGGTATTCCTGCAGTGAGCAAACGGACGGCGGCCTCAGACGCCGGGCTTCGATCGCGTCGACGGTGGCCACTGCAGCCGCAATGGTCGTGAAGTACGGCACGCTGCTCAGCACCGTCTGCCGGCGCATCGAGCGGCTGTCGCGGATGGCCTTCGCTCCCTCGGTCGTGTTGAACACGAGCGCGATCTCGTCGTTCTGCAATCGGTCGACGATGTGCGGCCGGCCCTCGCCGACTTTGTGCACGTGCTCGGCCTCCACGCCTGCGCTCTCGAGAATCGCCCGGGTCCCTTGCGTCGCGATGATCTCGAACCCGAGGTCTCGCAGCCGCCGCGCCAGCTGCGCCGCTGCCCGCTTGTCGCTTTCCTTCACACTGATGAACACCTTACCGCCGTCGGGGAGATCGGAGTGGGCTGCCAGCAGCGCCTTGTAGAACGCATCGGGGAAGTTGTCGGCGATGCCCATGACCTCGCCCGTGGAGCGCATTTCGGGCGTCAGGATGGTGTCGACCCCTGGGAACTTGGTGAACGGGAACACCGATTCCTTGACGGCGATGTGGTCGGTGACGACCTCGCGCGTGTATCCTAGCTCTCGAAGTGTCTTGCCCGCCATGACCTTGGCTGCGATCTTCGCGAGCGGCGCGCCGATGGACTTGCTGATGAACGGGATCGTTCGCGATGCGCGAGGATTGACCTCGATCACGTAGGGGGTGCCGCCGCGGACCGCGAACTGCACGTTCATCAACCCCACCACGCCGAGCTCGAGAGCCAATGCGCGGGTCGACGCCCGGAGCGCCGCAAGCACATCGGGAGGAAGCGCGTGGGCTGGAAGCGCCATGGACGAGTCGCCCGAATGAATCCCAGCCTCCTCGATGTGTTGGAGTAGCCCACCGATGACCACGTCTTTGCCGTCCGAGACGCAGTCGACGTCGACCTCGATGGCGTCCTTCAAGAACTCGTCCACGAGGATGGTCTGCGTTTCCGCGTCCTCGACGGCCTCGAGCGCCACCGTCATGTAGCGCGAGAGCTCTTCGTGTGAATGGACGATCTCCATCGCACGGCCCCCCAGCACGTAACTCGGGCGCACGACCACCGGAAAGCCGATGTGCTCCGCGACGGCGAAGGCGTCCTTGGTGCCTTTGGCAATCCCTCCGCACGGCCGCTTGAGGTCGAGCTTGTTCAGCAGCTCGTCGAAGCGTTCGCGATCCTCGGCCCGATCGATCGCATCGGCTGACGTTCCCAAAATTGGAACACCCGCACGCGACAAGGGCACGGCGAGCTTCAGTGGCGTTTGCCCTCCGAACTGCACGATGACGCCGTCCGGCTTTTCGACCTCGATGATGTTCATCACGTCCTCGAAGGTCAATGGCTCGAAGTACAGCTTGTCGGACGTGTCGTAGTCGGTGGAGACCGTCTCGGGATTGCAGTTCACCATGATCGTCTCGAAGCCGATCTCCTTGAGGGCGAACGAGGCGTGTACGCAGCAGTAGTCGAACTCGATCCCCTGGCCGATCCGGTTGGGGCCGCCCCCGAGAATCATGACCTTCTTCTTTTGGTCGCTCTCTCTCGCTTCGCTCTGCAGGCCCCACGTCGAATACATGTAGGGCGTGAGCGCGGGAAACTCGGCCGCACAGGTGTCCACCCGCGAATACACCGGTTCGATGCCATGGGAAGCTCTTGCCGCGCGGATCTCCTGCGCCGGCGCGCCTCGAAGTGCTCCGATCTGCCGATCGCTGAAGCCCATCTCCTTGGCTCGTCGAAGGACCGAAACGTCGAGCGGCCGCCCGGCAGACTCCCGCAGGGTCTTCTCGAAGGCGATGATCTGCCGCATCTGCTCCAGAAACCAAATGTCGATGTCGGTCGCGTCGTGAATCTGCTCCACGGTCAGGCCTACCCGCAAGCCGTCCGCGATGTACCAGAGGCGGTCGGCCAGAGGGGTCCGAATGAGGTCGGAGATCGCCTCGCGCAGAGACTCCTCGGTGGGCGCAGGAAGGTCGGCCAACATCGGCTTTGCCGTGTTGATGGCCTCTCCGCTTTCCACGAATCTGCGCACCTGGGCTGCGAGGTCGCGATAGTCGATCTTGCTCAGCAGGGAGGTCAGGCCGTCGCGTCCGGTCTCGAGCGAACGGGCGGCCTTCTGCAACGATTCTTTGAAGGTGCGGCCGATCGCCATGGCCTCGCCGACCGACTTCATCTGCGTGGTCAGACGGGGATCGGCGCCTGGAAACTTCTCAAACGCGAAACGCGGAATCTTCGTGACGACATAGTCGATGGTGGGCTCGAAGGCGGAGCTCGTCCCGGTGATGTCATTCCGGAGCTCGTCGAGGCGGTAACCCACCGCGAGCTTCGCCGCGATCTTCGCGATGGGATATCCGGTGGCCTTGGAAGCGAGCGCGCTCGACCTCGAAACGCGCGGGTTCATCTCGATGACGATGACCCGCCCGTCGTCCGGATTGACCGCGAACTGAATGTTGGAGCCTCCCGTATCGACACCGATTTCGGTGATGATGGCCCGTGCCGCGTCGCGAAGCCTTTGGTACTCGCGATCCGTCAGTGTCATGGCAGGAGCCACGGTGATCGAATCGCCCGTATGAACGCCCATCGGATCGAAGTTCTCGATCGTGCAAATCACACCGAAGTTGTCGGCGTGATCGCGAATCACCTCGAGCTCGTACTCCTTCCAACCGAGCAGGCTTTCCTCGATCAGACACTCGTGGATCGGGCTGCACTGAAAAGCCCAGCGAATCGCGCTGTCGAACTCCGTCTTGTTGTAGGCGACGCCGCCGCCGGAGCCCCCGAGCGTCAAGGACGGACGCAAGATCACAGGGAAGCCGATGCGCTCCGCGATGGCATTGGCCTGTTCCGTCGTCCGGGCCACCTCGGCCTTCGCGCTGTGAAGGCCGATCTTGTCCATCGCCGCCTTGAAGAGCTCACGCTCCTCGGCCTTTCGAATGGCACCGACCTTTGCCCCGATGAGCTCTACTCCGTGCTTTTCCAGGATCCCCCGGTCGGCGAGCTGTAGGGTCAGGTTGAGTGCGGTCTGCCCTCCGAGGGTGGGCAGCACTGCGTTTGGCTTCTCGCGCGCAATGATGGCTTCGAGGATCTCCGGGGTGAGCGGCTCGACGTAAGTTCGGTGCGCGAACTCCGGATCTGTCATGATGGTCGCCGGGTTCGAGTTGACCAGAATGACGCGATAGCCTTCTTCCTTGAGCGCCTTGGCGCCTTGCGTGCCGGAGTAGTCGAACTCGCAGGCCTGTCCGATGACGATCGGCCCCGACCCAATCAGAAGGATGCTTTCGATATCATCGCGGCGGGGCATCGGGTCAATTCAGCCAGGGCGGTCGGGGCGGCTTACCAGAGGGTCCAAGGGGCCGCAACCGGGAATCCCCTCAGCCCTCGAGCCGGTCCCGAAGCGCGTCGATGATCGCGTCGCCCCGCGGTCCTTGCGGCCGCAACCGAGCCCGGCGCCCGTGATCGGAAGCGATTTCCAGCTCGACCCACAAGACCGTACGACCTGCGATCTCCGAAAACGTACGGCCCCATTCGACGAACAACACCGCCCCCTCTTCGAGGAGCTCCTCGAGCCCGAGCTCCTCGAGCTCCGCGTCCTCACTCAAGCGATAGAGGTCGGCGTGCGCGATGGGAAGCCGTCCTTCATACCGATGCACCAAGGCGAACGTGGGACTGGTCACCGGGGTGTCCTCCGGGACACCTAGGCCGTGCACTGCGCCGCGCGTGAAGGTCGTCTTGCCCGACCCGAGGTCGCCCTCGAGGCAGATGACGTCGCCTCCTCGGAGCAGCGCGGCAAGCGCGCGCGCCACATCCATCGTTGCGGCTTCGCTGTCGAGCACGAGCTCCAGCATGCCCAAGCCCTGTCACATCCCAGGGCTCGGCGCACGCTCGGCTTCGTCAGACCTTGATCTGAATGCCCAACTGCTCGCGGAGGCTGAAGTAGCTCTCCGAAATGCTGTAGAGCACGATCTCTTTGACCTTGTCGCGCGGCGCCAGGTCCGCGGTCGACTCCGAAGCAATTTGCTGCGTCATGCGTACGGCCGTCTCTACGTCGTCACACAGCAGAAGACCAGCTCGAAGCGAGGTGACCTCCGTCGCCTGCATCCAGCGTTTGACGTCTGCCTGCCCACCGGCGTCCACGAACTTGCGAACGACCCGCTTCAACACGTCGATATGCGGCTGGTCCATGAACTTGGCGAGCTGCTTCGCCGTCGAATCGACGCTCGCATCACCGCCCCCCATACTGACCAGCCGCATGGCCGCGAGCAAGAGTGTCCGGAGCTCGGTGTGCGAATGGTACATGGTTCGGATGAAGTGCTCCGGCCTGTAGTAGCTCAGGTGACGTCCGCATACGAAAGCGAGGTCGACCGGGCGATAACCGGAGAGCAGCGTGTAGCCCGTGATGATGGCCGGCGGATTGCTTCGCGGCTCGTCACGTAGCGCCCCCGAAAGCTCCTTCTGAATGAAGAGCCGCACCGGGATGGTGACGTTGAGAACGTCCTGAGCCAGCTTGAACTGCCGCGCGAGAGCCAAGCTCGGATTCGCCAGATCTTCCGGCTTGCGCTTGTGAAGGTTCAGCTTCTTGTCGGGCACCGCCAGGGAAGCGCGCACCGCCGGAGCAATCACCTCCATGATCTTGGAGATGTAGAGGTCCTGGTCCGGATGCATCAGATCCTTCACCCAGTTTTCGTTGCTGACCCGAGCCTTGGGTTGGATTTCGCGATCCTGTCTGTACTGTTGATAGAACTTCCGTTGCTCCTCGTCCGCCTTCTGGAAGTACGAAAGCGTTCGCGCGATGCACCATGCCTTGTCGTAGGCGCGGGCATCGAAATAGAGCTTGTAAAGGGCGCGGTACGAATCCAGCCGGTTCGGGTCGTCCGCAATGAGCCACTGATGCTCGGCGATGGCTTCCGTAGTCCGGTCTGGCATCGTCGCATAGAGCTCTGCGAGGATCTGATGCTCGACGGCGTCGTCGGGCTTGAGGCGAGCAGCCATGCTGAAAGCCTCGGCCGCCGCGTCGAAGTTGCGCTGCCGGTCGCGGTAGATGATCCCCAACGTGTGCCACAGGTTCTGCTCGAGGTCGGTATTGCCTTGGTTGATGATGCGGTGGAGCATCTTGCGGTATGCCCGCTCCAAGGCCTTCCAGTCCTTGCGCGTATTGAGCACCTTGTTGATCGCCTCGAACGGCTTGAGCTGGGTGCTGTCGACGTCGAGCGCTTGGTTGAACCGCTCGAGAGCCCCGTCTTCGTCTTCCAGCTTGTCGCGCAAAATGACGCCAATCGTATACGTGTACTTGGCCTTCGCTTCTGGGCGCTCCTCGATTTCACAAATGCGCTCGATCGCGTCGATCGCCTCGGACCATCGCTCGGCAGCCTGGTAGGTCACCAGCAGCTTGTGCAGCACCACGTGGTTGTCGGGGTCGAGGTCCAGAGCCTCCGTGTAAGCTTCCGCAGCCGCATCAGGCTCGCCGAGCTTCTCCTGCCAGAGATCACCGAGCTCGATGAGGAGCGCGGCGCGAGCCATCGGCTCGTCCGTCACGTCGAGGATGCGCTTCTTGTACTCGACGACCGAGCTCCAATCACCGTCCGCGCTCTGTAGCTCGACCATGGCTTGGAGTGCGGGCACGAAATGCGTGTCCTCCTCGAGTGCCTTGTCGAACATGTTTCGCGCTTTCTTGTCCTCTCCCTGCTCCCGTTTGATGACGCCGAGCCGGTAGAAAACCTCGGTGATCTCGTCGCGACCCAGGGCATCGCGTTGCTGAACCAACAGCATCTGATGGTACTTGAAGGCGTCATCCCATCGTCGCGCCCGGAAATAGCTACCGGCCAACCCCTTGAGCGAAACCGGATCGTCCTCGTCGAGAGCGTATGCGCGCTCGTACGCGCTGACAGCCTCGTTCGCGTGCCCCAGCCTCGTTGCGGTCTCGCCGAGCAGCAACGCGAGTCGATGCCGTTCATGGGCCTCTCGCTTGTCCGAGCGTTGCACCAGTACCTGAAGAAGCGGAAACGCCTTTTCGTACCGCTCGTGCGCCAGGTACGCGTCGACCAGCGGCATGAGCGCTTCTTCGTTGTCCGGATCTGCTCCGGAGGCTTGCTCGAAGGCGTCGACTGCCCCGGCCTCTTCATCGAGCCTATCGGCCCGAATCCTGCCCAGCTCGACCAGCAGTGCCGCTCGGGCTCGGCTATTGTCCGTATGCTCGACCTCGAGGCCGAGCGTCTTGCCAGCAGCCAACCAGTCCCCGGAGTCCACGTGGATCTTGCGCATCGCGGCGAGCGACGGCAGATGCGACGGCTCCAAATCGACGGCGGCCTGGAACTGCTCCAACGCAGCCCCGCGGTCGCCGAGCTCCTGATCCAGAATGCAGCCCATTCGGTGCTTGAGCGCCACCTGATCGGACGGTTCGTCGACGATGGCCGCCATCTGACCCAACACGTCTAGAGCTGCCGCGTAGTCACCCTTGCGCTCGTAGAGCTTGGCGAGCGCCCGAAGACTGATCAAGTCGTGCTCGTTCAGGTTGAGGGCGTTCAGATAACTGTCGATCGCCTGCTCTGCGTCATCCTTGTAGGAGCCGTAGACCTCGCCTAGCTCCCGGAAGATGCGAACGCGCTCTTCGTTGTCCGCAGTTGCGCTCGCGTGACGATCGTAGGTTCGCACCAAGTCGTCCCATCGTTGCATGGTCCTGTAGAGCTGCTCGAGGCGGCACAGCGCTCCGTCGTGCAACGGATCGATGTCGAGAACCTGCTCGAGCCGCTCTGCTGCGTTGTCCAGCTTGCGGAACTCCTGCTGCCACATCTGCGAAAGGCGCATTAGGATCTCGATGCGCTCCCGCTCCGTAGCCACCACCTCGTACTCCCGCTCGAGGATGGTGACCAGATCTTGGCACCGTCCTTCTTGCTCGTAGAGACGCTCGAGCCCCCTCAGCGCACGCAAATTGGACGGTGAGAGCTCTGCAGCCTTCTCGTAGTTGTCGATGGCAGCCCGAGTATCGTTGAAACGCTCCTCGTAGGCCTCCGCAACCTGGAGCAACGCGGACACGACGCTGTCGACGTCCTGCACGGCCTGCGCTTTGCGCTCCAAGATGTTGAGCAGCTTGTTGGAGCGTCCTTCCTCGCGGTAGATGCGCTCGAGGGCTTCCAGCGCCCCCACGTGCTTTTCCTTCAGCTGCAACGCGCGGCGGTAGTAGTCCTCTGCCTCTTGCCGCATCGCGAACCGGTCATCGGCAAGGTCGCCCATGCGCACGTACGTATCGGCTTTCACGCCGTCGTCGTTGGTGAGCTCAACGAGCTTGGCGAGCGCCTGCGCGAGCTTGTCCCATTGATGGGTGGTCTCGTAGAGGTCCCCGAGCTGCCACCATGCTTTGGCGTTGCTCGGGTCGAGCGCTCGAATCTGCTCGTAGTACGGAATCGCATACTCGGGATGGCCGAGATCTTGCCCGTACCACTTTGCACAACACAAGCAGATCGCGATCTGCGTCTCCGGATCATGATTCTCCTGAAGCGCGTGGTTTGCCGAAGTGAGAAGCTCGTTCCACTTCTCGTGGGCTGCGGCGACCCGCTCGAGATCGACGGCTGTGTTCTTGTTGGAGAAGTCCTCGGTCCAAGCGATGTAGAGCGTGTGGTAGGCCTGGTCTCCATCTCCGAGCTTGTCTTCGTAGACCCTTGCGGCCGCCCGCAGAAGCTCAATTCGCTCGTCGCGGTCCTCGGTGTTTTCGATTCGAGTGACGTATAGATCGATCAGATCGTCCCAGCGCTCGGCCTCCCTGTGCAACGCTTGGAGCTCGGAGAACGCCCACTCGTGCATCGGGTCGACTTCCAGGATGCGACTGAACGCGCCCGCGGCGCGATCCTTGTCGCCGACCTGGTGCTCCCAGAGCTCGATCACCGAAATGAGCTGACGAATCTTGTCGCGTGGGTCGACGAGCGCCTGAGCCCGTTGCTCCATCACCCCGATGACGTCTTCCCACTGGTTTTCCTGACGATGGATGATCTCCAGGGCGTCGAGCGCTTCGAAGAAGGCCGGGTCGATGTTGAGCACGTTCCGATAGGCATCGACGGCATCGGCCGGCTGCCCCAGTTCGTTCGCATAGATGTGACCGAGCTGCATGTAGACGGTGATGAGGTCGGCATCCTCCAAAGTCGCCGCACCCACGTCGATGATCCGGTGAAGCGTGTCGGCCCGCTCACGCGACTGTCCGCCAGCCCTTTGGATCTCGGCGATGCTGAACAGCGCGTACGTGTTCGAAGGATCGATGTCGAGAACCCGTTCCCAGTTCTCGATGGCGTTTCGCTCGCGGCCGAGCTTTTCGTACCAGACGCGGCCGAGGTCCGAGTAGACCTGGACGCGGAACGCATCATCGCTGGCGACGGCAGCCTCTCGCTCGAGGACGTCGACGAGATCACGCCAGTTGCCCTGAGATGCATAGATGTCCCCGAGGGCATTGAGCGCTTCGGGATCCTCGCCGCGCAAGTCTAGGACGCGTTGCCACAACCCGATCGCCTTGTCCGGATCGCGGAGACGATTGGACGACAGTCGCGCCATGCGAGCAAAGATCTCCGCCTGCTGCGCATCCCCGAGCGCGATACTCAGCTCCTTTTCGAACGCGGAGAAGAGCTCGGGCCAGCGTTCGAGGTTCGCATAGATCCGTTGCAGCGCCTGAATCGAAGGTGCGTGCTCCGAGTCGTGATCGTCGAGAAGCTTGTGAAACACCTCGAGCGCTTCTTCGGTCCGCCCGAGATGATGATCGAGGACCGTTCCCAAACGATACTGCAGCTCGATCAGCTCGGAGCCGTTGCTGCAGCCTTCGATTCGCTTGCGCAAGACCTGCGCGAGCGCCCGATGAGCGCCATGCTCGGTGTAGATTCGATCCAGTGCGGCGAGGGCTCTCTCGTCGTGGTCGTCGACACCTAGGACGAATCGGTAGGTTTCCTCGGCACGCTCCAGATCCTGCAGTTGCTCTTCGTACACCTTCGCCAGGCGGCGTCCGAGCTCGGCCTTGCTGATCGGATCGCCGGTCTGCTGAATCCCGTCCGCGTACGTGCTGGCGAGCTCCGTCCACCCATCGACTATCGCGGAAAGGCGCTCAGCCTCTCCGATTGAATGATCGTGGCTCGGGTCTTCGAGGACCGCCTTCTGCATCCACAGAAACGCTCGGGCGTGGTCGGCTGCCTTGCCCTCGGCGATCTCGGCCAACCGGTGCATCATGACCACGCGCTCGATCGGGTCCTTCTGATGCTCGACCTGAGCTTCCTGCACGTTGAGCAGCTGGCTCCAGTTGCCCTGCATTCGATACAAAGGCTCGAGCACCTCGCCGATTTCGAGGGGCCGCACGCCGCTCGCAAACAAGCCCTCGAGCGCCGAGACGGCAGGTGCGTACTCCGGCGCGGCCGCGATGATCTCGCGGTACTGGGCGATCGCCGAATCGACGTTGCCCAGGCGGGTTTGGAAGATCTGTCCCGTTCGGAACTGCAGATTCAGCACTTCCTCGGGCGTCGTCGCCACCGCCGCCTCGATCCGCAACGTGGCGGCGAGATCATCCCAGCGCTCCGTCTGCTCGTAGAGCCGGTCGAGCGCCTCGATGGCGGCCACGTCCGACGGGTCGATGTCGACCACGAACTGGTACCGGGAAATCGCGGCATCGACGTCGTCGAGTTGGACCTCGTTGATCACCGCCGAGCGCTTGGCGAGATGAACTACGTCCTCGGGCGATTCCTCGCGCCTTTTCTGCACTTCCTCGTCATAACGAGAAGCAACCTCATGCCAGCGGCCCGTCTGCTCGGCCAGGCGCTCGAGGGCGGAAAGCGTGAGCTCGTTGTCGATGTCGAGCGGAAGCGCCCGCACGAAAGCCTGGAATGCCGCGGGCAGATCCTCGAGCTGAATCTCGTAGATCTCGGCTAGTTGCTGGAGCATCTCCACACGCTCGGCCGGATCGTCGGTGAAGCGCACCTTGACCTCGCGAGCCTCGGCGAGCTTCCGGTACTCACCGGCCCCCAGATAGACCTCCTCCAAAACCTCGGCTGCCGCCAGCGGCTCGACGGCGTCCTGCGCCATCGTACGGAGGGCTTCGAGCGTCGGACGATGATCGGGCGCCTCGGCCAGGATGTCGCGATATATCTCGATGGCGCGCGCCGGATCCTCGAGCTGGCGCCTCCAGAGCTCGCCAATGCGGAAGCGAAGATCGATTCTCGCGTCGTCGTCGGCCACCAAGTCGGACTGGCGCTCGAGAACCTGCAACAAGTCTCGCCACTGCGCGGTCTCCTCATACAACGCGTCGAGGTGACCGAGCGCGGTGAGATCGTCCGGATCGATCTCCAGCACGCGCTGGTAGGCATCGATTGCCTTGTCGGAATCCTCGAGCTGACCCTCGAGAACGCGGCCCATGGCCGTGAAGAGCTCCTTGCGAACGTCCGGATCGGCAACCACCTCCGCCTTGCGCTCGTAGGACTCGAGCAGAGACGGCCACTTTCCGAGCTGCGTTTGGAGCTCGATTAACCGATCCAGCGACTCGACGTCCTCTGGATCGTTCTCCAAGACCTTCTGATATACGGCGATTGCCTCCGACGGCTTGTCGAGAATGTCTTCGTAGATCGCAGCAGCCTTGACGAGCTGCTCGCGTTGATCGACCGGCGAAGTCGCCATCTGCGCTTTGCGACCGTAGATCCCAGCCAGATCCTCGTAGCGCTCCGTTTGTTGGAAGAGCCGCTCGAGCGCGTCGGCCGAACGCTGATGGAGCTCGTCGGTTTGGAGCACCCGCTCGTAGTGCTCGATGGCGCGGTCGAGCTGACCGAGGTCCTCCTCGCGGATCTGCGCGGCACGGAGCAACAGTGAGACCGCAAGCTGCGGATCGTCGACCGATTCGACCACCTGCTCGTACACGGCCGCAAGCGCGTCCGACGCGCCAACGGCAGCGCTCAATCGCTCGAGCTCTTCCTTGGACTTCGGGTGCCCCGGATCTTCACCGAACGCCCGTGCGTAGCTTTCGAAGGCCCCATGCAGGTCGCCCAAGGAGAACTCCTGCAGCTTGGCGATCTGGTGGAAGAGCTCCAAGCGCCGTTCAGGAGACGTCGCGTGATGGGCCTGAATCTCGTACACCTCGGCGAGGCGTCCCGCTGCGCCGCTCCGTTCGTAGATCGGCTCGAGAATGTCTGCGACGGCGGCCTGATGCTCGGACGACTCGAGCAGGCGCTCCAACGCGCCGAGCGCAGCCGGATTGTCCGGATCGCTGGCAAGAACGTCGCGATAGATCTCGATGGCCGAGTCGGGCGAAGCCATGCGTTTCTCGCGGATTTCGGCGAGACGAAGCATGAGCTCGGTCTTCTCGCTCGGCTCGTCTACGAGGGAGAGCTGTCGCTCGACGTTGTCAGCGAGGTCGCTCCACAGGCCGCGTCGTGCGAGCAGGCCGTCCAGCGTGCGCAGCGCCTCTCGGTTGGTTGGGTCGAGCTCGAGGATTTCGTTCTGAAGCGCAATGGCCTGGTCGGCCTCGTCGAGAACGTCCGCGTGAATGCGTCCCATTTCTGCTAGGACCGCGATCTTGTCGTCGGGGTCGGAGCACGCCTCAGCGCGCGCTCGAAGCACGCCGGCGAGGTCATGCCAGCGCTCCGCACCGCGGTAGAGCGCGTCGAGCGCATCGAGAACCTCGAAATCTGCGGCATCGACTTCGAGCACTTTTCGGTAGGCCGAGACTGCAGCCTCTACATCTCCAAGCTGCGACTCGTGAATCCGTGCCGTCTTGATCCAAAGCGACCGGCTCAAGGAAACGTCTTCGACGCTCGCTGCGAGATCACCGGTCAGCTCGGCCACCGCTTCGAACGAGTCATGCTCTGCAGCGACTAGCTCGAGACGCTGCAGGGTCCCCGTGTCCGAGGGCATTTCTCGGAATGCCTCGCACAGCGCAGCAAAACCCCGCTCGTGGTCGCCGATGTGTTGGAAGTACGTATCGGCGACGCGACAAAGCAGCTCGAGGCGCCGTCGTGCCTCGGAGCTGAAGCGGCTCTGCACCCGCAGCGCGTTGACGTACGAGGCCCATTCCTCGCTCATTTCGTAGATCGGCTCGAGGACGCGGGAAGCCTGGGCGGCCACTTCGTCATCGTCGAGAAGCTGCTCGAGGCGCTCCTTGGCGCCGTCGTGCTCGGGAAGCAGCGACAAGACCTCGCGATAAAGGTCCACTGCGCGATGCTTGTCTCCGAGGCGGGACTCGCAGACTCGCCCAAGCCTGAACTTGAGCGCGGCGAGCTCCTCGTGACTCTGTGGCCCTGCTTCGATGCGACGCTCCAGCAGCTGGCCGAGCTCCGCCCACTTGGATTGGGACTCGTAGAGGCGCTCGAGCTCCTGACAGGCCTCGCTCTCATCGACCCCGTGCTCGTCGATGATGCCTTCGAAGGCTTCAATTGCCTTGTCCACGTCGTTGAGGGCCTCTGCGAACAAACGAGCGCGCCGATAGGCCACGCCGAGGCGAGCATCGGGATTCTCCTCGAGCTCGATCCGGCGTTCGTAGATGTCGAGGAGCTCCTCGAAGCGCTCCGTTTGCACATACAGCTCGCCGAGAGCGTCGAGCGCGACCAAGTTGTCGCTCTCGAGGGCGTACACGCCTTCGAACTGTCCGATGGCCTCGTCAATCCGGTCGAGCTGCACCAGCGTCTGTCCGTAGCTCAGCCGAATGGGCACGGCCTGGAAAGGATCGGAAACCGCGTCGATCGCCGACTCGAAGCTCGACACCAGCCGATCCCAGCCGTTGAGCTCCTCGGCCAGCCGCTCGACATCCGTTCGAGCGCCGTCGTCGGTGGGCGCCAGGCGGAATGCTTCGAGATACCGCTCGAAGGCGACTTCCGGTTGGCGGAGGCGCTCCTCGAAGACCCGGCCTATCTTGCAGAGAAGCTCGACTTTCGAGCTGACCTCGCTCGCATGGGCGAACCGCACCTCGAGAACGGACACCAGCTTGCGCGCGTCGTGCGCGTCTTCGTAGATCGGCGTGAGCGCCTCGGCAGCCTGCACGTTGTCTGGGTCGACGCCGAGAATCTTCTCGTACACGCGCGCGGCCCGGTCCGGCTTGCCTTTTTCCCGCTCCCAGAGGCGCGCAGCCCTGAAGAGCAGCGCGATCTTTTCCTCGGCAGATGTGTCTTGCGCTTCGGCCTGACGTTCGACGATGCGAATGAGCTCGTCCCACTTCTCGGCGTCCGCATAGAAAGCTTCGAGCTCGTCCCACGCCCCGAGGGATACGTAGCGTCGCTTGAGCTGCTCTTGCGCGCGTCGATCCGAAGGGTCGAGCTCCAGCAGCTTCTTGAAGGCGCGAATGGCGCCTTCATCATTTCCGACCTTGTCGGCGTAGATCATGCCGAGCTTCTGCAGTTGCTGCTTCATGGAGCCGACATCGGTATCGGCTGCGACGAGAGTCTCGAGAACCTCGGCAAGCGGCTCCCACTCTCGGGCCCGCTCATAGAGCTGCGCCAGGTTCTCCAACGCGGTTGCATTACTCGGGTCGTCTTCGAGAACCTTCTGCCACAGTTCGATGCAAACCCCTGGCTTGCGTAGCCTCTGCGTCGCCAGGTCGGCCATGTCGCAGTAGCGAGGCAATCGCTCTTGCTGCGGCAGCAGCTCGACCTCGCGCTGCATCGTACGAATCAGCTTTTCCCAATCGCGGCGCTTCTCGTACATCTCCTTGAGCCGCTCGATGGCGTCGGTATCGTGCGGGTCGTGCTCGAGGAGTTGCTCGAAGCACTTGATGGCTTCTGCCTGATTGCTGGATCGCTCCAGATACAACGTCCCTGCCTGACGGAAGAGCTCGACCTTTTCTGCAGATGACGGCACCAGGTCGGCTTTGCTGAGGATGGAGCGGATCATGTCCGACCATCGCTTCTGGTCCTCGAACTTCGCAATCGCGTCGTCGAGCTTTTCGATCTCCGCCACCTCGTCGGCCGTCAGCTCGCGAACCTCATCCCCCGATTTTTCTTCCGACATCTTGCCCCCGCCCCCTTATGGCGATTCGGTCCTCAACTCTGCGAGACGATCTCGAGCGGCTTTCACGTAGTGCTCCGGCGCGTCTGTCCCCGCCATCATCACGTACTTGTCGAGGTAGCGTTTTGCCTCCTCGTCGTTGCCCTGGAGCCCGTATGTCCAACCGAGCGAAAACAACGCGTCCGACATGCCAGGCACGATCCCGAGCGCTTTTTGAAACTCGGCAATCGCCTCGTCGAACTTGCGCTGCTGCTGATACACGGTGCCGAGGAGGTGGTGGATGTTCGCCTCCTCTTCGGTCCCGGGCATCGCGACCTTGAGCGCTTCGGTCAGCACCTGCGCAGCATGATCGGGATATCGAAGGTCCGCGTACAGCCGGCCGAGCGCCGAATACGACGGCAGAAACCGGGGACCGGTCTTGATCGCGTCAGTGTACTGGTGGAGCGCATTCTGCGGATCCTCGAGCTCCTCGCTGCAGCGTCCGAGCTTGAAGTGCGCCTTGAAGAGAGTCGGGTCCAGCTCGAGCGCTTTGGTGAAGGCGGCTTGCGCACCCTTCCAATCCTCGAGCTCCATCAGGACGGTGCCGAGCTTCTCGTGGTAACCAGGAACGTCCGGCTTCGCGACGATCCCGCGTTCGAGCGCTTCGCGCGCGGCCGAGAACGCCCGCAACTCGATGCGGACGATCGCCAGATTGAAATACGCTTGATGGTTGGTGGGATCGATCGCCGCAGCCTTCTCCAGGCTCTCCGCGGCCTCGCTGAACCGCTTCATTTGAGCCAGCTCGACCCCCGCGTTCATCTCGTTCATCGATTCCACGCGGGCACGCGAACAGTTGCCGCCCATCAGGATTAGACCCACCAATACCAAGCCGAATGTGCGAGGTCCCATCGTTGCCTCCCGTGCTTGCAAATTCACAAGCACTTCAATCCTACAGCATTTGTCGCATGGCCAACAACTCCAAATCCAGCTCTTTTTCAGCTGTTTTCGCCTTTTTGGCCAGTTTCAGACCAGCCCACGCCTCCTGAACGGCAGGCCAGGAGCTGGAAAGCAGGGATATCCGAAGGAAAACTCGCTCACGCCGCGGCCGGAACGTCACTGGCCGGCGGCGTCGAGCAGGAACGGATAGTTTACGACCACCACACCGCCGCCATCGGGCGCTGGGAAGGTCCAACGGCGAACGGCCTGCACGATGCAGCCCTCGACCGCCGCATTGCGCAGGCTCGAGTCGGCCACCATCGCCGACTGGACCGAGCCGGTCGGCGAGATGACGAAGCGCGTGGTCACCCGTCCCTGGAGGTCGGGCCGCGCGTTGAGCTGTTGCTCGTAGCAAAACTTCACCTCGTTGATGTGGCGTCGTACCACACGACGGATGACTTCCTTCGAGAGCGAGCCGCGAACCTCGGCTCCGCCGCTCCGAACCTGCGGCACGCCCGCCGAGCGTCCTCGGAAGCCGCCGACACCGCGACCGTAGCCACCCTCGCCGTCGCCTCGGCCGCCGCCTCGGCCGATCGTGCCGAATCGTGCCGAAGTTGCCCATGCCGATGGTGCCCTGGCCGAGACCGCCGCCGCCTCGCCCGGTGCCCCGCAAGCCGAGACCGCCGAAGCCGAAGTTCTGGCCGATGTCGTTGCCGGTCATGGCGCCAAGCGCGCTGGTCGGATCGTTGCCCAGCGCGAAGTCGGCGCCGTACGGCGAGGTCGGCGCATTGAACGAGCCTTGCATCGACGCAAGCGTCCCGATGATGCCTGCCGTGCGCGCCTCTTCCTTGGCCTGCTCGCGTGCCATCACGGGATCGGGGTTGTCCTCCGGCCCTTGAATGCCGTACTTGTTCTTGGTCTTCTCGGCGGTTTCGTCGCCCATCTGACCCTGCTCGCCTTCGTGCGCCTTGCCCGTGCCGCCGCCGGACGAATCGGAGCCGTTCAGCCACTCGGGCTCCGGCTCCTCGAGCTCCTCCGGCTCCATCAGGAACTGAGTGGCCAACAGGTCCGAGGAAAGCCCGCGCGGACGGGGCGGTTGAAAGTAGAACATCGTGAGCACGAGGCTCGCAAAAAGCGCGGCGCCCGCCACGTAGATCATGGGACGAACGTCGAGCTTGGCGTGACCGGCGACCTTCTTGCCGGCTTTGACGTCCTTGACGATGAAGGTGAAGTTGCGGTGCTTGATGCGAACCGAGCCGCCCTCCGGCACCGGGAACTCCAACGCGCCGGCAACACGCGAGCTGGGACGAAAATCGCCCTGCCCGCGCATGAGGTCGAACGAGCGCGTCTGATGCCCGATCATGGCCTCTCCCTTGGCGCCTTCCGGCACGATGGCCGTCACGCCCGCGCCCTCCGCCACGCAAAGAGGCATGCGGTCCACGCCGATCGCGTCGTGACCAAGAATGAAATCGACATCTTCGCCGTTGGGCTCGCCGACGTAGTAGTCTCGCGGTGGATTCAAGTAGTCCACGTTGAGGACGTTGCGGTCACCCCAAAGCACGGAGACTTCGATGGCTCGCTCGTCGGTTTCGATCTCGTGCGACGGAACCGCTGGACCCGTCGCGACCAGCCCGTACTGCGGCCCCTCGTCCTCGGCGGAGGCCGCAAACGGCGTGCGCGACTTGCGCTTTGCGCCCACCTCGAACGGATTGAACTTGGGGCCTGATTCTTCGTCTCTAACGACCGTCGGCGGCGCGCTTTTCGTCCGCGGCTC
>Ga0111159_1022_pt1 | contig 75043 bp, 59 predicted proteins | sample DeeMarSeWOR28_12_FD_80259 | JGI IMG/M metagenome (GOLD analysis project Ga0111159, IMG submission 80259) | Myxococcales bacterium SG8_38 | reverse complement strand
AAGGCGAGTCATCCACCAAGTCGACGCCCTCCGCTGACCGCTGACACTGCCGCTGGAAATTAAGAAAGGGGCGATCCGGCACGGGATCGCCCCTTGGGAAGCTCGCTGACCTCGCGGCGAGGGTTTCTCGCCGCTCGGCTGCGTGTGCGCATGTACGTCGCGCACACCGCGACCATCTTCGTCTGGATTTCGAGCTCGAGGCTCGATGGGAAGCCTATTCAGCCTCACCAGCTTTGCTCGACACGTCTCGGCGCGCTGCATTCCCCGTCGGGAAGCCTGCTAACCCCCCGCACGAGCTGTTGAACTCGCTGGAGGAGCTTTGACCGACACGTCCCGGGCGCTGCCGTCGTACCTCTCGACATGAAAGTCTCGAGGCACCTAGGTTCGCGCAGGTCGCCCTGCGCTCTGCCTTCGGACGGAATCGCAGCGACGATTTGGGTTTAGCAAACCGCCGTGATTCGATTCCGCGACGACTCTCGCCGTGCCTGAGCCCTCGACTTTCGGCTCATCGAGGGCGCGAGTGGGATGCGCTTTCACGTGGATCCAATGGCACACGCCGCACGTCGTCCCGCTGCCGGAGCTTTCGCGCCGTGCGCAGCGGTGTCGCGCAGCATGTTCAAGCCGACGCGTGCAATCCAGAATTTAGTTTGTCAAAGATGAGCACCCCTGCCTCGTGGGATTACCGTCTCCGGTTTCCGAACCGGTCCTCGACGGTGAGCCGACGGTGTCACCCCGTCGCGCTCGCTTCGGCGGGCGCCTCCACCGTCGAAACGGCGAGGCACCGAACCTCTGACGCGCCGTCACGCTGTGCCGGTAGGCCCTAGTGCCAGGTGCCTCCGGCGTCCGTCTAGAATCATCGCGGCCGCCGTGTGGTGAAACAGAGCGGCGTCCCGATTCCGGCGCGCCTCCACCGATGTGCCACGCGTCGACAGCCCGAGTCCGGAGCTTTCGCTCGGCTCGAAACCCACGCATCAGCGCATCGGCTTGTGCAATCCTCACGACCCACGGACACACTCGGCGCTCTTTGCGCCCAGACTGCGCAATCTTTCGACTGCGCCTCTCGCCCCCGTGAGAGTGAGAGACAACGGCTTTCGCCGCTGTCGTCAGATAGGTCAGTTCAAAGAGCAGCCGAGCTCGCTGTCGCGAGCTTCCGAACTCCTTTTGTCTCTGATCCGCCTCCCGAGATCAACGAAATTCGCTTGTGGGAAATACGATTCTTTTTCCACAATCGCTGCGTTTTTCGCCCATTTTTTCCACATCGGCGGCAACAGCCGGATTGCACTTCGATTTTCAGGGAGCCGCGGATGTGGGTGTCACGGGCACCACCGCGGTCGTGACGGAGGTCGCAGCCGGCGGCGTCTTGGGCATCAAGCCCGAAGCCTCCGGAGATGTGGGGGCTTCCTCCTCGGCCGTCGCGGTGACTTCCTCGACTTCCGTGGGCGCTTCGAGCGGCGCATCGAAATCAAATGGCTTGATGCGCGGAGTGATGGTGCCGAAGCGGTCGATGCTGACCCACTGACCATCCGGCATCACGTACGCCCCGACATCGTGATCGTACCGAGGCAAGGCAACCTCGATCGGCTCCTTCAGCTGGCCCCGAATGCGCCCTGGCAGAACCTCGACCGACAACGGCTCGTCCAGCACGAAGTTGTAACCGCCTTCTTCGAACTCCATCACGTAGAGCTCTTCCTCGAACTCGAACTCACGCCGGTATTGCATCTGCTCCTGCCCGTACCGGGTGTGCGGGCGGTGCTCGAGAACGAACGACATCAACCGCACGGCGATGTGGTTGTGCATCCGGTGACAGCCGTGCGAGTGTCGGCGCATGATGCTCATGTAGTCGACTGAGCCGTGCGTGCGAATGCCTTCGTCGCCCCCAACCTGCAGCGTCCCATCCGGCCCTCGATAGAACTTTCGATGGTACGCCGCCACCAAACCGTACGCGGATGCGTAGCTCGGACCGGTGGTGTGGTAATCGATGTCGTAGGTCTTGTCCCGCTTCTGGATGAGCATGACCCGAGGCGGCGTGCTCTCGGGCGGAACCCATATCGGCGCCGCTGCGATGCGGCTCCAAACCCGCTTCCCGATGGGAGAGCCCTTGTACGCCCACATGACCGCGCCATCGATGAACTCTCCGCGCCATCCTCCAATCGTCGTTCCGAAACGAGCGAGTGGAATGGTCTGGTCGTTGTAGCGGACGAAGATTGTCAGACGCGGCCGGCGCCCCACGGGTTGTGAGCGAGGCTTGCCTTCCTCGTCGAAAGGAAACTCGTACCAAACGTCTCCGCGATCGATGGCCACGCTCAGATCCATCGAGTCGCCGTAGTACGGCGGAAGCTCGATACCCTCGAGCGCGACCACCTTCTCCGCAGGAATCTCAGCGAGGGACTGCAGCCACGCGTATGTGGACTCGGGGGTCTCTAGCCCAAAAGCCCGGACCACACGTTCGCGAAGCTCTGCCTCGAAGTTCGGGATCGGCAACACTCGGCCGTCCTCGGTCTTATAGGTCCGCGGCTCCCCATCACCCAGCGTCGAGGTGCTGCCGTCTTCGATGACCTTCGCGGCATGCATGGCACGCTCCGTCAGCACGCGAATCACGGCCTCTTGCTCCGTCTCGAGAGGCGTCTTCTGCAGAACGGCGAGCGTGTCGTGCCCGATGAAGCCCCATCCGTAGACGCGGTGACGGCGCTCGAACTCGGCCAACGCTTCGTGCGTGAGCCAGTCGAAAAGCCCCGGAGTGTACTTCGTGCGCCCGGGAAAGAACCCTTCGCACTCGAGGCGGGCCTGCGCAGCAGCGATGGCTTCGATTTCGGGAGCTAGTGTCTTGTATTCCTCGATCTGCTCCCACTGCTCATCGTCGGCCGCGTGCTCACGCGTCAGCTCGTCGACGCTTTGAACCCCGGCCCGGGCCACCAGCGCAGCCATCTGGGGTTTGAGCAGCTCGTAGCGAGTCACGCGCCGTGCCGGACGGCGACTCTTGTCGTAGGCGAGGAAACCATCGAACGACCGCAGCGATGCGAGGTCGAGCTCCTCCGCGCATTCGAGCGCTCGTACCTCGTCGAAGCGCTGCTTGAGCAAGGTCAGCGTGGGAAGGATGCCGTAGAGCTCGAGATACTGATCTTCCTTGGCCCGGTAGCCGTGTCGATCCTTTGGAAACTCTCCCCGGGCGAGCGCGAGATAGGTGGCCCGGTACGAGTTGGGCTTGATCTCCTCGTCCGGCGATGAGCGCTCGGTCAAGATGTACGGGGTCCAGTCTTCGCCGAGATCCAAGAGGAGGTTGCCCTGCTCCTCTGCTTTGGCCCCATCGACCTCCCCTTGCGCCTGGCCGTCCTTCCAAAACGGAACGGGATGCGCCAAGGCCTCGGGAGCTTCCTCGTCGGCCTCGTCGCTTTGGGAGACGGTCGGTGGGAGATCGGCCTCGCTCGAAGGAGCAGAGGTCGCAGGCTCGCCCTTCGGGGCGCAACCGTAAACGGCGGCGCACGCCAGAACCCATAATCCCAGACGCAGTCGTGCCACGATTGGATCACCTTGGGGCCGAATGCGAGGCGATGCAAGTTTCGGGCGGGCGGTGCTCGACCCACCCTCCGCAAGACGTGCTAGATGGCGCGACAATGAGCTTTGGCGGGCGCCGCGAGGTAGGTTTAATCCTTACTCCCGTGCTTTTTTTGGCCGCGTGGTTTGCCCCACTCGGGCTGGATCCGCGTGCGCAGCGACTTGCCGCAATCTTTGCCGCGGTCATGGTCGCCTGGATTACCGAAGCGTTACCGATCGCGGTGACCGCCCTTCTGATCGGACCCGCCATGATCATGGCCGGCATCACCGACAGCGAAACGGCCTTTGCCCCGTACGCCGACCCGCTGATCTTCCTCTTCATCGGCGGCTTCTTCATCGCCAGAGCGATGACCAGGCACGGCCTCGACCGGCGCATCGCACGAAACCTGACCGAGCTCCGACTGGTGCGCGGCTCACCCGTGCGCATCCGGATGGCGTTCATGCTGAGTGCGGTCGTCCTGTCCATGTGGATCAGCAATACGGCAACGGCTGCCATCCTGATTCCGATTCTTCTCGGCACGTTGCCCGACGAAGACGACTCGAGCTCTGGGAGCATTCTCGCGATCGCCTACGCGGCGTCGGTGGGCGGCATGGGCACGCTGATCGGCAGCCCTCCGAACTTCATCACGGTTCGATTCCTTCAAGAGCAGACCGGCGCAGAGCTCGACTTCGTGCAATGGATGGGCATCGGTATTCCCGTGTCCCTGGCGCTCGTGGTGATGGTGGGTTTCGTCCTACAATGGCTCGCTCCGCCGGCCCCCATCGACACGAGCGGCGCCCACATCGCGACCCCCTGGTCGCGCGGAGAGAGAATCACCGCGCTTTGTTTCGGGCTTGCGGTCGCCGGATGGACGTTGCCGGGAATCCTGCGCGCGCTCGGCGCGCCCCATGCCGATGACATTGCGCGCGCATTGCCGATCGGCGTGGTGGCCATCGTCGCGGCATCGCCCTTGTTCTTGATCCACGACGAAGACGGTCGGACGCCCGTGCTGCCTTGGCACGACGCGGTCCGGATCGACTGGGGCCTGATTCTTCTGTTTGGTGGAGGCTTGTCACTCGGTGCGCAGATGTTCGAGACCGGTTTGGCTGCCGCAATCAGTCATTGGTTTCTCGACGTGACCGGCATCAGCTCGCTCTGGGGGCTCACCGCGGCGCTCATCGTCTTCACCGTATTCTTCACCGAGGCGTGCTCCAATACCGCCTCGTCGAACATGATCGTGCCGCTTGCAATCGCGGCTGCCGTCGAGCTCGGTGTTTCGCCGGTGGCTCCGGCTTTGGCCGTGGGTCTAGCGGCGAGCTGCGCGTTCATGCTTCCGATTGCGACTGGCCCCAATGCAGTCGCCTATGGAACGGGATTGATCACCATGCCGCAGATGATGCGGCTCGGCTTCGTCCTGAACATCGTGGCGGCACTGACACTACTCACAGTGCTCTACGCGTTGAGTAGACTGTATGCGTGGGCGTAACGCTGCTGAATAGTTGAGAGTCACTGCACCGGTAACTCATGCTTACACTTCCACACCTGGCGAGAGATGACTATGGGAACGGTCCCCTTTCTACTTAACCAGCTCAGGCCCCTCGAGAAGCGTGGCGCCGCCCTCACGAAAGCGGCGGCGTCGATTGCTCTCTCTCAAGGACAACCGCAAACCGTCGTCGACGTGCTGCACGGACGCGCGTTTCGGTTCTATGCGGAGGGCCTGCGGCAATACCTGGCGATTCGCACCGGGTCCACCGAACGAGCCGATCATTACCTCTCCAAGCTTCGCGCCTTCGTGACGACGTCCAACAGCGACGACCTGATCAAAGCGCCGGGTGTTCGTGCACGGCTCTATCGCGCCGCGAGAGGGTACCTCCACAACCAGAGCAGACCACAGGGCCCACCCTCCGCGGATGCCCTCGAGGCGCTTCCGTGGCGCGCGCTGCCCTCTGCGCATCTTTCGGCGAGCCCGCTCAACGCCTTGCGCTTCGAGCTCAATCCAGAAGACTCCGAGCTCCTCGAGCTCCATCACGCCAGGGAGCTCAGCGTGCAAGAGCTCGCGTTCGTCTACGGCCAGGCGCCTGACGAAATCGAGCAACGCCTGGATGACGCGATGGCGCAGGCCCAGATCATTCTAGACGAGCATGGCGTCCGTGACGCCGAGCGTTTCGGCCGCGTCATCGTCGAGGCCTTTGCGCTCGAGCCGGCCCCCCGGAGCCACGATGGCGAGCGCGAAGGAATCGAGCCGCTGCCCAACGGAGCCATCGTGGGAGGCCGGTACGCCATCGAAGCGCGCGTCGGCCTCGGTGCGTTCGGCGACGTATACCGCGCAAAGGACACGGAAGTCCCGGGACACGTGGTCGCGCTGAAGCTTCTACACCAGGCCGCCCACTCGAAGACGGCCAAGCAATCGTCGCTCCGGGAGTTGCGTCTCATCGCCTCCGTGTTTCACCCGTCGATCGTGCAGTTCAAAGACCATGGGTGGTTCGACGAGCGGCTCTGGTTCGTCATGCCTTGGTACGACGGAGAGACGCTGGAGTCCCGTCTGCAGCGTGAGCCGCTGTCACGGGCCGAGGCCCTCAAGATCTTTCAGCCGCTTGCGCGTGCCCTTGCTGCGATGCACGCCGCAGGCGTTCGTCACCAAGACGTCAAGCCGGAGAACATCTTCCTCGCGAGGATTCCGGGATTCGGTGAAGACGACGTGACACCCGTACTTCTCGACCTCGGCGTGGCGGCGACCGAAGCAGAAATGGTGGTGGCAGGTACGCCGACGTACTTTGCACCAGAGGTGGCCGCACAGTTCGCGTCGGTAGATCGAAAGCCACCGGTCACCCACAAAGCAGACGTGTTCGCGCTTGCTCTTGCGCTTCGCAATGCGCTCGAGCCCGAGACCCAAGAGGACGTCGCGGCCGGCGCCGTGGACACTTTCATCGAGCATCGGGCGAAAGAGACGCCGTCCGCTCCGAAGCGAAGGGCACTCCGGTATCTGAAGCCCTCGTTCGATAGATGGTTGAGCTGGGATGCGGAGCTTCGACCGAGCGCTGACGATCTGGCGGGCGAGCTGTCGGTTCTCTCGCTTCCCGAGGAACGCAAGGCACGCATCAAGACGATCTTGCGTTGGACGATTCCCATGGCCCTCGCCCTGCTCGGAGCTGCCGGCGCTGCGGTCACCGTGTTCTACCAGCAGGCGGAGACACAGCGGGAAGTCGCCCAGCAAGCACAGCTCGCTGCGACCGGATTGATGCGGGACCTCGCAGACACACGTGAGATCGCCGAGCAGCTCGAGCTTCGCTACGAACAGAGCCGGCTGACGCGCACCGAGCTCGCTCAGCGTTTGGCGAGAACCGACGGCCAGGTCGCGTCACTTCGAACGCAGCTCCGCGAAGAAGAGCGCAAGCTGATGCGCACGCGCGAGAAGCTGGCAGAGAACCGTCAGGAGAAGGCCGCCGTCGAGCAGCAGCTCTCTGAAACCGAACGAGACCTCTCCGCGACCGAGCGCAGCCTCGAAAACTCGAATCTGCGTCTGTCGAGCGCCGAGCAGAAGCTCGCCTCGGCCGAAGAACACGGCCGGCGCCTCGAGCGAAGGCTCGAACGGGAGGGTGAGCGCATGATAGAGCTGCAAGGCGAGATCGCCGCCATGCAGGCAAGGCTCGACGCAGAAGCTTCGAAGACCGAGGAGCTGCAGAATGCCGTTGCGCGCGCCGTCGCCGCACGCAGCAAGGCCGAGCTGGAGCTGGAGTTTGCGCAAGAAGAGCTCGAGGCTCTGAAGAATCGATCGGTGGTGCCACGCCAGACCGAGCCCGAATCTGAATCGACGAAGGGCCAGCCGGCGCCGGACAGCTGAGCTTGGCGGTCCACCCCCTATCGACCATCGAGCCGCGCCTTCTCGGCTCGCTCACCATCCGGCTAGGCGGCCTGCTCGTATTCGCGACCGCCCTATTGATGTTCGTCGACGTTCCGCTGCAAGGCGAGTCCTCGCGGTGGGGCATCATCTCCTTCCAGCTCGCCGGTACCCCTCACCGGACGCTTCAGATTCTGCTCGAATGGAAGAGCCGGGGCGTGCTCGGCTACGCCAAGCTCAGTCTCGCCGTGGACTTCGTGTATCTGATCCTCTACGGGTTGTTCTTTTCGTCGTTGGCGTCGTGGGTGGGCGCGCAGCTCGGCGAAACGACTTGGAGCAACCGCGCCGCCTGGGCTGCCACGGCCGCGGCGGGATTCGACGTGCTCGAAAACGCGGTGTTGCTCTACGAGGTGATTCGTTTCAGCTCGCCGGCCCCTTATCCGCAGCTCGCGGCTTCCTTCGCCGCGTTGAAGCTCACGCTCTTGCTGTTGGCCGCGGCGTATGGCGTACTCGGAGGGATCGCAACGCTTCGAGCCCGTTAGCGCCGGCCTTTGTAGCCCATCATGTCCTGGATTGCCGACTCGCTCATCTCCGCAATTTCGGCTTCCTCGGCGAGACGCTCCGCGCAGTCTTCGCAGACTTTGACCCGGCGTCCTCCCGCCTTGACGGAGACGAGCTCGTCGACTTCGTCTTCGCACGACTTGCAGATCGGCATGCGCGTTACCTTGCGCGAGGAAGGAACCTGCTCATCGACGGCAGCACGACGTTCTTGCGCACCGATCGTACGGCGCCGCCAAAGCCGACTGGAAGCGCGCGAAATGCAATGTCGAGGTGCCTGGTATCGGTCTCGACGCCGTGCAGGGTGACGAACGACGTGAGCAACGAGACGCCGCGGCGCACCAGCGGATTCTTGCCGATCTTGGGGTCGCGCATGAGATCGAGCACGATGCGGTTTCCGTTGGCGCTGGCCAGAACGGGTGAGCGACGAGGCATGAAATTGACCAAGGTGCCGGGGTTCGACAGATCGAGCGCGCCCGACTTGATCAATGCGGCCACCGGTGTGTCGGACTCCCCGTTCAGCTTGAGCGACACTTCCTCGAGCCGAAGCGCCAAAGTCAGCTCTTCATCGTTGAATACGACCCGTTCGACGTAGACGATGGCCGACGCGCGGACCGGCGTATTCATCAAGTCCAAGTTGCCGGCGAGCCTCAGCCCTGGCGGCACCGCGTCTATTTGAAAGTCCTCGACTTTTCCGGTGCGCTCGGCTTGCTGGCCGAGCCATTTGAGGGCCGCGACCGGAACACCGAAGCGAAGGCCGAGCGCGCTACGAACGGCGCGCCCGAGCTCCTCGGGATGGGTACGCAGATAAGTGCGAACAGCGTCGACAGTCTCCTGGGGTGTGGGCATGACCGGGGGAGTCTAATGTTCCAGGGGCCCAACGTAAACGGTCAATTGATATTGGCGGTCGTCGGGTCGCAAAAACCCCGGCCGGTGCCCAGATCGGTGCACTGCAGTTGGACCTGCTGATCAGCCACGGTGATGATCGGACACTGATTGAGGACGTTCGGATCGCAGATCCGCTGGCACGTGGGACCGTTCGTGCCTTCGCTCCCGTCGCAGGTCGCTCCCGGGATGCAGATGCAGACTCCGCTGACGACACAGTCGAGGCTGTAGTCACAGATCGTCCCAAATTCCCGTGCGTCGTAGTCCGGGTCCTCCAGCCTGCCGGGAAGGCATACCCAAAGCTCTTCCTCCGCGCCGGTGCCGCCATTACCGCCTGCGCCCCCAGCACCGCCGGTCCCCCCAGTCCCAACCTCGAGCGGCGACGCCTGCAGGCATGCCTCCTCGTCATCGCAGCGCACCATGTCGGCGCTGCACTGCCTCATGCAGTACTTTCCGTATACCGTCTCGACGCACACCGAGCCGTCACGGCATTCGGACGACTGGAAGCACGCGTTGCCGTTCGAGATCGGGTCGGCACAGCCGAGCAAGATGCCCGGCAAGAGCGTCAGCGACAGAAGAAAAGCTCGGCACGTCATCGGGACGTATGTAGCAAGAGAGGCCTTGGCGCGCGATTTTTGTACAGCAAGGGCGCCGGTCATGCGCGGAGACTCGGGACCGCGGCCTCCGTTGCACGATAACGCTGGGTGGCCTCGTCGTACTCGAAAAGCTCCGCTCCTGCGTCGAGCGGCTCGCTTTCGAGGGCTGCTTTGTCCGGCCGAAACCCGTCGGTCATCGGGATGCGCTCCACCCGCTTGAGCCAGGCAGGGCGGACGCCCGAGTCCAAGCTCGCGGCGAACTGGTTCCAAGCCTGCAAATCCAGCCCCCGATTGTCGTGTGTCACCACGATCGCCAGGGGGCGATCGAGTTGATCCTCCCTGATGCCGAGCACCACGGTGTGCCGCAGCGCCGCAAAGCCGTAGAGGGCGTCTTCCACGGCCCGGGTCGCAACGACACCCTCGGGAGTGCGGAGCATGCGGCTCGCCCGATCGACAAACCAGAAATCGCCATCTTCATCGCGTCGGAGGACGTCCCATGTGATGAACCAGGTGTCGTCGGGCTCGAAGGCTCCCTGCAATAGACGCCGGCCGGCTTCGTCACCGCCAGTGAAGCTCGCGAGCGGATGCTTCTCGTCCAACCGGGCGAGCAAGATGCCGGGCTCGTTCGGTTCGCATCGAGCCAACAGGCCGCGCTCGTCCCGAATGAGCTTCTGCTCCTCGAAGTCGTACCGTACTAGCTCGACCTCGGTGCTGCCCGGTAACGGCCGGCCGAGCGCGCCGACCTTCTCGCCCGACGCATTGGCCAAGACCGCGTTGCCTTCGGTCGATGCGTAGAACTCGAGAATCCCGACCGGGCCGAACCGGTCGACGATCCGCTGCCAGACGTCGCTGCGGAGGCCGCTGCCGGCGAAGAGACGGACTGGACTTTGATTATCGACCGCAGACGGCTCCGCACGCAGAAGCTCGCGCAGCATCTCTCCGGCGTAAAACACCACGGTGGCGCCGTAACGCCGTACGTCATCCCAGAAGGTATGCGGGTCGAAACCGGTGCCAAGCGCAAGACGCGAGCCGCCGACCAAACCGCCTCCGACGGTCACCAGCATGCCGGCAGGATGGTGCAGCGGCAGGCAGCAGTAGACCGTGTCACGCGGCGACAGGGTGCATGCGGCTGCCGTGCCGTAGGCCGAAAACGCCCATCGCTGATTGGTGATCTTTGCTGCGCGGGGCTTCTTCCCGCGGCCCGCCGTGAGGATGATCATCGAGAGATCTCTCGCACGACCGGGGTTGGGCTCGTACCAACCGGGAAGCTCCACCTCATCCGGGTCGATCAGCTCCATGTCGACGACCCCGCGAGGCAGCGTACGTTCCTCGCCTGCGCCCCCGAGCACCAGGACCTGGTCGCAAAGCGCTTTCCCAAGCTCTGCGCTTTGTGGATCGGCGATGAGGTAACGGACGGCGGATCCGTGGATCGCCTCTTCGAGCGTCTCGCGCGAGCGGCCGGGGCTCAGCAGTACGGCCACGGCGCCCAATCGGCTCAGGGCTGCGGTGACCGACAGGTAACTCGGACGAGGCTCCATGAGCACGGCAACCGGCTCACCGCGCTGGACACCGCAGCGAATCAAGCCGCGGACCACGTTGTCCACGCGGCGATCGGCCTGCGCATACGAGAATGCACGCCCCTGCCACAAGAAGAACGTGTTGTCGGGATGCGAGGTCGCTTGCTCGCAGAGCGCGAGCCCCAAGCTCACGCGGGTCTCCGGCTCCATCTTTTGCAGCACTGCCAGCCGCGGAACTTGCCATCGCAAGCTGTCGAGCTCCTCGCCTAGGTCGGTTGCCGCGCGCCCGAAGCGTCTCCAAAACGCACCGATGGCGCCGGTCAGGCTCTGATAGAAGAGCTCGACGTCGAAATCCACCTCCTCGAACCCCGCTTCTTCGGGCTCCTCGAGCGGGGGCGGAGCCTCGAGCGTCTTCGGCTGCTCGCCAACGCCCTCGCGCCAGCGCACCCAGGCGGCAACGGTCGGCCACGTGAACGACATGGCCTGCTTTCCGACCACGAGCCCGAAGTGTCCGGCGTGCATCGAGACTTCGTGAAGCTCGGCATTGGGCGCAGCGCCACGAATGGCGCGGATGGCCGATTCGTTGGCAATGGTGTCCCGTTCGCCGACGAAGAACAAAACCGGACAGCGAATGTCCGCGAGGGTCACCGTGCGGCCGTCGATGACGAAGCCACCCGACAGCATCCGATTGTGGACCACGAACTCGTCGATGAACTTCTTGAGCGCCGGCCCTGGCCAAGCGACGAACCCCTCACCGCCCAAGAAGCGACGTCGCGCCTCGCGCTTTTCGAGCGCCTGTCGGTCGTGAAGCTTGCGCACGAAGTCGAGGAGCTGACCGACTTCTTTGTGCACCGCCAAGAGCTTGAAGCCCGTGCTCGTCAGAAACCCCGGCAAGCCCTCCAGCTTGTCGAGCGGCGCGTCGAGGGCCTGCTGCGCGAGCTCGAAGACCCGGCCGGCGATGGTGTCGTCGATCTTCGGTAGGTTGCGGTGAATGTCGACTGGGCTTCCAAAAGTCACCAACGAGGCGATGCCTTCGGACGCTCGGTAGGCGGCAGTTTGGTAGGCGAACATTCCGCCTTGCGAGTAGCCGAGCAGATGGACGTCGTGACCGGTCGTGTCGCGGACGAAGTCGATCGCATGGCTCACGGCCTTGACGTGATCGTCGAGCGTGCGTTTCATGCCGCCCTCTTCTTGCTCCGGAGAGCCGAAGTCGATCACCCACACGTCGAGGCCCATCCGCGTGAGCGCCGTGACCCCGCTGATGTCGGGCGCGACGTCGTAAATCTCCGCAGTCACCATGAGCGGAGGAATCAACAGAAGAGGCGCTGGCACGCTCGGGTGATGATCGTCACCTCCATACCGGCGCAGGCGCGCAATGCGCATCTGATGCGCGACCTTGTAGGGGGCGTGCTGGGGGTCGGTGAAGTGGCCGAGCCGGGCCAGCTCGAGCGCGTTTTCGGTGGCCATGGCAATGCGCCGGAACGGTGCGATCAAGCTTGCTTTTCGCGGTGTTGTAGCCATGGTTCGAATACCGACCCTAGCACCAAGCGCCTCGGAATTGGAGCGCGCGCGAATCCCGTGTCACAACCCAAGTCCCCGATGGCATCCGGCGATCGCATGACCCTGCCCTGTTTCGACCAGGACGAGCTTGCGATTGTGCGGGATCTCGAAGTGGCGCTGAGCCGGCACCCCTACATGCGTGCGGACCTCGGTGCATGCGAGGCGGCGTCGAAGGAGCTCGAGGCCGTCGTGAGCACGCGGCTTGCGTGGCTGCACACCCACGGTGTGCCGGCCGAGCACGACAAAGCCGCGTCGTTGCTCGGCAAGCTTCGCGGTCGGGAGAGGCAGCTCGCGCTCGCGATCGCCGGCCGCGAGGGGCTGGAGGAGGTGGCCCTCCGGTACGAAACGTTGTTGCTATTGCACCCAGAGCCCGGAACCGGGCACGAGGCCGGCACGGTATCGACGAAGCTGGCCGAGGCGATCGAACGTTGGGAACGGCTGCGTGGCAGACGTCCGGTGCGAGCGATCCTCGTGCAGAAGTGCCGGCAAAGCCGAGACTTCTTTCGGCATGGAGCGATGCTGCCCTTCTACTGGACGCGGCGCAGGCGGATCCGAGCGCGCTTGCCCCGCACCGTGCTGGCTCGGCCCGCCGTGCGTCGGACTTTTTTCGCCATCGAGCAGATCGGTCCCCTGGTCGACAACTTCGCGTTCGAGGGCGCCGGGGGAATCCCGCATTCGACCTCGGTTGCGCTTGCCGACGTGGCGTTCCTCTACATGCAGCTCGCCGACGAGCTTCTCGACGAGCTGGCCGCGGCGACAGGCGGACACGACGCGGCCGGGCGGCTGGTACGCTCGCTCTACCACGAAGGCGCGGACGACAGACCGCTTCGTGAGCTCTCGCTGGGGCACATTCGCGCGATCGGGGTGGATCCGGATCGGCGAGCGACGAAGTTCGACATGACACTATCGGAGCTGTTCCACGTGTTGGACGAGCTCGGACGAGCCATCGACTCGTTGCTCGCCGACGCCGAGCCGGCCGTCGTGAGCGCGGCGCACCTGTTTCTGCATCATTGCTTTCAGACGTATCTCGACGAGGTTGCGCTTTGCCGAGCGGCATGCGGCCGTCGCGCCGATCGGATGCGCCTGCAAGACGCGGCATGGCATTTCTACCGAAAGAACAACCTGGTGATGATGTTGTGGCTCGATCTGCGCGCGCGGCTTCTCGGGCTCGATCCCGCTCGCCATGCCGACGCGATTCGCCGCTGGGGATATCTCCTTGCTTCGTTCCAGATCTTCGACGATCTGAAAGACATCGCGATGGACCTCGGAAAACAACCGAGCTACGCGCTTCAGATCGCGGCCAACGACTTTCCTCCAGAGTTTGCCTGGATCGAAGCGCGATTCGGACCGCTGCGGGCGCCCATCTCGCGGGACGAGGTTCCCGAGGTGAGCTTTCGTGCGCGCAGGACGGTGCAGCAGTGCATGCGCTGGAGCAGGCTCATCGCCCTAGCTCACTTCGACAACGTGCTCTTGTACGCGTGGGATCAGCGCTGGCGCAAGAGTTGGACCGAGCGGCGCAATTCCTTCAACCCAGGCGATGATGCGCGCAGCGACGCGGGCCAACACGCCGTGGACCGACTCGTTCGTGCCCTGCAATTCATGCGAAACGAGGATGCGAGCTTCGTGCTCGACGACGAGCAGCTTGCGTTTGCGCTCGACGCGGCGGCCTATGAAGGCTCTTGGCAGATCCATCTGGCGCTCTTCCCAAACGTTCGCGCGATGTATCGCTTTGCAACGCTTCGAATGTCGATGACTGCCGAGGAAAAGGCTCGTGCGGCCCGCCGGCTTCTTCGCCGATTCCCACGCGCACGAGCGAGCGCGCTACTCGGGCTCGGCCACGGTGATGTCGACCATCAGGTCGCCGGCGATGGCCTCGAGGCTTTCTCGCAGGTCATCGAGGCTTAGCGCCTGGGGCGCCCATAGACGCGCCTTGGCCTTGAACAGCGTGTCGCCGGACCACGGCGCTCCCTCGCACTCGGTGTTGAGCTCGTCGACGTTCACGCCGCGCGCGGCCAGCGCTTCGGAAATCTTGTGAACGATGCCGGGACGGTCGCCCCCGACTAGATCGAGCAGGATGACGTGCCCCTCGGGAGGCACCTCCTCGAAGCCGCGTTCGATCACGACGCGCAGGCCGCCGGAGCGCAGCGCCTCGAGGGCTTCCGTCAGGGCGTCTGCTCGCACCGCCGGCACGCTCGCGCGCAAAATCCCCGCGAATTGACCCGCCAGCCGCGACATCCGGCTTTCGACCCAGCTTCCGCCGTGCGCCTCGATGACCGCCGAGATCGACTCGACGAGGCCAGGCCGATCCTTCCCAATCACCGTGACGACGAGCGACTCCATCGAACAGGTTCCATACCCGTAATCGTGCGAGATTCAAAGGCTTTTTACCCAGAAGGAGCGGAGTCTACCGGAGGTGCGGCGGACCTCTAGCCTGGAACCGGCTAGATCTCGGACAGTTAGGGCCGTAGAGCCTCTCCCCATGTTCGCGAAGCGCACGCAGGAAGTGGAGCCGTTCCTCGCCATGGAAGTCATGGAGAGGGGCATGGCCATGGCCCGAGAGGGGATTTCGATCGTCCAACTGGGCGTCGGCGAGCCGGATTTCGACGCGCCCCCCGAGGCGGTGCGAGCCGCGGTCGATTCGCTGCAGTCCGGAGAAACGCACTACACCGACAGCCGCGGCGTGTTTCCGCTGCGCGAAGCGATCGCAAAGGACTGCGAAGCGCGCCGCGGCGTTGCTGTCAGCCCCGATCAAGTCGTGGTGACCAGCGGGACGTCGCCTGCGATCTTGCTGTGCCTGAACTTGCTCGTCGATACAGGGGACGAGGTCATCCTCGCGACGCCACACTACCCCTGCTATCCGAACATGATCGCGGTCTGCGGCGGCAAGCCGGTTCTGGTTCCTACCGGGCCCGAGGACGGCTTCGTCATCGATGTCTCACGCGTGCGTGCTGCGGTCACGCCCCGCACACGGGCCATCCTGCTTGCTTCCCCCGCCAACCCGACGGGCGCCGTACAGCCGCAAGAGGTGATCGAAGGACTGAGCGAGCTCGGCATTCCGATCTTGTCCGACGAGATCTACGACGGGCTGACCTACGACGGCGCACGCGTCACATCGCCGCTGCAATTCACCGAGCAGTGCTACGTGCTCGATGGCTTCTCCAAACGCTATGCGATGACGGGGTTTCGCTTGGGCTATCTCATCGCTCCTATGATCGCCATGCGGCCGCTGCAAAGCCTGATGCAGAGCTTCTTCATCTCCACGTCCGAGTTCGTGCAACATGCGGGCCTTGCTGCGCTGGCGCATGGAGCCGAGCACGTCGAGCGCATGCGACAGGAGTACGCCGCAAGGCGGCGCATCATGGTCGACGAACTACGAAAGATGGGTCTTTCGATTCCCATCGATCCGCCTGGCGCCTTCTACGTGTTGGTCGACATGCGCCACTTCGGGCGAGACTCACTCACCTTGTCGTTCGACATTCTCGAAAAGGCGCATGTGGCGCTCGGACCGGGACGCGATTTCGGGGAAGCGGCGGAAGGCTTCGTGCGTTTCAGCTTCGCCACCTCCCGAGACCAAATCGAAGAGGGGCTTCGGCGTTTGGCGCGAGCGCTCCCCGAGCTCTAATCACTCTGCCTGACCGCCGAGCAGCTCCAGCAACTCGGCTTCGTCGATCACCGTGACGCCCAGAGACTGGGCCTTGTCGAGCTTGCTGCCCGGATCGGCGCCGGCGACGACGTAGTCGGTCTTCTTGGAAACCGAGCCCGAAACTTTCCCGCCTGCTGCTTTGATGCGTTTGGTGGCTTCGGTCCGCTTGAGCGTCGGCAAAGTCCCCGTCAGCACGAACGTCTTTCCAGCCACCGCCGCGACCTCGCGGACCTCCGCCGCTTGCACGCTCCGGCTCACTCCGACGTCGGCCAGCCCATCGAGCACCTTGCGGACGGCAGGCGAAGCGAGCTCGAGAAAAATGCTATCCGCAGTCTTTCTCGCCAGGCCCTCGATCACGCCGCGGTCGGAAGACTTCGCGGGGGCCACCAACTCGATCGCCTCCTCATCGCCCTTTGCGTACCGTTCCGCGAACGCCAACAGCGCATCGGCGGTCTTGAAATAGGCTGCCAAGTCTTCGGCCATCGTCTCGCCGACGTGCCGGATCGCCAGCCCATTGAGCACGCGCGCCAAGCCCCGGCCTTTGGCCTCCTCGAGCCCCGCCTTCACCCGCTCTGCGCTCTTGGTTCCCATGCGCTCGAGGGATGCGAGGTCGTCGACCTCGAGCCGGAACAGCTCGTCGGGCGAGCGAACTCCCAATTTGTCGACGACCTGGTCGACGAGAACCTCGCCTAGGCCGTCGATGTCCATCGCTTGGCGGCTGGCAAAGTGGCGCAGCCGCTCACGCACCTGATCGGGGCAGGCCGGATTCGGACAATAGACGAAGATCTCCTCTCTCACGACCTCGGTGCCGCAAGTCGGACAGGCGTGAGGAGGCACGAACCGTCTCGCGCCGCGCTTGCGCTGGCTCTTGTCGACCTCGACCACCTGCGGAATGATCTCGCCCGCTTTTTCGACCAGCACCGTATCGCCGATGCGGACGTCTTTGCGCTCCAGCTCCACGAAGTTGTGGAGCGATGCGCGGCTCACCGTGGTGCCCGACACGAAGACCGGCTCGAGGATGGCGACGGGGGTCAGCTTTCCGGACTTTCCCACGGACACTTCGATGTCGAGGAGCTTGGTGGCCTTTCGCTCGGGCGGAAACTTGTAAGCGATGCCCCAGTGCGGATGGTGCCCGGTCGCGCCGAGCCTCGGGTAGAGTGTGAGATCGTCGATCTTGATCACCATCCCGTCGATGTCGTAGTTCAGCTTGCTGCGGCGCGTTTGGTAGTTTTCACAGTAGTCGAGCGCCTTCTTTGCCGAGCTCGTCTGGAAGACTTCGCTCGAGTAGACCTCTCCGCCGCGATCGGCCAACCACTCCAACACGTCACGCTGGGTCGATGGCAGCTCCACCCCGTCATCCCAGGCCACGTGATAGAGAAACGATCGAATGCCGGTTTCCTCGAGGCCGGCAGGATCCTTTCGCTTCATCATGCCGGCACAGCCGTTGCGCGGGTTGATCAGGGGCTTTTCGAGCGTGGCGTTGTAGCGCGCGAAGTCGCTTAGAGGCCAGTAGAGCTCACCGCGAATCTCGAGCTCGCCCTTGCGCACCCCTTCGAGCTCGAGCGCGACCGTCCCTAGTTGACGCACCTGCTTGGTAATCACGTCGCCCTTTTGCCCATCCCCGCGGGTGACCGCGCGTTGGAGCTTGCCTCGGGCGTACGTGAGAGAAACCGAAATCCCATCGACCTTGGGCTCGACGATCAAGGGAAGCTCGTCCACCTCGAGCTCGTTCTTCCTCCGGCGGAACCACGCGTTCAGCTGATCGACGAGAGGCATGGCCTGCCCGCTACTGTCCCGCCGGCTGGGCGAGAGCTTTTCGAGCGAGAGCATCGGAACGCGATGCGCCACCGTCTCGAATCCGACGGTGTGCTCTGCCCCGGGCTGCAAGTCGAGGCGCTCGGAAGGGTCGACGCCGAGCTGCTCGGCCAGCTCTTGGTATCGATCCACCAGGTCGTCGAATTCGGAGTCCGGAATCTCCGGGACGCCCGCCCGATAGGCCGCCTCGTGGTAGCGAATTTGCTGGGCCAGCTGCTCCAGCTCCACCTCCGCCCGCGCCCGACCGCCCATCCTCGAACCTTGGCAGAATTAGCCCCTTCCAAAAGCGGACGGCGCCTTTTTTGGAGGATTAAGTCTCGTCTTTAGGGGTGATGTTGTGACATTGCCGCGCCGCTCAGGCAGCTTGTGTAGAGGGGATGGACCGATCAGGGCAGCCACTCGCGGACGGTGGGGACGAGGCAGCGGCTCGGCGCGAGGCGGAGCGCCGGCGCCGTCGTGACGAGCAGACGCGCCTTCGTTCGCTCGGGGCGCTTTCGCACATGTTGCCCGTGCTGTCGGTCATCTACGCAGCAGCGGCCGCCCTCTTCGTGATCAGCCCGCCGTTCATCCCGAACGAGCCGCACGTCTTGATCTGCGCGCTGTCGTCGGGATTCGTGCTCTTGGTTTGGGCGGGCATGCGCACCGATGACCCACGCTTCGACACACCGATTTCAGTGGCCACCATTTCCGTCGCTGCCGGCATGGGGCTCACCATGTTCGCGGTCAGCGGCTCGCTCAGCAACACCACCACCCTCGCCATTGCAGTCGTGGCCGCGGGCGCCCTTCTCTACCGCTTCTCGATGTATGCGGTCATGGTTGGCGTCGTCTTCGTGGGCTGGATTCCATTGGCGTGGGGCTCGGCGCGGGGCGCCCTGAGCCTCGGCCTGTTTCATCTTTGGGCGGCAACCGTCGTCGGCGGCTTGGTGCTGTGGTCGCGGCGGCAGCTCATGCTCACGCTCCACGAGGAAGCGGAAGAGGCGGGTGCGATGCGCCGGCTGGCGACCGATCAGGCTCGATCCCTCGAGCGCGCTCGTGATGCGGCCTTGGCATCGGCCCAGGCCAAAGGGCAATTCTTGGCGAACGTCAGCCACGAGGTTCGCACGCCCCTCAACGGCATTCTCGGGCTTCTGCAAATGGTGGACGCTTCGGCATTGCCGGCGCCACAAGACGACTACCTGGTCGAGGTCCACAAGTCGGCCCGTTCACTCCTCGCCATCGTCAACGATCTTCTGGATCTGTCCAAGATCGAGGCCGGCGAGATGCGGCTCGAATCGGTGCCTTTCGACATCGTCTCCATCACGGAAGAGATCGCCGTGAACTATGCCTCCGCGGCGCAGGCCAAAGGGATCGAGCTGCTCACCGAGATCGATCCCACCGTCCCAACGGAGGTCTGCGGCGACCCCTTGCGGCTCCGCCAAGTGATCTCCAACCTCGTCAACAACGCGCTGAAGTTCACCAAGGAGGGCGAAGTCGTCGTCGAAGTCCTAGTGCGGGACCGAGGGCCGTGGCACGTCGATCTCGAGTTTCGCGTTTCGGACACTGGCGTCGGGATCTCGGCCGATCGCGCGGAAAGCATCTTTCGGCCTTTCTCGCAGGCGGATGCCTCGACCACCCGGGAGTATGGCGGGACGGGTCTCGGGCTTCCGATCTGCCGGCAGCTCGTGGAGTTGATGGGCGGTCACCTCCAGCTGAGCAGCACGCCGGGTCGGGGCAGCACCTTCTTTTTCGAGACGCGCTTCGAGCTCGAGGAACGGCTCACCGAGGACCTCAAGGCAGTTACCGAAGCGCTTGCTGGCATGCGAGTGCTCGTGCTCGAGGGCAACAACCGCGCGCGCGAGACGCTCATCGCGCGACTGCAGGCGTGGGGCATGCAAGCCTCGGCAACCACCAACTTCGACAGCGCCATGCGGGAGTACCGGCACGGGCCCTGTCCGCACGTCGCGCTCGTCGATCTTCGAAGCCTCGGCAAGGACTGGCGGAGCCGCGCGGTCGAGCTCAACCAGGCGGCCGCCGCTCGGGGGGCCTCGCTCGTCGCCATGTGCTCACACAAGCACGAAATCAGCGAGCTCGGCGAAGCCGGCATCAGCGTCTACGTCGAAAAGCCGATCCGTCGCGCGAAGATCATCGCGGCCCTGCTCGAGATCCTCAACCGCAGGACCTCGGTCAGCTCGCGACGGCAAGAGATCGACCGTCCTTCCCTGCCGGCTCCGCGCATCCGGGAGCTCGACTCGAACGGGATGAAAGTCCTCGTAGCCGAAGACAACGAGGTCAATCAGAAGGTGATCCAGGCGCACCTCCGTGCGCTCGGGTACGAGGTCGACCTCGTCCACGACGGAATCGCCGCCCTCGAAGCGCTGAAGGCCGATCACGACTACGCAGCGGTGATCATGGACGGGCAGATGCCGCGGATGGACGGATACGAAGCCACTCGGATCCAGCGAGCCCGCGAGACCGACCTCGGGGGACGACGCGTCCCGATCATCGCGCTGACCGCCCACGCCATGACCGGGGACCGGCGAACCGCATTTGCCGCTGGGATGGACGACTATCTTTCCAAGCCCTTCACGCAGAAGCAGCTTCAGAAAGCGCTCACCCGTTGGGCGGTCCGACCCTCGGCGAGCATTTCTGAGCCCCCGCCTGATGCGCTCGACACGACCATCACCTCCCAGCTTCTCGAGCTCGAAGAAGAAGAGCCCGGCTTTCTCTGCGACGTAATCGACAGCTTCTTCACGACGGCCGAGTTGAGCATCGCGCAAATCAGGGAGGCCATCGAGGCCGGAGACCTCCAGGCGCTCCGCGCTGCGGCACACATGGTTCGCGGAAGCAGCCAACAGCTCGGGGCCAGGCGCTTCGGGGCGACCTGCTTGAAGCTCGAGAAGTCGGCGTCCACACGCGATGCCACCCCGATTCTGTCGGACCTGGAGCAGGACCTCGAAGGAGCTCGCGAAGCGCTCACGCGTCTTGCGGATCAGGCGCTCGACGCGGCGTCGTGATCCTCGACTCAGTTGTCCCGATGCGCGCCGGCAAGGCGCGATGCGTCCGCGATCCAGCTGTCGCGGATGGTGTGCTCCGGCACGCCGTCGATGTGCTCGACGAGCCACTCCACGTCCGACGCTTCGAAGCGCGCGATCTGATGGAAGTGATAGATGCCCAATCGATTGAGGGTGCGCTCGAGCCTCGGGTCGACGCCTTCCAGGCGTTGAAGATCATCGCGCGGCCCATAAGGCTGAATCATCAGCCAAGCCGGGGGGCGCGACTCTCCGCTGCTCTTCAGTCCGAGCTCCGTCTCGCGAAGCCGTGCCTTCAAGCGTTCGATGTCGTCCAACATGCGTTCGTGAATGCCGTGAAGCACCTCGAGCTCGGCTCGTAGGCGTTCGCTCCGCGTCTCGGCTTGTCGCGTTGCGCTCTGCGCCTCGTCGCGCTCTCGAACCGCGATCCGAAGCTCCCTACGCAAGTCTTCCGCCGATTCGCGATGGCCGGGCTTGGCATCGGCCCGTAGCGCTTCGAGCTTCGCCGTGACGTCGCGCAACGTGTGGTTTCGAGCATCGAGCGTGGCGGTGAGCTGTCGCTTTGCGCGCTGCAATGCATCGTTCCGATCGCGCGATACTTCGAGCTCCTTGTGAAGCGCGCGAATTTGCTCCTCTTGCGCGAGTAAATCCGCGCGTGCCCCCTCGAGCTCGTACTCGAGCGCCCTGGCCCGACTGGGTGCCACGAGCCGCCCCCACAGCAACTGCACGAGCCACAACAAAGCCGCGCCTATCACGGCCGAGATCAACAGTGCACCGATCATCTGCAGCACGAGATACGTCACGTGTCACCTCCCCCGCGCCCGTCATCCCCCACGAGCATGTCCGTTCGCACGACGCGCACCCCACGAATCATGCGCACGATGCGTTCGGCGCGCCACGCCTCCGATGCAGACGGCACCTTTCCTCGGAGCTCGACGTCTCGCCCATCGACGACGGGAACTACCTCGGTTAAACCAGTCCGCTCTAGCGTCGATGCGACTCGCGTGGCGACGTCCCATTCGATTTGATGGCGGACCGAGCTGAGACAGGAGACCCAGACGACATAGCCGAGGAAGCTTGCCGAAGCCGTGCCAAAGACTGCCTTCTTCCACATGCGCGATGTGCCTATCGCCCGCATTGAACTCGATTTGATCGAAAAATGCCACGTTCTGACCATGCGTTCCGTGCAGGGACGCGAGGCAGCGCACAAATCACCGCGCCGTCCTCGCCCGATCGGGTGGCTCTCGATGGGCTCAGGAGCCGAAGTCGTGCTTGGCCACGATCTGGAACAGCCGTGCTTGGCGATCGTCGGACCAGGTGTAGAGCGCCACCGACGTCGAGCGGAACGATGCGCCTTCGAGCTTGATCTCCTCTGCCCAGCGGAGCGCCCGGCGCCGCTCCACGGCGTTGGCACGCCGCTGGATGCGGGCGACGGTCATATGAGGCAGCGGGGGCCGCGTGTCCTCGGGCGCCCCGGCTGCCGCGAGAATCGGTCCCCGGGCTTGCGCAATCATTTCGCTGAAGGCCTCCCGGCCCGCGTCGACCATCGCGGACAGAGCCGAGGGCTTTCGGGGGTTCCCGAGGGGCACCACACCCGCAAAAGAGCCGGTCACCGTCCGAAAGCACGAGAAGGTTTCGATGAGCTCCCAGGCCTTTCGAGCCTCGGCCTCTTGCACCGTGCCGAGAAAGCCCAAGGTGACGTGCAGATCCGAGGCCGCGAAGACACGCACGCGCGCCGGAGCCGGAGGCATTCGAAGTCCCTCCACTTGCATGGGAAACCCAATGAACCAATTAGGGGTCACGCGGCGAGTCTAGGCCCAACGGAAACCCACGGCGAGACCCATGCCCATCACCGAAGCGTTCAGCGAATCCCTGCGGGCCCATCCCCTCTACACCTGGACCGTGCTTGGCGTGGTCGTGCTGGGCATCGTGAGCTTCTTCCTTCTCTTGTTCATCTCCGCGCCTTACGGCCGTCACGTCCGCCCCGGTTGGGGCCCGACGCTCAACGCCAAAGCGCTTTGGGTGATCATGGAGGCGCCGTCTCCCATCTCGTTCGCCGTCGTGTACTTCATGTCGGACAACGCGTTCGCCGTGATTCCTCTGATCCTCTTCGGCATGTTCATGCTGCACTACGTGTATCGCTCGTTCATCTACCCCTTTCGGATGCGAGGCGGCCACAAGCAAGAGCCGCTGATCACGGGTGTCCTCGCCTTTGGATTCAACACGGCCAACGGGTCGACGAACGCGTTCGCCATCACCGAGCTCGCGCCTCACTTGTTGCAAACGAGCTGGATGGCCGACCCGCGTTTCATCGTGGGCATGCTGGTGTTCGCAACCGGCTACGTCATCAATCAGCACTCCGACGCCATCCTGCGAAACCTCCGAAAACCGGGGGAAAGCGGCTACAAGATCCCCTGCGGCGGCTTCTACCGATGGGTCTCGAGCCCAAACTATTTCGGGGAAATCATCGAATGGACGGGATTTGCCCTGGCGGCATGGACCGTGCCCGCCGCGGTCTTCGCTTGGTTTACGGCCATGAATCTCGTTCCGCGCGCATTTTCCAACCATCGCTGGTATCAGGAGCATTTCGGCGATTACCCGAAAGAACGCCGAGCGATCATTCCATTTGTGCTGTAGCTCCGTAGACTTGCATCCTCACGCCGATTGACGCGACAATGACTAGCCAAAGGCGTACGTCGTCGGGGAGGGATGCACGGTGGCCGACAAGCACGCAAGCTCGCGCAAAGAACGATCCGATCTCTTCAAGGTCGAGGAGGCGACACCCTCGATCGCACCGGTCGAGAAGATCGTCCTGCCTCCAGAGGAGGCGCTGAAGCGGCGTATCCGTCGGTTCATCGCGGCGGCCATTGCCGCGTTGATCTTCCTTTACCTGATCAATCTCGCGCTCGGCTGGATCCATGACGCACGTGTCGAGGCGGCGCTCGACGAGGTCATCAACGACGCAAGCCCAGACACCATCCAGACCGCGCTCGGCCTGCTCCGCGACGATACGAAGCCGGGGGTCCGCGCGCGCCTTCTTGCGACGGCCGCGCTAGGCGGGGACCAGGAAAGCCTCGAGGAAGCCGAACGCATTCTCGAAAGCGCGGCAGAGCTGAACGATCCCGACCAACGCATTGCACGGATCTTCGCGTTCCTCGCCGAGGGTGATGCGCGCGCTGCACATGGTGAGGCGGAGCGGCCTGCGAAGTACACCGACCAAGCCGATGCGTTCCTGCTTGCCCGGGCGAGGACCGCGATGGCGCGCGGTCAGTGGAGCCAAGCACTGGAGGATGCCCGGACCGTGGCTGCATCCCGTCCGCAGGCGCCGGAGCCTGCGGCGCTGCTTGCGCGCATCACTGCTCGGACCGAGGGACCGGAGGCTGCGCTTGCCGTGCTCGATCAGGTGTCCGACCCGACTCCCGCCACCCGGATCGCGCGTGCGCGCATCGTCGGGCTCCTTCAAAACGACGCCGAGCAAGCCATCACGCTCGCCAAGGAAGTGCAAGATGACGACGACGCCTCGGTGGCTCAGAAGGCATGGGCGCACCTCGTCCAGGCAGCGCTCGCATACCGCAAGGGGGCGATTGGGGCGGCGTACGAGCACGCGCGCAAGGCAGCCGAGCCTGAGCTTCGCGTCGACGAGATTCTGGTGCTCGATACGGCGCAGCTCTTTCTCGCGCTCGGACGCACGGGAGATGCCAAACGGCTGTTGACACGATTGTCGAGCGGGCCCTCGGCGGATCTATTCACTCGAACCCACGTGATCGCGTGGTGGTACGCCCAGACGGGGGACATGCGGGCCGGGCTGGCCACGCTCGAAGGCGCGGGTTTCGGCCCTGAAAAAGAGGCTGAGCGAGGGTTTCGAGCCTTGGTCCTGGGCGAGCTGCTCGCGAGCTCGCGTCGCTCCTCCGACCGCGAGCGAGCCAAGGCGCTCTATCGCCAGTCGGCGACCGATTCCGAGTGGGGCGTGGCGGCCTCCGAAGCGATTGCCACGATGCTCATCGAGGAAGGCAGCACCGAGCAAGCGCTGGCCGCGCTCACCGAGGGGCTCGCCGCGCATCCCAATCACCTGACGCTGGTCGATACGGCGGCGCAGGCGTACATCGGCGAGCAACGGATCGACGATGCGGAAGCGGTGACCTCGGCTGCCCTCGCAGCCTTCGAGGGCGAAGGTTGGGCGCATGGAAGCCACGCGCGCGTGCTCCTCGCCAAGGGTCGGCTCGGCGAGGCGCTGGCTGCGCTCGACCGCGCCGTCGAGCTCAGCCCGGAGGATGCGAGGCTCCACGCGCTTCGTGGGGACGCGGCGCACGCGGTCGGCTCGGTGGAGTCCGCCAAGGCAAGCTACGAAAAGGCGCTTGCGCTCGATCCCGGGGAGCCCCGCGCGCTTTCCGGTTTCGTGGCCCTGTTGATCGACATCGGCGACTTCGCGCGCGCCGAGAAGATCATCGAGCAAATGGATGAAGCGAAGGTTTACGACCTTCGCGCCGACCAGCAGCGTGTTCGGTTCCTGGTGCGCACTGGAGCTGGGCAAAGCGGGGTCACGACGATGCGCAACGCGGTGGGACGCCACAACCGCAACGCGGAGCTTCGGCTCGCAGGGGCGCGCGTCTACATGCAGGCGGAGGACTATCGCCGGGCGGGCATGTACTTCCAGAAGGCCAAGCGGGACGGCGCCGACATGCGGCTCGCGGAGACGGGTCTCGCCCTCACGCAGATCTTGAGCCGCCGCAAGCTCGGCGCCGAGAAGTCACTCGAGCGCGCCAACGAGGCAACCGACGCCGAGGGCAACGCCCTGCCCGCCACCACCCAGGTGCAGGTTTGGGAGCTCATCGTCAAAGCGCGCGTTGCGCTCGCCGATGACAAGCGCGGCTTGGCCGTTCGCTATGCACACGACGCCGAAGGGCTTCTGCCCGAGGATCCCGATGTGTTCCTGCTCCAAGCCGACATCGAAGAAGACCGCGAGCGTTCTCCCGAGGAAGCCCTTCGCAAGGCCGCCAACGCGCCGATTCCGATGCCGGAGGCGGCCGGGCGCCTCGCGACCCTGCTCGGCCCGACGGAGGAAGGCTGCGAGATGGCGGCGCGATATTTGAAGGCGAACCGCAGCACCCGGCTTGCGAGCCGTGTGCGCGACGTCTACCGGCAGTGCAAGTGAGCTGCCGTGTTCATTCGGACTCGGCCAAGAGCTTCGAGACCCGTTCGACCGCATCGATGTAGTCGCTGACCATCTCCTCGACGACCTGGCGCGCGGGCTTTCGGGTCTTCATCTGACCGACGACCTGGCCGACCGGGGTCCCCAATAGCGCGGCCGAGCCTTCGGCGCCGCTCTGGGCGAAGCGGGTGATTCGCTGCGTCGCCTCGGCGGTGGCCATGAACTGAAGCGGCATCGGCAGGTAGCCGGGGCACTCCGGGTCTTCTTCCCATGCGCGGGTATATTCGGTCTTGAGCTGACGGGCGGGCTTGCCGCTGATGCAGCGCGACCGCACCGTTTCGGTCGAATCGGCGACGAGCAGCTTGTCGATGAGCGCGGGAATCGAATCGGACTCCTCGGTCGTGAGCCAAATCGAGCCCGTCCAGACGCCTGCAGCTCCCATGATCATGGCGGCGGCCATTTGGCGGCCCGAGCCGATACCGCCGGCGGCAAGCACCGGCGTGGGAGCGACCGCATCGACGACCTGCGGCAAGAGGACCATCGACCCGATCTCCCCGGTGTGGCCGCCCGCCTCGTAGCCGGAAGCAATGACGATGTCGACTCCTGCATTCTTTTGCTTGATCGCTTGCGCCACGGTGCCGCACAGCGCGGCGACCATCACGCCCCGGTCGTGGGCCTGACTGATGATGTCCTCGGGAGGCGGCCCGAGCGCGTTGGCGATCAGCGCAATCGGATGCTTCATGGCGACCTCGAAATGCGCGCGGCCGCCAGATGCGGACCAGCCGAGCAGGCCGTCGATCTGTTGCACGTCGTCTGGAAGCGGAGGCACGCCGTGCCGGTCGAGCAGGTCGTTGATCCACTTGCGGTGCGCAGGCGTGATCATCTGCTCGAGCTGATCCTTGGTGATGTCGCCCTGGTCCTTGCCGATGTACTTGGCGGGGATGACGGTGTCGACGCCGTAAGGCTTGCCGTCGACGTGCTCGTCGATCCATTTGAGCTCGAGCTCGAGCTGCTCGGGGCTGTACGCCACCGCCCCCAATACCCCGAGGCCGCCGGCCCTGCTCACCGCCGCAACCACGTCGCGACAATGGCTGAACGCAAAAATCGGAAACTCGATCCCCAAGCGCTTACAGATCTCGGTCTTCATGCCACCACCTAAAAATAGAACGTGTTCTATTTTGGCGGAGGGTGCACTTGCGGTCAATCGAAAAAGCGACCCGCGGCGGCCTGGCTCGATGGAGTCTATTGCACGCTGGGATCGACCAGGTCGTCCCAGGCGGCCGTGCCCTCGATCATCGCCGTGAGCCAATCGAGCACGGTGACGCCGTCGATCTCCGTGTCGAGGCTGCCGAGCTCGACTCCCGGATCGCCGCCCTCGGAGGTCTCGCGGAGCAAGGTGCCGAAGGCGCCCCCGCTCACGCCCGTCAACAGGATTCGGCTCGGGCTCGGAAACTCCGTGACGGCAATGTCGAGGGCTGCGGTCAGGTTCTGTAGGCCGCGTTGATAACCCATGCTCGGGGCGCCGGCTCCGCTGAGCAGGCTTCCCCGCAACATCCGATCGACGTCTCCTGCGAAGAGCGACCCGTCGCAGTACGGCAAATACACCACATCCCAATCGGCAACCGGATTCCCGGCGAGATCTGGATTCAAGATGCCGCTCGCAGAAATCGAGCTCTTCTCCTCGACCGCGGTGCGCTCCGAAGGTCAACGGTGGTAGCCTCGGCTCTGCATGCTGAGCAAGCGAGATCGGGTCTGGTTTGGTCTGAGCGCCTTGCTTCCGCTGGTCGTCTGGGGCCTCGGCTGGCTCGGCCCCGCCGAGCTCATGGGCGATGACATCGTCTTGATCGTGGACAATCAGGCGACCTGGGCGTCGGCGTGGACACAGGACTCCTATCGGGCAGCGGGTGTCGAGGACGTGCCTCCGGTGGTCTACCGGCCGGTGGGTATCGCGCTGCTGGCCACGCTCAAGGGATGGCTCGGGACGACGTCGCCCATCCCCTACCGCGTGCTCGCCGTCGCGCTCCATGCCCTCAATACCGTCCTGCTAGCCTTCTGGCTCTCCGGCCTCGGCCTCAGCGTGGTGCGCTCGCTGATCGCGGCGTCGCTTTGGAGCGTCATGCCCATTCACGCCGAGGCGATCTATTGGGCGTCGGGATTGCTCGACGTGATGGGAAGCAGCGCGTTGTTGGCGGCCTTGGTGCTCGCGACGCGACACTCCGTTGCGGCAAGGCTCGGCGCAGTCGGAGCTTGGGTGCTGGCGCTGCTGCTGAAGGAGACCTTGCTCTTCGGCTCGATCGCCTTGCTGTTCACGATGGCTTACTCGCCTGCAGAGCCCGAGGAGGCCGACCACCATGCCGCGAGGCCGCCTCTCGGCGCGCCTGCCCTGGTCGGCGCGCTCGCCCTCGCCGCCTGGTGGACCGCGCGATCGTTGGCCGGCGTGGAAATTCCGGAAAGCGTGCCTCTTCATTGGACCGCCCTCGCGGCTTCTTTCGGGGAAGCCATCGTCCGGTCGGTCGGCCTCGGCGATGCCTTTCGAGCAGGCGGCGCACCGCTTCACGGCCTGACGCTCGTCGCCGGCATCGCGCTCGGTGCCACCGCCTGGTATGCGTGGCAGGCTGCGCGACATCCGGCGCGCGTCATGCTCCCCGCGCTCTCACTGAGCACCATCGCCGCAGCGCAAGTGCTCTTCGGTCAAAGCGAGGTGGGTTTCCTCGTCGATCCCGATCGCTATTTCTACTTGGCGGTAAGCTTCATTCCGGTCACCGCCGTCTGCGCCTGGAATCCGCCTGCCGAGCGCTCGACCCCCGCGGCCGTCGTTGCAACGGTGATTGTGTCGGCATTGATCGCGGTCTGGTCGTGGAGCGCAGTCGAGGCGCGCTCCGACTATGAAAGCTTCGAGGCCATGCTGACGCGGGAGATCCGCATCGGCCGAGCGTCGGCGGAGGTGTACTTCTTGCGCGGCGTCGAGCGAATGAAGCACGAAGTTCCGTGCGCCGCGGAGATGGATTTCCGGTTTTCCTTCGCGATGGCAGTCGATCCCGAAAAACGCGAACGAGCCAGGAAGCTTGGCATCGACGCGCTCCAAGCCTGCTCGGATGCCAAAGCCGAGGGCGTCAAATCGAGGCACGACGCGCCCTGACGACAGTCACGCCAAGGCGCTGGGAGCCGGCAAAACGCCGTCGATCTCGAACACGCTCCGAGCAAAGCTCGTCCGTTCACGCAATACGGCGGGCCCCGGCCGCATCTCGACACGGGTGCGCGTCGCCGTGCAGATCCACTGCTCCGCATTGAGGGGCCTTTTCGTCGTGAATACGGGCTCGAACAAGCCGACGTTCACACCGCTGCGCGGGTCGCGCGCCGACACGAACCAAAAGCCCGCAACACCTGCCTCGCGCATCGCCGCGCCGAGCGGCTGCGAATCGCCATAGCTGACCGGTGAAGAGATCCGCGCGCGAAACGCATCGAAGGGTGGGCTCGTGAGGTCAGCGCCCTTCTTCGTCGAGATGCGCACCTGAAACACGGTCAGGGGCCGCATCAACGGGGTGATGTCCGCCTCCGTGCCCTCCAAGAACAACAATACGTAGTACGCCTTTTCGGCGAACACGGTCGAATGCGTCTCGGCCGCGTAGAAAATGCCGCGTTCGCGCCGGGTGCCGAAGCGGGATCCGTACCGGAGCGGGGGATGCCGAAAAGGCGTCGCCAATAGATAGTGCAGGCCGACGAAGCGGCGGCCCTTCGGCCATGGCGGCTTGGCCGAGTCGATCAACGCTTCGAGCGTCTCTTGCTCGTCGTCCGAATCGACCAGCTTGCGGGTCGAAGCCACGTGCTGCGATTCGACGGCGCGCCATGGGGTGCCGCCGATCCGTACGAGCTCAAATCGTTCCGCGCATTGCGTCCAGATATTCGGCGACATCGACCAGCCCCTCGATCTTCTTCATGCGCCGAAGCGGAGCTCCTCCCAGATGATGGTTGTTTGCGTGCAACCAGGCCTTGGCGTGCGCCTCGTTGCCCCCTACCAGCGCATCGAGGCTCCGGAAGACACGCAGAAACAACAGCGCGAGCTCGCCTTCCTTGCTGCCCAGGGGAATCGGATCGCGCTTGCGGTTTCGGATGCGCGACAACGTCGACTCGCTGGTTCCGATGATCTCCGCGAGCTCAGCCGAGGAGAGCCCCAATGACTCGGCGGCGCGAAACAGCGCCTTGCTCACCACATCGGCTGCGTCGGGCGTGGTCTTGGCGGCTGCCACGGACATGCCAGACTCCTTTCAATTGCAAGAATAGGACTGAAATCTTGCTATTGCAACAAGGTCGCCGGCCATTGAAGCGAAAACGTCTTTGATTGCAAGCAGTTACCAGGCGAGACCGGGCCGCCCCAGCGACGTGCGCTCTTCGGAAGGATCGAGGCGGTCATCGTGTCGAGCGGTTGCTCGGCCCACGCCAGGAGAGATTCGCCGCTCTCGGCCGCCAACACGAAGACCTCGTCCTCGACCGCGATCGCCGACCACGCGCCTGGCGAGACATCGCCGTTGACCTCGTTTTCGAGAAGGAGCGCGCTCAGCGGATGGTCGAGCTGCACGCGCCAGACCGCGACCACGTCCGCGCCGTTTTCGTAGATTGCAAGCACGTCCCCGCGCCAGCCGAGCGCCACGGGCCAGGCGACCTCGTCAGAAAGGCCCCGCCGGCGAAGAAAGCCGTATACGTACCAGGCGCCAAAGCGGTTCTCGACGTCGAGCGCATAGCCCCCGACCGGAGCGGGATGTGCCGCCGCGGGAAAATCGAGCGCAGGGGCCGCGGCATCATAGCCCGCCATGACCTCGAGCGACGCCGCCGGCGGCGACTCGAAGGCAGCCGCCCGTCCCGCAAGCCCGCCGGACAAGGTAGCCGAGGTCATGAAACGAAAACCATACGAATACGGAAAGCCCGATGCCGAATCGATGAGCGCGATCCCAGTGTCTGCCGCGACCTCCCTCTCAGCGCGGGTTCGCTCTTGGTGCATTTCCTCCCAGTCGATCTCGTCGGGAGGGTAGCCGAGCTTGTCGTACGCCCAGGCGAACGAGCTGTGCATCGCATCGCCTTCGATCACGCTTCGGACCGCGATGACGCCGTCTTCGGTGTCGGCGGAGGCGGTCACGGCATTGAGGCCGAACTGGTTGTCTTGAATGGCATGCACCAGCTCGTGCGCCAGCAGCGTCTGCGCGTTTATCTCGTCGTAGTCACGATCGATGACCGTGATCGATCGGCTGTTGCGGCTGTAATAGGCCGCGATCTGCGTGATGAAGTATTCGGCCTGCGCAGCCGCGAGACTATCCGACTGCTCGGGAATGAAGCCGAGAAGCCGAAGCCCGCGGGAGGCGGCGTCCTCGCCGGTCAAGTCTTCGAGATTGAGGCTGCGCCGCACCTCCTGCTCGTGTTCCTCGACCGAGATCGTCCGAATGAACGGCCGCGGAACATCCTCCGCGCCGAGCATGGCGGCCACCGAATCATAGATCGTCCCCTGGCAATCGCTGCGCGCGATGTCGCAGTAGAGCTCGTAGGGGAGATCGGTTCGAACGACCGCTGGGGGCGCCTCGGCGCCGGAGTCGTCACCACAGCCAACCACGGCGACGAGCGCCAGGCAGAGAAAGAAAGAACGCCCCATTCATCCAATATGGGGCTAAAAGACCCCGCGAGCCAAAACTCACGCAAAAGGCACGGATCTCTGCCAATGTGCTCCGGGCTCACCTCAGAATCTGGTGATGCCCCTGGCCGTGTACTCTTTGATGAGGGAGGGCTGCAAGACCGGTACGACATCTTGCGCTTCGAGGTCGGGCAGGCAGTTGCCGATACCGTATTGCGGATCGTCGAGCGTCTGCGCCGTGACGATGTAGAGGCCCGTCGGCGAGGGCTCGAGCGCGCGAGCCTCGACTCCGAGGCTGTCGCGAAGCCCTCGAACCAGTTGGTCGATGGCATCCGAGAGGTTCTGTTCGCCGGCGGTACGGATGCCCTTCTTGAGGCTCTCTTTGAAAGCCGGGATGAACTTGTTGTTGCAACTGGGCTTGAACACGGAATAGCCCTCCATCGCGACCCGAACGTCGGGATCGATCCGAAAGCGCCCCCGCCCGTCCGAATCGAGGTCGATGGCGCCACAGTAGAACACGGACACAGGACGCGCTTTGCAGTCGCCGATCCCGAACAGGCTCGTGAAGCCGCTCAGAATGGCTTGATCCCAGCGATACCAGGCATCGGGGCGTTCTCGGATGTCATTGCTCGCCGTGAAATAGTTGCGCAGGCAGATGTGTATCTCGTTGTCGCCCTGCGAGCCCCGCGCGCCGCTGCCCGCCGAGACGTGAAACTCCGGGCTCACGTCCGTACGCTGGACGACATTGGTGAGCGCGTCCATGTAGAGAAACGCATCGAGCATGAGATTCGTGCTCGGCTCGGCATGCTCGATGATCCCGTCGAGCATGACCTCGGCGAAGCCGCGCTGCTCCGTTTGCAGGCCGATGAAGAGAGACCAAAAGTCGTTTGGCATGCGATCCTCCCATTGCCATGGAAAGAAGATCGAGCATGCCCCGATGTCGATCGAAACGTTTTCGCTTTCGGAAGTGACGAGTGCTCGGCCCCCGGGCACGTACTGCCGTTCCCGCCAGGTGGAAGTCGGCCCGTTCTCGGCAGGAGGGTGCCAACGGTCGAGGTCGGGGGATGAGATGCTGCCGCTCACGAGACGGCTCCACGAATCACCCTTCCACGCATAGGTGGCGCCTGGCGTCGGGTACTCGTGCGAAAGCACGCCGTCGGTCTGCGTGCGACTCAGTGCCACGCGATCCACCGGATCGGTTGCGTTTGGAAACACGAGCTTTTCCAGCGCGCGCTCGCCGCAGTGCTTACGCCCCATCCTCTGCAGATAGCTCTCGGTGCAGACGTGAAACTTGCCCTGCTCGCGTTTGGATGCGTTCAGATAGCCCTTTTCGTCGCCCGCCTGCAGCAGGGCCACGCATCCTTCGCTGCCATCCGGCTTGTTGCAGTGCCAAACGCGCGTGGGTAGCACCTGCTTGTACGTGAACGCGCCTGCGGGCGAGACGTGAATCACTTCCCACTCGTTTGCGTTCGTATAGGCCTTGAGCCAGCCCTCCCCTTCGAGCCCCTTGGTGCGAATGGTGACCGGCGACAAGATGTGCGGAACGATGATGTAGCCGTCTTTGGGCTCGGCGAGCTCGCGACAACCCACGAGCACCAAGATCGAAGCGGCCAGAGCCGCCCCGAGAGTCGCTCGACTCGCCAGCATGTTCTTCATGGCTCCTTTCGCGACCGCAACCACTTCGGCGGCACCACCTCGGTCGATACAGCAAGGTATCCGCGATTACAAACTCGATGTGCCCCTCGGGCCGTGGACGGTTGCCGATCGAGGTCTGCGGCTCACCCCATGGGATGACGAATCGCTCCAATGTGCCCACGTGGCCGCCGAAAGGCCGAGCTACCCTCCGCCATTCACCAGCTCGCCGAGCTTTGGGAGCAACGAGGAGTGCAGTGGATCATGACGGGGATCGTTGCTGCTCATGGCGCGCAGGATTCCATTGCGGTCGATGAGGTGGAAGCCTGGGATCAAGCGGCGCGTCTCGGGGCTGATGAAGCGCTGGTCGCCCACCAGCACGACCTGGTTCTTGGCCCGGTCGAAACCAAAGTGCTGCGCCCATGCGCGGACGTCTTCCTCGCGCGGCGGGCTTTGCCCGTCCATGCCGTAGAGCACGAGCTGCACGAACACGATGTCCGGGTGATCGAGCGAGAGCTTGGCGTACCCGTTGACGTAGCGTTCGATCGAAGACAGGTTCGGTTGTGGCGCGATGCCCCGAAAGCGCGGCTTGCCCGGTTCGTTGCCTCCCGAAAACGCGTGACAGGCGCGGCAGGTGAGCCCCACCACCTCGATCAGCACGACCTTGCCGAGAAAGTCACCGAGCGCCGTCACCTGCCCCGTTTGATCCTTGAGCACGATGTTCGGATAGAGCTGTCCGACGGCCGGAGGCCAACCGCGAAGCGGAGCATCCGGATTGTACGCGGCGGCGCGTTTTTCGCGCGGGGCGCTCGATGCCACGGTCGACGCCACGCTCGGGTCATCGGCGCGGGGACCCGGCGGAGAGACGTCCCGCTTCGGTTGGAGCGCGCCCGGGTCCATCTGCTTCAACGCCGCGATGGGATCCATTTCAATCTCGCGAGCCCAGTCCTTGGTCTCCGGAGGCGGCGGCGCTTGAAACTTCGAAGCCACCCAATCGGCATCGATAACCTCCGGCGTGGCCGGCTCGGCGGAATCGGCCGTTTCGATTGAGCCCGTCGTCGGTGCCTCGCCGGAATCATCCGACGCGCCCCGCTTGCAGCCAGCCAGGGTGAGCGTGAGTACGAAGGCGACCAGAGCGAGCTTCGCAAGCTGATACGTCATGATTGCAGGATACCAGGACCGGCTTGAACGCAGAATTCCTAAGCTCGTGCGCGGTGCAGCTCGATTCCGCAGATGCTTGCGTAGCGTTCGAAGTCGGCATCGAGCGTGAAGACTGGCGCGCGGTGCTCGTCCGCAAGCGCACAGATCAGAAAGTCGATGTGAGATCCTTGGACGCCGCGTGAACGGCAGCGATTGTAGAATCGAGCGGCTCGAACGTGCGTGAGGGACGCGGCGGGCAAGTCTTCGAAAGCCGCCAACTTGTTGCGCAGCCTGTCAAGCTGCGCGGGGGATGGGATGCCACTCAGCACCTCCTGACGGATGCAGCCGGCCATGCACGCGCGAGCCTCGTCGATGAGCGCAGACAGCTCCGCCACGACCTTCTGCTGGAGCGCGCTCAATCGACCCGTGGCTTCACGACGAAGCGCAAGAGACCATACGGAGGTATCGACCAGCACGTTCAACGCTTGCGGCCTCGCTTGTGGTCGTAGCTCTCGTCGTAGTCGATCGTGCCGAACAGCCTTCGAAGCTCGAGCTGCTTTCGCCGCCGCACGTACTCCTCCAACGCGGCCGTCACCGCAGCCTTCTTCGTGCGGTGCCCACCGAGCTTCTGCGCCTCTGCAATGAGGTTGTCGTCGAGGGCCAAATTGGTCGCCATAATCATATTGTTACACGTGTCTATGTGTGATGTCATGTGTAAGTCGCAGCCACAACCCGGTTGTCGGGCTCGAGCGCCGTCGGTTTCTGCGAAAGAGAGTCAGGGCGGGAGCCGCGCCACATGACGGACGGTCGGTTGGGGAAGAATTCCGGCCAAGAAACCGGCGAAACCCGGTAGGGTGTCCGTCCGCTTCGAGCGGACGCAACGGCCGACGCGAAGCGTCGATAATCAGTGCAACGACATGTTCTCATTCCTGCAAACCCACCTGGCTTGCATGCATCCCGCTGTGTCTTGCCGCGCGAGGGTGTTGCTGGCCGTGGGCTCGTTGCTCTGCATCTTCGGTTGTGGTGAGCTGACTTGTCCGGAGCCGTTGAGCGTAGTCGAGGGGACTTGCCAGAAGCTCGATCCGGAACCCGAAGGCGAGCCGAAGCCTGTTGACGATCCCCCGTCGAATGACGAGGCGTATCCCGACGTCGAGCGGTGCGATGGCATCGACAACGACGGGGACGACGCGATCGATGAAAACTGGCCGTCGCTTGGCGAGCCTTGCGGCGATGAGGCGGGTGTGGGCGTATGCGTCGCGGGGGTGTACGCGTGCGCGCCCCATGGACGCGGCCTCGTGTGCGACGGGGCGGTCCTGCCAAGCGTCGAGCTGTGCGACGGCAGGGACAACGACTGCGACGGCGTCATCGACGAGGGTGTGTTGTCGGTCAAGGGCGAGGTGTTTTTCGAGCATGCAACCGTCGCATCTGTCGAGGGTGGTTTCCTGGTCGCGCGAATCGTCTCAGACCAGGTGCGCGTCGAGACGTACGACGCGCTTGGCAACAGGACAGGTCATCACGACGACATCGACAAGCCTTTCGGAGAGGTCGCATTCATGGAGTCAGACGCCTCGGCCACGCGGGTGCTGGTGACGCTCGGCAAGCTTGCGTTCCACGTTCTCGAGGTGGACGTCGATTCGCGCCTGGTGCCGATCATCGTCGAAGCGCGCGAGCTCCACGCGGCTTGGCGGCAGGGCATCGATTTGGGCGTCTACAATCCGCCCTACCACCCGCGCGTGATAGCCTTGCCGTCGCGCTTCATCGGGTATCAGGACCTGCTCACGTTCGCATTGAGCCCGCTCGATGATGCGGGCCTTTCGGGCCTAGGCGAAGAGCCGACCCCCGTTTCCATCCAGGCCTATACACCCTTCGATGCGGCAGGCCCTTTCGTGCTCTGGGAGCAGGCCGACAATCTTCGGGCAGGCTGGGTTTTCGACGATGGAATGCTGGCGCTCGACATCGACGTGGGGCGAGGGCACACGCCGTCGATCAGCATCCGCGACGGCGGCCCTGGCATCGCATATCTGAACGATGGCGCGCTGCATCTGAGCGAGCTTGGCGGGCTGAGCCTGCAATGCGATGAAGGTCGGTTCTGTCAGGCGAAGCTCCAGGCAACCGAGCTGGCTGCCAAGCAGGACGGGCCGACTGCCCTCGCCTACGACGACGCGACCGATACCTGGTTCGTCGCCGCAGGCCGCGAGCTGGCGGTCGTGGGGCGGAGCGACGACATGCCGGTCATCAAGGAGGCCAAGGTGCTCGATGCGCTTGGCGTCCCACCTACTCGGCTCGATGTCGCGGTGAGCGATGGCACGGCAGCGGTCCTCCAAGCGTCGGCGAGCGGGGGCTCCGCCCTCACCTTCCTGGGGTGCTTCTAGGGGTGGCATGCGGTGGCTCGCTTGGGTATTGGCCGCAGTGCTGGCGGCAGTCACCGGCTCCTCGCTAGCCCGGGCGCAGGCCGACCGCCCCCCGAGCCTGCCCTCGGACGCGGCGCGCTGGTTGGTGCTGCCGGTGCTCGTCGCAAGCGATGACGTCGATGCCATGCGCGTCGAGGCGCTTCATGCGCAAGCCGAGGCTCTCCGGTACGAGCTCAGCGTGCGGGGCGAATCGGTGTGGCGCGCGGATCGCGCCTCGGAGCGCTTCGAGGTGGTCGGGTCGGCGCCGGCGCCGGAGGTGAGCCAGAGCGACATCGATCGATGGGTCGAGCACTCGCGTGCGGCGGTGCGATACCTGGCGCGAGCAGATTACAAGGCTGCAAGGCGCGAGCTCAAAGCGGCGCAGCAGCTAGCCGATCGGGCCGCCGCCGAGCTCAACCGCGAAGCGGCCCGGGCTCAACAGGTGCTCGACACCTGCTTGTTCATGGTCCGCGCGTATGTCGAGACGAAGAACCACGCCGAAGCCCGGCGGCAGGCCCGTGAGTGCAGGCAGCTCGTGCCCCGGGTCGAGCCGAGCGCGTTTCGTCATACGCCGGAGGTACGCGAGCTTCTGGCGGAGGTCGACGCCGAGATGGCCGCGGAGGCCCCGGGCAACCTGCGGGTGACGAGCGAGCCGGCGGATTGCTTGGTGCGCATCAACGGCGTCGAGTTCGGACGTACGCCGTTGACGGGCGTCGAGCTTCCAGTGGGCACATACCGGCTGCAGGTGGAGTGCGACGAGGGTCAGCGAGGGCGTATCCACCGCGTCGCCATCGAAAGCGGCGCGAACACGTTTGCTTTCGACGCGGCGCTCGGGCGCGCGGTGCGAACGCGGCCCGTTCTGCACCTGCAATACGCGTCACGAGCCGCATGGGGCTCGCGGATGGATCATGCGGCGACGGTGGCGAGCATCCTCGGCGGCGCGAAGGTGCTCGCGGTGACGGCCGTGGGACCGCAAGAGGTCCGCGTCGACCTCCGCGCAGAGGGTCATGAGGCCGCGTCGGTGTGGCTTGCCGCTCGAGATGGGCAGCTCGCCGCCGACGAGGTGCGCCGCGGGATCAACGCGTTGTTCGAAGGGCGGTCCGTCGATTTCACCGGGCCGCATCCGATGGCCCGTGTGAGCTGGCGTGTCGACGGCCAGGCGCTCGAGGCCGAGGTCGCTACCCCCGCGACGGCGGCGGTAGGCCCAAGCGAGTCGGGGGAGCCACACCCGCGGGAAATGCCGCGTCGTGGAACGCCGCGGCCGCGTGAGCACCGGATCGCAGGCTGGTCCCTCTTTGGCCTCGGGGTCGCGAGCATTGGCACGAGCGTCGGATTGCACGTCTGGCGCGGGGACCTCGGCGACCGGTTCATCGAGGCGCCGTCAAGCCTGAGCGCGGCGCAACGGTGGAGCGACGCGCGCATCGGCGTCTGGACGACCGCGGCGTTCGGTGGCGCGGCGGCAAGCGGGGCCATGCCGCTGTTGCTGCCCGACTACGAGCGGCCGCCCTGGTGGGCCTGGACGCTCGGCGCCCTCGGGCTCGGGCTGACGGGCTACGCGATCTACGAAGGCGTTACCCTCGCGGGCTGCCCCGAGCCGTTCATCGCCGACGAGGCGGCGGTGCAGTCGTGCGTGCGTCGGGGCCAGGGCACCGGACGTCTCTCGCTCGGTCTCGCGGGGGCGGCACCGCTCCTCACCGTGCCGCTGGTGTACCTGTTCCGCCCCCTGCGGGCGACGCCGTCGGTTTCGGTGACTAGACAGAGCGCGGTGGTTCAGGTGGGCAAGGCGTTTTGATGGGCGCACGGGGGGACTGGCTGGGCGTGGCTGCGTGGGTTCTGCTGACGGCAGCCCCGGCGTCGGCCTCAGCGGGTTCGGTGTTGCTTGCGCCTCTGCAGGGCAGCGATGCGCTCGGTGCTTCGCATGCCGAGCCGGTCGCGAATGCCGTGCGGCGGGCGCTGGGGTCGCGGGGGCATTTGGTTGCCGACGGGGAAGAGCTATGGGGCCAAGCGGTCGTCGATTTCTGGTCGCGACAACGCGGCGGGGCCGAGCTCACGTTGACGCTGGTTCAGCGATCGGGGCGCAACCTCAATGTGAGCACGGCGCTTGGCACCGACGCGTCACAAGCCGCGACCGCGCTCGTCGACATGCTCTTGATGCGGCAGGCAGCATCGTCGGTGGGGCCGGATAGGTCCGACGCCGCGGCCTCCGAGGCGGCGCATCCCCACGCTTGGAAGGCGGGCCCCATCGTGTTGATCGCAGCGGGCTCGGCGGCGTTCGTCGCGATCGGGGTGGCGGCAGGCGTCCAAGACGACGGCCAACAGCTCGACGGCGCCGCGGTGGGGGCATGGTCGGCCGTCGGCGCGGCGGCCGTCGCTGGCGGCATCGCGTGGTGGGTCGTCGGCAAGAAGCGGCGGCGCCCAGAGAATTCGCAGCACGACGCCCGAGGCGCTACCGTCGGCTTCCAACCCGCTCGGATTGACTTGAGGCTCCGGTTTTGAAAGAGGAAAGACAGATGAGAGGGGTCGCTTGCTTCCTTGGGGTCTTGGCGCTGTCGGCGGGCTGCGTCCTCGAGGACAAGCCGATCGACCCGGACCTCGATGGTGGCGTGGAAGCGGGGCCATGTGGCGTGTGCCCTGCAAGCAAGCCCATCTGCAACGAAGAGATGGAATGCGTCGAGTGCACGCAGGGCGAGGACGCCTACTGCACCGAGCGAATGCTCGTCTGCAATACCGAGACATTCGAGTGCGTGGCCTGCCTCACCGATGCGCAATGCACCACCGCTTCTGCCGCGCGCTGCGATGGCGAGAGGTTCGAGTGCACCGAGTGCGACGACAACGCCCAGTGCAGCGGCATCGACCAGCTCCCCAGCAATGCCAACGTCTGCGACGAAGGCCTGTGCGTAGACTGTACGCCGGTCTTCGAAGCCGACACCTGCCCCGAAGGCAAGAGCTGTGACCCGCGCACGCGCCAGTGCACCAGTACCGACGTCGGAAGCCTCGACGTCTGCGAAGCATGCGTCGCCGACAGCGAATGCGGCCTCGACGGCGCCCCGTCGGAGGAGCACCGCTGCGTGCCGATGTTCTACAAGGGCGAGCCCTTTCCCGAGGACGAGCAGACGGGGTTTTGCTTGAAGACCTTCGCGCCGGGCGAATGCGCCCAGCCCTACGCCATCAGAATATCGGATCGTGAAAGCCTCTCAGATCCGGAACTAGGCGCTTACTGCGGAATAGTCGAGGCTCTCGCGACCTGCCCGACCGTCCGTGCACTCGATGGAAATGATACGTGTCCCAGCGGCGAAGACACGGACTGTCCGCTATACGGGCTCTGTCGCAGTGTGGGAGGACTTCCCCTCCGATGCACCTACCGATGTACCGATGAAACGCAGTGCGACCAAGCGCCTAACCCCGGCTCCACCTGCGGCTCTTCGGGCTCGGGAAACGAAGACTACTGCGGCGGTTGACCGTAGCTTCAGATCATGCGCCGGTTGATTCCCGAAGCCAGGCGTGGAACTGCTCAAGAACTCCAGCCAGGTTTTCGGTTCTTGAGATCGCTTCGCTACCACCCGCATGCGACGTCCGCCTAAACCATTGTTCAGCTTCGAGGATGCGTTCGGGCTCAAGCGCTCCATAAAATCATCGTCCCGCCCGTTCTATGTGAATTTCTCCGCTAGACCCTGATCAAATTAACACCTGGAGAGCGCTGAAACTTGAGTATGATGCCCCGTCAGCCAAAACTTAGGAGCAAAGAGAGAAGCACGATGCCACCCGTTTTCCCGTCCGATTCTAGTCAGCCCCCACCCCCGAGTCGTAGCGAAGCCAGTGCTGTGCACTCGGATCTTCAGGGGGCCATCGCTCGCCACCGGTACCGACCCGAACGAATCCACAGCGAAAGCCTGAATCTCCCGCTAAAATGTAGCTTCGTCGTCGATGGCGAACCAAATGTACGAACTGGCCGCGTTCTTGATCTTTCGCCGACCGGATTCGCTCTTCGGCTTGAGGATGAGGAATTTCAGGCTGCCCAGGGAGCCATCCTCACTTCTTTGAGCCTCAAGCACGGGGAGACGGTCTTCTTCTCGGGTGTAGGTCGGATCGTCTACCAAACCGCCGAACCAAACTCTCGCATCGGAATCCGCGTGCTGAGCGGCCTGCTCGATCTACAGCAACTGGGGCTCAGGGATGCGATGGCAAAAGACGGACTCGACAAGCGGCTCAAAACTGTGCAGCTGCAGTTTGAGCGGCTAAGTCCGGCATGGCGCGCCGCAGTTGGAGATCTCGCCAACCTTCTCTTGACGGCGCGAAGCTTTCTCCAAGATCTGGAAACTACCAAGGCCAGCGCAAACACTCCTACAACCTCGGTCAAAGATGAGATCTTGCGTGACCTGGCCAGGGGCTGGTCTCCACTCCATCTCCAAAAAATCACCGAGTTGACCTCATTGTCCCACGCTTTGGACGAAGAGCAGATGGAACTCGGTCGGATCTATGCAGAACAGCAATTGGTGCCTCTGTATTATCCCGGCTCCCTCTACCGGAGGGCGATTACGAAGCCAAGAGGCTACGCTGGCGACTACAAGATCATGTTGATCTACAACCAGCACGAGCCCAACGGCGACACTTTGTACGAACGGTTCCTCGACATCGTCGGCAAGAAGCACACGCTCAGTCGCACCGTTGTGGCACGCCAGAAGACGGCAGCCGACGAAATCCGACGCGCAGTTGGTAGCGGAGCCAACAAGATCGTGTCGCTCGCCAGTGGGCCCGCTATCGAAATTGGTTGGGTTCTGCGAGAAGCTGAACCACCCGACCAAGAGGTGACGTTCGTCTTGATCGACCAGGACGAAGGGGCTCTAGCCTATAGTTACGACGCCTTACACCGTGAGCTTCTGGCGTCCAAGTGGGATACGGCTCGAACCCACATTGAAGGCATTCACCTCTCCGTAAAGCAACTCCTCAAGCCCAGCGACGCCCAGGAGGAGCAAATTGGGCGGCAAGCGCTCGCCGGCGCTGATATGGTGTATTCGATGGGGTTGTTCGACTATCTGCCAAGTTTGGTTGCGCAGCGGCTCTTGATGTTCCTCTATCGACATTTGGAGCCCGGAGGAACCCTTTTCGTCGGTAATCTAGATTCGGAACCGAACACTACTTGGCTCATGGACTTCGTGCTTGCCTGGCATCTTGTTTGGCGAACCGAAAGCGATTTGCTGCGCCTGTCAGACGAGCTCGAGCCTCGGCCCGAATCAGCGAGTGTCAAGAAAGACTCGACGCAGCGTTGCCTGTTTCTGAGGGTCGTTCGCCCTAGCGGATAGGACGTGCTCAAAGGGGGGACAGACGATTCGCTCATTGCACGGCCAGAGGTGAGCACTGCCTCGGAGCTTCGGAACGAGCTGAAGGAGGTAAACTATCGTCTCCTAACTCGGAGCGCGATCATCTTCGGCATCATCTACGTGCTATGGGGGCTCTTCGACTACTTCTTGGTGCCTGACAAGTGGCGAGAGTTTCTGGCGCTCCGGATCATCGCGGCGTCCGCGAATGCCATCATCGTGGGGACCGTAGTGCTGGCCCCATCCCTCCGTCGATTCAGCGTCCCAGCGTTCTGGCTCTGGTTTTTCGTTTGGGGGATTTTTGTGTGTCCCATGCTGCCGGAGACTGGTGACGCGTTCCTGGCGTACGTACTTGGCCTTTTCATTGTATTTTGGGGCGTCGGCGTGCTTCCGTATTGGACTGGAGTGTCCGCCTCTACAGTGCTTGGTGCCATATTTGTGCCTGCTGCATACTCGATATCACTCACTCCCAGACATGTCCCAGATCTTTTCGCCGCGTACTTCGTACTAGTCACCGGAGTGGTCCTAGCCACGGTAAGCGCGCAGTTCCGTTTTCAACTTATCCGCAGCGAGTTTCGAGCCCGCAAGGGACTAGAGCAAGAGCAACAAAAGACCGAACTTCTCCGAGAGGCGGAAAAGCGCAGAGCAGTAGAGCTAGCGAAGGCCCTCGAGCGTGCGCAGGAAGTTGATCACCTGAAGAGCGAGTTCTTTGCAAACATTTCCCACGAACTTAGGACCCCGCTTACTCTTATTCTTTCGCCGGTTGAAGACCTGCTCGCACGGCTCGCTCCTAGCCCAGAGCGCGACGCGCTGAGCGTAGTTCGACGGAACGCTGCTCGACTCCTACGGATGATTGACGACCTCCTCGATCTGGCAAGACTCGAGGCGGGCGGCCTACGCCTGCGCATCGTGCGGATCGATACCGCAAAGCTCGCGGAACGGGTGGTCGGGAATGCTTGGCCCACGGCAAAGGCAAAAGACATCGAGTTGACGTTTTCATCGGAGGGAGAACGAAGAGGGGTATTCGCCGATCCACACCGAATCGAAATCATCCTGACGAATCTGATCGGCAACGCCATTAAGTTCACGCCACCGAAAGGCCGCATCGACGTGAACGCATTCCACAATTCGGCTGGTGTATCCATCGAAGTCACGGACACGGGACCGGGGATCTCGCGCGCAGAACAGGATCGTATCTTCGAACGTTTCCATCAGATAGAGGGCTCCGAACGGCGCAAGCAGGGTGGTGTTGGAATCGGACTGGCCCTCGCTAGAGAACTCGCACAGCTTCATGGTGGGTCGCTCACGGTCGAAAGCACGCCGGGTAAGGGATCAACCTTCACCCTTTTCCTCAAATCGGGGAATGAGCACTTTCACACGGAGATCGTCGAAAGGAGACAGCTCCAGACTGAGGAACACCCCGGACGACGTGCCGAAGATCGACTGGATGAGATCTCTACGAACGCTCCCCAAATCGTCGGCGCGGAGCTGCGACCAAGCCAGGTTCCGCGTGATCGAGTTCTTCTCGATCGTGGTCGACGGCCCCGAATCCTGGTTGCGGAAGACGAGGACGACCTCCGTGGTTTCATCGTGGGCATACTCGACGAAACGTACACAGTTGACGCCGCAAGCAACGGGGCACTTGCACTAGACTTGATAAAAGAAAACAGACCTGACCTGGTCCTAACGGATGTGATGATGCCGGTGGTGAGCGGCCTCGATGTAACCAGGGCGATCAAAGGAGACCCCTCTTTGCGTCACATTCCTGTAATTCTGCTTACCGCAAGGGGGGAGAGCGAAGCCGCTCTCGAAGGTTATGACGCAGGTGCTGACGACTTCGTGTCCAAACCCTTCCACACCAAAGTCTTGCAGGCCCGAATCGGCGCTCATCTGAAGATGCGGGCCCTCAGCCTGCAGCTTGCAGACCAGGCGAGACTTGCCTCTGCCGGGACGCTCGCGGCGGGACTCGCCCACGAGGTGAAGAATCCTCTCAACGCAGCGCTGAATGCCGTAAGAGTGCTGGAAAAGGGGGGTTCGTCGCGGGTCTCGAATGAGAGACTGATGTCCGTGGTGATTGACGCACTCGCGCGAATTGACGCCATCATTTCCGCGCTCGATGCACACGCGCGTCCCGCGGACGGCGATGATTTGGCTCCCTGCAACATCGAAAAGGCGGTCGAATCAACGCTGAATCTGTTGGCGCACAAGCTCCAAGACCGCGTCAGAATTCATCAAGACTACCAAACCACGGGCGACGTATTCGCACCTGCACGGGCGTTCAATCAGGTTTTGCTCAACCTGATCGACAACTCGATTCGCTCCGCGGCTGGCAACATTTGGATCGAAGTTCGCCAGACCAACGACAAGATCTCCGTAGCAGTTTCAGACGACGGACCGGGGGTTCACCCCGACGTCGTGCACCGCATTTTCGACCCGTTCTTTACAACCAGAGTGGAAGGCGAGGGGACGGGGCTCGGCCTTCACCTCAGTCGAAGAATCGCGCGGGAGTGTGGTGGTGAGCTAAGATATGAGCCGAGGCCCGGTGGGGGTGCCCGTTTCGTCATGGAGATTCCCGCGATGGAGAAGGCGGCATGACCGCGCACGTGTTGTTCGTCGATGATGAGGAACCGAACCTCGTCGTCTTCGAGGCAGTGTGCGGGGATGACTTTCCGGTGCTCACTGCCTCGAGCGGCAGGGTGGCGCTCGAGCTGATGGAGGAGCACGAGGTTGGGGTCGTGCTGACCGACCAGCGGATGCCGGGTATGACGGGCATCGAGCTCCTCGAAAAGGTCGAGGTAGAGCATCCGGATGCGATTCGTTTGCTGATCACCGCGTACTCGGATCTGCAAGCAGCCGAGGATGCAATCAACCGTGGCCACGTGCGGCGCTACATGCGCAAGCCGTGGGAGCCCGAGGTGCTGCGGGCCGAGCTGCGCGATGCGATCGATCTCTACAATCTGAACACGCGGGTGCGAGAGCTCGAGCAGCGGTTGCTCGAAACGGAGCGCGCTTACTCGCTCAGCGTGGTGGCCGGCGGCCTTGCCGAGGAGCTGCGCAATCCGGTGGGATGGATCCGCAACAACCTCACGGTGATCGAAACGTCTGTCGATGCTGCGGTGGCTGCGCTCGAAGAAGCGACGCCGAACGTGACACGTGCGCGGGGCACGCTGGCGCAGGTCGCCAACGCGGTGACCGATGCCCGCGATGGCGTGAAGCGGATCCTCGAGCTGATCGAGGAGATGGCGAAAGCGCCCGAAGAAGCGCCGGCCGAGGTCGTCGACCTCGCGGATGCAGTGCGGGTGGCTTTGCGAAAGGCCGAAGGCAGCGGCCTGCGGGGCCGCGCGCTGATCGAGGTCGCGACCGGGGTCGAGCCGAAGGTGATGGCCACGCGCACGAACCTGGTGCAGATCGCGCTCAACCTGCTGGCCAATGCGATTCAGCGGGCGGCGAACCGCAAGGACGGCCAAGGGGTCGTTCGAGTGTCGACCGCCGTGAAAGACGGCAAGGCCGTGTTGGATGTCTCGGACAACGGGCCCCCGATCACCGGCGACCCGGAGGCGGTGTTCAAGCCGTTCGGCGTGGGCGGGCGGCTTCAGGGTGCGGGCGTGGGCCTGGCGATTTCTAGGCGCATCGCCGAGGAGCTCGGTGGGGAGCTCGAGGTGTCTGCCACCGACGACAAAGAGACGCGCTTTCGGCTGACCTTGCCCGCTGCGATCAACGGCTCGGGACGCTGAGCCGAGCCCCGGGTACGGCCTTCTCTGCCCCCTCTTTCCTGACGGCGTAGCCCGTCGCGCGAACCACGTCCTCGAGCTCCGAGGGCGTGACGAAGCCCTCGACGACGGCGCGGCTCGGCTCGAGCGTGACGGTCGCCGAGGTGACGCCTTCGGTTTCGCGTAGCGCGCGCTCGAGCTTGCGCACGCAGTTGTTGCAGGTGAGGCCTTCGACTTCGAGTGTCACGGCAGCCGAGGCGGTCCGGGCCCGGCGCCGATGCCAAGCGCTCCGCAGATCGTCGAGCGCGAAGTGCACGAAGAGGCCCGCGAGCGCGACGCCAGATGCCCATGCCCACCATGGGTAACCGTGCTCGTGAATCATCGTGCCCAGCGCGCCAAACGGGATGAACGCGTCGTAGATGTACGCGAAGCCGACGCTTCCGATGATCACCGTGGCCAGATAGACCGCGAGGATACGCCCGCCGAAGGCTCGCTTGACGGCGCCGATGGTGGCCACGTTGGTGGCGGGACCGGCCATCAAGAAGACCAGCGCAGCGCCGGTGGGCATGCCTTGCGCGATCAGCGCCGCAGCGATGGGCACCGATGCCGTCGCACAGACGTACAGCGGAAGCGCGATCAATAGCGCCATCAGACCGGCAAGCGCTGCATGCATGCCCGACCAGCCGGCCATCGCGCCGGGTGGAACCCAGACGGTGATGGCGGCCGATGCGACGACGCCAAAGACGATCCACTTCCAGATGGGCCGAATCACGTCGAGCATATGCTCAAAAAAACCCATGGCGGACCGTGGCGCCGCTGGTTCCTCGACGCGCTGCAAGTCATGCGCATCGGTGTGCAGCGCCTCGGTGACCGCGCCACCGGCCAGACCCATGACCAACGCGCTGGCCCACTTGAAGATGGTGAAGGGCCAGCCGAGGAACGAAGCGCTCACCAGCAGCGAGTCGACGCCGGTCTGCGGCGTGCTGATCAGGAATCCGACCGCGGCCCCGTCACTGGCGCCGTCCTTCTTGAGGCCAAGCCCCGCTGGAATGACGCCACAGGAGCAAAGCGGCAGGGGCACACCCAAGACCACGGCCTTGCCAACGCCCCCAAACCCTCGGAACTGGCGTCGCGCGAAGTCGCGTGGGAGCAGCACGTGGAGCACCCCCGCGACCGCGGCCCCTAACAGAAGCCAAGGCGAGAGCTGGAGCCATACATCCCACATCGTGCCGAGCATGAAGTGGATATGGGTCTGGGCGACAAACCACGCAATCCCCCGGTTGCCGTCTAAAGGGAAACTTCGCCGAGGCTGTTGCCCTGATACCCTGCCGCCTGCATGGCGCGAATGAGAACGGTGGCCGGATGTGCCCGGTTGCCGTTGATGTGCTCACCAGGATTGAAACCGCCCGCTCGGCCCGCGAGCAGCACGACCATGTTCTCGACGGAGTGCGTCTGGTTTTGTGAGCTTGCGTCGTTGAGCTGAAGCCCGTGTCCCGCCTCCGGCGTGAAAACGAGCATGCTGTTGTCGAGCACGCTTCCGTCGCCTTCGGGAGTGTTGCGCAATTTGTCCATGAGGTACGCGTAGTGGGAGATGTGCCACTGAAGCAGCCCTGCAGAGGGGATTTGGCCGCGGTTGTCGGGGTCGCCGTTGTGACCGACCTCGTGCAAGTCGCCACCCACGGAAGCCCAGCGAGAGGGGCGCGTGGTGCCGGGCAGCGTTCCCAAGCCATCGGCGATGGGACGCGCGTTCATGTGTGATTGGAATGCGGTGATCTGAAGCGAGGCGGCGCGGGTCAGGTCGCACACGAACGCCATGTGGATGAGGTCCGCAAAGATGCGGGCCCGGGCGTGCTCGTCGCTATAGCCAGACCCCGGCGTGACCGACGCGCTGCCGCCTCCGTCGTGGTCGCCGCCGATGGGCGGATCGGCGCCAGGATCGGGCGGAACGGCACAGCCTTCGCTTGCAATCGGCGGTATGGCGCTCAGACGATTTTCGAGGTCGCGGATCTCGTCGAAGTGGCGTTCGAGGCGCTCCTGGTCGGCACGTCCCACGCTGCTGACGAGCTTTGCGCGTTTTTCGAGGACGAGGTCGAGCACGCTTCGGCGCTTGCGCAGGGCGAAGTCGAATCTCGCCGCATCTTCGCCGTCGTCAGGTACGAAACCGCTGAAGAGCGAGCGGTACGCGACCTCGGGGCTGGCCTGCGCTTCGATACGAGCGCTGCGCCCTCCCCCGGGCCCGTAGGAGATGTACTGACGTCCTGCAAAGCTGTAACCGCTCACGTAGAATGCGGGCTGCGCGCGCACGACCAGGGACTTGTGCGTGGTCTGGCCCGCATTGAGCTCAGCGATCACTTGGTCGGAGGTGATGCCGTTGCAGACGTACTCGGGCGATGTGGAGCGCGTACCCGAGAGCAACGGGCTGCTGCCGCCACCGTGGAAGTCGCGATAGGCACCGGCTGGCGGGACCGCCGCACCATCTGCGGAGCTCGCGTTGAAGGGAATGGCCAGGTTGGAAAACATGCTGAAGTCGTTTTCCATGCCTTGCAGCGGCAGGAGCGGCGTGGTGAGCGCGAACCCGCGGCCGTAGCTGGTGTCGGCGACGAAGTGGCCGCCCTCTGTGATGTTTTGGCCGGCTACGCGGCTCTGGTTCTTCGGGTAGTTGTCGCCGCCGAGAGCCTGGCCAGCGAACAAAATCGCGTAGCGCGCCGGCGCTGCTTGGGCCGACGAGCGTTTCGGCGGGAGCATGCACTCGAGGAGCGGAAGGGAAACCGCCGCGCCTGCCATGCCCCGAAGAACCACTCTGCGATTCAGCTTCATGGCCATGACTAGAGCCTTTCCTCCACGCGGCGGGCGAAGCGTTCGGAGGCGATGAAATCCACGACGAACGCCTTGAAGTCGTGCTGCCCGGCCCTGAAGGCTTCAATTATTTCTTCGACCAAAGCGGCTTCGTATGAGGTGGTCGGCCGGCCTAGGGCGAAGGCGAGAAACTGTCGAACGGCGCAGGAGTCGGCGTAGCCGTTGTCCACCAAGAGCTGCGAGAGCTCCGCGGGACCGGCGAAGGAACCGACGTTGACGATTTCACCTGAGCCGTCGATGACGCATTCCGGTAGTCCGTCGTCGTGCTCGCGATATCGGCCGGCGATGTCGTAGTTCTCGAGGCCGAAGCCGATGGGGTCGACCAGGCTGTGGCAGGCCGCACAACTGCTCGACTGATCGCGGTGCTCGGCGTACCGCTCGTACTTGCAGAGCGCGTCCATGGCGCCTTGCGGCGGCTGATCCGTGTCGACGGTAGGCGGTGGCCGCGGAACCTCCTCACACATCAGGCGGGTGCGCACCAGAATTCCGCGCTGGGTCGGGCTCGTGTCTTCGAACTTGCTGAAGGCGGCAAGTAGGCTGCCGTGACCGAGAATCCCGGCTCGTCCGGTTCCCTCGTAGGAGACCCAGCCTTCTCCATCGGCCGGGTGCGGTAGGCCGTAGTGGTCCGCCAGCGAATCATCGACGAAGGTTTCGTCCATGGTGAAGAGGCGAAGATAGCTACCTGGCTCGTCGAGGATGACGCGGTCGATGAGCGCCGAGGTCTCGCGATTGAACGCCGCAACGAGGTCGGGGCTGTGCGGAATGGAACGATAGCCAAGCCACATGGCGTGAAAGCGATGGAGCTGGGTGCGAGCCTTCGGGTCATCGAGCATGCGCAGAGCCTCGGCGCGGCGGCCTTGCGGGCTTTGGAGCGATCCGGCTCCGGCTGCTGCGAAGAGCTGGTCGTCGGGCATGCTCGCCCACAGGAGATACGACATGCGATTGGCAATTTCGTACTCGTCGAGCTCGACGAGACCGGGCGTGTCCCCAGGGGTGCCGCGCTCGATTCGGTATAGGAGCTCGGGATCTTGAATCGTGGCGGCCACGGCGAGCTCGACCGCAGTGTAGAAGTCATTGTCGACCGCCGGATTGTCCTCCGAAGCATAGGCCAGTAGCGGGACGTAAGCGTCGATGTCTTCGCCGGTAACCGGTCTTCGAAACGCGCGCGGAAGATAGCTCTCGAGAAATTGTCGGAAGCACGCCTCGTCTGCGGCGCTCGAGGGCGTGCATGGAACCAGCGCAGCACGCCTGGCCCCGTCGGCAACTGCGCGGGCTGCGACTTCCTCGGCAAGCGCCTCGAGCGAGGTGATGAGGGCGGCCGAGGCTTGTTGGATGGTGTAGTCGTTGTCGAACGGGCGGAACTCGTCTTCGTTCAATAGACGGGCAGCCGGCGCGGTATCCTCTCCCACCAAATCGCGAAGCGTGTTGTCGAGCTCTGCTTGCGAAAGACGGCGCGCGCCGCTTTGTATGGCGATGAGCGGGTCGACCGCCGGCGGTCCATCAGGTCCCCCAGCGCTCTCACGGTCGGGGCCAATCTGCCCGGTGCTGCAGGCGAGCAGGAGCGCCAGCACCGCGGTCCCAGCGAGGCGTGAGGACATGGTTTACTATTCCAAGCGCCCGCGCCGGAGTCCACGGAATTTCACCCTTAAGTACGACAGACCACCGTTGGCGGGTGGTCGAAAAGCCGAGTGAATTGGCGCCGCGATCTTTGCGGGGGGAACGGGGTGGTTTCGCTGGGTTAGCGGGGTGGAGAGTGTCCCCGTAGTTGCATGGAGGCGGGGCGGGGGGTGCCGCGGAGCCAGGCGACGGCGCCTTTTTTGAAGTGGAGCCAGGAGCCGTTGGGGGTGCCGATGGTGAGTAGGGCGACGGCGTCGCTCAGCCAGGGCTCGTGACCTACGCAGGCGACGCGCTCTCCCTCGAGGGACGCGAAGAAGGAGGGCTCGGGGGGGCGGGCGAGGCCTTCGGCGACGACTAGGGGACCTTCGGCGATCGGCTCGAGCAGCTCTGCGGTTTGGACCGCACGGAGCCAGGGGCTGTGATAGACGCGATCGAATCGGAAGCCGGCCTGGTCGAGGCTCCGCACCATCTTGTCGAATCGGGTGCGGCCTTTTTCGGTGAGGGCACGGTCGGCATCGGGCAGACCCGCCCTTCTCTCTTCGGCGATCGCGTGTCGAATCAGAAACAGGTCCATCGGTCCTCAGTCTGTGTCGAAACCGTTCAGCTTCAAACCCGCAGCCTTGAGCAGCGGCTGCTCGCGCTCGAGGTCGGCTCGGGCCAGCGGGTGCGCGGTGAGCCAATCCTCGTCGAAGTGGACCCTGAGCTTGTTCCCGCTGGCTTGGAGCTCCGGGAGCGTGACGGCCTGTGGATCGCGGTTTCGGTTGAGCAGCACCGCGAGGCGAAGCAAGACGCACAAGTGCTTGGCGGTCGTGCGGAGCTCGGGAGGAAGCGACTCGAAATAAGAGTCGTCGAGCTTTCGGCGGTGGCCGCGGATCAGCGCGGCGACCATTGCCTGCTCGTCCCGTGAAAAGCCGGGAAGATCCGATTGGGCCACGAGGTACGCGCCATGCTTGTGATGGCCGGTGTAGTTCACGGCCAGGCCGATCTCGTGCAGCTGCGCCGCCCACACGAGCGCGTGCGTCGCGTCGACCGACTCGAGCTCCCAATCTCTCGCCACCTGCTCGAGCAGGCCCAGCGCCGTCGCCTGGACCCGATCGGCATGCGCCTGATCGATCGAGTAGCGCGACGACAGCATACGGATGGTTCGGTCGCGCGGATCTTCATCCTGGATTCGGCCGAGCATGTCGTAGAGGAGGCCTTCGCGAAGCGCGGTGGGCGATACCCACATCTCGTCGATGCCCAGCCGCTCGAAGGTGGCGCTGAGGATGGCGACGCCGCCGGCAAACACGGGGCGTCGATCCGCGTCGAGCGCAGGGAGGTCGAGCCGCTCCAACCGGCCGGCGGTGACCAAGGCTTGCTCCAGCTTTGCGAGCCCATCGGCCGTGATGGTGCCGTGGGCCCAGGCCGCCTCGTTCAAGATGTCCGCAACGGACCGAATCGTGCCCGAAGCCCCGATGGCGCGATCCCATCCCTGTTGGCGGAGCTTGGCCTCGACCGGCTGGAGCTCGAGCCCCGCTGCGAGCTTGGCGCTCTGCATGCGCTTTCGACTGATCTTGCCGTCGTGGAAGAACTGCTGGGTAAACCCGACGCAGCCCATGTACATGCTGTGCACGGCGACCGCTTCGAAGCCATCGCCGACGATGCATTCGGTGCTGCCACCGCCAATGTCGACGACGAGCCGTCGCGTAGGAGCGCCGGCGATCCCGTGTGATACCCCGAGATAGATCAACCGGGCTTCCTCGCGGCCGGTGATGATTTCGATGTGGTGGCCGAGCGCCTCGCTCGCGTCGTGTAGGAATTGATAGGAGTTGCGCGCCTTGCGCAGCGTGTTGGTCCCAACGGCGCGAACTTGCTCTGCGCCAAAATCACGCAGCCGCTGACCGAAGAGCCGCAGACACTGAAGGGCCCGCTCCTTGGAGTCGTCGTCGAGCGACCCATCCTCTCGCAGACCGGCGGCGAGTCGAACCGGCTCGCGAAGTCGATCGACGATCTGGACGCCCCCATGGTCGACCCGGGCAATCACCATGTGAAAGCTGTTGGACCCCAGGTCTACCGCCGCCAGCGACTCCATTCTCCCCCGCAGCTAACTTACCCTAGTTTGCCGCCGATGCTGCCGAATTCTGAAGCCACTGTGCCGTACGCTGATCTGCAGGAAAGTAGGACTCGATGCGGAGCTCTTGCGCGGTCACGTCGAGCGGCGTTCCAAGCGTGGTCAAAGTCGAGAACAAGTCGAGGCGCGTGCCGTCCTTCTCGAGAGTTACCGTGATACAAACCTGCGGCGCGGCAGCAAGATCGATTTCGCGTATTCGCGCAGGGACGTCCGGGTACGCACACAGCGCGTCGAGCAATTTTCGGCTGTCGCTGGTTTCGGGCTCGAGGATGGATTCGCGGTAGAGACGATCGATGAGAAACCCCGCGACCTGCTCCCAGTTCGTCACATACGACCTGACTCCTCGCGGGTGGAACAATGCATGCATGACGTTCTTCGCCACGATTGGCTCGAGAGGCGGCGTCATGAAGAATGAAAACAGACGCGCGAAGGACCGGTTCATGGTCACGAGGTCCCATCCGTGCGTGAGCACCGTCGCCGGATAGGGCTCGTGGTGCTCCAGGATCATCTCGAGCGCTTGGCGCACCGGACGCATTTCCGGCGCCGAGAGGCTCCGCTCGCGATAGACCGGCGCAAAGCCGGCCGAAGACAGAAGCGCATTGCGCTCGCGCAGGGGCAGATCCAGCGCGCTCGCGAGGATCAACACCATCTCTCGGCTGGGCGCCGACCTGCCGTTTTCGATGTAGCTGATGTGCCGGGTCGAAACCTCGGATTCGATCGCCAGCTGCTGCTGGCTCATGCGGCGGGCGGCTCGCCATCGCCGAAGGAGCGGGCCAAAGCCGGCCGGGGCGGCGGTTAAGGACGACATGGGGGGATTGTATCCCTTCCTTTCGTCCTGCCGATGACCTCCGAGGTAATGGTTGCTGCGCAGCCGAGGCTCCAGACTGTTCGCCACAAGGAGGTCATCCATGAAATTGCGACTGTTTTTGCTCATCGCCGTGCTTGCCACGTTCACGATCTACACCGCCGAAATCGTGTGGGAGCATGGGTATTTCGCCTTCCTCGGGCTGGCGACGGCTGGCGGATGGGGCGCGCAGGTGTTCTTCGACCTGTGTATTGCGCTCGTGCTGTTTACGGGATGGATGCTCGGGGACAGCCGGGCGCGCCAAATTCCGGCCTGGCCCTACGTGGTAGCAGTGCTGACGACCGGCTCGATCGGCGCCCTCGCCTACTTGATCCACCGAACGATCAAGGAAGCCGGCACCGCCTCCGCACCCGCCGTCTCGCCCGCCGCTCAGCGTTCCACGTAGCCGAGCGCTTCGAGGTGGGCGGCCACGTCGTCGTCGAGCGCCACGGAATCGGCGGCCACCGCGTCTCGTTGCGCGCGCGCGCGTTGCTGAATCAGCGCTTTGGTGGCCATGCGCACTTGGTCCGGCGCCGACGGCGCGAGATTCTGTTGCTCGGCCGGATCCAGATCGACGCGGTAGAGCTCGACCGGCTCGAGGCCGCGCGGGTTGCCCTGGTTGGCGGTGATCAGCTTGTACTCGTCCGTGCCATCGAGCTCCCGGACCGATTCGAGCACGTTCCCTTCGTGGCTTTCCTCGGCGTAGATGACGTCGGTGCCCGTGAAGATGTCGCCGCCCTGCACCCCTTCGGGAATGGGAAGCTCGTGTAGGCGCAGCACCGTCGGCATCAAGTCGATGCTTTGCACCCAGTGGCGAACGGTGGTGCCGCCGCGCCGGCTCTCGGGCAGCTTCACCAGCAGCGGGACGTGCACTTGCTCGTCGTAGAGCGTGGCGCCGTGCCAAAAGCCGCCGTGCTCGTTGAACTCCTCGCCGTGGTCGCTCGTGATGAGGATGGTGAGACCGTCGTAGAGCCCCCGCTCCTTCAGCGCTTCGAGGAGCTTGCCGAGCTCGGCATCCCAGTAGGTGATCTCTCCGTCATACAGGGCCGAAAGCGTCTCGGCTTCGGACGGATCGGGATGCTGATGGGCAGCCCGCGCGTAGCCGCTCCCGTCGTAGGGATGTACGAAGTACGGATCGTGGGGATCCATGTACCCGACGAACATGAACCAAGGTGCCTCCGGCTTCCGATCGACCCATTCGAGCAGGTGCGCGTTGACCGTCGCGGCATCTTGGTATGCGGTGCCCGGCAACACCTCGCCTTCGGAGGCACGGGTCTTTTCGATGCGTTGCCGGACGAGCTGCATCAACAAGAGCTTGGCGCTGGCGTCGTCGGCGCCCAGCACGAACTCCGGCTCGAGATAGAAGTATTCATCGAAGCCCTGATGAAAGTTGAAATACGGCGCCACGTTGAAGTTCGTGGCGTAGCCGACCGTGGTGTACCCGGCGTCCTTGAGCGCCTCCGGAAGGGTGGTGACCGCATCGGGTAGCGCATCGCTCTTGGCCATCACGCCATGGCTCGACGGCAGGCGCCCCGTGAGAATCGAAGCAAAGCTCGGGCGGGTCCAGCTCGAGTTGGTGAACGCCTGATCGAAGCGGATCGCGTCGCCCGCGAATCGATCCAGATTCGGCGTGCTTCCGCGGTCGTAGCCGTATACCGACAGACGATCGGCGCGAAGGGTATCGACGACGATGAACAAGACGTTGCCCTTGGCACCCTCTTCGGGAGCGCCGCCGCCGACCTCGGCCTTGCGCGCGCTTCGTGCTCCAAGGGCGAGGTTGCCGGCAAGCCCGACACCGAGAATGGCCAGCAGAGCCACCGCGGTCGACGCCCGTGGCAGGCGATCGAAGGGCTTTCGTTGCACGAGCGACCGAAGGCCCCACGCGAGCAGAGCGCTCACCCCCGCCGCGACGATGGCGCAGCCCAACAAGACGCCGAGCCCGATCGCGCTCTTCCAGACGAGCTCTTCGTGAAAGACGTCGCGCCGAATGCGGAACGCGCCGAGGGCAAAAGAGAACATGCCGACGATGGCCGCCGCAAAGTATCCGAAGGCTTCGCGCTCAGGGAGCGCGTACCGCTTCATCCAACGGCCGGTCAGCGCGGTGACGAAACCAAGGCCGGCGCCGAATACGCTGCAGAAGAGGCCGTATGCGAGCGGGCCGTACAGAAACACGCGCGCTCCGGTGGCCCCTGCGGACGAGAGGCCGATCACGATCGCCTCGCCGATGCCGACCAGGGCGCCCGCAAAGACGCCTCCGCTGAAACCAACCACCAGGCCGCGCACCGGATGCGGCCAAGCTTCGCGCGGCGCCTTTGGAATCGCCTCGGCCACCAAGCGCTCGCGGTCGGGGTCCTCCACGCGGATCTCCGGGTCGTAGCCGGTCTTGCGCAGAAGGAAGATCAGGCCGCCGAAGGCAGAGACGAACATCTCGCAAGCAAAGCCGAGCGTCGGGATCAGAACGGCCACGGCCAAGGGCAGGCCGATGGCGGGCGAGGTGTAGAGCGCGACTGCCGCGGCCTCGCGCAAGCCGATGCCGTTGATCGACGCAGGGATCACCGTGGCGAGGATCTGAAGCGAGGAGGCGAAAAAGACCTCGCCGAGGCTGAGCTCGACGCCCAGCGCTCTCGCCGCGCAGACGTAGATGAGATTGTTGAAAGCGTGGGTGCCGACGCCGAGCGCGGCAGCTTGGATCAGGAGCCCGGCCTTGCCCCGGTACGCCCCGACCGCGTCGATCAGCGTCTGGACGCGCGCACGAACGCCATCGGGCACGAAGCGCGTGAAGAACAAGAAGAGCTGCGGCTGGGCGAGAAACACCAGTCCCACGACGATGATCGAAAGGAACACCCCGTTGACCAACAGGACCCCGTCGGTGCCGATGAAGCGCATCCCGAAGAGGCTGCCCAGCATGACCACCACCCCGAAGGCCAGCTGACCGAGGATCATCTCGACGCCGATGGTGGCCGTGGCGCGAGCGGTCTTCCGGGTGTGCTTGGCGACGTCGTAGATCCGCCAGCCGCCAAAGCCGGTGAAGCCGCCTGGCGTAAACGCGCCCCAAAAGCGCGCGATCATGATCGACCCGGCCAGGAACCGCCATCGGGCGAAAATCCCCTGGCCGACCAACAGCCGCTGCCAGCGCACGGTGCTGAAACCGATCGCGACGAGCTGCATGAGCACGGCGCCGACCACCCAGCCCCAGTGCAGCTCGCTCAGCCGTGCGAACAGATCCTCGGCGCCATCCCGGCGGAGCACCTTGCGAAAGATGAACACCAGCATGCCGATGGAGAAGACGAGCTTGAGCAGGAAAAGAGCGATCTTTCGTGGGCTTGCGTTCACGGGGCCTTCGGGCTCCTCTACCTGTTGCACGCTAAAGGGTCAAATTGTCATGGGAGGACGCGCGGGCGGGCCGGTCGGTTGCGCCAGCCCTCGCCGGTTGGTAGCGAGCGCAGATGCCACATCAAGCCGTGACTCGATTTGGAACCTGGGCTCTGCTCTTCGCGGTGGCGGGCCTCGGATGTGAGAAGTCCCCTCCGAGCGAAGCGCCGGGCCCCGAAGCGCGAGAATCTGCTCCGGTCAGCCCATCCGAAAACCAGGCGCCCGCCGAGCCCCGACAACCGCCTTCCGAAAAGAAGCCGGGGGCCGCCCTGCCCGACTCGCTTCCGAATGGGCTCTTGCTGGCCTACTCGCAGTTCGAGGTGGAAGGCGGGAAAGCAACGGCGAAGCCGGGCCCCGCCCGTCTGGACATCCTGATGCGCGAGGGCGGCGAATGGAAGACGGAAACCGTCGAAGATCCACAGAGCAACGTCTTTCACAAGGCCATGCTGTGGAGCCCGCCCGGGCAGCCTGCCGGAATACTGACGCTCGGGGGCACGGGCGCCTACGTCAAGCTGTGGAAACGCGATGGGAAGAAGCTCGAGCCGACGACGCTCTGGCATGCGGAGTTCGGAGGCAAGTTCGACCGCATGCGCGATGCCGAGGTCGCGGACCTCTACGGAGAAGGCGCGCCCTCCATCGCGGTGGCGACGCACGACCAAGGAGTCGTCGCCGTGCTTCGGCCACGTAACGGCGAGTGGAAAGTCGAGCGCATCGACAAGAAGAAAGACACCTTCGTCCACGAGATCGAAATCGGCGATCTCGACCAAGACGGCACCTTGGAGGTCTACGCCACCCCAAGCGAGCCCAACAAGCTCGACGCCGAAGCACAGCAAGGAGAGGTGGTGCGCTACGTGCCGAAAACCGGCAGCGGGCCCGCCGTCGTGGCCGACCTCGGCAATCGCCACGCCAAAGAGATCTACGTGGGCGACGTCGACGGTGATGGCAAAGACGAGCTCTACGTCGCGGTCGAAGCGCTGACCAAGGGACGCGGGGCGAGCCTCGACATCGTGGAGCCAGTGGAAATCCGGCGATACGAAGCGGGCACGAAGCCGGATGCCAAGGTCGTCATCGCCACCATTCCCGACCGCCTGTGCCGCTTCCTCACGGTGGGCGACGTCGATGGCGACAGCAAAAAAGAAATGGTGGCGGCTTCCTTCAGCAAAGGCCTCTGGCTGCTCCGGCCCGGCAAAGATCCGAATTCAGAGTGGGGTGTCGAAAGCATCGACCGAGACTCCGGCGGCTTCGAGCACGCGGCCCTGCTGACCGATCTCGACGAAGACGGCGCTGACGAGCTCTATGTCGCTGCGGACATGCAAGGCGAGCTTCGCCGCTACGTGTGGGTGCGCGGCCGCCCCAAGCGCGAGGTCATTCAAGCGCGAGAGATTCCGATGTCTCGCATGACCTGGAACATCATGCCGTTCCCGGTCGAGGCGCTCGCTCCCTAGCTAGCCCTCCTGCAACCGGGGGATCAGCTCGGCAAAGTTGCAAGGGCGGTACCGGATGTCGAGCTGGTAACGCAAGATGCCCTCCCAGGCGTCTTTGCAGGCGCCGGTCGAGCCCGGTAGCGCAAAGAGATACGTGCTTCGCGCGACGCCCGCACAGGCGCGCGATTGAATCGTCGACGTCCCGATGTGCTCGTAGCTCAGCGAACGAAAGAGCTCGCCGAAGCCGGGAATCGACTTCTCCCACACCGCTTCGAATGCTTCGGGGGTCACGTCTCGCCCGGTGACGCCCGTGCCGCCGGTCGCGATGACCACCTCGACGTTGGGCTCGTTGATCCAACGGCGGAGCTGCACCTCGATGCGCTTGCGATCATCGGGAACGATGACCTTGTCCATCACGTGGTGGCCGGCTTCGAGGGCGCGTTCGACGAGATAGGCGCCCGACTTGTCGGTCTCCTCGGTACGGGTATCGGAGACCGTCATCACCGCAATCCGCAGGCCCTTGAAGGGGATCGACTCGTCGAACCTCGGACCCGCCACGATCAGCCTCCCATCTCTTTGCGCAGCGCTGCCGCGAGCTTGCCGCCCTCGCTTGGGTCGAGCTTCGTCGACCTCCATTCGATGCCCAGGCCTTGATCGCCGCTCGGCTTGGGAATGATGTGAAAATGAACGTGAAACACGGCCTGGTGCGCCATCGGGCCGTTGTTCTGGAGGATGTTGAATTGCTCGGTGCCGGTGACCGCTTTGATGGCGCGGCAGAGGCGGGGAAGCACGCGGCCGATTGCCGCTGCGCTTTCGTCCGAGAGCTGATCGAGCGTAGCTGCCTCTTCCTTCGGGATCACCAAGGTATGTCCAAAGCTCAACGGGCCGATGTCGAGAAAGGCGTAGACCAGGGCGTCTTCGTACACTTTGTGACTCGGGATGTCCCCGCGGAGAATCTTGCTGAAGATCGTGTCCGCCATGATGCGGAGCTTATACGGTCTGCCCGATCGCATCCAGGCACAAAGCGGCTCATGCGAAGCTTCTCGACTGCGTGGACCAGAACCATCGTGTGAGCAGCGGACGGCGCGAGGCCTCCACCTCGAGCGCACGGGCGAGCCATTCGTCGGCTCGTGCACGGTGCTCCTTCCAGGCCCGCGCAGGATCGCCCCCGGGCGATAGGCAGTCGTCCTGAAAGCGCTCCCGGTCGTCAGCGAACGTGACGCGGCGCGCGTGATAGTTGGCGAGGCAAGCGCGGTGAAGGCGTTCATGCGCCCACCAGAGCTCACGCTCGTCGAACTCCGCGTCCGCGATGGGCCGCGGCGGCAGCAGGCTCGCGTCGAACGGAGCCGGCTTGAAGACGCTCAGACACGGGGAGGAAGTGCCCGTGGCCCAAATGGTGGGGCCTTTGGCATCGAGCTTTGCGATGATGGAGCCAGTCGTTTGCGCCGAGGTACGGGTGGGAAGCCACGAGGCGTGCGCGCAGGGAGACTCGCTTCGGAGACCCTTTGTCGGCTCGACCGCGCCGTGGTCGGTGAGCGCTCCGATGAAGTCGCGCACCTGGGGCTCGCGAACCGCGGCTAGGAAGCGCGCCGTACAGGCCCGGCGAATCCGGGCACCGGCCAGCATGGACATGGCCGGGTTCGCAAACGCGCTGGCGAAACCGAAGCCGTTTGCCGACTTGACCCATCCCCGCTCGCGAGCGAGCGGGTACGCGTCGTTGTGGATCAAGTCGAAGTCGTCCTCGATGGTCAACGCGTTGGAGATGGTGGCCACCCCGCGGACGCGCTTGGCCGCCCAGAAGTTACCAGCGGTCTCGAGCACCCAAGCAGTCGTCGGATCGGCGATCAAGAACGAGCTGTGGTAGCGGAACCGCTGATGGCGATGGCCCATTCGGCCGCCCTGGGTGAGCTGTTCGGTGAGCTCGATGACGTGCTCGAGGGCCTCGTCGGCGGTGCGGTTGGTCGCCAACGCCACGCGCTGGAAGTCCATGCCGGTGTAGCCGGACTTGGGAACCGGCACTTTGGTGAAGACCGCTTCGTTGCCAATCGCGACGCCGTGCTCGTTGACGCCCATCTCGCAACCCCACATCCATGCAGGGCGGCTCACGATGGTGCGAAAACGAGTCGGTGCGAGAGGCAAGCCGTCCGGAACGCCCTGCTCGGTCGAGCCGTCGTGGCATTCGACGAGCTGCGCCTCGCTCGGCTCCCGATCACTGTTCTTCGCGAACCAAACCGGCCCCTGCTCCGGGACCACTACCACCGTGTCGCACACGGTCGGACCGTACCACAGCCACGGGAAGCCGAGCTAGGCGCCGTGCCGGCCCGCACCGTCTCGAAAGCGTGCCGCGCCGGCGAGCGTTTCTCCGCTTTCGATGGTGTCGATCCCCAAGCGCAGCTCGTTTCGCATGGCCTCGTCCTCGGGGAGGTCCCACTGCTCGATGGCGGAACGGCGATCGCTTCGCATGCAGCGCTGCGGATGGCTCGCAATTTCTTCGGCGAGATCGATCGCCGCGTCGAGGGCCTTTCCCGTGGGAACGACGCGATTTGCAAGGCCCATCCACGCAGCCTCTTTGGCCGGAACCGCGCGACCGGTGAGGATGAGGTCCATGGCTCGGCTGTGGCCGATCAGCCGTGGTAGACGAATGGTGCCGAGGTCGATGAGGGGAACGCCGAAGCGCCGGCAGAACACCCCGAGCACCGCATCTTCGGCGACGACCCGCAAGTCGCACCAAAGCGCAAGCTCCAGCCCTCCCGCGACGGCGTGCCCTTCGATGGCTGCAATCACCGGCTTGCTCAAACGCATTCGCGTGGGGCCCATCGGGCCGTCGGCGTCAGCCGAGAAGTCGCGCTGCTCCCCACCAGCGACTGCCTTGAGATCAGCGCCCGCACAGAAGCAACCGCCAGCGCCGATCAGCACGGCGACCAGCGCTTCTTCGTCGACGTCGAAGCGGCGAAACGCATCCGCGAGTGCACGCGCAGTGGGCACGTCGACTGCATTACGTACCTCCGGGCGGTCGATGGTCACGACTGCGACGCGGCCCACCACTTCATAACGAACGGTCATCGATCAGCTCCGCAAGTGGTACTCGGTGGCGTAGAAGTTTTCGGTTTTCTTCATGTCGAGAAACCCTTTGATGTCATTTGCGACGCGGAGCATGTTGGGCAGCATTTTGAGCGGTCCTCCGAAGAAGCGCGCGGGGTTCAAGAGGTCCCCGCGAGTCGGGCAGGCTTCGAGCACGATGCCATCGAACGGCTCGGCGCCTTCTGTGATCGGTTTTCGCACGACGTTGCGCTGGTAGTACCAAAGCGGGTGCACCTCGAGCGAGAGCGGCGTGTGCCCTCCGTGCCACCGGCGAATGTACTCGTCGGTGGTGATTCCAGGCTTCTTGCAAAGCATGGTCAACAAGATGGGAGATGGCGTCGGTTCGCCATCGCGCCACGTCTTTTCGTACGTGACGGGATAGGCCTCCTCGACCTCGTATCCGGAAACCGAGGGAGCGGCTCCCCGAAGGATCTCGGTGAAGCGGGAAGGATCGCCGGCATCGTCATCGTAGATGTTGAAGATCGCGATCGGCTCGCGCTTGAACGGAAAAAGCGAGGGCTTGGGGGGCTGCGATTCGGTTACCGTCAGCTGAAGCTTGGCGGGCCTTAGCGCGAGCAGCCGTGGGCTCACCTCGCTTCGCATGCGCCGACTCCACGCGGCATGGCTCTCATCGCGGCCGCGAAGCACGTACATGAACTTCCGTTCGCCCATGCGGCGGATCTACCCGTCTTGCCTGAAGACGGCAATACCTGCCTCCTTCCGGGCGACAAGGACACGCTTGAACCTGCGTCGCCGGCGGTTTAGCTTCGACCGCCGGAGGTTCCATGAAACGTACTTGGCTTATTTTCGTCTCGGCCTTTCTGATCTCGGCCTGTAGTGACTCGAACGAAGGCACCGGCGACATTACCTATCCGCTGCTCGACTGCGACCCGTTGGTCCCCGAGTTCTGTGGTTATCCGTTTCCGTCGAATGTCTACGCCGTGGAAGACCCATCCACACCCACAGGTCGCCGCGTGTCTTTCGGAACCGAGTTCATGCTTGGAAACGACCCAGCGCCGTGGGCAAAGAGCGACGGGTTCTCCGCTGGCTCTCCGCTGATGACGTTCTTGCCAGGTATAGCGCTTGGACAATTTGCAGGGCCGGACGACATCGATGCCTCGCTGGCGGAAGACTCCCCAAGCATCGTGCTCGACACGGAAACCGGCGAGCTCGTCCCGCACTTTGCGGAGATCGACATTCGCGCGTCGAGCGCCGAGCAGCGCTCCACGATGATTCGCCCGGTCGTTCGCCTGCGCGACAACGCCCGCTACGTCGTCGCCTTCCGCAACTTGCGAAACGAGGACGGGGACATCATCGAGCCCTCGCCGGCCTTCGCCGCCCTTCGCGATGGCATGTCGAGCGAGGACGAATCTGTGGAAGCGCGACGCGACCTCTACGCGGATATCTTCAAGCGCCTGAGCGACGCGGGATGGGCGCGCGAGGACGTGCAAATCGCTTGGGACTTCACTACCGCAAGCGACCAGAACAACACCCAGTGGCTAGTGCACATGCGGGATACGGCATTTCAGATCATCGACGATCGGGGCGGATTCGAGGTCACGATCGACTCGGCCGAAACGAGCGCAGACCCGGGCGCGATCGACCCGACAAACATCGCTTTCCGCATCCTTGGGACGTTCCGGGCACCGAACTTCATGACCTCGACCGAGGCTGGCTCGCTCCTGGTCTTTGGCGAAGACGGTCTGCCAGCGGTAAACCAGGACACACCGTGGATGGACGTGCCCTTCGAGGTGCTGATCCCCAACAGCGCGACGTCGGAGGACCCCGCCGCGATCATCGAGTACGGCCACGGCCTTCTCGGATCGAAGAGTCAAATCGAGTCGGGTCATTTCCGCAGCTTCATGAACGAGTACAACTACGCGTTCTGCGGAACCGATCTCATCGGCATGTCGAGCTCGGACTACGACACCATCGTCCAGACTCTGTTTGAGGGAGACATCAGCGGACTGCAAACGATGTTCGACCGTTTGCACCAGGGCTTTCTCAACTACGTCCTGCTCCTACGCATGATGAAGACGAGCTTTGCCAACGACGAGAACTACGGTCAGTACATCAAGGGCGACGAGGCATATTACTATGGGATTAGCCAGGGCGGCATCATGGGCTCGGTGGTCCTGGCGACGAGCCCCGACGTCGAACGCGGGGCGCTCGGCGTGATGGGGCAACCCTATAGCTTCCTGCTGTTCCGAAGCGTCGACTTCAGTCCATTCCTCGACATCATCAAGGCCAAATATGGCGATTTCCGTGCTCAACAGTTCCTCGTCGCGCTCTTTCAGATGCTGTGGGACCGAGTGGAGCCAAACGGATACACCCACCACATCCGCGAGAACCCGCTCCCTGGAACCAACACCAAGGAAGTCTTGACGAGGGTTGCAATCGGCGATCACCAGGTCACGACCTACGCTGGCCACCTCATGGCGAGAACGCTCAAGGTGCCGCACCTGACTACCGGGCTTCGGAGCATCTGGGGGCTCACCCCGGTCGAATCGACCGAAAGCGGGAGCTTCTACACCGAATACGACTTCGGCCTGCCAGGCCAGCCACCCTGCAACATCCCGCAATGGCTTTGCGACGATCCCCACGAATGGCCTCGCCGCCGCGAAGCCGCGCGCAAGCAGCTCGACGAGTTCCTGCGGAACGGCACCGGCACCAATCACTGCGCGCCGGGCGATGGTGACGAGCATCAGGCCGTCGCCGAGGGGGTTTGCAGCTATCCGTCGCTCAGCGGATGCACGATGGGCGAGACCGAGGACGACACGCAAGCTCTTTGCGTTCCGGGAGCGCGTCCACCCCAGGAGTGAGGCATGCATGCCCAGAAGAAAGCATGGTTCGCCATCAACGTGGTGGGTGGCGGGGCCGTGCTGGGTAGCTACGTCCACGGGCTGGCCACGCATCCCGAAACGCGCAACGCGCTTTGGGGGACGATTCCCGAAGAGCTGAAGGCCGTCTACGGCGTGACCATGTGGCTCGCCGCCGGCGGTTACTTCTTCTTTTCGTACTACTTTTTGCTTCGGACCGATGCCGAGACGGTGCGCTTCGGCGACCGATTCGGCTTTGGTCTGATCAACGCGCTCTACGCCCTCATCATGATCACGTCCGCGCTTTGGATGCCGCTGACCTTCGCTCATCTCGAGAGTCCCACCCCGGGCCTTTGGCTTGCGGTGCGAATCGATCTGCTGGGCGTGGCCGTGGGCTCGATTGGGCTGATGGTTGCGCTCTTCACGATGAGGCCGCGCGCGAAAGGGGTGGCCGGGGTGCTTGCGATGTTGGGCTTGCTGCTCTTCGCCCTGCAGACCGCATTTCTCGACCCGATCGTCTGGCCGCAGTTCTTCTAGGTCTTCTTCGGGAACCAGGGCACGAGCGCGCTCACCCGCTTCATGTGCTCTGCGTACTCGGGACGCCGTTCACAGCTTCGCCGATCCATCCAGGGGATCGACACGCCGAGGAACATCCCGCTCATCATGAGCGGACCGATGATGGTCCACAGTCGTGTGGGATCGGCGGCGAGACCAAACAAGTAGAGCCCCCACCAAAAAGAAAGCTCTCCAAAATAGTTCGGATGACGGGAGTAAGCCCAGAGCCCGGTCTTCATGATCTCGCCGGGCCGTTTCACTCTCGAAAATGCAAGGAGCTGCTGGTCGGCGATGGTCTCGATCGTAATCGCGCCGGCAGTGACGACGAGCGCGACGAGGTCGAGCCAGGAAAGCGAACGGCTTTGCTGCGTCAGCGCCACCCACGCCCCACTGAGCGCGAGCAACACCTCGACGGTCGGAAACAGGTGAATCCCGAATAGGTCCGACAAGAGCCACAGCCTGGGCGCCTTCTGCCGCGTCGCTTCGTAGCGCCAATCGATGTGATGGAGCCCAGGCCAGCTTCGGGCCCAGTTGTACGTGAGACGCCCGCCCCACCAGGTCACGAGGAAGAGCACGGCTCCCGCGCGGATGGGATTGACCCCCTGTTGCGCCTGGAACACCCAATAGAAGACGATGACGATGGGCGCGACGGACCAGTAGGCATCGTACGTGCTCGAGCATTTCAGCCCGCGAGAAAACCCAAAGACCACCAGCGTCGCGACGACGTCGGCCGCGGCCACCGCCCAAAAGGAGCTCCACTCCTCTGGGACCAGCATCAGCGTCACCGAGGCAGCGGCGAGCGCAGCCGCATAGGCGCCTGCCACCCAAGCAAACGAAGCCTGGCGGCTCCAGCGAGGCGCCTTCATGTGAGCAAGCTCAGCCCTTCAGGTTCTGGTTCGCGAAGTCCCAGTTGACCAACGAATCGAGGAACACCTGTATGTAGTCCGGTCGCGCGTTCCGGTAGTCGATGTAATAGGCGTGCTCCCAGACGTCGATCGTCAAGAGCGGCTTGGCGCTCGTGGTGATCGGGGTTTCGGCGTTCAAGGTCTTTTTGACGGCGAGCTTGTTGCCTTCGGCCACCAGCCAGGCCCAGCCCGAGCCGAACTGCGTGGCGGCTGCGTTCGAGAACTCCTCGCGGAACTTGTCGTAGCTGCCGAAGCTCCCCTTGATCGCGTCCGCGATGGCGCCAGTCGGTTGACCGCCACCGCCGGGCTTCATGCTGTGCCAATAGAAGGTGTGGTTCCAGGTCTGCGCCGCATTGTTGAACGTCGCACCACCCCCGCGGATGATGTCGACGAGGGACTTCTTTGCGAGCTCGGTGCCCTCGATCGCGGCATTGAGCTTGTTCACGTAGCCTGCGTGGTGCTTGCCGTAGTGATACTCGATCGTCTCTTCGCTGATGTGGGGCGCCAGAGCGTCTTTAGCCCATGGAAGCGCGGGCAGTTCAATCGCCATAGTCGTACTCTCCCTTCTTGGTTAACGCTTAGCGCGAGACGGTACGATGTCCAGAATCACGAAGCGAGGGGCGGTGCGTCCTCGTTGGGAAGCTCTGCCCCGCTCATTTCCATGGTGTAGCTCTGACCGTCGAGAGCCGCCCAGCTTGCGTCGAGCGTCTCGGTCCCCTGGTCAGGGCCGATTCCATCGAGCAAGTACCAATCCGCCTGCACCTTGTCGGCTTGCACGTCGAGGACGAAATAACCCCTTCGGCCTGATTCTGCGTAGCGGATGTGGGGGCTTTCCGCGACGAAGGAGTCGATGAGGCTTTGCGGAAGATCCGACGGCGACGTGATGCCCGGCGCGACAAACTCGACCGCCACGGCTCCCTCCCGGGTTTCTGGATTGTAGCTGCCGTCCCCGATCGTCACGTCCATTGCCCAAGAGGAGTGAACATCGCCTGTCACCACGACAGTATTGCGGATGTCGTTGGTACGTAGGAACGTCAAAAGCCGCTCCCGGCCTACTCGATAACCGTTCCATTGATCCGAATTGACGGTGGCCGTGCTGCCATCATCCAACCCGAACTGCCAAAGGCTCATCACCACCTGGTTGCCGATGATCTTCCACTTGGCCGTGCTGTTGACGAGTTGATCCTTCAGCCAGCTTTCCTGCTCGGCACTGATGATGTTTTCCGGAAGCTCTGGCTCGTCCTCGACGAAAACGACGGAGGGAAATTGCTGCTCGCGGCCTTCCACCCGCGTATCGAGCATGATTACATCGGCCAGGTCACCGTAGCTGAACGAGCGATAGAGCTCGCGCTCGGGGTTGTCGCGAATCGGGATCCACTCGAAGAACGCCTGGCGGGCAGCCGCGAGACGGTCCTCCCATGGGCCCTCGGTCTCCGGGTCATGGTTTTCGGCGCCACCGGTCCAGGAATTGTTGGCCGACTCGTGGTCGTCCCACACCACGATGAAGGGATGCTGCCGGTGGCATTCCTGTAGGTCCGGGTCGCGCCGATAGAGCGCATACCGGATGCGATAGTCGTCGAGGGTAACCGTTTCGTGTGGTGGCTCGAGCTGACGCTGAGGCAGCTGCTCGTCTGGGTCCGGATAGTTGTCGTTACCGTACTCGTAGAAGTAATCGCCGAGGTGCAACACCGCATCGAGGTCGGAACGCGCCGCCATGTGACCGAAGCCGTAGAAGTAGCCGAAGCCGTAGTTGGCACAGGAGCAAACGCCGAATCGGAGCTTGGTGGCCTCGTTCGGCAGCGGGGCGAGACGGGTTCGTCCGATAGAGCTCCAGCGCCCTTGCAGCGCGAACCGGTAGTAGTAGTTTCGTCCCCACACCAGGCCCGGCACGTCGACCTTGACGGTGAAGTCGCGCGAGATGTCGGTCGTGAACGTTCCTTGGGCGGTGCGCTGCTCGAAGCCCTCATCGAGCGCCATCTCCCACCACACTTCGAGCGGCTCCGAGGTCGACTCGGGCGAGACCCGCGTCCAGATGACGACGCCGTCGGTCAGGGGGTCGCCGCTCGCCACGCCGTGCTCGAACAAGTTCTCCGGACCGAGCGGGCCGGTGTGCTCGTACTCGGGCAGCTCGGGAAGCGGCGGAGGGCCGCTCGCATCGCTGTCGCCGCAACCACTGACCAGCAGCGGAGTGAGCCCCGCTGCGCCCATACCCTTGAGAATCTCTCTACGACTGAAACCCATGTATTCCTCTCGCGAGCTTCGGAGCGCGCCACTCTCTCATGAGGTGGTCTTTCCGGGTGTGACGGTCACGCAACAGAGTCGTACACCCGAGCGCCGGAGGCTATGCGGGTTCGCCAAAAAATGCTACCGGTTGTGGCCTCGAAAAGGAGCCCTCGTGCCGGTCAAGCATCACTCCATCGTCATCGATCCGTCTCGCCGCCGCTTCCTTCAAAAGAGCTTTGCCGGAATGGGGTGGATGATGGCAGGGACGATGCTCAGCCGGTGCAGCAGCGACGGCAATGGCGGCAGCGTGACGAGCAACATCGCCAATCTCGGGCCTCTGCGCGACCCCGACGAAAACGGCCTTCGGTTGCCGGAGGGCTTCACCAGCAGGGTGGTCGCCAGGTCGGGCATGGAGGTGGAGAGCTCGGGCTACGTTTGGCACAACGCGCCCGACGGCGGCGCAGTGTTCGTCACGGACGACGGCGGTTGGATTTACGTCTCGAACTCCGAAACGGTATCCACCGTCGGGGCCGGCGCGAGCGCGGTGCGGTTCGCATCGAACGGCGACATCGTCGACGCATACCGCATCCTCGAGGGCACCAACCTGAACTGCGCGGGTGGAGTCACCCCATGGGGCACCTGGCTCTCCTGTGAGGAGCTATCGACGGGGCAAGTGTGGGAATGCGACCCGCTCGGTCAGAGCAGCGCCGTGGTGCGTCCTTCGATGGGCGTCTTCCAGCACGAAGCCGTCGCGATCGACGAAGCCAACCGCCACGCGTACATGACCGAAGACGTCGGTGATGGAAGGTTCTACCGTTTCGTGTACGACGCGCCGGGCGACCTCAGCGCAGGAGAGCTTCAAGTCGCCGAGGTGATGGGCGGTGGTCCGGAGGGAATGGTGGAGTGGCGTACGGTGCCGGACCCGAGCGCGGCGGACACCGATACGCGTCTTCAAGTGCCCTCGAGCACGCCTTTCGATGGCGGCGAAGGGATTTGGTGTCACCAGGGCATCGTCTATTTCTCGACGAAGGGTGACAATCGGATTTGGGCCTATGACACGGGGACTGCGATGCTCACCATCCTCTATGACGCCGCGACGTCGAGCACGCCGATCCTGACCGGTGTGGACAACCTCACGGTGTCACCCGCCGGCGATGTGTTGGTCGCCGAGGATGGTGGCAACATGGAAATCGTCGCGATTACGGCAGAGGGAACGCTTCTGCCCCTCGTGCAAGTGACCGGCCACGAAGAGTCCGAGATTACCGGCCCGGCCTTCGACCCCTCGCTTCAGCGTCTCTACTTCAGCTCGCAGCGGGGCCCGAATGGCGGCGACCCGCTGGGCCAGAGCGGCATCACCTACGAGGTGACCGGCCCCTTCTTCGTCTAGCTCACGGGCCGAACACGCGGACCATCAGCGCGAACGTCGCGAGGGCAGCGCCCGCGATCGAGGTCGCACGGACTACGCTCCGACTCAGCACACGACGGCGGAACCACTGAAGCAGGGGCCAAAGCAGGGCGACGATGGCCAGCTGGCCGAGCTCCACTCCGACGTTGAATCCAAACAGCGCCTGCACGAGCTGGCCGCGCGGGAGCTCCTGTTCGAGCAAGACGCCCGAAAATCCGAGCCCGTGGACGAAGCCGAATAGGCACGCGATCGCCCATCGCAGACGGCCGGCGCCGCCGAGGGTTCGCAGGAGCGCAAAGTAGCAGGCCGTGAACAGCGCGACGCCCCAGAAGGCGGGCAACCCACCAAAGGCTGCGCCGGCGACGAAGAGCATCAACGCCGCGGCGATGACGAACGCGCCACCGCGCGCCTCTTCCATCCCCATGTTTTCCAAGGCGACGATGAGGATGGAGGCAGCAATGGTCGCTTCGACGGCGCGCGCATGTGGAATGACGACGCCGAGCGCGGCGGCTGCGAGGGTCACGCTATGACCGACGGTGAACCCGGTGACGAGCAAAGCCACCTCTCGAAGCCGGGCCGCTACGACGATCAGCAAAAGCAAGAATGCAAGGTGGTCCCAACCGCTGAGGATGTGCTCGACGCCGAGGCGCACATAGCTTCCGATCCCGCCTGCCGCAGGGTGCTCCGAAGCGCCGATGGCGGCGCGCGGGGCGCTCCGGGAGAGCACGACGTCGAGCGGCTCGGGGCCGAGAATCGTCGCGAGGTGCACGTGATTGGTGAGGGTGGCGAACAGCTCGCTATGCAAGCGCACGGGCGGCTCGCCACATCGAACTCGCCACTCGACCCGGGCCCAACCCGGCTCGGCCGGAAGCCAGGTCGCGCTCGACGGAACGGCCTCACAAGCTCCGCCGTTGCTCTCGAGAGTGAGGGTCGTTTGGAGGTACGAGAGCACGTCGGATCGATCGAAGGGTGTGCCGGCTTCATCGCCGAAGAGGGGAAGCGAGGTGAGCTCGAGCCAGCGCACGCGCGCCTCGGCGATCGCACCGCCTTCGACCAGCGTCCACTTGGAGTACGAGACGCTCTTCTGATGCGCACGAGAGGAAGCCGGGAAGCAAAGGCCGAGCAGGACGGCCAGAAGACAAAGCCGCATCAAGGCTCGACCTCGATTCGGATGTCGGTTCGCGTTCGGGCCGTTTCGAGAAAATCACGCACCGCAGCCTCGCTCCGTGCTCGAAGGTAGGCCGCCTCCACCGCTTCGCGCGCCTCTTCGAACGGCACCGCGCCTCCCTCGCGCTTCTCCAGCAAGCGAACCGTGTATGATTGAGGGCCCTCTCCGATGCGTACCGATTGACCCACCTCGAGCGAGCTCACCTCGCGTGCCGCGCTCGGTCCGAGGCGCTGCTCGATCTCTTTTTCGAGCAGAAAGCCATGGGGCACCGGCACGTCTCCGCCCTCCACACGGATTCGATACTGCGAGCTGCGCTCGAAGCGAAACCTCTGCTCTTCGTAAAACGCACGGAGCTCCGAGTCGCTCGCGGCGCTCGCCTCGTCCTCGGCACGGCGCACCAGGAAGTCGATCATCGCAGTGGCGAGCTGGTTCCGAATCTGCGGATCGCGCTCGTGAAGCCCGAGCTCGATGGCACGGTCGATCAAGAGCTCCTGGTCGATCAGCCGCTGGAGGACGCGTTCTCGATCATCGGGCCGGAGCACGCCTTCCTTGCGGTCGGCAGCGACGGCCTGCAGCGCGCTCTCGTAGGACGCCCGCGCAATGGGCCGATCGTGCACCCAGGCGACCGCGTCCGTGGTGGGGTCGCCCGTCTCCGGGAGGCGAACGATGTAGAAGATTGCGAGACCCGCGCCAAGCAGCATCCCTCCGAGCAGGAGCCAAGTCCGGCTCATGGCTTCGGACCGGCCAGCAAGAAGATCGGCGACGACCAGGCGCGCTCTTCGGTGTCTACCAGACAGTCGTCCTCCGTGGGTGTCCGGAAGTTCCCGTAGCAGGGCTTGCATCGTTCACCTTGGCAACGAAGGCCGCCTCCGTTCACGGTGGGCGTGGGCTCTTGAATGGCCCGAACGTAGTAGAGCGCTTTTCGGGCGAGCTCCGCATACGAGGGATCGTCGAACTCGACGACGCATAGGTCCTGTCCCTCCGGACAGGGGATCGTCTTCCAAGGATCTTCGATGAGGTCCTCGACAGGCTCGTCTTCGCTCAGCTGACGTAAGATGCGAATGACCTCGATGCGCGTGATGCGGCGGCGACGGTCGCCAGGGTTGTAGCACTCGCCAGCGCAGATCCGGTCGAGCCGCTCCTCGCCGACCGCGCGAATCACATCCGGAGGACAGCCCGGCTTCTGCTCGAACGAGCCTGCAGCGCGCACCTGAAACCGGGGCGCAATCGAAAGCTCGACCTCGCTTCCCATTGGAAGAACACCATCGGGTCCGTTCAAGAGGTCGAACCAGAGCAAAATCCGATCGCCCGAGGTGCCGTAGACGTTGCGAGTGTGCAATGCGTCCCAGATCGCCTCGCGGGAGCGCTCGGTCGCGTGCACCGCAACCAGGCCCCCCGTGATGAAAAACGACGCCTGCCGCTCCATCCACATCAGCTCGAATGGCGGCCGCTCCATGAGGTCGTCGATCGTGTAGGTAATCGACTCCGGTTCGGGACGGCCCCGCTCTCCGAACATCATGGCGCGCCACGACTCGTCAGGCGCGCCGCGTGCCTCCGTCATCCGCAGGCGCGCGAGCTCCTTGTAGCCGGTGCCGGGACGGGCAGAGTGATTGTCACTCGAGGCGATGAAGCCCATGGTCGCGTGTCGGGGCGATTCGGGGTTCGCGAAGTCGCCCTTGGCCAGGATGTACTGCACCGCGCCGCCGGGGCGGTACTGATAGGCAGGCAAGTAGCAGTCCGGGCACTGCCCACAGTTCTTCCAGTCCGGCACGTCCTCGCCTGGAATCGTCACGTGCCCGGCAAGGCCCACGCGGAGGAAGTCGGCTCGTGCCTTCGCCACGCGACGTTGACAGGTTTCCGATTCGGGGTCCTCGCATCGCTCGCGAATCATTTCGCCGGCTCGCCAGCAACATGCTTCGTAGCCGTCGGTCGGCTCCGGACAGGCGAGCCCGTCCTCGGTCACGACGGCGGAGCGGAAGGTTCGGTACTCTTCGGAGTTGCCGTGGCCGGAGAAGACCTCGATGAGCCGCTGCAAGCTTTCGTCGTCGAGGTCGGCGCGTAGCTGCTTGTCCCAGGCGTAGCCGAGGGGGGTGTAGAAGCCCCAAGTCGTCCCGTGCGGAATGACCAACGTTTCGAAGCCCCAGTCGTGGAGCTTGTCGAACAAGACGTCGGGGGTCGCCGCCTGCTCCCGGCAGTCTCGCGGCAGCTCGGTGCTGTTCCGCCCCTCGGGACAGAAGGGATAGCGGGCGTTCTCGCGGATATGACGGGCGAAATCGAGGTAGGGCTCTTGATCCGGAAAGGCGCGTACGGGAATCGTGAGCAAGGGCCACAATGCGCTCAGCTTCGAAAATGCCCGAGCCGAAATGCCAGGCGCGGCAATCGGACGAGCCGGGAGTCGGTCCTCGTCCTCGTGCTTGAAGATCACGTTCTTGTGGCCGAAGTGCTCTTCGGGGGTCAGCCCGACCTGCGACCATTCGAAGCCGGTGAAGGCGATCAAGTCGGGCTGCTCGCTCCCTTTCGCTACCGCGTTGCACTCGCGCACCGAGTCTTTGATCACCTCCCACGTACGGGGATTCAGCGCTTCAGCGTGGTCGGTGAGCGCGTAGAAATCGAGCTGCGAGCAGAAGCGGGCGAAGTCACAGGCGTCGGCCGGCGGGTGCACCCCCTCCCCTCCCATCAACGGCAGACCCCACATGAAGGCGTCCACCGACAGCGTCGTGTGGACATGGAGGTCGCCAAACAAGATTCGGTTGCTCTCGTTGGGAGCGGTCTTCTTTTGAACCGCCACGCGGGCGGTGACGTGCTCGGGCGCCAGGGGCACTGGCACGATCTCGCCATCGACCTGCTCGTTGGCGCCCCCGTACACGACCCAAAAAGCCAATACCAACAAGACCAGCCCAAGAACGACCGAAAGGCAGCCTTTTTTCCACCAAGCCACGCGGCCGGTAGCATAGGTCGGGAAGATCGGGTGTCCAGATGATCTGCGGCGACAGCGCGCCGTCTTGAGATTCCGGGGCGGGCCGTGCTACCTGAGCGGTAGGTGGGGAGCGCGAACATGCCGGGCACGGCAAGACATCCGGGCAAGCCGCGGGTGGCGCACGTCACCACCGTCGATCTGTCGCTCCGCTACTTGCTGCTCAACCAGCTGCAACGGATTCGGGACGAAGGCTATGAAGTGTTCGGCATCAGCGCCGACGGGCCGGACGTCGCCGCGCTCGAAGCAAGCGGCATTCCGCACTTTGCGGTGCCAATGACCCGCCGCTTCACGCCGGTGGCGGACCTCCGGGCCCTGTGGTCGCTCGTTCGCCTCATGCGTCGGGAACGCTTCGATGTCGTCCATACCCACACACCGAAAGCGGGGCTGCTGGGCCAGCTTGCGGCACGGATGAGCGGCGTGCCGGTCGTGGTCAACACGCTGCACGGATTCTATTTCCACGATCGCACGAAGCCCGCGCCGAGGCGGTTCTATGTTTGGATGGAGCGCATCGCCGCGAGGTGCTCCGATACGATCCTTTCTCAGAACCGCGAAGACATGGCCACCGCAGTCGCAGAGCGGATCGCACCCCCCGGCTTCATCAAATGGCTCGGGAATGGAATCGACATTCATCGCTTTGACCGGCGGCGGCTGTCGAGCGAAGCGCTCGATGCGCTGCGAAGGGAGATCGGCCTCGATGCGAAGGCACCGGTGGTTGGCTTCGTCGGCCGGCTGGTCGAGGAAAAAGGCATTTTGGAGCTGCTCGACGCCGTGAGGAAGGTGTCGAGCGAGATCCCCGACGTGCAGCTCCTGGTGGTGGGTCCGTTCGACGAGGAGAAACCCGATGCGCTTCGAGCCGACGTCGCGGAGCGCTATGGCGTGCAGGAGAGGTGCCATTTTCTCGGCATGCGGCACGACATGCCCGAGCTCTACGCGCTGATGGACGTGCTGGTGCTGCCGTCGCACCGCGAGGGCTTTCCGCGCGCCCCCATGGAAGCCTCCGCAATGGGGGTGCCGGCCGTGGTGACCGACATCCGGGGCTGCCGCGAGGCCGTCGAGCACGGGGTCAACGGGCTCTTGTTCCCGGTCGGCGACAGTGATGCGCTGGCGAACGCGCTCGTCGAGCTGCTGCGCGACGATGCGCGGCGGGCGGAGATGGGCGCGGCAGGCCGCCGCATGGCCGAGGAGCGCTTCGACGAGCAAAAAGTGTTCGACCGGGTGCTCGGCGAGTACGAAAGGCTCCTGTCGTGACGTTCTACCGGCGAGTCGGAAAGCGGGCGCTCGACCTCGGTCTGGCGGTGCCTGCGCTCATCGTGCTCGCGCCGGTGGGTCTCGTGGTCGCGGGGCTGGCTCGCGCCAAGCTCGGAAGCCCCGTCTTGTTCCGACAAGAGCGCCCGGGCCGCGACGGCCGGATTTTCGAGCTCATCAAGTTTCGGACCATGACGGATGTGCGGGACCCCAACGGCGCCCTGCTTCCCGACGAGCAACGGCTGACGCCCTTCGGGGAACGGCTGCGGCGAGCCAGCTTGGACGAGCTTCCGACGCTGTGGAACGTCATCCGTGGCGACATGAGCCTGGTCGGCCCACGGCCCTTGCTGGTGCGGTACCTCGAGCGCTACACCCCGGAGCAGCGGCGCCGCCACGAGGTCGCGCCAGGCATCACCGGTTGGGCCCAAATCCACGGCCGAAACGCGATCACCTGGGAAGAGAAGTTCGCGCTCGATGTCTGGTACGTCGAAAACCTGTCGCTTCGCATCGATCTCGCGATACTTTTTCGAACGATGA
>Ga0111159_1029_pt1 | contig 78063 bp, 62 predicted proteins | sample DeeMarSeWOR28_12_FD_80259 | JGI IMG/M metagenome (GOLD analysis project Ga0111159, IMG submission 80259) | Myxococcales bacterium SG8_38 | reverse complement strand
AAAGCTGAAGTGCGACACGATCGTCTACGACACTGCCGGCCGACTCGCCATCGACGAGCCGCTGATGAAGGAGCTCCACGACATTCGATCCTCCATCGAGCCGCAGAACGTCTTTCTCGTGGTCGATGCGATGATCGGCCAAGACTCGGTCAAGACCGCCAAGTCCTTTCATGACCTGCTCGGGTTGAGCGGGATCATCTTGACCAAGCTCGATGGCGACGCGCGGGGGGGCGCAGCCATCTCCATCAAGAACGTCACCGGCACGGCCGTGAAGTTCGTGGGTACCGGTGAGAGCCTCGATCGTCTCGAGGAGTTCCGGGCCGATGGCATGGCCAGCCGGATTCTCGGCATGGGTGACGTCGTCGGCCTGATGAAGGACTTCGAAGAGGTCGTCGACGAGAAGAAGGCCGAGCAGGACGCCAGACGCATGCTGCGCGGACAGTTCACACTGGACGACTTCCTCGAGCAGCTTCAGACACTCCAAAGCATGGGTCCCCTGCAGGACCTGCTCGATAAGGTGCCCTTCTTTGCAGAGAGCGTTCCCGAAGGGTTCCAGGTCGACGAGCGAGAGATCGGGCAGATCAAGGCCATCGTCAGCTCGATGACGCGTCAGGAGCGGGCGCGCGGGGAGCTGTTCCAGAAGCAGCCCACCCGAATCATACGTGTGGCCAGGGGCTCGGGGACCAGCGAGAAGCAGGTTGCCGAGATCCTTCAGCGGTTTGCCTTCATGAAGCAGATGATGGGCAGCATCGGCTCGCAGGCTGGCATGCTGTCGAAGATTCCAGGCATGAAGCAGTTGGCTGCTGCCAATCGGCTGCGCGACGCCGTGAAGACCGGCGGCCTCGAAGGAAACCCGATGATGGCGAATCTGGCCGACAGCCTCCTCGAGGCGGCAATCGCCGAGCAGGGCGGGGGCCGTCCCGGAAGCGGGCCCGCACCCAAGCGCATCGTCGACAAAGGAAAGAAGAAGTCGAAGCGAAAGATGCAGAAGAAATCCCGGCGCAAGTCCCGCCGATGAGCCCTCGCCACGTACGCGATTGGTCTCATGTCTTCCTTCTGATCGCGATTGCGTCATGTAAGAGCGGTGGCGAGCGGCGCGAGTCAGAGCCGACGCCGGGCTTGGCCGTCGTCCTTGCCGCACGCCCTCCACGGATCGACGGCTCCCTCGAGGACCCTGCCTGGCGGCTCGCGAAGAGCACCGGTTCGTTCGTTGCGACGCGTGAGGGAGGCCCGGCGGCCGTGGAAGCTTCCGCGAAGCTTCTGTGGGACGATGGCTACCTGTATGTGGGGCTCGAAGTGCAAGACCCACTGCTCGTGGCGGGCCATGAAACGCGCGACGCATACCTTTGGGAGCAGGATTGCGTCGAGCTGATGGTCGATCCGAAGGGCGACGGGAAGAGCTATTTCGAGATCGAAGTGTCGCCTCGGGGCACCGTGTTCGACACGCGCTTCGATGCGAGGCGCGCGCCTCCGCCCTTCGGACACGTCAGCTGGGACAGCGCGGCCCGCGTCGGGGTGACCACGCGAGGGGAGATCGACGACGACCGAGCCGACGCAGGGTATACGGTCGAGATCGCGATCCCGTGGCAGGCGTTCAGTCCCGAGGGCGCCCCTGCGCGGCCGCCTGCGAGCGGCGAAGAATGGCGCGCCAACCTCTACGTCCTGGACCTTCGACGAGACGGCCAGCGGGCGGCGGCCTGGTCACCATTGGGCGCCGGTGATTTTCACGTGCCGCATCGATTCGGTAGCATCACCTTCCAAGGCCCGGAAAGACTTGAATCGCCCGAGGGCCCTCACTAGGGTCTACCTGGGCGGGCCGACCCGCACACGATGCTCCGCACACGCCTCATCGCTGGTCGCACCTCGGGTCTGATTCTCAGCGCCGTTTTCGCTTCGGTGATGATGCTCGTGAGCCACGTCGAGGTGGTCCTCGAGCCATTGCGCGTGGATCCCGCCCGCCCCGCGCCCGTCACCCTTCGGATTCCGGCGAGCTACCTCCCCAAGGAGACCCTTCGGCAGCGTCGCGGACCCGCGCAACCTCTGGTCATCGAACGCGGAGAGGTAGCGAGCGATCCGGAGCAGCAGCGCCTCGTTCGGGCATTCGAGCGAGAGCGACGGCCGCCCGACCGGGGCATGTTGCTCGGCGTTTGGGTCAGCTATTTCTTGGTCGCATACATCTTTCTCGCCTACCTGCGATCCTTTGCCGGCGGCCGCGGCAGCTTGTTGCGCACGCAGGCCGGCCTCTTGGTGCTAGTGGGTGTCACATGCCTCGCTGCGAAGGTGCTTTTTCTCTTCACGGGCCTCCTACCCTTCGTTCTGCCGTTGGCGACCGTCCCTTTGTGGGCGGCTCTCTACTTCAACCGGGCCACGGCAACGGCCTGCGGGCTCGCCATTGCCTTGCTTTGCGCCTCGTTCCTACACTTCGCAATGCCGGTGATCGTCGTGTACCTCGCGACCACGCTCGGAGTGGTGATCTTCTTCCACGACCGCAAGCACGCGACCCACATGCTGGTTGCGGGAAGCGCAGCCGGGGTGTTTGCCGCGCTGGTTCTGATCAGCGTCGCATTGGCGGCCGGCAACGCGATCGACGTTGTCGGAGACGTGGCGGCGCTCGAGAAATCGGTGGTGCTCTCCACGGTGGCCGGCGGGATGGCCTCCGGCCTTCTCGCCCTGCTGTTGCAGCGACTCGCCACCGCCACCTTGGGTGTGGTGACCCGCGGACGGCTCCAGGAGCTCACCGACGTCGATCAACCTCTGCTTCGCAAGATGGCGAGGGAGGCCCCCGGCTCCTGGCAGCATGCGCGCGCGATGGCGAACCTGGCGGAGGGGGCGGCGGCGGCCATCGGAGCCGATTCGTTGCTGACGCGCGTCGGGGCGTACTATCACGATCTTGGAAAGACGATTCAGCCCAAATACTTCGTGGAAAATCTGGCCCCGGGCGAGCCGTCACCGCACGAGGATCTCGATCCTGACGTCAGTGCGGACGCCATCATGGCGCACGTCGTGGAGGGCGCGCGCATCCTACGAGAGGGAGGCATCCCCGAGCCAGTGGTCGAGTTCGCCTACACGCACCATGGGACGAGCGTGATCGAGTACTTCTGGCACAAGTGCCTGGAAGCCGGAAACCCCAAGGGCCTTTCCGAGACGGCTTTCCGCTATCCTGGAATGCGGCCGCGGACCAAGGAAACCGCCATCCTGATGCTGATCGACGCAATCGAGGCTGCCGCCCGCACCGTGGACGAGCCGAGCCGGGAGAAGTTCGAGACCATCGTGCAGCGCGTGATGAACATCAAGCTCAGGCAAGGTCAGCTCGACGAGTCGGGACTGACGGTGGAAGACCTTCGCGTGCTCCAAAGCACGCTCACGGACACGCTGTGCAACGCCTATCACAATCGGATCAAATATCCTTGGCAGGACAAGGCGGCTGAGGGCGAGCCAGCGCTTCCCGCACCGGGCGTCGCGACCGAGCGAGACGTGGCGCGGGAGCGAAGTCGTGAGTCGACGTAGCTGGTACTCATTCGTTTGTCTCGGTGTCGTTTCGTGCCTGGCCGGTTGCGACCAGCTCGGCAACCCGCAGCAGCACGCCACGGGGCCGACCGCTTGGGACGATCAATACGGCCATCTGGTCACGACCACGCGCTCGTTCCAAAACGAAAAGACGATCCGGCGTCTCGTGTCGGAGGAGCTGGATGATCTCGACTACGCCGATCCTTCGATCGGCCCGTCCGAGACGCTGACCTTGGTTTTCGTGGTGCCGCGCAGGATCCGCGTGAGACACGGTCCCACCTTGACGCTCGTGACGATTCTCAAGCTCCCCGATCGACCGCCTATCTTCCGTAGATGGACCGTTCCGGCATCGTCGCGCCACTGGAGCGCGGCGTTCGCCTTGCCCGGACCTCCGGTGAGCGCCGTCACGTCCGTGGCGCCATGAGCCCGGATCGGGTCTCGCGGACGTCGGGGAATTCTTCGAGGCTGCGCCCTTCGCTTCGAAACTCTTCGATCGAACCCAAGAACCCGTGGGCGATCTCCGGGTCGAACTGGCTCCCGCCGCACCGCTCGATTTCGGAGATCGCAATGTCGTGCGCAAGCGCCTTCCGGTAGGCGCGGTCGCTCGTCATCGCGTCATAGGTATCCGCGACGGCGATGATGCGCGCGATCAGCGGCACGTCGTTGCCTTTCAAGCCAAGCGGATAGCCGAGCCCGTCCCAGCGCTCGTGATGCAGATGGACGCCAGGAATCAAGGGATGCAGGAACTCGATCGGTTGCAAGATATCGCGGCCGTGCTCGGGGTGTTGCTTGAAGATCTCGTATTCTTGCTGCGAAAGCTTGCCTGGCTTGTTCAAGTTCATCACGCAGCCGATCTTGCCGATGTCGTGCATCAGGGCCGACTGCCTGACGATCTCGATTTGCTCGTCGCTGAGCTCCAGCTTGATGGCGAGTATCTGCGCGTACGCCGCCACGCGCGCAGAATGACCTGCGGTGTAGCGGTCCATCTTGTCGATCGCGCTCGCGAGACCCCGAATGGTCTGTTTGAAGGTCGCTTGCAGGTCCTCGTAGAGGCGGGCGTTTTCGATGGCGGCCGAGGCGCGATCGGCCGTCGCGTGCAAGAGCTTGCGTTGGCCCTCGTCGAAGCGCTTGCCATGGGTGTAGCTCACGGCGCACAAGAAGCCGATGGTGTCGCCACGGGCTGCCAGGCGCGCGACTGCCAACGATTGCGGTGCAGGGTCTTCGCCGACGTCGTCGAAATAGCGCCAGCATCGATCCGCATGCTCGAGAAGCGCAGGCGCATGGGCAAAGTGCTCACTCAGCGCCGTGATGCTCAAGGTATCGGGCTCCCGCCTGAGTCGAAAGCTCGGGCTCACCTCGGTAGTGCGCCGATAGAAGCTCCCTCCCCCGTCGCTCAAGAGCACCGTCACCAAGTCTGAATCGACCTCGTCGATGGCCGCCCGGCTCAGCGTGTGCACCACTTGCTCGAGGGAGAGACTGGCCGCGATGGCTTCGCTCACCTTGTAGAGCGACAGCGCCTCTTTGAGCCTGAAGTTCTCGGCCTGAAGCCTCTGCTTTTCGAGGCCTCTCCGAATCGTGTGGACCACCTCTTCCACTTTGAACGGCTTGAGCACGTAGTCGTAGGCGCCCTGCTTCATCGCCTCGATCGCGGTCTCGACCGTGCCAAAGCCCGTCATGATGATGGTCACGACGTGGGGGGTGTGCTTGCGGATCGCGCCGAGAAGCTCGAGGCCACCCATGTTGGGCATTTTCAGGTCGCTCAGCACGAGATCGAACCGATCGCGCGACAGCTCCACCAGCGCGCTGCTGCCGTCCTCGGCCGTGCGGACATAGAAGCCCTCCATGCTCAGGAAGTCCGCCAGAATCTCCCGAATCACTTCCTCGTCATCGACCACGAGGATCTTCGCGACGTCTTCCCCAAGCTGACCGCTCATGCGCGTAACGCCTTCGCTAGTACTCCGCTGCCGGCAGGTGTGTCAAATGTGCGTCCCAGCCTCATTGCCGCCCAGCGCACACTTTGATACATCGCGGCAGAGCTTGCCATCCACTCCTCGGATCACTTCGCTTGCGTGGCTCATCTATGGGCCGCTGACCTTGGGCGGCCTGCTCTGGGCGCGGATGTCTGGCGGGCGGTGGGCCTGGTCGCTCGACGCGGCGTGGATGGCAGCGCCTTTTCGGACGCGCCTCGCCGTCTCGCTCGGCCTCGGCCTCGGCGTGGCGCTGGTGGTGGTGGCCCTTACTCCGCGTCTGGTGGAACGGGCCGAGTGGGCGCGTGCGCTTCACGCCGAGCTGAAGACGATCATCGCGCCCCTTTCGAAGCCGGAGATCACGATGCTCGCCCTCGCTTCCGGTGTTGCCGAGGAGATCTTCTTTCGCGGCGCCATGCAGCCCGTGCTGGGCCTCGTCGTCGCTTCGTTGATCTTCGGTGCGTTTCACCTCGGACCGAGAAAAGCGTTTCCAGCGTGGGCCATTTGGGCGTTCGCCCTCGGCCTTCTATTCGGCATTATCTTCGAGCTCACCGGGACCCTCTGGGGTCCAGTGTTGGCTCACGTTTGGATCAATCAGCGCAACATGCTGTTCCTGCGACGCCATTGACGCTTCGAGCGCGCATTTCTACCCTGAGAGGATACCGTGGAGAGCGAAATAAAGACGAGGGTCACGCCCTTCTCGGAGCCTCCAATCTCCGTGCCGCGCGGACAGGATTGCGTCGTCGTCATCTACGCGCCTTCCTCGAATCAGCTCGGCAAGCGCTTCTCTCTGCTCGACGGCACGGTCATGATCGGACGCGGCAGCGAGAACGACGTCGTTCTGCACAGCGACAGTGTTTCGCGACGGCATGCCCGCATCGAAGCCAGAGGTGATGCATATCACCTCGTCGACATCGGCTCGACCAACGGCACCTACGTCAACGACGAGCTCGTCCAAGAACGGCGGCTTGGTCGTGGGGATCAGATCAAGATCGGTGACACGATATTGAAGTTCCTGAGCGGAGCCGATCTCGAAGCGCAGTATCACGAGACCATCTACCGAATGACCATCATGGATGGCCTCACCGGGATTCACAACAAGCGCTACTTCGTCGAACAGCTCGATCGCGAGCTGTCTCGCGCGACGCGGCACCGCCGTCCGTTGACCTTGGTGATGTGCGACATCGATCATTTCAAGATCATCAACGACGAGCTCGGACACTTGGCCGGAGACTACGTGTTGAAGGAAGTCGCGCAATTGGCGAAGAGCCGCCTCCGCCCCGACGACGTCATCGCGCGTTACGGTGGCGAGGAGCTCGCCGTCATCCTTCCGGAAACCGACGTGGCGGGTGGAAAGCTGATCGCCGAAGAGCTCCGCCAGATGATCGCGACGGCGAGCTTCGTGTTCGAGGGCGGAGACATCGACGTCACGGTTTCCTGTGGCGTGGCGCAGCTCGATCCGGGCTGGCGATCCTACGATTTCGTCAAGGCAGCCGATGAGATGCTCTACGAAGCCAAGCGCGCGGGGCGAAACCGGGTGCATCCGCGTTGAGCGGGAGCCACTTCTGTCCGTGCTACTCTCGGCGTCCGATGCGCACGATTGAAGAAGCCCTGGCTTCGATGCTGCCCGCCTTCGTTCCGATTGGCGAGGAAAAGCTGCACCTCAGGCAAGCGGCCGGACGTCATCTGTCCCGAGATATCGTCGCGCTCGTCGACTCGCCCCCGTTCGACAACAGCGCCATGGACGGCTACGCGGTGCGGGCCGAGGACGTGGCTTCGTCCACGCCCGATGCACCAGTCGAGCTCCGAGTGCACGGCGAGTCGCGTGCAGGTGCATCGCTTCCCGCGCCGCTGAGCCCGCGTGTCGCCTGCCGCATCTTCACGGGGGCGGCGCTACCAGCCGGCGCCGACACCGTGGTCGCGCAAGAGGACACCGAGCCCACGAGAGATGGGGTGCGAATCCGGGAAGCTGCTACCAGAGGACAGCATGTCCGGCGCCACGGAAGCGACCTCCGCGCCGGCGAGATCCTGCTCCGCGCCGGCGACCGGCTGTGGCCAGGTGAGATCGGCTTGCTGGCCAGCCAGAACATCGCCGAGGTCCACGTATACCGACAGCCCAAGGTCGCCATCCTTTCGACCGGCGACGAGCTCCGGGAGCTCGGGGCCGCGCTCGATCCCGGGACCATCGTGAACTCGAATGTCTATGTATTGACCGAGATGCTGCGCTCCCTGGGCGCCATCCCGGTGCCGCTACCAGCCGCTCGCGACGATCTCGCCGAGATCGAAAAAGCGCTGCGTCAAGCACTCGAGGCCGATGTCGTGATCACGATGGGCGGCGTATCGGTCGGAGCCTACGACCTCGTCCACGACGCGTTCGAGCGGATCGGCATCGAGCCGGCGTTCTGGAAGGTTCGAATCAAGCCGGGGAAGCCGGTCGCGTTCGCACGGTACCAGGGCAAGCCCATCATCGGTGTGCCGGGCAACCCGATCAGCGCGATGATCACGTTCGAGGTGCTGGTCGCTCCAGGCCTCCGTGCCATGCTCGGGGACCCCCAACCGCACCCCCAGCCGGTTTCTGCGAAGCTGCGGGGGCCCTACCACCGCCGCCCAGGACGAACCGAGATCGCGCGCGGGGTCGCCACGAGAGAGGGCGATGATATCGTCGTCGCCCTCCACGAACAGCAAGGCTCGGGCTCGTTGCCCTCGTTCGTGGGGGTCAACGCGCTGGTCATCCTGCCCCCCGAAAGTGCGGATTTGCAGGCGGGAGACCGAGTCGACACGATTCTCTGGGGGTCCGGTCTCCGCTCTGCACGCTCGTTTTTCGACGGTCGGGGCTAGTCGTTTTCGTTGCAATTACGATGCATTGAATCATGCCATCTTGACTAGCGGGGCGCGATCACTATGCTCGCGCTCCCTCAAAAGGGGGGTGACGAGCATGAAGAAAGCCGAGCTGAAGCGGTTCCGGTCCATCCTGGAAGAAAAGCGGGAGGCCGTAATTCGTCGGGCCCGTGAGACCATGGATCAGGACATGACGCTGGACGCGGCCGAGCTTCCCGACGAGATGGACCTCGCGTCGAGCGAATACATGCAGTCTTTCACCTTTCGTCTGCGCGGCCGGGAGCGCGTCTTCTTGCAGAAGATCGACAAAGCTCTCAAGAAGCTCGACGAAGGCGTCTTCGGGATCTGCGAGGACTGCGAGGAGCCCATTGGAATCAAGCGCCTCGAGGCGCGCCCCGAAACCGAGCTCTGCATCCGCTGCAAGGAGGATGAGGAGCGGACGGAACGAGATTTCGCCTAGACTGAGCACACCCCGAACTGAGTCGTTTCAAGGTGCACTCGGCCTAGCTGCCCCGCTGCACGCGGCTCTTCACGCCGTGGATGACTCGCCAGACCACCAGCATCACCAGCGGAACGGCAACGGCGAACACCAGCTTCTTTCCGAACGGAAGACCAGCCCATGCGAGGCCCTCGTAGACGTAGCCGAGCAGCCCCATGAGGTAATACGTGATGGCCACCACCGACAGACCCTCGACTGCCTGTTGCAGCCGGAGCTGCACCTCGCTCCGCTGATTCATCGAGCTTAGAAGCTGGCGGTTTTGGCCCTGGATGGAGAGCTCCACCCGCGCACGGAGCAGGTCGCTCGTCTGGCTGATTCGCCGAGATAGGCCTTCGAGCCGATCGCGAACCGCGTTGCAGGTCCGGATTCCTGGAGCCAGGCGCCGCTCGATGAAGACATGCACGGGCTGCAGCCCAGGGATCTTGTCCTCGGCCAGCTCCCGAAGCCGCTCCTGCACCAGCTCGTAGTACGCGTTCGTCGCTGCGAATCGGTAGGTCGTATCGGACCGGTGGCGTTCGACACGCGCCGCGAGCCTCGAAAGCTCGTCTAGAAGCCCGTGCTGGTCGGCCTCCTGTTCGGCGTGGGTGAGCTCCTGGTTGATGCGCGCGAGCTCCCGCTCCATGGATCGGACCTCCGGGGTCATCTCACGAGCCACGGGCAGCGCCAAGAGCGCCATCACGCGGTAGGTCTCGACTTCGAGCACGCGTTGCACGAGGCGCCCGGCCTGAAGGGGCGTGAGGCTCGGGGCTTGCAGCAACGCCCGGCCGAAGCCGTCGGAATGGAGCCGGAAGCTGCCGTACAGAGACGCCGTTCCCTGGCGCACCAGGCCACCGCGCAGCGACTGACCCTCGAAGTAGCGCTCGAGGTCTCCCGCCTCGAGCTCCCCAGCGGCCCGCGTGAAGGCGAGATGCAGGGCCACGGTCACCCTCCCCGGGGTCTTCGTGAGCCAATCTCTCGGGATCTGAGCGAGCGCATTGGGCTGCTGCATCGGGTCCCCATCGACTTTGCGAATGAAGGTATACGTCGAGAATTCCGTGTGTCTTTCCCAACGAAGCTCGAAGCTGCCGAAGGTTTGATAGAAGCACGACGCGCCCTCGGCGGGCCTGGGCGCGCTGAACCGCGAGCAGAGCTCCGCGAGGTGTCCATTCTCGGCTGCACGCTCCTCCTCGCTGGTCTGGACGGCGATGTGGCTGATAGCACAGGGGGTTTCCACCAGAGGAGAAGGCCGGCTGTGGAGCTCCTCGTAGAGCTCGGTCCGCCGGGGATGCACCTCGAGCATCGCCCGAGGGGCGTCCACCGAAGGCCAATCGGGCGCACGCTTGGAGCTCGGTTCGGTCACCGCCTCACTCCGCTGCGGCAGGCCTCGTGCTAGTTCTCGGCTGTGGCTGCGGCAGCACGATGGTGAACGCCGTGCGTCCGGGCTCGCTGTCGACCGATACGGTTCCGCCGTGGTCCTCGACGATGCTTTGGACAATGGCGAGCCCTAGGCCCGTTCCGCCCTGCTTGCCGTGTGTCGTGAACGATTCGAACAGACGCCCGCGGATCTCCTCCGACACCCCTGGGCCGTCATCCGAAAACGTCAGCACCAAGTTGCCGCTCTCCGAGCGATCGACTTCCAGGCGGCAGACCCCGCCGCGATCCCCGATGGCTTCGGCGGCATTGCGCGCGAGATTGTGGAACACGCGCTGCATCTTCTCCTCGTCGAAGTGCGCCACGCCGCGGTCGCGCAGGAAAAGCTCTAGACGGACGCCACGCTCCGCGAGCTCGGGCCTGAGCTGGTCGGCGAGCTCCTCGAAGAAGTTGTGAAGGTAGACGCGGCGGATGAGTATCCGCCTCTCGCCCTTCGCAAAGGCCAGCGTCTCTCCCATCATGGTCTTCAGCAGCTGGACCTGACGCCGAACCGATGCCGCCAACTCGCGGCGTTTCTCCCGTTCGCTCTCTTCGACGAGCATCTGTGTGTAACCCGAGATGACGGTCAGCGGTGTCTTCAGATCGTGAAGCATGCTCGATAAGAATCGTCCGAGCGTGGTGAGCCGTTCTTGGCGCGCTTTGTGGGCGCGCGACTGCGCCTGGGAAATTGCAGTGGAAAGATGGCCTGCAATGACGGTGGCCATCTTGAGGTCATCGTCGATGAACGGGGCCCGCCCTCCGGCCTTGTTGAGAAGCTGCAGAGCGCCGGCGCCTTCATCCCACCGAAGCGGAACACACAAGACCGACTTTGGATGATAGCCGACCTCGTCCGAGATGTGCGCGGAGTGACGAGGATCCTCGTCGACTTGGTTGACGATCTGCGGACGGCCATGTTCGGCAACCCATCCCGAGATGCCTTGACCGGCCTTGATCTTCATCTTCTTGACCCGATCCGGCTCCCCTCCGACCGCGGCGCGGAACGTCAAATCGCCCGTGTGCTCGTCTGCAAGCAGTATCGAAGCAGCCTCGGCGTCGGTTGCACGCATGGTCCGGGCAAGCACACCCGCCAGGAGGTCGTCGAGCTCCATGGCGCTCGCCGCCACCTGGGTGATCTCGAAAAGCACATCGAGCTCCCGGATCTTCTTTTCGAGCTTTTCCTTTGTCTCCAGCAGCTCGATGTTCTTCCCGACGACCGAAAGGAACAGTCTCGAGTTCTCGATGGAGACGGCGGCATGGCTGGCAAGCGCCGTGAGGAGCGCCTCGTCGCCCACCGTGAAGTGGCCCTCGTGCTTGTTGAGCACTTGAACCACCCCGATGGTTCGCCCATGCTGGTTTTTCATGGGAACGCACAACGTGGAACGCGTTCGATACCCGGTGCGCCGGTCCCATTCGGCATCGAAGCGGACGTCCTGGTAGGCATCCTTGATGTTGAGCGGCTTGCCCGTCCTGGCCACGGTGCCCGCCAGCCCCTCGCCGGGCTTGAGCCGAATCTCGTGGACCTCCTCGCCCTGGGTGACCTTGGACCAGAGCTCGTCGGTCTCCTCGTCTAGGAGGTAGAGGGTCGAGCGGTCGGCTTCCATGACCTCGCTGATGCGGTCGAGGATCATCTCGAGCAGCTCGCCGAGGTCGAGGGTGGACCCGAGCGCCGCGCTGATGTCCTGTAGCGCGCGCAGCTTGGCGCGCTCCCGCTCGACGACGCTTTGCAGCCGAAGCGTTTCCTGGCCGTCTCGATCCCCGTCCGATGCCATTGTCAGGTCGATACTCCCCCGAATCCGGGCTTAGAAGCAACGACCTTCGGGGCTTGGCTATTCCCCTTGGCGCAATTCGGCCCTGTCGCCCATGCGGACCGCCCTGGTCGCTTTCTCCAGCATCACGGCGGTTGTCGTCGGCTGTACGTTGACGGCTCGTCCGATGGCGACGACCTCCCAGGGGTAGTGTTTGGGGGGATCGGGAAGCGGCACCGACGTCTCGATTTCCCGGCCGATCCTTCCTTCCGCGCTACGCCGCCATTCGTCTCCCTGCCGCACGATGTAGAACCGATTGCCGACCACGACGCCCTGCTCGGCGCCCACGTCCACGAAGATGATCTGATTGGTGGATGGAAGCTTGCGCGGATACAGATTGGCCACGACGGTCGCCCGGAGCGAGCGATCGGCTGGCACGACGTTCACCCAATAGAATCTGCGCTCCATCGGCGCGATCCGGAGGCCGCGCTCCACGACGTCGAGGGCGTCGGTCACCACCGCACGCCCAATCTGATGCTCGTGATCGTAGTCCTGGAGCCTGACTTCGCCGAAGATTCGAACGAGCGTCCCCTTTTCTTGGTTCTGGCGTTCGACGGCGTCGATGGTTTGGAAACGCTCGCTGGGCTCGATCGTTCGGAAGAGCGCATAGGTCTTGCCTATCTCGGGCTGCACGTCTTCTCGAAAGCGCACATAGGTATTGTCGAAGTCGGAGAGCATCATGTGCTCTTCGTTTGCAGCGATGATGTAGCCCGCGTTCTCGAGCGCGTTCTTGTCGAGAAAGCCGTACTCGGCCACGTAGATCGCCTCGCCCCCAGGGCCTCTGCCCCTGGCTCGCGTGAAGCCTCGAGGAGCGACCTTCACGACCTCGTCGTCGCCCGGTCGAAGCCGGATTTCCGAGCCGGGATAGATCCAATGCGGATTGGTGATATCCGGGTTGTACGACCAGACCCGCGGCCATGCGTAGGGGTCGCCGTAGTATCGCTCGGTGATGTCCCAAAGCGTATCTCCCTCGATGACGGAATGCGTCTCGGGCATGTCCGCAGGGACTTCGACCTTTTTCTTCTCGGCCTCTTGGTCGTTCATGACCACGTCGACCTGCGCCAGCGCGGTGCCTGCCACCAGCACAGTCGCCATGCTCATCCATCCCACCAGCTTCATGATGCGTCCTCCCGCAACGCCAGTCGCGCCGCCGCGGTATTCGGGAACTGCTCCCTAACCTTGTCGAAGTAAGCCTGAGCACGAGCCGTATCACCGCGTCTCAGATAGATTTGCCCCATGCGGTAGAGCGCGTCCGGCGCCTTATTGCCCCAGGGATGCAGCTTGTCGATGCGTTCGAAGTATTGCAGTGCCGGCCCGTACTCGCGCCGCAGGTAGTGGATTTCGCCGCACCAAAAGAGCGCATTGTCCGAATAGGGATGGCTCGGGTGCACTGCTAGAAATGCATCCAGCTCGACCAACGCCTCTTGGAATCGTTCATCGCGAATCAAGCTGAGCGCTCTACGATATCCTTCGATGCTCGCATCGGAATCGGACGCCGGCCCCGGCTCTTGCGGCTCCATGAGAACCGGTAGGTCCGGCACGTCCGAGGTGATGGGCAGACGCTCGTCGACGAGCTCGCCATCCAGCCGGAGCACCTGTCTCTCTGATTCGACGGCGTCAGGCTCGGTCCAGGGCAAGGCATCATCGCCCGCGCGCTTCCTACCGCGCTCGGGCTCGCGCTCCTCGGCTGCCTTGATCTCCTGAACCTCCGCACGGGCGAGCGCGAGCTGGCTCCGCAGCACTCGAAGCTCTTGCTCCTGCTCCTCGTTTTGCAAACGAAGCGCGGTGAGCTCGGCGTCCCGGGTCGATTCCTCGGACGCATTGCGGGTCTGGGAATGCAGCCCCACCGAGCTACAGCCGAACACTGTCGTCACGACGACCGTTGCTACGAGCCTCTTCACGGCATACCCCGCATCCGGATCGTAGGTACGGCAGAGGACGCACGTCAAAAAAGACGTGCCTAGCGCCAGGTGCCAAGTGCCCGAAATCGCTGATATCGCTCGGCGACCAGCGCAGCGCCTGAACGCCCGCGCAACTCGTCGAGATGAGCGCGGATCCGATCGCGCAGCAGCCTTGCGGCTTCCTCGGGTTTGCGGTGGGCCCCACCCGTCGGCTCCCGAACCACCTCGTCGATGACGCCGAGCGACGCCGCATCATGCGCCAAGAGGTGAAGCTGCTCTGCCGCTTCGGGGCCGCGCGCTGCGTCCCGCCACAAGATCGAGGCGCATCCCTCCGGTGTGATCACACTGTAGGTGGCAAACTCCTGCATCAGGACGCGATCGGCCACCCCGATGGCCAGAGCGCCGCCCGACCCGCCCTCACCCACGACCGTGCTGATAATCGGCACTCGAAGCTGACTCATGGTTTCGATCGCGCGCCCGATCGCCTCGGCCTGCCCGCGCTCCTCGGCGCCGATGCCCGGGTAGGCACCGGGTGTATCGATGAATGTGAGCACCGGCCGCATGGCTTGCTCCGCGAGCTTCATGATGCGAATGGCTTTTCGGTAGCCCTCCGGATGCGCCATGCCAAAGTTGCGATACGCCTTGTCCTTGGCCGTTCGGCCCTTTTGATGTCCCACGACTGCAACGATTTCCGCGTCGAAACGCGCAAATCCACACATGATCGCAGGATCATCCCGAAACGCGCGGTCGCCATGGAGCTCGACGAAGTCGTCGAACAGCAGGGCGAGGTAGTCTCGGAAGTACGGACGGTCTGGATGACGGCTGAGCTGCACCTTCGTCCAGACGTCAAGGTCAGCGTAGAGCTCGCGTTGGAGCCGGTCGGCCTGCGTTTCGAGCGCGCGGATCTCCGCATCGATCGCCGCGGCTTCGGGGTCGTCGGCCTCGGTCAGCGCTTTGAGGGCCGCGATTCGTTCCTCGAGCTCGACCAACGGCTCTTCGAAGTCCAGGTGCGCCATGTTCTCCGCATGCTTCGCACATCTGAAGAGCGTCGCAAAGCCCTCGCTAGACCGAGTACACCCTGAGCTGATCCGCCCTCGAAGCCTCAGGACGCCGATTCGCCCGCCGCTCGTCTAGTCGCGCTCGGCGCCGCCCAACAGCTCGAAGACCTTGGTCGGCCTTGTCTTGCCCTTGAGTTGCTCGTCGGGGAGCTCTCTCAGCTCGAACTGGCCGCCCAGCTTTTCACGGGTTCCCTCGCTGATCAGCGTCTGCCCCGGCTTTGCGATCGCGCACAGGCGGGAGCCCGTGTTCACGGGGTCGCCGATCACGGTGTATTCGAGCGCTTCGCTGCTTCCGATGTAGCCGGCGACCACTTCCCCCGTGTTGATGCCGATGCCGATCTCGAAAGGCGGCAACCCACGCGCTTCGTGACCCAAGTTCAGCGCGGCCATCGCTGCCTGCATTTCGAGCGCCGCGCGCACGGCGCGGACCGGATCGTCGAGATGAGCGACAGGCGCTCCGAAGAGCACCATCATCTCGTCACCGATGAACTTGTCGAGCGTTCCCTCGTAGCGGAACACGATCTCGACCATGCGCTCGAAATACTCGTTGAGCGCATCGACCACCACCTGCGGCGCGCAAGACTCGCTGATGCCGGTGAAGCCCCGAATGTCCGCGAAGAGGATGGTGGTTTCTCGAAGCTCCCCGCCTTTCTTCACCTCCAGCTCGCCGGAGAGGACCTGCTCTGCGATGGCGGGAGACAATAGACGGCGAAAACGCTCGCGCATCACGGCCTCCTGCTCGAGCTTCTTCGCAAACAGGGTGTTTTGTATTGCGATCGCAGCCTGGCTGGCGACCGTTTCGAAAAGCGCCAGGTCCTTCTCGGTAAACGCGTGGGTCGCGAGCTTCGAGTCCAACATCATGACCCCGAGAACCGTATCCTTGTGCAGGAGCGGAACGCACATGGTTGAACGGATTCCTTGCATGATCACGGATTGCGCGCTCTGAAAGCGAGCATCCGACGAAGCATCGTGCGACAGGACGGCTTCCTTTTCGCGGACCACGGTGTCGAGGACGGTCTTCGATACGACGACCTCTTGATCCGGGTCGACCCCCTCGCCCGTTCGCACCGAAACGGGCTCGAGGAGCCCTCGGTCGTCATGGAGGAGAATCACCCCTCGGTCCGCCGGGACGAGCCGGAAAGCGACTTCGAGGATCTTGTTGCACAAAGCCGTGACACTGGTTCCAATCTCAATGGCGCGCGTCACTTCGTAGCTCGCGCGGAGCTTCTCGTAGTCGCGGCGCAGCGACGCTTCGTCCTCGATCAGCTCTTCGGCGAAAAAGGTCTTCTCCGCTAGAACGGAAACCTTCGCGCGAATCAACGGGCCCGCGTCCGAGTCGCCGATCTTGAAACGGTTGGTGGCGTCCTGAAGCTCTTCGGCCCCGAGGCCATCGAAAGAAATGTGCGTGCTACGCCGTGCGGGCTCGAAAACGATGCGCGTGGAGCCGATGGTGATCTCGTCGCCGGGCTCGAGCCGTCGCTCCTGCACACGTTGGCCGTTGACGAAGGTGCCGTTGAGCGAGCCGAGGTCCCGCAGGACGTAGTGACCCGCGACCAAGTCGATGTGGCAGTGCTCCTTCGAAACGACCCGATCGAGAACCTGGTGCGTGTTGCGGGGGTGGCGCCCGAGCGAATTGTGGCGAAAGAGCTGACGCTCCTGCCGCCCGCTCGGCCCCATGATGGTGATGCGAGCCATGACCCCCTCACCCAGGCTACCTGGGGCACTGTCAGGCTGCAAAGATGGCGCCGTGGCCTAGACCGAGCACACTCTGAACTGATCCGCCCTCAAAGCCTCAGGACGCCTGATTCGGCCTAGAGCGACGACTCGTTCGGCTTGGTCTCGACGATGTACTCCTGCACCGCGCTCTTGACGGGCCGGGCGAAGTAGACTTTTTGATCGGCGATTTCCCGCAGCGCGGTCACGATCGGCTTGTTCTTGCTGTGCACGAGCGACGGCGCCCCCTTGAGCAGCTGCCGGGTCCTTCGGGCAGCCAAGATGACAAGCGCAAAGCGGTTTTCCTCGTGCTCCAAGCAATCTTCGACGGTGACGCGTGCCATATGGCGGCGGAGGCTAGCAGGGCCCCATGGCGCGGGCAAACCCGTGCGCCCGGGGGTAAGAAACATCCCCCACGGCGGTTGACTCCTCGACTTTCAGGATTAGGTTGCGGCCCATCAGCACTCTCGGTCGATGAGTGCCAACGAGTTACCGGGTAGCGTAAATACCCGAAATGGAGGGATTAAATGGCCATTCGTCCATTGCATGACCGCGTCCTGGTCAAGCGAGTCAAGGAAGAAGAGAAAACCAAAGGCGGCATCATCATTCCGGATACCGCCAAGGAGAAGCCGATCGAGGCCAAGGTCGTGGCCGTCGGGACGGGCCGGCTTCTCGACAACGGGGAGGTTAAGCCTCTCGCCGTGAAGAAGGGCGACCTCGTTCTGTTCGGCAAGTACGGCGGGACCGAGGTCAAGATCGACGGCGAAGAGCATTTGATCCTCCGCGAAGACGACATCCTCGGAATTATCGAATAGGAGACTGCGAAACATGGCTGCGAAAGAAATCATTTACGATACCCACGCTCGTGACCGCATTCTGAAGGGCGTCAACGCGCTGGCCAATGCGGTGAAAGTCACGCTGGGCCCCAAGGGTCGCAACGTGGTCATCGAGAAGAGCTTCGGGGCGCCAACCGTCACCAAGGACGGGGTCACGGTGGCCAAAGAAATCGAGCTTGGGGACAAGTTCGAGAACATGGGCGCCCAGATGGTGCGGGAGGTCGCCTCCAAGACCTCCGACATCGCCGGTGACGGGACAACCACGGCCACCGTACTTGCTCAGGCGATCTTCCGTGAGGGGAGCAAGATGGTCGCCGCCGGCCACAATCCGATGGAGATCAAGCGCGGAATCGATGCAGGCGTCCTCAAGGTCGTCGAAGAGCTGAAGTCGCTTTCCAAAGCAACCAAAGACCCGAAGGAAATCGCCCAGGTTGGAACGATCAGCGCCAACGGCGATCGCACGATTGGTGAGATCATCGCCGATGCGATGGAAAAGGTCGGCAAGGAAGGCGTGATCACCGTCGAGGAGGCCAAAGGTCTCGAGACGGAGCTCGACGTCGTCGAGGGAATGCAGTTCGACCGCGGCTATCTCTCGCCCTACTTCGTGACCGACCCCGAGCGGATGGTTGCGGAGGTCGAGGAGCCCTACATCCTCATCGTCGAAAAGAAGATCTCGAACATGAAGGATCTTCTTCCCGTGCTCGAGGCGATCGCGCGCCAGCAAAGGCCGCTCGTGATCATCGCGGAGGACGTGGAAGGCGAAGCGCTGGCCACGTTGGTCGTCAACAAGCTGCGAGGCACTTTGCAGACCGCCTCCGTCAAGGCGCCAGGCTTCGGTGATCGCCGCAAGGCCATGCTTCAGGACATCGCCATCCTCACCGGCGGCACCGTGGTGAGCGAGGATCTCGGCATCAAGCTCGAGAACGTGACGCTCAACGACCTCGGCCGCGCGAAGCGAGTGACCATCGACAAGGAGAACACGACCATCGTCGACGGCGCCGGCAAGAAGAAGGACATCACCGGCCGCATCGAGACGATCCGCAAGCAGATCGAGGAAACCAGCAGCGACTACGACCGTGAGAAGCTGCAAGAGCGGTTGGCCAAGCTCGTCGGCGGCGTCGCGGTGATCAAGGTCGGCGCGGCCACCGAGGTCGAGATGAAGGAGAAGAAGGCACGCGTCGAGGACGCCCTTCATGCGACGCGAGCTGCGGTCGAGGAAGGGATTGTTCCCGGTGGCGGTGTGGCCCTCATTCGCTCGCAAGGAGCGCTCGACAAGCTCGAGGTCAGCAGCGAGCAGAGGGTGGGCGTCGAGATTCTTCGGCGCTCGATCGAGGAGCCGCTTCGCCAGATTGCGGCCAACGCCGGGCTCGAGGGCTCGATCGTCGTCAACGAGGTGCGCAACGGCAAAGGCGGCTTTGGCTTCAATGCCGCGACCGAGGAGTACGAGGATCTGGTCAAGGCCGGTGTCATCGATCCGACCAAGGTCGTCCGGAGCGCTTTGCAGAATGCATCCTCGGTTGCCGGCCTCATGCTGACCACCGAGGCCCTGGTCGCGGAGCTTCCGAAGGAAGAAACGCCGGCCGCGGGACACGGTCATGGGGGCATGGGCGGCATGGACTTCTAGCCCATCGCCAAAAGCCGACACAGGGAGAGCCGGGAGCTGCAAAGCCCCGGCTTTTCCGTTTTGAGGCCTGCCCCAAAAAGGAGCCTGTACGTGTGGGCTCGGCTGCTACGATTGCAAGGTGGGTTCCACGACCGATAGGTTGACGAGCTATCGCCGACAGTTGCGCGTGGCTGCCGCCGCCGTGATGGCGGCGCGGATTGCCGCTTCTGCAGTCGCGGTCGGGTTGATCGCCTTCGTGCTGGTTGCATGGCTGCTGGGCCCCATGACGCCCTTCGTGTGGCTGTGCATCGGCTGGGCTCTGGTGTTCGGCATGATTGCGGCGGCGGTGGCATGGTCCATCCAACCGCTGCTCCGGCTTCGCGGACACGGTGCGCTCGCTCTGGTCGCGACCCAACAGCCGTCCCTGCTCTCCCCGTTGCAAAGCGCATACGAGCTTCAAGCGGAGCAGTCGTTTTCCCGAGAGCTGGTCGTCGCACAACGGCTCGGTTTGCTCCGTTCGCTCGAGAGCTCCCCGGCGCGGAAATTCATTCCCTGGGGCTGGCTCGGGCAACCGGTCCTTGCCGTGACCTTGGTTTTGGCTGCCGTCGGATGGTGGTCACTTGGCTTCGACCGGGCGGCTGCAGGTCGCTACGCACTGCTCCATCCCGACCCTGGCATCATCGAGGGGGCGAGCACCGGTCACGTCGTGGCCCGCACGGACGCCGAGCTCCACTACCCCGATTACATGGCTCGCCCCAACGAGCGGGCCGGGGATGCCGACCATCTGGTCGTTCCGCGGGGAACGGCCGTCGAGTACTCGGTCACGCCGATTGGAAATGCCGCCCGAGTCGTCGTGGAGCTACCCGGACGGCACGTCGAGGCGACCCGGGCCGGAGACGGGTTCATCGCCTCGTTCGTCGCCGACAGCGACGGGCCCTTCGAAATATACGTCGAGTCCACTCGCGGAGAGCGGCGTGTGGACTACCGTGCCCGCTCGATCCGGGTGCAGCTAGACGAGCCTCCTCAGGTGAAGATGATCGCGCCGGAGCAGGATTTGATCGCCGAGGAGCGGCAACCCATCCTCCTTCAACACAGCACGACCGACGACTACGGCATCCAGGAGCTGACCCTCATCATCAAGCTGCCAAACGGTGAGCACCTCCGGCGGCCGATCATCACCCCATCGGACGAGGCGCGCGTGGAGCACTACGAAGAGACGGTGCTTCGCTTGGAGGAATTTTCGCTCGCTCCCGCCGATGCGGTGACGGTTTGGCTGGAAGCGAAGGACGGCAACCGAGTGGACGGACCAGGAGTGGGACGCTCTGCAGAGCGCACGTTGACTCTCGCGTCCGAGATCACGAGGCGGCGTGACAGCATCGCGGAGCTGGAGAAGCTGTTGGATGCGCTGTTAGGGACGCTTGCCGTGAGGCTCGAACGCCCCCTTCCGAAGGCTCTTCCCCAAGCGCGCGAGCGTCGAAGCCTGGCCATGGTCCCCTACCGCGGAGTGATGGGCCTGCTGTCCAGCTTGGGCGATCATCGAGGCCCGCGCACCATTCCGCTGCTTCTCGACATGAAAAAGCGCCTGGAGCGAAAGCACGAGCGAGAGGAGCAGATGTATCGGGACGGCACCCATCCGAGCCAACGGGAGCGCCAGGACCAAATCATCGTCGCAGAGTTGGAAAAAGACAGCCTGCTCGTCGCCGATCTCATCAGCGAGGCGCGCCTCGACGATGCGGCCGAGATTGCGCGCGAAATGCAGCAGCTGCGGCGCGAGATTGCGTCTCTCATCAGCGAGCTGCGCAGGGAGCAGACGCTGGAGCTTCAGCGGGCGCTGATGGCCGCGCTCGACCGGGCGGAGCGGCGGATGGAGGCTCTCAAGCAGCGTCTTCGCGAGGCCATGCGTTACGTCCCCGGAGAGTTCGTCAACCGACAATCCCGGCAGGCGAGCGAGTCGACCGACGCGCTTCGCAGCGTCCGCGAGGCGCTTGCAAAAGGCGACCTAGACGCCGCCGAGGCGGCGCTGATGAAGCTGGATCAGACCATCGAAGCCATGGCGCAAGCGCTTGCGCAGAGTGAAGAGTCGTTGGTCGAGGCCCGGTTTGGTCCGCGTGAACGGGCATTGATGGAGGCCATGGACACGATTCGCGACCTCGAGGTCGAGCAAAAGCGCATGGCCGAAAAGGCGCGTCGCGTCGGCGACAAGGCCGTAGAACGTGCATCTGCCGAAACAGACTCGTTCGGAGACGGGATCCGCGAGCAACTCGAGAAGATGGCGAGGGAAGTTTCGGAGCTGCTCGGCGGCCTCAGTGACGAGGCTCTTGGTCCCTACGAGTCCGACCTCCGCGGGCGCGCACAAGAGCGCGTCAGGGACTTCCAGGAAGCGCTCAAGGGGGGCGATCTCGGCGAAGCTCTCTCCATGGCCAATCGTTTGGCGGGCGCTGCCAACGCGCTGGCCAAGGACCTCGAGCTCTCGGCGATGATGTTCCGGGGGCGTGGCGGTCAAACGGCAGAGGCTGCAGCGCAGGCGCGAGAAGCGGCGGCGCGGGCGCAGGATCTGCAGCAGGCCGCCCAGGGCTCGGTCCCCGACATAGCAGGCTCACTCACCGAGCAGGAGCGGCAACAGCTCGAGAGACAGGCCGGCGATCAAGAAGCAGCACGAGAGGCGACACATCAGCTCGCCCGCAGGCTCCGCGAGGAAGTCGGCGGCGTGCCGGTGTCCGAGCAGGCGGCCGAGCAGCTCGAGTCCATCGAAGCACCCATGCGTCGCGCGGCAAGCGCCTTGGCGGAGGGCGATCCGCTCGAAGCGCACAAACAGCAGGAGGCCGCTGCCGATCAGCTCCGGCGGCTGCGGCAGCATCTCGAGTCTCAGCAGAGAGGGTCGGCAGGAACCGGCGGAGAGGAAAGTGCAACCGGGATGCGCGCGCACGAACGAGTCGAGATTCCGGGCGCACGATCGAAGGCCGACGAGCTCGCATGGCGGCGCCGCGTGCTCGATGCGATGAACGGCAAACCACCCGAGGGCTACCAACAGGCCGTCGATGACTACTACGAAAGGCTCTTGCGATGAGACCCATCGTCCTCGTAGGCCTCTTCTTGTTGCTCGGCTCCCTGCCGACTTCCGCCCCCGCCGACGAAGCCACGGGGACCGAGGTGCTGGATTTGCTCGAGGCATCGCTTGCGGCTGGCGAAGGCGTTCCCGCGCAAGTGCTGGTGGCGCGGTACCTCGAGCGCTATCCGCGAACGTCGCGAATCGTGGAGCTCGAGGTGCTGGCCGACTACTTTGCAGGCGAATACGAGGCCGCCGCGGCGGGCGTCGCGGAGCTGCGCGAGGGCTCTAGCGCCAACAATCTCGGCGCGCTGGCGGACGTGATCGTGCGAACCTACGAAACGACGAAGGGTTACGAGACGTTCACGCACGACAACTTCGAAGTCCGTTACTCCCCGGGAGAAGACGAGATCCTCGTCCCTTACGCAGTCGATACGCTCAAGGCCGTGGCCTCGGCGATCGAGCTCGAGCTCGGCGTGAAGATGGTCAGCCCGGTTCGTCTCGAGATCTATCCGGATGCCGATTCGCTGTCGCAGGTGTCCACCTTGTCGGTCGAAGCCATTCGCAACACCGGGACGGTCGCTTTGTGCAAGTGGGGCCGCCTGATGATCGCGTCCCCCCGCGCGCTCATGCATGGCTACCCCTGGCTCGATACCATCGCGCACGAGTACATCCATCTGGTGCTGACCAAGGCAACGCTCGACCGCGCCCCGGTTTGGCTTCAGGAAGGGCTCGCCAAGTTCCTCGAGACGCGATGGAGGCAGGACCAGCCATCGTTACGTCACGACCCCGCATCGAGCCAATTGCTGCACGAGGCCCTCGAATCCAACGAGCTTCTGGATTTCGATCAGCTGCACCCGTCGATTGCGTTGCTGCCGACGCAGAAGCTGGCGTCGCTCGCGTTTGCCCAGGTCTCCTCGTTCATCGCCGCCTACTACGAAGCGTTCGGGGCCGAAGGGGTTCAAAAGAGCCTCGATCGAATCGGCGGCGGGCAGGACGCCAGAGAGGCGCTCGCCCGTGTTTCGGGGGTTTCGTGGAAGGGTCTCGAGAAGCGCTGGAAGAAGAAGCTGGCAGACGAGCCGAGGTCGCCGCCGGCCAGACTGTTGCCTCGCTATCTGAGCGGCGAGGCTACCGAGCAAGACGAGCTCGCTGGCGTGGAGCTGGACCGCGCCCGCGACCACCTTCGCCTGGGCGACCTGCTGTGGACCCGTTCGAGGCCTGCAGCGGCGTCGGTCGAGTACGCCAAGGCTCACCAGGTGGCGCCCGACGATCCGGTGGTCGCCTCACGCTACGCCCGTTCAGCGATCGCGGGAAACAGGCCGCGGGACGCCCTGGCGCCACTCATGCGCACCCTGTCGCGCTATCCGACGCATGCCCCGGCGCTTTCCAGCCTGGCCACGGCGCAGTTCCGCGTTTCCAATTTCGGCCCCGCCAGGGAGGCAGCCGAGCAGGCGATCGCCCAGAATCCATTCGACCCTCAACCCCATTGCATCTTGTCGAAGCTTCCCCTTCCACATGCCTATCACGAGGAGGCGTTGTGCTCGAGGCTAGGCGGGCTCCGCGAGTAGTGTGGCGATCCCGGTATCCAAGCGCTAAGAGGTCCCCGTGAACGAACCCGTACGTAGCACACAATCTGCAGCGCCGAGCAGCCCCCCGTCCGACGTGGTTCGGGTCCAACAGCTCGCGAGCGCGCGTGATGAAATCGTCGCCCGGCTCAGGCAACGGATCATCGGCCAGGAAGACGTGATCGAGCTGCTGCTCATCGCCTTGTTCGCTCGCGGTCACGGGCTCTTCGTAGGCGTGCCCGGTCTGGCCAAGACGCTGCTCATCACCACGCTGGCCGATGCACTGTCCCTTCACTCGAACCGCATTCAGTTCACGCCGGATCTGATGCCGAGCGACGTGACCGGCACGGATGTGCTCGAGGAAGATTCGAGCACGGGCCGGCGTCACTTTCGGTTCATCCCGGGTCCGGTGTTCACCAACATCCTGCTGGCGGACGAGATAAACCGGGCGCCACCCAAGACGCAGGCTGCGCTGCTGCAATCCATGGCCGAAGGGCAAGTGACCGCTAGCGGCAACACCTATGCTCTGGAGCAGCCATACTTGGTCTTCGCAACGCAGAACCCTATCGAGCAGGAGGGCACCTATCCTCTTCCCGAGGCGCAGCTCGACCGGTTCCTCTTTCAAATCGACGTTCGATATCCGAGCCAGCACGAGGAGATCGAAATCGTGAAGCGCACCACTGCGCCCATGCCCACGACGGTCACGCCCGTGCTGTCGGCCCGGGACATCATCGGCTTTCAGGATTTGGTGCCCCGCGTTCCGGTTGCGGACCACGTCGTGCAGCACGCCGTTGCGCTCGTGCGGGCGTCCCGGCCCGAGGACCGAAAGGCTCCCGACATCGTGCGAAAGAACGTGGCGTTCGGCGCAGGTCCGCGTGCGAGTCAGGGCCTGGTATTGGGGGCCAAAGCGAGGGCGATCCTGCATGGCCGATACGCCGCGGAGATCGAAGACGTGCGCGCGCTGGTGCAGCCCATCTTGACTCACCGCCTCGTCATGAATTTTCGCGCGGAAGCCGAAGGGGTGACGCCCGCAGACGTGATCGAAGGCATAAGGCAAAGCATCGAGCCGTGACCCATGTGCTCGAACCCGAGCTCGCGGTACGCCTGGCGGGATTGACGCTCCGGGCGAAGCGGACCGTCGATGGGCTTCTCGCCGGGATGCATGATCCGACCGGTACACCATCAAGCATTTCGAGCACGAAACGCAGCTTCGGGGCACGCTGGCGCTCGATATCTCGCGGTCGATGCACTGGGGCAGCAAAGACCTAAGCAAGCTCGATCACGCCGCCACGTTGCTGGCCGCCCTTGCCTACGTGCTGACGCGTCAGGGAGACGCCGTGTCCCTGATCACGTTCGACGAAACGGTCCGCGATCGGGTGCCTCCGCGCTCCGGAGCAGCACATCTCGACTACTTGATGCGAGTCTTGGCTCAGCCATCCGCTCCGGAGGGCAAGACCGCTCTACACGAATCTCTCGACAAGCTGATCGAGCACGCTGGACGAATGGGGCTGGTGGTCGTCGCGAGCGACCTGCTCGATCTCGAAGACTCCGCCCTCGAGCCAATCGCGCGGCTGCAGGCGCGGGGTCATCAAACCATCGTGCTTCACGTGCTCGATCCCGCGGAGCTCGAGCTGCCATTCGAGCATCCGATGCGTTTCGAGGGGCTCGAGGGCGAAAGCCCGGTGGAGGTGGATCCAGAGGGCATTCGAAGGCGCTACCGCGAGGCGATCGATCAGTTCGTGGCTTCGTGCCAAGCCCGCATCGTCGCCGCGGGAGGGCGATACATGCTCGCGAGGACGGATACCCCGCCCGAGCATACCTTGCTCCAGTTGCTACGGGAGGCTTGAGCCGTGGGATTCGGTCTTCCATGGGCCCTCGCCGCAATGGTTGCGATTGGGATTCCGATCGCGGCGCACCTGTTGCGGCGCCAAAAGCTGCCGCAGCAGACCCTGCCAACGATCGCGTTTCTGCAACGGATCCACGCCACGCGGGCAGCCCGGCTCCGGGTGGTCGACTGGCTGTTGCTCGTCATCCGCGTGTTGCTCGTGGCGGCCCTCGTGCTGGTAGCGGCGGCGCCCTACCGCGTGGTCCACTCGAGTCTCCTCGATCGTCAGCATGCGCTCGCCGTGGTGTTCGACGATTCGTTGTCGATGGCGGCCATACACGAGGGCAAGACGCTCATCGAGCGCGCCGCCGAGCTGTCGATGGAGCAGATCGGCAAGCTTCCGGAGGGCTCTGAGGCGTCGATCGTCCTCGCGGGGAACCCGCCCCGCGTCTGGGTGAGAAGACGTTCCGAGCTCGACCTGATCGAGCATGCGTTGCGCGAGGTGGACGCGCGCTCGACCCGTGCCGGCGCCTTGTGCGAAGCGGTGCAATCCGCGGTGGAGCTTCTGCTCGAGAGCGAGCTCGCCGACCGCCGCCTGCTGGTGATATCCGACTTCACGCCCGGCGCGCGCGCCGACGAGTGCGAATGGCCGAGCCGCGGCATTCGCGTCGGGTTCGAGGTGGTTTCCACGCCCAGTCCCGACAATCGCCGGATCGCGCGAGTCGACGTGACTCCGGAATCGGAACCGGCCGAAGGCGTGCGGCTCGACGTCCAGATTGAGGGCAGCGGCACCGAGGTTCCGCAGAAGATCCGCCTGCGGCAGAAAGGACAAGAGACGCAAAGGGCGCCGGTTCGGTGGATGGGCGATCGGGGGGAAGCGACCCTCGTGGTCGAGCCCAGGCTCATGGATGCAGTCGTGGAGCTGCGGCTCGATCCGGATGACGTCCTTCCCGCCGACAACGTGCGCGGCGTGCTCCTAGGCTCGGACACCATTCACGTTCTCCTCGTAGACGGCGACCCACATCCCGATCCACGAAAGAGGGAGACGGCCTTCTTGAGCCATGCGCTCGGCGTTGCCCCGCTCGTCGGACGCTCCTTCGCCGTCGAGACCCTCGATGCGCAGGACCTATCCGAAAGCGCGATCATTCGCTCGGACGTCGTGGTCTTGGCAAACGCCACGCTCGAAGAGAAATGGCTGCCCCTCATTGAGCGATTCGTGAGCGGCGGTGGCAGCATTTGGATCACGGCTGGCGACCGCATCAATCCCCGGGTCTATGGGAGCTTGCTGCGCGAGCTGCTGCCCGGACGGTACACGGCCACCCGCATGGAAGAGCGGGCGTTGACCTTCAAGTCAGACACCCTTCCCGAGCTCGATCAGGCGAAGGTGCGGGCTCGCACACCGATCGCCGAGACCGACCTCGATGCAGTCGTGACCGCCCGGTTCAGCGACGGCTCACCGGCGATGGTGGAGCATCGGTATCGCAGCGGGCGCGTGGCGATGTTTGGGACGACGATCGACGACGCGTGGACCGATCTGCCTTACCAACCCGTGTTCGTTCCATTCGTTCTCGACACCTTGGGTAGGCTCGCCGGCCGCACGGATCACGCAATCGAGCCCTACGAGCCGGTGTCCTTGCCCGGCTCGACGTCGAGCCAGCGCATTCAAGTGGTGACCCCGACCGGCCGCACCGTGGATCTCCCTGAGGCCGATCGGGTCACGTTTCGGGATACCGGCGAAATCGGAGCCTATCGAGTTCTCGTGAATGGTGTGAGTGGCGAGCGCTTTGCGTTCGTCGTCGATGCTCCGTCCGGGGAGAGCGATTTGATCTCGCAATCGCCGCCGGAGGAGCAGCCCGGCGCGGAGGTGTCCGCAGCAGACGCCTCGCAGGGAGTCGAGCAACCGCTCGCGCCCTGGCTGCTCTTGCTCGCGCTGACCCTGCTCTTCAGCGAGCTCGCGCTCCGTCAGATACGGCGCAGGTGAACCACCCGATCGACTCGATTGAGGTCCTTGTAGACGGCCACGGGCTCCCAAGAGGTTTCCTCGATCGCGAAGTCGAGCACGCTTTGGGCTTGGCCCTGTCCGACCTCGATCAGAATCTGAGCCCCGGGGGCGGTGGCAGGTTCGGTGGCCGTCAACAGCGCTTTCACCACGTCGAGGCCGTCTTCGCCTCCGTCGAGGGCTGCAATCGGCTCGTGGTCGCGCACCTCGGTCTGCAGCGTCTCGATGTCCGACCTCGCCACGTAGGGTGGATTCGAAAGGATCACGTCGTACTGCTCTCCGCTCGCTACGAGGTCGACGCGCTCGAATCGGATGCGCGCTGCGACCTCGTGTGTCTCGGCATTGCCCCTCGCCACCTTGAGCGCGGCCTCGGAAAGATCGGTGGCGGTCACCGTCGCCAACGGTCGCTCCGCGGCGATGGTGATCGCGATGGCTCCACTCCCGGTGCCCACGTCCAACACGCGACATGGGGCATCCACGGGGATGCATGCGAGCGCGTGATCGATCAATGTCTCCGTATCGGGCCGCGGGATCAAGACGTCGGGCGTGACGCAAAAGCGGCGCGCATAAAACTCGCGGTAACCCAAGATGTAGGCAACGGGCTCTCCTTCGCGTCGCCGAGCCACCAACGGACGTATCAGGCCCCGCTCTTGCTCCAGCAAGGGACGATTCAAATCGAGATACAGACCCACTCGATCGATGCCGAGCGCCTTGGCGACGAGCAACTCGGCATCGAGCCGCGGGCTCTCGATTCCCCGCCGCGCAAAGTCCTCGGTCGCCCACTCGAGAACCTCCCGAATCGTCCAGGTACGCAAGCTCACCCGCGTCTAGCGCGTGCGCACGCGCATCTTCTGTTTGGGCAGCGCGCCGGCTTCCGCGAGCACTTGCTTGGCGAGTCGGGTCAGCTCTGGCCGGTTTCCCTTCTGCACGAAGGCGGCCACCATGTTGGGGTCGACGTCGAGGAGCTGCTCCATCGCCTCGCGTGCACGCCCGAGCTTTCTCGTCGCTGCGTACGTGTAGACCTGCGCACGAAGAAGCATGCCGGATACCTGGCCGTACTCCTTGTCTTTCGGATCGTAGGTTTCGAGGAGCTTTCGCGCTTCTTCGGCATCGCCGGTGCGCGCAAAGGCCTCCGCAACCACGGCGGCGTACATCGCCTTGGCTCTTGCCTGCGGCTGCCGATCGAGGCGGATCTCGTTTGCGAGCTCCCGTGCGTCCCGGCTGCGGCCCGCGACGAGATAAAACATGGCCAGGTTGGCGCGCACGTCGTCTTGGACCACGGCCGGCGCCTTCTTGATGTCGATGGCCTCGAGAATTCGGATGGCTTCTGCCGGGTCCTCCTGCGCGACGAGCTGGGCCTGCGCCACGGCGTTGAGCGCGTCCTTGCCTCCGGGGCTCTGTCTGGCCCGAAGCTGCTCGAGCGCAGCCAATCGACTTTCCTTGTCGGTCGCGCCCTTTAGAATCGCCGCGATGTCAGCCGATTTCCGGGTGAGCCGCCAGACCCACGCCAAGAATCCTGCGGCCACGACCGTGAGGACACCGGCCACGATCAAGCCCACGTAGCCGATCGTCGGCTGCAAAATCCCCGCGATGATCCAGACGACGGCCAGCGCGAGACCGATGAGGCCCAGCACCTTCCAGTTCATCTTCGGCTGCTCGATCTCAGCCAGCGCCTCGCCGACGTCCTTGGGGGCGGCGGTTATCTGCTTTTTTGGCTTCGCCACTCCCGCTCGGTACCCCGATGACCGCCTCACGGCAAGCCAAGGCTGACCTGCCCGTTTTGGAACAGCCCAAAAACGCAGGAGAAATTGGGGAGGGCCCCGGATGGGTTTGCCAGCGGTTCGCTTCTTCTCATAATTCCGGCTCTTCCAGCTGCTCCGCTATGCTGTTCAGAGCCCGGCTAGCCCCAATGAGACTTGAGCTTGGCCTGATTCTATGAATAAATATACTAAGGCTGGATCTTGGTGGGGGATGTCACGAGCATGAGCAGAAATCGACTAGGCGAGCTTCTGGTACGTGAAAAGCGGATCAGCCTCGAGCAATTGCGCGAGGCGCAGAAGCATCAGAAGGACGACAACGTCAGCCTCGGCTACGCGCTTGCCCGTTTGGGGGCCATCTCCGATCAAGAGATCACCGACTTTCTGAGCGAGCAGTATCGGGTTCAGGCGATCGACCTGTCCGAGTACGAAATCGACCGCGAGATACTCAAGCTCATCAGCCCGCAGGTGTGCGAGCGACACAAGATCATTCCGGTTTCGCGCGCGGGCAGCTCGCTCATCGTGGCGATGGCGGACCCTTCCAACCTCAACGCGATCGATGACGTGAAGTTCCTCACCGGTTACAACGTGGAGCCAGTCGTTTCGTCGGAGACCGCGATCATGGCCGCGCTCGAAAGAGCGTATGCGCAGCCGGAGATTTCCTACGAAGACATCATGGAGGGCTTCGACGAGTCGGAGATCGAAGTCGCCATCGATGAAGACGACGAGAGCATTCTAGATCTGGAAAGAGCGAGCGAAGATGCGCCGGTCGTCCGCTTGTGCAACGCGATTCTCTTGAATGCGATCAAGCAAGGCGCTTCCGACATCCACGTCGAGCCCTACGAACGCGTCTTGCGTGTTCGATACCGCGTCGACGGCGTCCTTCACGAGGAGATGACGCCTCCGATCAAGCTCAAGAATGCCATTGCGTCCCGTCTCAAAATCATGTCGTCTCTGGACATCGCCGAGCGCCGTTTGCCGCAGGACGGGCGCATCAAGCTCAAGCTCGGAAAGGGCCGCGAGATGGACTATCGCGTCTCGGCCGTTCCGACACTGTGGGGCGAGAAGATCGTCCTTCGTCTTCTAGACAAGTCGAACCTGCAGCTCGACATGACCAAGTTGGGCTTCGAGCACAAGCCGCTCTCCGATTTCCGTGACGCGATCCACCAGCCCTACGGCATGGTGTTGGTCACCGGTCCGACCGGTTCCGGTAAGACGACCACGCTGTATTCCGCCTTGTCCGATCTGAATAGCGTCGAGACCAACATCAGCACGGCCGAGGATCCCATCGAGTTCAATCTCATGGGTATCAATCAGGTCCAGATGCACGAGGACATCGGCTTGAATTTCGCGGCTGCGCTTCGTTCGTTCCTCCGGCAAGACCCGGACATCATCATGGTCGGTGAGATTCGAGACTTCGAAACCGCGGAGATCGCGGTCAAGGCAGCCTTGACGGGTCACTTGGTCTTGTCGACGCTCCACACCAACGATGCGCCGAGCACCGTGACGCGCTTGCTCAACATGGGCATCGAGCCGTTCTTGGTGACCGCGTCGGTGAACTTGGTCTTGGCCCAGCGTCTGGCGCGCAAGATCTGCCAGGAGTGCAAGGTGCAAGTTCCGACCGACGAGCAGGTGCTGCTCGACGTAGGCTTTCCCGAGAGCGAAATTCCCAACGTGGTCGCATTCCGCGGCACCGGCTGCAAAGTCTGCAACGACACAGGCTACAAGGGCCGCGTCGCCCTCTATGAGGTCATGCCGTTTTCGGAGCGGCTCCGCGAGATCGTTCTACAGGGCGGCTCCACGGCGGAGCTCAAGGACGAAATGATTCGCGAGGGTGTTTCTACCCTCCGCATGGCGGGCCTCAACAAGGTCCTTCAGGGCGTCACGACGATCGACGAGGTCGTCCGCGTGACGGCCGCGGATAAGTGAGCCGGGCGGCGCAGTAGAGGTTGACGCGAGCGCCTTTGTCAACAGCGGACGGGGCCCGGGGTCGAAGGCCGCGATCGTCTATCATTTTATTGGTGACCGCAGAATTGCTATTGATTCCGCCGTGTCAGAGGAGAAGCTCGAAAGTGCATGACATCTCGTGGCACTACGTTGCAAGTCACGGATTGTCATCTAGAGCCCCCGGTGGTAGATCCGATCCATGCGCATCAGCAACAGTTTCTCCGAAGGCGAGATCCAAGTTCTCGAATTCATCCTGCAAACCCTACTGCGAGGCGGCACGCCCTCGATGGCCACCCGCAACAAAGACTTCGCATCGGTCTATCGGAAAGTGATGACGATGAAGAAGCGCGTCGAGGAGAAGAAAGCAGAAGCGAAAACTTCCTCGGTAGGCACCGTCGCAGCCGCCGACGATGACCTGCAACGCAAGGCCGGCTAACCGGGTTGACTGCCTCGCGTCCGTCACGTAAGCGCGGACGGATATGGTGAGCCAGCTGATCGTCCTCCGGGGCGGGCGTGTTCTCGATCCATCGCAAGGGCTCGACGAAACCGCCGACGTCGTGATCGAATCGGGACGGATCAGAAGCGTTGGCTCCGGCGCGGGCGCGTCCTACACCGCGAGCGAGCAGGTACGAATCGTCGACGTCTCGGGCCATTGGGTGTGTCCCGGCTTCATCGATCTGCATGTCCATCTGCGCGAGCCCGGGCAGGAATACAAGGAGGACATCGCTTCAGGTCTCGATGCGGCCGCTGCGGGTGGCTTCACGGCCGTTTGCCCGATGCCCAATACCAAGCCGGTCAACGACACGCGCGCGATCACGGAAATGATGATCGCCCGCGCTGAGGAGCATGGCGGTGTGCGGCTCTTGCCTTTCGGTGCAGTCACGCGGGGGCAAAGAGGCTCAGAGCTGACCGAGATGGCCGATCTCCGCGACGCCGGCGCCGTCGGCGTGAGTGACGACGGACGTTGCGTGATGAACGCGGCCGTGATGCGCCACGCGCTGGAGTATGCACGCACCTTCGATCTACTGGTCACCCAACACTGCGAAGACCACCACTTGACCGAAGGCGCGCAGATGCACGAAGGAGCGCGTTCGACACAACTCGGCCTACGAGGCTGGCCGCGGGCGGCCGAGGACATCATCGTGGCGCGCGATCTAATCCTGGCGGAGGCCACGGGCGCTCGATACCACGTGGCCCACATTTCGAGCTTCGGCGCAGTCCGTCTGCTTCGGGAAGCCAAGTCGCGGGGCCTTCGCGTCTCGGCCGAGGTCACTCCGCATCATCTGCTCTTCACGGACGAGGCTTTGCTGAGCTACGACACCTATTGCAAGGTCAACCCCCCTCTACGCGAAGATGAAGACCGCGAAGCCCTGCGGCAGGCGCTTGCCGATGGCACCATCGATTGCATCGCGACCGATCATGCGCCTCACAGCGATCTCGAAAAGGACTGTGAGTTCGAGGCCGCCTCCGTAGGTATCAATGGTCTCGAGAGCGCCGTCGCATCGATGCTTCAGCTGGTTCGGGATGGAGCCCTGCGGCCGATGCGCATGGTCGAGGCGCTCTCCACAGCCCCTGCCCGGCTCATCCCTGATTTCGACGGCGGGTCGCTGCGTGAGGGCAAGCGGGCCGATCTGACGGTGCTCGATCCGGAGGTCCGATGGATTCTCGACCAAGAAGCGCTACGCTCCAAGTCACACAACACACCGTTGCTCGGCCGTGAGCTGATGGGCAGGCCCTCGTTGACCATCGTCGGAGGGCAAGTCGTGCACGAGCTCGAAAGATGAACAAGCAAGCAAATCTGGTACTCGCAGATGGGACACGTTTCGTGGGTGAGAGCTTTGGCGCAGAGGGCGCCGCCACCGGCGAGGCCGTATTCACGACAGGCATGACCGGTTACGAAGAGGTGCTCACCGATCCCTCCTATTGCGGGCAAATCGTCACGATGACGGCCCCACAGATCGGGAACACGGGAATCACCCTCGAAGACAGCGAAGCGAGGCGTCCGGCGCTCCGTGGCTTCGTCGTGCGCGAGCTATCGGCCGTGGAGAGCAACTGGCGCGCCAAGGAGTCGCTCGACGCGTATTTGAAGCGTCACGGGATCGTCGGCATCTCGGGTATCGACACCCGATCGTTGACACGGCACATCCGAGACGTCGGGGCGAAAATGGCGGCGGTGGGCACGGAAGACCCTGCCTCGCTGCACGATCGGGCCAAGGCGGCTCCTTCGATGGTCGGCCAGAATCTGACGGGCGAGGTGACGACGCCGGAGGCGTACGAATGGACCGAGGGCAGCGGCATGTGGTCGGAGCCGCGCGACAATGCGCGTTCGTGGCGCGTGGTGGCGATGGATTTCGGCATCAAGCGGAACATCTTGAGATGCCTGATCGATGAGGGGTGTAGGGTCACCGTGGTGCCTGCAAGCACGACCGCGAAAGAGGTGCTGGCCCTCGACCCCGATGGCATCTTCTTGTCAAACGGTCCGGGAGACCCAGCTGCGGTTTCATCTGGCATTGCAACCGTGCGAGAGCTTCTTGGTCAGCGGCCGATGTTCGGTATTTGCCTCGGCCATCAGCTATTGAGCCTGGCGCTAGGCGGCGAAAGCTACAAGCTGAAGTTCGGGCACCGCGGCCTCAATCAACCAGTCAAGGATCTCAAGACGGGACGCATCGAGATCACGACCCAGAATCACGGATTCTGCGTCGACGTCGACTCGCTGATGGGCAAGTGCGAGCTCACGCATCTTCATCTCAACGATGGCACCTGCGAAGGAATCGAGCATCTCGAGACGGGGGCGTTCAGCGTCCAATATCACCCAGAGGCGGCTGCGGGGCCTCACGATTCGCGGTATCTGTTCCGACGCTTCACCGATGCCATCGCCCGCGCACGCAGCTGAGCTCGACCGCCTGCTCTGGCGCGCGGCTGAGGAATGTGAATCGAAGGAGGCTTGGTTCGGCGCAGGCCTGCCACAGCTCCTGCGGCGCACAGTGGAAGCAGAGGAAGCCGAAGATCACGCACGTTCTCCGGATGTGGCCTTCGTCGAGGTGAGCGCGGTCTCGCCGCAAGGAAGCGCGAATACGAGCGAGGCTCCCCCGAGCGCCACGTGTCCGGTCATTGCGCTGAGCACGACCGGGCTCGAAGGTCTGTCGTCGCTCATTCGATCGACCGGCTCCGGCGGGGTCCGGGTGTCCCGTCTCATTTGTCCGGTGGCGGTGTTCGACTTCACCGCGGAAGGCGTGCGGGTTCGCGAGATACGGCATGGCCTGACGGCCGCCGATCTTCAGCGACGGTTGTCCGTGCCGCTGTGGGCCGGCCCGGACCTCAAAGAGCTCGGCACGCACTGAGGGGCGGGCCTACTTCGTTCCCGCTACCCGAGCTCGCGGCGAAGGATCTTGCCGGTGTGGCTGCGCTTGCGCTTGGCGATGGTTTCGGGCGCGCCTTGCGCGATCACGCGACCGCCCTGCGCGCCCCCTTCCGGTCCCAGGTCGATGATCCAGTCGGCTGCGACCATCACGTCGGGATGATGCTCGATGACAGCCACCGTGTCGCCGCGCTCCACCAAGCGATCGAGCACGCCGAGCAATCGGTCGACGTCGTCGCGGTGAAGCCCCGTAGTCGGCTCGTCCATCACGTAGAGCGTGGGGCCGGTGTTGAGCCCCACCGCCAGCTCCGACACGAGCTTGATGCGCTGCGCCTCGCCCCCGCTCAGGGTGTTCGACGGCTGCCCGAGGTGCAGATAGCCGAGCCCTAGCTCATCCAGGAGCTCTAGCGGCTCGCGAATCCCCTTGATGGGTGCGAACACCTCGACGGCCTCGGTCACCTCGAGTTGAAGGAGCTCTCCGGCATTGAGCCCTTGCCAGCGGACCGACGAGGTTTCCGGCGTGAACCGCATTCCATTGCAGGTCTCGCAGGGAACGTCGACGTCGGGCAAAAAAGCCATCTCGACGTGAATGGAGCCCTGTCCCTGGCACTCCGGACACCGCCCTTCCTCGACGTTGAACGAAAAGCGGCTCGCCGTGTAGCCACGCGCCCGGGCTTCCGGGGTTCCCGCCAACAGCTGTCGCACGGTGTTCCAAATACCGATGTACGTGGCCGGAACCGATCGTGGCGTGCGGCCGATGGGGCTCTGGTCGATCTCGATGGCGCGCTTCAGAGGCTCGAATCCCGCGATGGCTCGAAAGCTCCCCGGCGGCGCGTCGTTGACCATCCCGACGGCCTCCCTCGTCGCCCGCAAGAGGACCTCGCGGACCAACGAGCTCTTGCCCGAGCCGCTGACGCCGGTCACGGCGACGAACCGCCGGAGCGGGAGGCGTACGTCGACGTTCTTCAAGTTGTGGTGATCGACCCCGGTGAGCTCCAGCCAGTCCGCGTCTCTCGTATGGCGCCGTTGGGCAGGCAGTTTGGGAGGACGCCCGAGCGCTGCGCCCGTGACCGACCCCTTGAGGGCCTCGAGCCGTCCCTGCGCCACGACCCGGCCGCCGTGCTTCCCGCCGCCGGGACCGACGTCGATGACGTGGTCCGCTGCCCGGATGGTGTCGGCATCGTGCTCCACGACGAGCACGGAGTTGCCTCGGTCGACCAGGCCGCGCAGGGCGCCGAGGAGCCTTCCCGTGTCGCGGGGGTGCAACCCAATCGTGGGCTCGTCGAGAACATAGAGCACCCCGGTCAATCCGCTTCCGAGCTGTGCGGCGAGCCGCACGCGCTGCATCTCTCCGCCGCTCAACGTGTCGGCTGCACGCCCGAGGCCCAAATAACCGAGCCCCACTTCTTCGAGGAACCAGAGGCGCCGGAGCGCTTCGTGCAGCGGCGCCTTGGCGATCGTTTCGTCGCGACCCTCCAGGCGTAGCTTCTGCAGCGTGTGCACGGCTTCGGAAACGCTTTGCTCGAACAAGTCGGTGATCGACATGTCGCCGACGGTGACGCCCCGCGCGAGCGGCGAAAGCCGGGTCTGGCCGCATTCCTCGCACGCGCGCCTGTGCACGTCGCGCTTCTTCCGGCGACCTCGCCACTTCTTTTTGACGATCTCGCCGCGACCTTCACACGCCGGGCACTGGCCCTGGCGAGTGTTGAACGAAAAGAATCGCGGGTCGAGCTCTGGATAGCCGCGACCGCAGCTCGGACACGCGCGCTTGCTCGAAAGCTGCGCCTCTTCGTCGCCGCAGAGCGCCCAAGCGGTACCATCCCCCGCCGCCAACGCCTCTTCGAGGAGCTGCGGGAGCTCGGGGGCTCTGGCCGGCGCGCGGCCCACCACCAGCTCGACGTCATGCTCGACGTAGCGATCGAGCTTCAATCCCGGCTCGAGCTTGCGGATCTCACCGTCGATGCGGGCCTCGGTGAAGCCCTTCTTTCGAGCCTTGTCGAGCAGCTCGCGGTGGATGCCTTTTCGTCCGCGCACCACCGGCGCGAGCAACGTCACGGGCTTCGCGCCGAAACGTTCCTTCAAATCCCTGGCCAGCTCGGAGGGCAAACGCGCCGCGATCGGCACCTCGCAATCCACGCAGTGCAGGACTCCGATGCGAGCCCAGATCAGCCGAAGATAGTGGGACACCTCGGTCACGGTCGCCACCGTCGAGTTCGCCCCGGCGCGCGTGAGTCGCTGCTCGAGCGATACGCTCGGCGGAACGCCCACGACCTGATCGACCGAAGGACGCGGGAGCTGCGGCATGTATTGACGCGCGTAGGGCGAAAGCGTTTCGAGATAGCGGCGCTGCCCCTCGGCGAACAGCACGTCGAACGCCAACGTGCTCTTGCCGCTTCCGCTGGGCCCGGTGAGCACCACCAGCTGGTCGCGCGGGATGTGGACGGTGATGTTCTTGAGGTTGTGCTCGCGTGCGCCGGCGATTCGAATGTCGCGGATGCCAGCAGATGAGCCCTGGCGCTTTGCAGCACGTTTCGCACGTTTGTCGGCGCCGGTTCTTCCGAGCGCGCGCGCCAAATACGGCGCGCTCTGAGAACGCTTGGCCCGCGCGACTGCTTCCGGCGGCCCTTGGGCCACGATGCGCCCGCCTTCCTCGCCAGCTCCCGGCCCGAGGTCGATGACGTGATCGGCATGGGCCGCCACCTGCATGTCGTGCTCGACGACCACGACGGTGTCGCCCCGATCGACCAAGCGGTCGAAGACCTCCATCAGCGGCGCCACGTCGTTTGCGTGGAGGCCCGCCGTGGGCTCGTCGAAGATCAGAAGGGATTCCGGCAGGGCGCGGACCAGCGCTTCGGCGAGCTTGAGTCGCTGCGCCTCACCGCCCGAAAGCGTGTTGAGGGGCTGGCCGAGACGCAGGTAGCCGAGCCCTACCTCGACCAGGGGCTCGAGCGCGCGCACGATCGGCCCGTCCGCCGCGAAGCGCTCCGCTGCTTGGTGCGCGGTCAGTTCGAGGACGTCCGCGATGTGAAGCCCTTGGTACCGCACGTCGAGAACGGGACCGACGAACCGGCGGCCTTGGCACTCCGGACAGCTGAAGACCACATCGGCCAAGAACTGCATCTCCACCGTTTCGGCGCCATCGCCCCGGCAAGCCTCGCATCGGCCTCCCGGGACGTTGAACGAGAAGAAACCCGGTTTGTACCCCCGCTCCTTGGCCAATGGCTGGTCGGCAAAGCGCTTTCGAAACAAGTCCCAAATCTTCAAATACGTCGCGGCGTTCCCACGCGAAGTTCGACCGAGTGGGGCCTGGTCGACGCCGATAACGCCTGCGAGCGAATCGGCACCCCGGAGGCCCCCGTGCTGCAGGGGTGCGTTCTCCGATTTGTCGCCCAGCCGTTGCTGCACGGCAGGCAGCAAGGTTTCGAGAACGAGACTGCTCTTGCCCGATCCGCTCACCCCGGTGATGCACGTCATCACGCCGAGCGGTATCGACACGTCGATCGATCGCAGGTTGTGTCCCGCGGCCGCAGCGAGCTCGATCCAGCCCTTGGGCTCCCGCCGTACGCGCCGAAACGCACCGTTGCTGCCAAGGGCCGCCCCGGTGGCCGTACGTGCCTTTTGCAGCGCGGCCGGCGTGCCGTCGAAGACGATCCGTCCGCCGCTTGCCCCGGCGCCGGGTCCGAGCTCGACCACTCGGTCGGCTCCGAGGATCATCTCGCGGTCATGCTCCACGACCACTGCCACGTTCTCGTCTTTGGACAACGCGCGGACGACACCGAGCAAGCGCTCGACGTCACGTGGATGAAGCCCGACGGTCGGCTCGTCGAGCACGAACATCGCCCCGTTGAGCGTGGCGCCCAGCGCGCTGGTGAGCGCGACGCGCTGGGTCTCGCCGCCCGAGAGCGTTCGCGAGGTGCGATCGAGCGAGAGGTAACCGAGACCGACGTCGTGGAGCGCTTGGAGCCGCCCCAGCGCTTCGCGCCACAGCAAGGCAGCGCCCGGATCTTCGGCAAACCGCATCTCTTGCCGTTTCAAGAACGAAAGGGCCTGTTTGGCCGGCAGCGCGTAGAGGCCGGGCAGGCTGAGACCGTCGATCTGCCACGCCAGCGCTTCGTCTTTGAGGCGAGTGCCCCGGCAATCGCGGCACGTTTCGTACTTTCGGTACCTCGAAAGAAAGACCCGCACGTGCATCTTGTACGCGCGCGACTCCATCCACTTGAACCAGCTTCGAATGCCCCACCATCCCTTGGGATAGCCGAGCTCGTCCCCTTCGATCAGCCAATCGAGCTGCGCTGGGGTCCACTGCCGCAGCGGCTGGTCGAGCGGCATGCCGGCCGCTTTGGCGTGCTTGTTGAGCTCGCGGCGCTCCCAGGCGGTTGCCTTGCCCTGCCAAGCGCGAATCGCCCCTTCGTTTGGAGAGAGGTCGTAGTCGGGAATCACCCGGTCGAGATCGATCTCGATCGTTCGTCCGAATCCACGGCAGGTCTCGCAGGCCCCTATGGGGCTGTTGAAGCTGAAAAGGCCTGGGGTCGCCCGACGGAAGGAGCGGTCGCAGGTCGGACAGTGGAGCCCCTCGGAGAACCCGAGCTCGGCGCCGTCCATGGACCACACGGTCGCCCGCCCCCCGCCGCGGCGCATGGCATCCTCGAGCGCTTCGACCAGACGCGCTTGGTCCCCGGGGCGCGCGGTGGTTCGGTCCGCCACCACGTCGACCAGAGCGCTGCGCCCGTTGGTGACATCGCTCGGCCGGACCTCGTCCAGGTCGCGGACCTCTCCCTTCACTCGGACCCGCCGGTAGCCTTCCTTGAGCAGGCCCTCTCGAACGCCGATGAAGTGCTCCTGGTCCGCCACCGCGACGGGATAGGTCACCACCAGCTTTTGACCCGGAAGCTCGCGCACGACGCTTTGGGCAGCTCGCGTAGGCGCATCCCGGTGGACCAGCTGCCCGCAGCTCGGACAGTGAAGCTCGGCTGCGTGGGCCCACAGATGCTTCGCGTAGTCCGCGATCTCGGTCATGGTGCCGACCGTCGAGCGGCTGGTCCGGACGGGCGCTTGGCGATCCACCGCGATGCCGACCGGCACCGGGTCGAGCTCTTCCACCGGAGGCCTAGAGAGCCGCTCTAGGAACTGGCGCGCGTACGCGCTGAAGCTCTCCACGTAGCGGCGCTGGCCCTCGGCGTATAGCGTGCCGAAGGCGAGGGACGACTTTCCTGCGCCCGACGGACCCACGATGGCAAGGTAGGTGCCTGGCGCGATGTCGAGGTCGATCGAACGCAGATTGTGGGTGCACGCGCCGCGTAGCTTGGTGGGCTGCATGAAGGGAGCGCTATTTGTAGGATGGCCTCAGCCGATGTCCAGGGCAGCAGCGGCGCACGCAAAAGCCGCTGCGATTAGCGGCGTCCCCATCGCCTCCTCAGAACCCAGCCGGCGCCGAGCACCAGGATGGCGAGCAAGATGAACCAAGGGTTGGAGAGCGGCTCTTTGGACACGAGACCCGCGGCACGGCGGCTCGTCGATGCAAGCTCGGACAGCGGCGGAACATCCTCGATACCGAGGAACAGACGTCCTCCGGTTCGCTCCGCCAGCCCGCGAAGCTCGTCGGGCCGCGTCTCGAGGTCCGCGAGCTCGTCCCCGCTTTGCTCGACGATGAACACCTCGCGCGCCACCACCTCGTCTTCGACCGATGCGATGATCTCGTAGGCTCCTGGGGCATCGGGCGCGCGCAACGTCGTGCGAAGCTCACCCTCCGCATCGGTATTGGTGACCTTCGCGGCCTCTTCGCTCGTGGCGGGGGAAAAATTGAGCTCGACCGGTACGCTGCTCATCGGCCGGTAGCGTTCGTCTCTCAGCCTTCCCGAGACGATCATCTCGCCCCCTACCCCGTACCGCTCGCGGTCAGTCGAGAGTCTGGCAGGCTCGAGCAGCGGGTCACGCGTGAGCCAGCGAATCATGCGATCCCAGAACAGCTCGTATTCGTCCGACCCGACCGTGACATCATCCGCCGCGAACCGCCAACGCCATGATGCATCGGTCATGAATGCCGCGACGCGTCCTCTACCCGCCTCGCCGACCACCAGAATCGGTAGGGGCCTCCCGTTGCCTAGCCGGGCTCGTGGGTGCCGCAACAAGACCTGTCCGTCTTCCTCGACGTCACCAACGACGTTGGCACCGTGCAAGCTGGGAAGAGACTTCCACGTCTGTTGCGTGAGAGATGCATCGGGGCCGAGCGCCACGATGGGATGCCTCGCAAGCGCCTCGTTCACCTCCGCCTTGTAGCTCCCCTTGATGATCCTCGCTGCCCCAAGCTCGACGGGCAACACTTCTTCGATGGGGGTCCCTGCATAGCGGCCCTCTGCGAACGATCGGTCGCCGCCGACCATGACGAAGGATCCGCCACGCTGCACGTAGTCGCGGATACGAGGAAGGTAAGCGGCCATCTCGTAGGGCGCGTAGTCGAAGTTTTGAAAGATCACCACATCGAAGCTGCCCAAATGCTCCCGAAACAGCTCGTCGGTAGGAAATGGGATCAACGCGAGCTCTTGAGTCGGTGCAGCCGTGAGATCTGCAGCCGTGCGAAGAATGAAGAAGGACACGAGATCGATAGAGCCATCCCGCTTGAGGAAGTCCCTCAAGAACCGTACGTCCCAGCTCGGTCTTCCTGCGACGAGCAACGCTCGTAGCCGCTCGCGTCCCACCCGGAGCAAGGCGGCACGATCATTGTTCTCGGGCACCTCGTCATTGTCGGCGACTGGAATCAACACGCGGTAGAGGGCCCGTCCAGTCCGCCGGGGAATCACCTCGAAGGTGACGGTGGCCCGGCCGTTCTCGTCGAGAGTCGCCAAGCTCTCTTGCTCGAGTCGGCTTTCGTGCCAGAGCTGCACGCGAAGGTCGACTTGGCGCAATGCGCCGACAGCCCGCAGGTCGGCGCGAATTACCGCCGGAACACTGACATACGCGGTCGCATCGGCGCGAAGCGAGACCACCGCTTGGTCGTCGAGCGGATCGTCACCACCGACGACGACGGCGTGAATGGCAGGCGCGACCGATCCCAGCCCGAGTGAAGCAGCGGTGAAATCATCATCGGCTCCATCGGTGATGACCACGATCGATCCCAAGTCTTGGTCCGTGCCCTTGTCCAGCACGTAGCTCAGCGCGCGATGGATGTCGGTTTCGTCATCCGTCGGCTCGTAGCCTTCGGCCAAGCCATTCCACGCGGCGCCGCGTGTGCTCGAGCCGAAGAGGTAGACAGCCGGGCTCACCCGATCGTCGCGTTGCCACTCGGAGATGAGCGCGCGCACGGCGTCGCTCCTCCGTCCGCTCGTGCCGGAGAGCGTCATGCTGCGTGAGCTGTCGACCAGGACGGCAGTTCCTCCCGCCACTTCCTCGAAGGTTTCGCGAACGAGCGTGATCTGGAGCGCCAGGAGATAGACCGCCAGAATTCCCAGTCCGCCCAGCATGCCGAGCGCAACGCGCCGCCGAGGGTTCCCCTCCCCGCGAATCGATCGCAGCTCGAAGAGCCACAACGCCAGCAAGGCAAGACCCAAGACCCAAGCGGCCGTGCTCCCGCCGAGGATGCCGAGCTGCCACTCCCAATCCGACACGCTCAAACCTCAGGGCCCCGCGCCCCGGCGCCTCATGATGAAGGGCGCGTGCACTTGATCGTCTTTGTAGTCGGTACAAAGGGCGTACAGCACGAGGTTGACGCCCAACCGAATGGCGCGCTCGCGCTGACCTTCTCCGCCGGGCACGACCGCCTGGCTCCACGCGCCGAGCTTGTCCCGCTGTAACGCACCTCCGAGATCGTGGCGCGAGTACACGATGGCGATGCGGTCTCCATACGTGACGCCCTCGAGAAACGCAGGGCCCTGCACGCGCCCAACGGGGCGTTGAAGCAAGTAGAACGACCGATAGATGGTGTGATCCGACGCAATCGCCTTGAGAGGGAGCGCGGGAAACGCGCGTAGAAGCTCCCGCCGAACCGCACGGTCGAATGCTTCTCCGCCTGCCGTGGCGTCATCGATCAAGATGAAGCCTCCGCGATGGACGTACTTTCGAAGGGCGTCGATGGCCTCCTCGCTCAGTGGTGGAAAGTCTTCGCTGCCACGCCAATACAGGAAGGGGCTTCGAAAGAGCGATGCCTTGTCGAGGCGCGCGCGGCCGGGCTCCAAGACTGGCTCTACGCTGGTGCGCTTGCGGACCTCCCACGCGAGCCGTTCGGCCATGTTTTGTGCATCATCGACCTCCTGGCTCAGGTCGAGAGAGACGAGCTCCACCCCGGTGGCGTCGCCGAATGCGGCTACACGATGGACCGGACACACTGAAAAGCAGGCCAGTATCAGCAACAGGCGGCCCCCCTGCGTCCCCAAGACCCTCTGCATCTGCACAGACGTACCAACCGTGGGGCAAAGCGCAAGCCGGGTTGACGGAGCCGGAGTTCACGACGAGAGTTGCGCGGTGCTTCGTGCATGCGCCGCAATCGCATTGCTCGCATTTGGCTTTGGTTGCGAACGCCAGCGAGCGACAGACGAGCCGTCGCCACCCAACGAGGTGTCCGAGTCCGATGGCACCCCTCTGCTGACGCGCACGCGTCCGCTGATGAGCACGGTGTTTCGCATCGAGGTGCAGTCGCCGCCCGACAATGCGGAGCAGGTGGTGCGTCGCGCCTTCGAAGAGATCGAGCGTCTAGAGTCGTTGCTCTCCGAATGGCGTGAGGATAGCGATATCTCCAAGATCAACGCTGCGGCGGGCAAGAAGCCCGTGAAAGTGAGCGATGACACGCTTCGCGTCGTCGACGCGGGTCTGGACGTGTCGATGTGGTCGCGCGGCGCGTTCGACCTTTCCTGGGCTGCGTTGTGGGGCCTCTACGATTTTCGTCCCGACTCGATCAAGATCCCGAAGCCGGAAGAGATCCAGCCGCATGTGAAGCTAATCGACTACGAGAACATTCGCGTCAGCACGAGGTACAGCAGCGTGTTCCTGAAGAAGCGCGGCATGGCGATTGGCACGGGTGGAATCGCCAAGGGTTACGCGCTCGATCACGCGGGCGCCATCCTGAGAGGCGGAGGGGTCAGCAACTACATGATTTACGGTGGAGGACAGGTCCAGGTGCACGGCAAGCGCGACGGCCGTCCCTGGCGCGTTGGGATTCAACATCCTCGCGACCCGAGCAGCTATTTTGCTGCGCTCGAATCGACGGGCGCTTCGTTTTCGACTTCCGGCGACTATGAGCGCGCGGTTTTCGACGGCTCCGGCAAACGTTGGCACCACATCATCGATACGAGGACCGGACGCCCGGCCGACAAGTCGCTATCTGTGACGATCATGACCGCCGAGGGCATCTACGCCGACGCGCTGAGCACGGCGGTCTTCGTGCTGGGGCCGGAGAAGGGGCTCAAGATGTTGAGCCGCATCGCCTACCCCGCCGACGCGGTCATCGTCGGCGCGGACTGCAAGGTCTACATGACACCCAAAGCAGAAAGGCAGATTCGCTGGACCGTCGACCTCGTGGAAGGACGGTTACCGAACTGCAAGCCGTAGATCCTCACGCGCGCTCTTCGATTGGCACGAAGGCTCGATCCGTTTCACCGACCCAAATCTGACTCGGTCGAAAGATGCGATTGCCCTCGAGTTGCTCGAGCAGATGGGCGAGCCAACCCGCCACGCGCGAAATCGCGAAAATGGGCGTGAACAGGTCCATCGGAATACCGAGCTTCTGGTAGACGATGCCGCTGTAGAAGTCGACGTTCGGGTAGATGCCCTTGTTGCCCACGAGATCCGCCATTTGTCCTTCGAGCTCGACGGCGAGATCGTAGTCGGGGGTGCTTCCGAATTTCTTGAAGAGCTTCGTCGCGAGCCCTTGCAGGATCGTGGCCCGCGGGTCCTTGACCTTGTACACGCGGTGACCGAAGCCCATGACCTTGTCCTTGCGCGCAAGCCGGTCTTCCGCCCAGCTTCGTACCGCGTGCGGCGAGCGGTCGTCGATTCTTTCGAGCATCGTGAGCACCTGCTCGTTGGCCCCTCCATGAAGCGGACCGGCGAGGCTTCCGATGGCCGAGGCCACGACCGCATACGGATCGGTCAGCGTCGAGCCGGTGACTCGCGCCGTGAACGTAGACGCGTTCATCGAGTGCTCCGCGTGGAGGATCAACGCCACGTCGAACACGCGCTCGGCCAGACGCGTCGGGACTTCTCCCTCCAGCATGTAGAGGAAGTTCGCGGCATGGCCGAGCTCATGGCTCGGCTTGATGGGATCGTCGCCGCGTCGAATCCGGTGCCAGGCCGTCACGATGGTGGGGAGCTTGGCTATCAACCGGATTACGCTGAGACGCCGGAATTCCGGGTCGGCGATGTGATCGCCCTTGTAGAACATGCCCATGGCGGCCACAGCGGCGGTGAGGGCGTCCATCGGATGACCGCTTTCCGGCAGGGTCTTGAGCAGGTCGATGATGCGGAACTTGAGCCCACGCTCGGAGACCAGCTGATTGCGGAACTCCTCGAGCTGCGAAGCGCTCGGAAGATGGCCGAACACGAGCAGGTACGCGACCTCTTCGTAGGAGCAGCGCTCGGAGAGCACCTCGATGGGAAAACCCCGATACTGCAGCTTTCCTGCCGAGCCGTCGATGTAGCAGATGCTGGTGCGGGCAGCGGGGATGCCGGCCAACCCTGGAATGTATTCGGGCACTTGGGCCATGGTGTTCACTTTCGGGCTGAAATGTCGGCCGGCAACCTAGCTGTTGGCCCCGCGCGCGCAAGCCGCGGCAAAAAGCACGGCGAACGTGGGCCGAACGGATCCCAGAACCACATCCGCCGCCTCTTCGAGCGCCTCGGCTCGAAGCTGCGCCTCGGGCGAGGCAGGAGTCGTTCGAATGACGAGTCGGTCGTCGGGGCGTGGCTCGATTTCCCGGTCGATCGGCTCGGCGCCGGCCGCCGTCAACGAAGCTACAAAGGTGCGGGCCGCTGAGCCGTCTCCTGCATCGGACACGGAGACGATGCGCGAGCCAACTCGAACGAAGACCGGCGGTGCCGAGCGAGCCGAGGCGTTGCCGCCCAGGATCTGCAGCGCTCGCTTCAACCGCGCTCGACTTCCAGGCCGTCGGCTTCCCAGTGCAAAAAACCACCCGCGAGGAACCCCACCTGCACGCCGTCCGCCTGCAACCGCTCGCCCCATTCCTTGGCTTCGTCGCTGCGGCCGTAGAGGACTCGAACCCGGCCGTCGAAAGGCTGAAGCTCTTTGGTGCGGCTCGCCAGCTCGCTAGCCGGAATGTGGATCGCCGTCGGGATGCGGTATCGGCTGTACGAAGCAGCGTCGCGAATGTCCACCGGAAGCGCCTTTCCTTGCTTGATCCAGAGCGCCAGCTCTTCCGGCCGAACCTCGGCGGCCGACCGCGGCAACACCGGCTCGAGGAGGCGCAAGAGAGAGGGCTTGTCGAGCACCCCCACGTGGTGCTGCACCACCCTGCCCTGCGCGATGACGAGCAGCATCGGAATCGAAGTGGCGCGAAACGTCTGCGCGATCATGGGGTTTCGGTCCACGTCGACCTTGACGGCTTTGATCTTGCCCGCGAGCTCATCCGAGACCTGCGCGACGATGGGCGACAACTGCTTACACGGGCCGCACCAATCCGCGTACAGGTCTACCAGAACCGGCAGCTCCGAGCGCAAGACCTCGGCTTCGAAAGTGGCATCGGTGACCGAATGAACCGTCATATCAGTATTCCCTATCCTCCTCACTCGATTCTGTCACGATCGCGACACCGGCGCTCGTTCCGAGGCGATTGGCCCCGGCCCTGATCAAGCGGTCGGCGGCGGCTGCATCGCGAATACCGCCGGATGCTTTGATGCCGAAATCACCGCCCAACTCAGCGCGCAACAAGCGGACGTCGTGCTCGGTGGCGCCTCCGCCCAAAAAGCCCGTCGAAGTCTTCACAAAGGCGGCTCCGGCGGCCCTCGCCCAGTGTGCGCCCCGCCGCTTTTCCTCATCGGTGAGAAGGCAGGTCTCCAGGATCACCTTGACTGGACGGCCATCGGCGGCTCCGACGGTTTGCGCGATGTCGTCGATGAAGAGCGCGCGGTGACCCTCTTTGAGGGCATCGATTCGGCACACCATGTCGATCTCGGCAGCGCCATCTCGGACGGCTTGGGCCGTCTCGGCACGTTTTGAGGCCGTGCTGCTCGATCCGAGTGGAAACCCGACGGTGGCTGCCACCGCCAACTGGCAGTCTTGCAACAGTGCGGTACAAAACGCGACGTGGGCCGAGTTGACACACACTGCCGCAAAACGGTGTTGGGCCGCTTCCTGACACAAGCGCTCGAAATCGGGACGCGTTGCGTCGGGACGCAGCAACGTGTGGTCGATGAGGGCGGCCAAGTCGTGTCGCATGGGCAGCGTTGTCGTAGCGCGCGCCCACGGACCGTACCACCAAGCAAGCCGGGGGGGCTTCTCTACTGATGGACGTCATTTGCGAGCGCTGCAGCACGGAATACGAATTCGACGAGACGCTGCTTTCCGTTCGAGGAACCAGCGTGAAATGCACGAACTGCGGTCACGTCTTCAAGGTGTACCCGGGCGGCGTGGACGACGCCGGGCGAGCCGCCAACGCGTGGCGGGTGAAGCGTCCCGACGGGATGACCGACGTCATCGAGTCGCTGCGCGAGCTGCAACGGCGGATTGCCGCGGGGGAGCTCAGACCGGAGGACGAGATCGCGCGCGGCGAGGAAGCCTGGAAGAAGCTCGGATCGATCCCGGAGCTCGACACGTTCTTCCAGGCAGCCGGGGTGCAGATCCGGTCCCCCAGGACTCCCTCGCCACTGCCCCCGACGCCTGCCGGACGCAAGTCCGTGGGCCGGGAGTCGAGCGTGCCGCCCGGGAGACGCCTTCGGCAACCGACGCTCCTCGGCGTGTCGCCCGTATGGAGAGAGGAGGAAGGGTCGGTGTCGACGTCAGGGCCAGCTTCAGAGCCAGCCTCAGCACCCAAGGTTGCGCCGGAGTCGGAGTTGGAATCGCTATCGGAGCGTGCATCGGCGGCCGACTGGGAGCCGGAGCTTGTGCCGGCGACTTGGGAGGAATGGGAGCAGAAATTGGAGCTGGATTCGGAGGCGCCGCCCGCGCCCCAGCCGTCGCCTGATCTGGAGGCGTTGCGGGATTCCTCGATGCGGATCGAGGACGCCGTATTCGAGGAGCCTTCGCGGCCCACCGCCCGGCGCAGCACGCCGGGCTACTTCGACGACGACGATGACATTCCAGAGCTTCCCGGGCGCGGGTGGTCGCCGCTCGGCTGGCTGCTGTTGATCGTCATCGTGGGCGGGTTGGCATTGGTGGCCGCGCAATGGGAGCGTGTTGCGCGGTTGGCAGGCATTGGCAGCGATCCAGCGGTCATCGCAGCCGGCATCACGGAAGGCGATGCCAGCCTGGCACTCGGTCACATCGACGCCTACGAAAATGCGATCGAGGCGTACGGCCGCGCCGTGGAGACTGGCGGAGACGGAGACCCGGAGCTTCTGGCAAAGCTTTCCAACGCGCATGCGCTCGCCGCGCAGGCACGATCGGATGAGGGAGCCCCAGCCGAGGCCGTTGCGCCACACACGACGGCGGCGCTCACTCTGGCGCAGCGCGCGACCGCGCTCGATCCGCAGAGCATCGATGCGAAGCTCGCCGAGGCAGATGCGTTTCGGCTTTCCGGAGAGCTTTCGTCCGCGCGAGCAGCGCTCGAGCAAGCACGCGCCATGTCTTTCAGCCGCACGGCAGAGGCGTTCCGCATCGACGCCAGGTTGAGCGCCGCCGAAGCGGGCGGAGGGCTGGAGCATGGCTTGGAAAGCGCGAGACAGGCCGCCGAGCTCTCGTCGAGCGGAACGCGATTCGTCTTGTTGATGGCGCGCGCCGAGCGGGCTGCGGGGAACGACGCCCGGGCCAAGGACGCGCTAGATTCGATTCTCGCGGAGCAGCCCGGGCATCCGGTGGCGGCAAAGCTGCTCGCGGAGTGGGAGGCGGAGGCTTCGGAGGAAGCGGCAGGAGCAGCGGCAGAGACAGGGGCAGGAGCAGCGGCAGGTACAGCGGCAGAGACAGCGGCAGGGACAGGGACAGAGACGGGGGCGCTTGAGGGCGCGCCGGAGACGACGCCTGAGGCCCCGGGGGCGGCAGAGCCTGAGAAAGGGACGGAGACGGCGCCGGTGGCTGCGCCGGAGCCTACCGCTGCTCCGGCGAAGAAATCGCCTTCCCCGCGGGCGGAGGCGCCGGCGAAGGGCGAGGCTTCGAGCAAGGGGAGCACCAAGCCGGCGACCGAACGCAAGCCTCGCTACGATGAGTACGATCAGCTTTCCAGAGCGGCTGGGAGCGACGCTTTCGTGGACGGCCGGCCGCCGGTGCGCGACTACGAATGGTACATGAGCCGTGGTTGGGACGAGCTGGCGGCTGGAAACTATGCGCGGGCACGAGCATTTTTCGACAGCGCGCTCGAGGTCAAACCCGGCTCGGCGGACGCCATGGACGCGCTCGGCCAGGTCTCCGTGGGCACCGAGGATTACGCATCGGCGTTGCGCTATTTCCGGGTGGCGGCACAGCGAGGGCACCCGGATGGCTATTTCGAGCTCGCCCGGACCTACGAGCGCCTCGGGCGAAATGAAGAGGCCGTATCCGCCTACTACACTTACATCAAGCGCAACCCGACCGGCACGCATGCCGCCACGGCGCGAGCCGCCATCAAGAAATTGGAACCCCGCGCGAAGCTACCTGACGAGCCCGAACCGGATCAGAGCCCAGCGCCCAAAGAGCCCACAGAGGAGTCAGGACAAGCCCTGCCATGAAGCACGACGCGCGTCGTTCCGCGCTCATTCTCGCTGCGATGGTGACATCGTTCAGCATGATGTCCTGCAGCCGGGGCGACGAGCCTGCCTCGCGCGGGCCCGTCGTCCACGAGCTACGAATCCTCGAGCCCTTCCCCGACGGAGCGGAGCACGATCCGTTCGAGCTTCCCCAGCCCACGCTCCACGACATCTTGGAGCGCATCTGGGAGTCCACCGAGAACAACGACGTGAGGGGCTTGTTCATCCGGGTCGGCCCCTTACAGGGGGCCTGGGCGAGCGTCGGCGACATTGCCGAGGCGCTCGATGACTTCCGATCCGACAAGCGGCCGGTGCACTGCCATTTCGACACGGCGGACAACGTAGGCTACCTCCTGCTCGCCTCGGCCTGCGACCGGATCACCATGTCGCCCGCCGGGGTGCTCGATTTGATCGGTCCCGCTGCGGTGATGGTGTACGCACGCTCTTTCTTGGAAAAGATCGGCGTGCAAGCGGAGATCGTCCACATGGGCCGTTACAAAGGCGCGGGCGACGTATTCATGCGCGACGACATGCCGGAGGAAACCAAGGAGTCGATGGACGCGATCCTCGACGACCTCTACGGCGCTCTGATCGAAGCGACCAAGGCTCGGACGCAGGGCGATGTCGAGAGGGCCAAAGCGATCATCGATGGAGGCCCCTATGTGTCGGCGGCTGCGAAAGAAACCGGTTTGGTCGACGCCATCGGATTCGTTCGCGAGTCACGCGAGGAGGTGAAGAAGGCCGCCGGCGTCGACAAGATCGAGCGTACCCGAATGCTGCCGAAGCCCGAGGAGCTGACTCTCGGCCAGTTCTTGGATCTGCTGAGCGGCGAGAAGGATGAAGCAAAATCGCGCGGCGAGCGTGTGGCCCTGGTGTTCGTGACCGGCACCATCCGTGACGGAGAGACCGATCGGATCGGTGACGCGGTGGCCGGCCCCTTCGTCCGCGTGATGGAGCGGCTCGAAGAGGACGAGGACGTCAAGGCCGTCGTGTTGCGCATCAACTCACCCGGAGGCTCGGCGCTCGCGAGCGATCGGATGTGGGAGGCGGCGCGCAACCTCGCCGAGACCAAGCCGCTGATCGCCAGCGTGGGCGATCTCGCCGCGAGCGGCGGGTACTACATCGCGTCGGCCGCCGATCAAATCCTCGCGCATCCGAATAGCCTGGTGGGATCGATTGGCGTGGTGGGCGGCAAGTTCAACCTGGCCGAGCTCAGCGAGGACGCCGGCATCCACACGTACATCCTGCAGCGCGGAAAGCGCGCAGCCTGGGCGACGCCGGTGCGTGCCTGGAACGAGACCGAGCGCGAGGCGTTCGAGAAGCTGCTTCGCGATACCTATGACCGGTTCATCGACCGCGTGGCCACGGGACGCAAGATCCCCCGCGAGGCGGTGCTCGCGGCGGCCGAAGGCCGGGTGATGACCGCCCAGGACGGGAAAGACCTGAAGCTGGTGGACGAGATGGCGGGTCTCGGCGAGGCGCTCGATCGAGCCCGCGCCGCGGCCGGCCTCAGCGCCGATGCGCCGGTCGAGGTCTGGCCTCGGAGCAAGGGCGTACTCGACGCGATCACCGATTTGTTGAGCGGCAATGGAGACGAGGCGCGCAACCTGAAAGCGCTGTGGCTGCGGGAACGGCTCGCGACCACCCCGCTTCCCATCGAGACGTGGCTCGCCATGCTCCAGGTCATTCAGTGGGAGCACGTGGCCCTGGTTCCGCCGTATTTCTTTTCGCTGCGCTAGGGCGCTGCCGGAGGGACGATCTCGCCGCAATACTGCCAGCCGTCCTGGCCGGGGAAGCACCCGAGCGGATCGAAAAGCTCTGCGGGCTCCTCGCAAATCGCACCTAGGCAACCCACACAGAATTCGATCGGCCAGCGGAAGGGCGGCGACTGCTGTCGAAAGCCTCCTGATGTCTCTCCATTGGCGACGATCTCCAAGACGATCGAGCGGAAGCTCGTGGTGTTCACGATGTCCACCAGCACGTCGTAGTAAGACGCTGGAATGCCGATTGCGGCGGCGGCGCCGAGGGACGCTGCGCCCGCGGCCTCATTTACGGGAATGACGACGCTGGTGGTGACCCGGTAGGGGTTGGGCAAGTCGGCGCCGAGCTCGGGCTTGGTGCCATCGGGGAGCAGCAACGTGATGTCGAAGCTGTCGATTTGGATGTTGCCTTGTTGTCCCTGGAACTCGAGCGCGTTGTCGACCAGGTAGCTTTCGATTCTGGGCGTGATGAAGTAGTCCCGCTGCACGTTCAAGTCGTAGACTCCCGCCAGCCACACTTCTTGTTGATCGGCAGAGACCGAGCAGTTGTCTTCATCGGGCTGCAGGTTCGCCACGACTTGAATTGAAAGGTCGGGAAAGCGGTCACAGCCGGTGACCGTCACCGCCATCAGAGCTACGAGGATGAATCGGCGCATAACTCCCCTCCAAAGGGTGCTTTCATGGTATCGAGCCCGTCCGGAAGCCGCCAAATTTCCGAAGCTTAGGATGCCCTGAGCGCCTCTCGCACCTCCTCGAGCCCCAGCCGGACTATCTCGGTCTGTCCCGGAAGTCGCGGAATTATGAAGTGAATTGTGTCTCCGCGGCGCTTCTTGTCCGAGCCGATGAACTCGAGCGCACGGGCGTTCAGCTTCGCGTCGAGATCGGTGGGCAGGCCGAGCCTTTCCAAAAGCCGCGTCAGCCGCTCGGTCTCTTCCGGACGCCCGCGGCCGAGGCGAGCGGCCACGCGCGTGGCCGCGATCATTCCGAGGGCGACCCCTTCCCCGTGACGAATTCCGCGATAGTCGCTTGCCGCTTCGAGGCCGTGACCGACGGTGTGCCCGAGGTTCAGGAGCATCCGGCGCCCCGATTCTTGCTCGTCCTCGTGCACGATGCGTGACTTGAGCATCACCGACATGCGGACGGCGGCAATGGTCGCGTCCTCGTCGCCTTCCACCAGCGCCTCGGCATTCTGCTCGAGCATGGCCACCGATTCCTCGGAGTCGAGCCAAGCGCTCTTGACGACCTCCGCCAACCCCGCGATGCGCTCTTCGCGCGGGAGCGTGGACAAGGTCTCGACGTCGCACAGCACGAACTTCGGCTGATAGAAGGTCCCCACGAGGTTCTTGCCGCGCGGACGGTTGAAGCCGGTCTTGCCACCCACGGAGCTGTCGACCATCGACAAGAGCGTGGTGGGCACCTGTCCGAGCGCCACGCCACGGAGCAAGGTGGAGGCTGCGAAGGCCGTCAGATCCCCGATCACCCCGCCTCCGAGCCCGATCATGATGGCGCTTCGATCGACCCCTGCGTCGAGCGCCGTATCCCAGATCCGCTCGACGCTGGCGATGTCCTTGTGCGCCTCGTCACCCAACAGCTTCACCTCGATTGGAGGTTTGCCGGCTATCGTCAGATCATGAATGACTTCTCCAGCCCAGGGACGCCGTGCGTCTCCATCGAATACCAGGATGGCCTCGCCCTGCGCGTGCTCGCGGGCGCGTACCCCGACCCGATGGCGTGCGCCGCGCCCCACCTCGACGCGGTATGTGCGCAGGCCGAGGGGCACGACGATGGACCTGAGATTGCGCACCGCCACGATCTCTGCGGCGATTTCCTCGGGGTCCAAGGTCTTCGTGTCGATGACCGCGTGGGCCTCGGCATAGGCGTTCGCCCTCTGCGCGAGGATTCGCGCGAGGTCGGCCTCCGGGTCCGGGCCGAGCAAAGGCCTCCCTTCCCCCCGTCCCACGCGCGCCGCCAGGACCGCAGGGTCCGCAATCAACGTGATCACGATCCCTTCCCCAAGCAGCCTCTGCCGTGTCTCGTCGTCGACGAGCGTCCCTCCGCCGAGCGACACGACCCCCACGTCCCCCGGGAGCGTCCTCAGGGCCTCTTTCTCGAGCGCCCGAAAGGCTTGCTCGCCCTGCTCCGCGAAGATCTGGGGAATCGACCTCCCAAAGAGGCGCTCCACCTGGACATCCAAATCGAGCGCACGGGTGCCCAGAAGGTCGGCGACAACACCGGCGACCGTCGACTTTCCAGCCCCCATGGGCCCTGACAGATACACGCGCACGTCACGGAGCATACGGGGAGCCCGCCGCCCAGTCACGGGGCCAGCTCGGGCTATTCCGGGAGGGCCAAGGCGCGGTTGACGATCCGCGGCGTGAGGAAAATCAGCAGCTCGTTGCGGTCCTCGCGGAAGCGGCGCCGCTTGAAGAAGACGCCGAGCACCGGAATGTCGCCCAAGAACGGCACCTGGTCGACGTTCCGGCCCGTGTTGCGTGTGTAGATGCCCCCGATGACCGCGGTATCGCCGTCATCGACGAGAAGCTGCGTGACCGCCTCGCGCTCGAGGATGGTCGGGTCGCCGTTTGCGCCAACGCGGCCGAAGTCGGGCTCGTTACGCGTGATCTTCACGTCCATGGCCACCGCGCCGTCGCTGGTCACGTGCGGAGTGACGTTGAGCTCGAGCTTGGCTTCCTGGAAGGCCGTGTTGACGCCCTGCGCGCTCACCTGAGAGAACGGAATCAACGTACCCTGCGAGATCGACGCCTCTTTGTTGTCCAACGTCAACACGCGCGGAGAGCTGATGATTCGAACGGAGCCGGCCGCCTCCGCCGCGCTCAGACGCACGTTCAGGTTCACGGCGCCGCTGAGGCTTCCCATGGTCAGACCAAGCGCGCCGCCTGCGCCGTTACCAGTCACGGCCGGCAGGTTCACCGCGAAGTTCGGATTGTTCACCGTGCCGTTGAACGGCGAGAGCCCTTGCGTCGGCGCGTTGTCGACGGGAACACCGCCCGCAATGCCGATGTCGGACGGGAAGCGCAGACCGGTGGGATTGCCCGTTGCGCTGCTCATCACTGCGGCGCCGCCCCACTGAATGCCGATGTCCCGCGAGTACGTGCTGCTCGCCTCCACGATGCGTGACTCGATCAGAACCTGCGGTGTCTGCGTATCCAGGCTCCGGACCAAGTCTTCGACCTGGTCGAGCTGTCCGACGATGTCGCGCACGATCAGCATGTTCGTCCGGGTGTCGACCGAGACGGTCCCTCGATCGGTGAGAAGCTCGCGAACACGCGGCTGGAGCCCCTGCGCAGTCGCATAGCTCACCGGAATGAGGCGCGTTTCGAGCGGAGCGAGCTGCTGCTGCTGCTTCTGTCGGGCAATGGCCGCCTCCCGCTCCTGCTCGAGCTGCGCGAGAGGGGCGACCCGAAGCAGATTGCCCTGACGCACCATGCCGAGCCCCTTGGCCTGCAGGATCACGTCTAGGGCCTGATCCCAGGGAACGTCGCGCATGCGGATCGTGACCGTGCCACCGACGTTGTCGGCGGTGACGACGTTTACTCCGCCGACCTCGGAGAGCAGCCGCAGAATGTTGTGGATGTCGGCGTCCTTGAAGTCGAGGTCGATTCGGCGGCCGGAGTAACGCTGGTCTTGCTTTCGTCCAATCTGCATGGGCAGCTGGCTCAAAAAGCCGGCCACCTCGGGTCCATCGACCTCCGCGGCATAGTCTTTCTCACGTGCAATCGTGCGGGAATGCGGACGCGTCTCGGTGGTCGTGGGCGAGAACATCCAGACGATCCGGTCCCCAGAGCGGATGGCCGTGCCCGCAGCCCCCTCGGAGCCATGCACCTCCACGATCGCACGGTCTCCCTTTTGCTCGAGCTCGACCGAACCGATCAAGGCGTCGCGCGGCGCCTCCAAACGGCGCTTGACGTCGGGATTCACGCGCGCGCCGAGAACCTCCAACCTGGGGGGCGCGCCAGCCCGCGTAGATACGCGAAACTCCGCGTCGCCTTGCACGGAAATGACCACTCGGTCACGACCGTCTCTCTGCTCGAGATCCACCCGTTCGATGCGAGGCGCGCTCGAGCCCGCAGAGGTCTTCGGCTTGGCTCGGGCCGCCGCGCCGCCGCGCCGGAGATCGACGGTGATGCGATCGTTGCTGGCACGCGCGTGATAGGTGGCCTTGTCGGTGAGCTTCAGCTCGATTCGCGCGCCCTGCGCAGTGCTGCTCGCCACGGTGCGTGCGATCAACGCGCTCGTTCCCCTCGTCTCGATGCCTCCCGGCGGCAGCGCGGCGTTGTCGATGTCGATGATGATCAGGCGCCCATCCTCGCGAGCGCGTACCGCGTATCGCGGATCTTGAAACGCACCTTCGATCGAGATGAATGCTCCGTCGCGCTCGCCGTCGATTCGGACGTGGTCGATTTCCGACCCTAACGCACGAGCCATGTTCACCCATGCGAAAGCTGCCCCTACGGCGATTGCGAGACCCCAATGAATACGCATTCCTGACTCCTCTGCCAGCTGACGTTAATCATCGGACGCCAGCGACGGACGAAGCAAGAAAACTACCGACTGCGAATTGGCTCTCAGGGAGACTCGGTGAGCTGCGTCGGCTCCCCACCTTCGTGGAGCGGCATCACGCGCGTCAGAGGCGGCTTATCCGGTGACGTTGGATCTTCGCGCGTCAGCACGACTGATCCTGGACGGATGCGGTCCACACGCCAGTTCAGTGTGACCGGTATTCCCTCTGAACCTCCGGTCTGTACCACTTCGGGACGGCCTATGTAGTCGCCCCGGCGGACCACGTGTCCGACTTGCGTCGTGTCCGTGAGCATGGCGCGCGGCGTCGTGATGCCGGTGACGATGGCGATGAGCTTCATCTCGTCGAGGCTAGTGCTCGGCATCAACACGCGACGTTGCGCCGGCGCAGCAGCCTGCGCCTTGAACGCTTTGGCGTACGAGCGGAACGGGTCTCGGTTCTGGACGTCGAGCTCCACGAAGTCCTCGTCGGTGTACACGATTGGCCCGAGGTCCGTCTTGGGTGCGGCTGCTTCGTCCGGCGCGGTCGTTGCACCCTTCTTTGCGCGGGTGCCGCCCCCTGGCCCGAGCCCCCGTGGGCCGCCGAACTCCTCATCACCGCCTCCGCACCCTGCGCCAATCGCAGCGGCTAGGAGGAGCAAGCAAATCAACATCGGGCTCTTGGAAAACATGGTCATTTCCCCTCACCCGGCGGACGACGGTACGTCGTTGCGCGAACATCGACGTCGATGACCACTTCTCCCGACGGAAGCAGCTTGGGCTGAGTCATCCGTATGTTCTCCATGCTGATGGCCCTATCCAGCTTGCTCACGTTGTAGAAGAACTTCGTGAGCTGATGAAAGCGGCCCGTCAAAGCCAACACCACCGGAATCTTCGTATAGAGCTCTTGGCGTTGCTCGGGGCGCGGCTCGACGAGGCGAATGGTGAGACCGCTGAGCTCCGCGACCCGATTGAGATCCTGGAGGAAGGCTGCAATCTCGGCATCCTCCGGCAGGATGCGGCGATTTTGGCGATCGTCCGTTTCACGGTTTGCGAGCTCTTGTGTCAGTTCCAGGTACTGCTTCTCGCGGCGCTCTGCTTCGCGGATCTGCTCCTGGAGCTGCGCATTCTTGGCCTTCGCGGACTGGAGGTCGGACGAGATGCCACCATGGATCAACGCGTAGTAGGCGGCTCCGAGCAGGGCGAGCAACCCCACGAGGACGAGCGCCTTCCCCCAACTCGGCAGGCCTACAAACCTCTCTTCGATGCTCGCCATCAGTATCTCACCTTGCAGGTTATGTCGAAGCCGACCGTCCCGAGGCCGGTCTCCGGATCGCTTGCCGCGCGTGTCCGCTGAAGCGTCACGTCGTCATAGATCTCGCTAAGCGTCAGCCGGCGCAAGAACTCGGCAACGTCTTCGTTGGAGCGTCCCATGCCGGCGATCTTGCATTCGTGGTCGACTTCCTCGAAACGCGTGAGCCACAGGCGGCGAACGTCCCAGGACTCGTTGTAACCGGCCAGCGGATTCTCTTCCCTCATCTCCTGAAGCTCGGCTGGGTTGATGGTCGGCCCGCCCGGGTCGCTGAGGATCTTCGACAGCTCCATGACGGCGCGGGTTGGACCCCGCCTGGCCCGCTCCAGCTCCTGCACGACCTGCTCCAGACGGCGGCTCTTCTCCAACCGGGCCTCCACGTCGGCCAACCCCTTGGTCTTGCCTTGCAGCTCGTCTCGCCTCGCCTCGAGCGTCTTGTTTTCTTGCACGATCGTCTCGAGCTCCCCGCTCTGGACGAAGTAGAGGACCCCGAGCACGGCGAGCCAGATGGCAATCGCGCCTCCGTAAATCGCGCCCCATGTGCCGATGCTCAGATCACCTGCGGGCAACGCAACGGGACCGGGGCGCCGCGCACGCTTTTTCTTGTCGGTGGGTAGCAGATTGATGCGAATCATCAGTTACGCTCCCGCTCCTTGCGCAGCGCCAATCCGATGCTCACGACGGCTTGCGAGGTACGTCCTTGCAGCTCGACTGCTGCCTTCTCGTCGATGTCGGCCACGCGCGTCGCGTCGAGCATCTCGACCGGCACCTCCGTCCGCCCCTGAAGGATCTCGGAGAACGATTGAATGTTCGCGGTGCCGCCCGAAAGACAGATGCGGCTCAAGTCCCGGTCGCCGCTGGTGGCCAAGTAGAAGTCCAATGAGCGCTGAATCTCACCCGCGAGCTGCTCGACCGCCTGATTGACGATTTCGGGCACCTCTCTTGGAACGATACCGCGGCCTTCCCCTCCGCACTTGTAGGACTCTGCCTCTTCCCGCCCGATGCCCAGCTGGCGCTGAATCTCCTCGGTGATGCCGTTTCCGCCATTGGCGATGTCGCGCGTAAACGCGGTGGTGCCGTCCGCCAAGATGTTCACCGTGGTCGTCGAGGCGCCGCAATGCACCAACACGGTGGTCTGATCGGCTGCTGCAGGTCCGTACGCCGCTTCGAAGACGTTTTGGACCGTAAACGCATCCAAATCGACGACCATCGGACGAAGGCGAGCCTCCATCGCCAGGTTGATTAGATCCGTAATTTCTTCCTTCTTTGCCGCTACGAGCAGGACGTCCATCTGACCGTGGTCAGGCCGCTCGTGCAGCACCTCGTAGTCGACCTGAACCTCGTCGAGGTCGAACGGGATGTGCTGCTCGGCTTCCCAGTTGATCTGCTCGTGAAGCTCCGCGGCGGTCATGAGCGGCATCGCGATTTTCTTGATGATCACACCGTGGCCGCTCGCTCGCAGGGCGATGTTGCGTCGCTTCGAGCGCGCGAAGAGCTTCTCCAAACCCTCGACGACGGCGCCCGAATTGATGATATGGCCGTCTACGATGGTCTCGGCAGGTAGAGGGTGAAACCCGAACCTCGTGATGGTTCGCGCCCCCCTCCGGCCCTCTCTGATCTCACAAACCTTGATCGAGCTCGAGCCGATGTCGACGCCGATTAAGTTCTTCCCCTCGGATGCCATGTAGGCACGCTACTCCTCCTCACCGAACACACGCACCCGATCGGCGAGTCTCAGACCCAAAGCTTCGAGAATGAATCTTTCGTTTTGTGTCCATCCGACATCCAAAACCCTTCTCGACACGATCAATCGTCAACACCGATAGGTTCGCGCGACGAGCCAACTCAGCTTTGGACATCATGCGTTCGATCCGAATCTTGCGAACATTATTGGGCTTGTTGCCACTCTTCTTGCTCGCCTTGGGCTTGCCAGCCCTTTCGCGCGTGTCCGCTTCAGAGGCGGACGCACCCGTGGCGCCGGGCTTTTGCATCGCTTCGTTGGCCTCTGGATCGTAGGTCATGAATCGGCTCGCCAAAGGAGACCCTGGGTCTCCTCAAAGCTATGACCGAACCTCCTAAGGGTCAAGCAACTTAGAAAAAATCAGGTCTAAATTAATCAATAATTATATATAAGTTATATGAACCTAGTCAGCGGAACGCAGACATCCGCGATCGTCGCGCACTGCTTGTGCTCGACGCGCGAACCCACCGATTGTCAACGAGCGAAGGTGTCGGTTTTCATGGTCGCAACGGTCGCCGCCGAAGGCAAAAAAAGCGATGGAGGCAGTCGGATAGTTGCCCCCTTCCCACACTAGCCAACAATAGCCGTTCAGGTCGTGATGAGCTCGAGTGGGGTTTGGCGGGCCACCGTGGTGGTCCTGTTGGTCTTTTTCCTGCATGCCCCGGCGCATGCGCAGCGGAAACATACGGTGCAGGAGGGCCAGACCCTCGGTGCCATCGCCCAACGCTATCGAGTCTCCGTAACCAATCTGGCCGCCGCAAACCAGCTCAAGAAGACCTCCACCCTGCGCGTGGGTCAGGTGCTTCGGATCCCGCCGAAGGGCGTCATCTACGTGTACCCGGGGCAGACCCTGATCGGGCTCGCACAGCTGAACAACGTCAGCGTGAAGGCCCTGGCGAAAGCAAACGGGCTGAGCCCCGAGGCTACGCTGCGGGTCGGCCAGCGCCTCGAGCTTCCGGGTTACAGCGACGACGCGAAAGCCACCAAGGCGCGCAACTCGATTCTCCATGGCCTAGTGACGCTCGAGCGGCCGGCGAGCCAAGAGAGCCTGCGTGTTCGCCTTTTCGACGAAGCAGGAAAGCCGGACCCAAAGGCACGCGCCCGCCTCGCCCGCTTCCTGAGGGATCGCCAGACGAACGGGGAAACGCGTCCTCACGGTCGGCTCATGCGTCTCCTCGCCTACCTGGCGGATCACTTCAACGGCCGCACGATCGTCGTGGTGAGCGCCTTCCGTTCGGATGTTGGGGAATCGAGCCGCCACGGAAGCGGACGGGCCGTCGACATTCGCGTCGAGGGAATTCCCAACGAAACACTGCGCGACTACTGCCTCACGCTTCCCAAGGTCGGAGTCGGGTACTACCCGCGAGGCAGCTTCGTGCACGTCGATGTACGGGACGATGCGGTGTACTGGGTCGATTGGTCACGACCAGGCGAGGCGCCGCTGTATCTTCCACCAGGGGAGACACCCGAAAAGTACGACGCGGGCGTGTCTTCGGCGGTGTCGCCGGCCGAGCTCTAGACCCCTCGGTCTAGCCGCTGCCCTTGGGTAGTTCGATGTCGTGCTCCTTGAGCCGTCGGTAGAAGGTGCGACGCGCCATCCCGAGCGCCCTTGCCGCACGGGCCCGGTTCCAGTCGTTGGCGTTGAGCGCGGCGAGGATTCGATCCCGCTCCCCTTGCTTGTAGTCGCGATAGCTGCCGACATCGCCTGCGGACGTCGCCGAGGCGGGACCGATCTCGATGGCGAGCTCGTCCGCTTCGATGACGTCGTCCTTGGCGAATACCGTAGCGTTGAGCAGAAGATGCTCGAGCTCGCGAACATTGCCTGGAAAGTCGTGAGCATAGAGGCGGCGATATGCATCCGGGGACAGGCGCTTCTTCGGCTCGCTCCGATCCTCGGCGATGCGCCGAAGGAAATGATCGCAGAGCAGCGCAATGTCGGAGTGTCGCTCCCGGAGCGGCGGGAGTCGGATCTCGACGACCGCCAACCGGTAGTACAAGTCTTCACGAAGCGTTCCTTCCTCGATGAGCTCCCGGAGCGGACGCTTCGATGCGGTGAGCAGCCGCACGTCCACGGGCCTTTCTTCGGAGCCGCCCACCGGCCGAACCCTCCGCTCCTGCAACACGCGCAGCAGGTCGAGCTGCATCCGGGCTGGCATGTCGGCGATCTCGTCCATGAATAGCGTGCCCCCGTGAGCCTGAACGAAGACCCCGTCGCGAGGCTGCGCGGCGCCCGTGAACGCGCCAGCCACGTGTCCAAACAACTCGCTTTCGAGGAGCCCCTCGGGAACCGCCCCACAGCTCATGGACACGTACGGGGCCTCGGAACGTGGACTGTTGCGGTGAATCGCGCGGGCGACCAGCTCTTTTCCCGTTCCGCTTTCACCGATGATCACGACGGGCACGTCGGCTTCGGAGACGCGTTCAAGCATTTTATACACGCGTCGCATTCCTTCACTCGCACCGACCAACCCCCAACGCTCGCCGCGAGACGACGGCCCTTGGGCGCGGTCGACGCGCGGAGCTGGGTCGATTGCCGGGCCATGATCTCGAAGCCGTTGCTCGAGCCGCGCATTTGCCTCGCGCAGCGCTCGATTTGCCTCTTTGAGCTCGCCCTTCTGTGCCTCGATTCTCGCGAAGAGCTCCGAGGTTTCGATGGCAATTGCGGCCTGGTCGGCGTACGCGCGAAGCAGCGAAAAATCGATGCCGGCGAACCGGCCACTCGCGCTTCGATGCTCTAGGTAGAGCACGCCCCAGGTGCGTCCGCGGGACTCGATGGGAAGGCAAGCCACCGACTTGAGCATCAAGTGGTGAACGGACATGAAATCCTGGACACGGACATCACGCGCAGCGTCAATCGTCACCACCGGATCACCATCGATCAGGACCGTTTCGGCGATGGATCGGCTGAAGGCTGCGGTCTCCTTCCCGAGGTGGGTTTCGGCGCCGCGAACCGTCGTAGCCTCGAGCGTGCCGTGCTCGTCCACGAGCAACACGAAGCCGCGTTCAGCTCCGGTGAGCTCGATCGCTCCGTCGGTGATGACCGCGAGAAGCTTGGCGGGGTCACGTTCGGCCGCAAGCCGTCGAAGATTAGAAAGTAAGCTTTCGAGACCGTTCATGGCTGGCGAGGCGACGTCGGGCTTGGGCCGCTTCGATGCGGTCCGTACGGCGGCGCGTCTCACGTCCCGCCAAAAACCGGCCCGCAAGGGTGCCGGAAGCGAGGTCACCATGTCATCCCAGAGCTCGACTGCGCGCACCGCGGCCTTGCGCATCTCCTCCGGTTGCTCGTGCGATCGATGCAATAGCGCGAGATCGGCCCATGCATCCGCTTCGATGCGAGCAGCTCCGGCTGAGCGCGCACGCTCTGCAATGCGGACCAGCGCAGCCGGGAGCTCGACCCTTCGGATGTGAGCGTCCAACAAGCTCGCTTCGAGCCCCTCTGCCACGCTGTGCGGCTCCACGCGTGCGAGGAGCGCCGAAGCTTCGTCGAATCGCTTCTGCTCCACGCACGCACGCGCAGCCAACAACGCCGCCCGCCGCTTGGCTCCTGGCGCATCGAACGCATCGATGTCGAGCGCACGAGCCCTAGCCCAGTCGCCCCGCGCCGCAGCAACACGCGCTTGCACCATGACCGAGGATTCGCTCCGATTGGGGCCGCGCTCGAGCAGCTGCAGCGCGGCGTCCTCGTTCCCGAAGTACCCCTGGATCTCCGCGCGGGTCAGCCGTCGGGCGACGAGCGTGTGTCCCTCGGCGACGGGCTCCGAGAGCAAACTAATGGCCTTTCCGAGCTCGCCCCGCTCGATCCAGCACCAGGCCAAGTCCGCCTCCAGGGCCGTTCGATCCTGAACCGCTTCGGTCCTTCGTGCTTCTTGGAGCACGGTGAGCAGCTCATCCAGGCCCATGGAGGCACGGACTGACACACCCGCAGTCTAGCGGATCATCAGTCTGCTAGGAGGTCGATGATCACCACGCCTCGCGTCGGCTCTTCTTCGCGCTCGGGCGCTTGAGAGCCTTCCGGCATTGGCAGCGGAAGCTCAATCCGAGGAACTTCGCGCTTTGCCTCTTCCTCCCGTTGCCGGATTTGCTCGATGATGAAGCCTGGAAGCATTTGGTTCCCTAATCCTTAACGTAGGTCAAACGACCCACGCCACCAATATAATAACGCGTGCTCCGGTGACAAACCCCGTGACATGATGCGATCTTCCCATGCCAGTTCCGTGCCAAAAAGTTCATGATTCTAGCGAGTTGCCCGCGTGACCCCGGGGCAGCACCCTCCGCCCGATGCCCGAGATCTGCTTAGAAAATATGATCTGGCGCCGAAGCGATCGTTCTCCCAGAATTTTCTGATCCAGCCGGCCGCAGTCGCCCAAATTGCCGACGCGGCAGCCGCCCTCGGGAAGCGCGTGGTCGAGCTCGGCGCAGGCCTTGGGACGCTCACACATGCTCTCGTCGAGCGCGGCTGCCACGTGCTCGCGGTCGAGCTCGATCGGGACATGGTTCGGGTGCTGCGCGAAGAGCTCGGCGACAGCCCAGAGCTGGAGATCGTCCAAGCAGATGCGGCCGAGCTCGATTTCACCGCATATTCAGCCCGTTACGGCTCGAAGCTCGTGATTGCGGGCAATCTCCCTTACCAGTCGACCGGAGCGATTCTCCGGCAGGTTATCGCGCATCGGCAGGTGCTCATGGGCGCGGTGCTGATGGTGCAGCGGGAGGTTCGAGACCGTCTTGTGGCGTCACCTGGCACGAAGGAATACGGAGCGCTGACCATCTTTGCGCGGGCCGGATTCACCATCGACACGGTGTGCCGCCTGCGGCCCGGCGCGTTCTATCCACCTCCCGATGTCGAAAGCGCCGTGGTGCGCCTCATCCCACGCACGACGCCCCTCGCCGAAGAGACGCCCGCTTTTCAGGCGGTCGTGCGCGCAGCGTTTCAAACGCGCCGCAAGACGCTTCGCAACGCCCTTCGCGCGCTGGGCGATTCAGAGCGTGCCGCCCAGGCCCTCGAGGCCGCTGCGATCGACGGCTCGCGACGCGGTGAAACGCTTTCTATCGAGGAATTCGCGCGCTTGGCCGCGCAGTGGGAAGCCGTGCGGTGATCGGACGCCGCATGGCGGACCGCGAGAGGGCCATGTATCGTGCGACGGCATGTCCCGAAGCGCATTGTCGTGCGCCGCGCTGATGCTGCTCACCAGCTGCGCGCCGAAGAAGGTCGAAAGCCCGCTCGAAAAAGTACCTCCGGCAGAAATTGCGCAGGCTCGGGAGCTTGCGTCCCGAGGCGACGCGCGCGCCGCTCAAAACGCGTACGAGACGTTCATCATCAATCATCCGGGCACCGTGGAAGCAGATCTGGCTCGATTAGAGCTCGGCGTGCTGCAGGCCGACCTCGGCCGCTGTCAGAGCGGCGTTCCGCACCTCGAGCAAGCACAGGACAGCGACGACCGGGCCATCGCGCTGCACGCCTCGCTTCACCTTGCGATGTGCCGATTGAAGCTCGGAGATCCGGAGCGGGCGCTCCAAGGCATCGAGCCCCTTGCCGCGGAGCGTTTCTCCGACGAGGAGCAGGCGCTCCTTTGGGATACTGCGGTGATCGCATCGGAGCAGACGATCGATGGGAGCCTCGGGCTCCGCGTCGTGGATGCCCTCATCGCCCGTGGCGCAGCGCCTCCGGACCCCGAACGCCTGGATGCTGCGATCGAGCTTCTGGCGCAAAAGGTCACCATCGAGGAGGCGGCTGCGCTTTTCGGCGAGCTTCGCACGGGCGCCCTGCCCCACGTCGCGATATCGATGCGCCTGCTGCAGCATGCGCTCGAGACACAGGACGCCGACCTGATTACGACGACGGCGGATGCCCTGCGTGGTAGCGGCTTTCTCGACGACCCGGAGGTTGCCATGCTCGTCGCGCGCGCCGATGAGTTCCTCTACGGGAATCCGTATGTGCTCGGGGCCTTGCTTCCGTTGAGCGGCCGCGGGCAGGAGGTCGGGCGCCAGCTGCTTCAAGGCATGCAGCTTGCGCAGCTCGACGAGGGGGGGCCTGAGCTCGTCGTGCGAGATACGGGCGACAGCCCTTCCAAGACGTCGTCCGCAGTGGAATCGCTGATCGGCGACCAGCGGGTCATCGCGGTCCTCGGTCCGGTCGGAAGCCGAACCACCGAAGCTGCAGCGGAAGTGACGCGCCGTGCCGGCGTGCCCCTCATCAGCTTCTCGGCTTCCGAAGACGTCTCCGGCGCCGGAGAAAGGGTGTTTCGTTTTCTCTACAGCCCGCGTGACGAGCTCGAAGCGCTGGTGCGAGCCGCCCGCAAGCGTGGCTCGTCTCGATTCGTCATCTTGTACCCCGACCACGGCTACGGTCGAACGATGGAGCGTTTGTTCGACCAAGAAGTCGCCGCAGCCGGAGGCGTCTATTGCGACGGCGTGGCCTATCCCCCTGGAACCAAGTCGTTCGTCGAGTACGTCCGCACCGTGCTCGAGACCGACTGCAACACGGTGCTGCTGGCCGATGTCGGCGAGCATGTTGCGCTGATCGCGCCGACCTTCGCAGCGGAGGGCGCCTGGAGCATCGGCGAAGGCACGCTCCCGGACCACGCCGAGCGGGAGGTGCACTTCCTGCTTCCCAGTCCGAGCTGGGCGCCCAACCTCCTTCGGCGGGCGCAGCGCTATCTTCAAGGCGCATTGATCGCACTTCCTTTCTACGAGGGCTCGGATTCAACCATCAACCAGCATTTTCGAACGGCCTACGAAACGCGCTACGGCCAGCCGCCGGCGACCTTCGCCGCCTACGGATACGACGCCTACCGCATGATCTCCGGGGCCTTGCGGCAGGGATACCAGACGCGCGAGGCGCTCACCGACGCCTTGAAAACCGGCGTGGGCGTTACCTCGGTCACTTCGGTGGGATCGTTGTCGGCCGACCGAGACCCCGCTCACCCGCCGCAGCTCTACGAAGTCCGGGGGGACCTCCTGGTGGCTCTGCACTGAAGCGCGAGAGAGGCAGCAAGCGCTCGATGTCGTCGAGCGGTCCGTGCGCCCAGCGCTCGACTTCCGCGGGGAGCCCCAGGGCCCGAAGCATCGCCTCGGCGAGCTCGATGGCGCTTGCGAATCGTACCGACTTGTCTTTGCGAAGCCCCCTTCGGACCACGTCGTCCAGCCGCCAGGGGTAGTCCGGGTTCAAATCGCTCAGCGCCGTGGGCTCGGTTTCGATGATCTTGGCCAAGACCTCGCCAACCGTACCTCCAGCGAACGCCATTTCGCCCGTGGCGACCTCGTAGAGGATTGCCGCCAACGAGAAGACGTCGCTTCGAGGATCCACGTCGAGCCGCCCCAGCGCTTGCTCCGGCGACATGTAGCAGGGGGAGCCCAGCGTCGTGCCGAAGGCGGTGAGCTTTGGACCGATGGACAGCTGGAGCTTAACCGATCCAAAGTCGAGTACGCGGATGTGCTCCTCCCCGCTCATCTCGCACACGAACACGTTGCCCGGCTTGAGATCCCGATGAATGACCCCTTCGGAGTGAGCATGGCGTAGCGCGAGCGCGAGCTGGCAGATGATCCGCACGGTGCGCGCCGGACATATGGGCCCTTCGCGCCGCAGGAGCGAGGCCAGCGTTTCTCCTTCCAGAAGCTCCATCGCGATGAATGGCGCTCCGTCAGCCGTCTCGCCGAAATCGATCACCTCGACGATGTGCGGGTCTCGCAAGGACTTGGCCGTCTCGTATTCGCGCACGAAGCGCTCCCTGGCCACGGGATCGCGTGCTGCGCCGTGCCCGAGGACCTTGATCGCGACCAGAGCGCGTGTTTGGAAGTGGCGTGCTTCGTAGACCGAGCTCATCGCACCGTCTGCCAGGTGGGCAGTCGCTACCCATGCTCCGATCCGTTCGCCGATCCGGTTCCGCATCCAACCGATCATGGTAACGGATGGGAGCCGTCCGCCCCAAACCGTGGGGTGGCTCACTCCGCTCGCTCCGGTAACCCGCGCATCGACAAGAGACGCTCGACCCCCTCGTCGTCGTAGCTCACCAAGCCTTCCGCCCGTAGCCTGTCGATGATGGCGACGACGCTCTCGAACCGCTTCTTCTGGCTGAGGCGTTCGCGAATCTCGTCCTCTACCTCGTCGATCGTTCGCCGTTCGGCAGGCACGATTTCCTGCAGGAAGACGATGTGCCAGCCATGGGACGTCTCGACCAACCGATTCAGCAGGCCGGGCGACTCGGCGGAAAAAAGAGCCTCCTTGTAGGGCCGCTCGATCCTGGCCTTCATCGTGATGGCCGGAAGCTCTTCGGCCTCGACCTCGATCGCAGCGTCGTCGTCGCCGCTGTCGGCGTAGCGCTCATACACCACCCGTGGGTCATCCGCCCGGCGGACCCTCTTCAAGATCGACTGCGCCAAAGCCTTGCCGGCCTCGCTCCGGTCCTTGACCACGATGTGCCACGACCGTCTTCGCTCCGGGGACTGCAGCTTCTCGGCGTGACTCTCGAAGTCTCGGCGGACCTCTTGCTTGCTGATCGATTCGGGGGTGATCTCCCGTTCGATGTCCCGAAGCAAAGACCGGACCATGAGCCGATCGATGGCGCGTTCGTCTTCCTCGGTCTCGCTCAGTTCGAGACGCCTTGCCTCGGCGACCAGGAGCACCTCGTCGATCATCGTGTCGAGGGCCTCCTCGGCGCTGACACCGTCGGCCTTCATTCGGGCCGCCACCTCCGATGCGCTGATCACGCGGCCGTCGACTCGAGCGACCACGTCGTTGCGCGAGCCCGTCTCCGACGGACCCGAGCCCGAATCGCTCGAGTCGCGGGCGCAGCCGGCAACCGCCAACCCGCTCATCAAGAAAAGCGCAGCGGCTCGCCTCACCGTCCCTCGCCAGCCGTGCTAGCCGGCGTCCGCAGCCCGGCCCCGAAGCCGGGCTTGAATCGGCAGTGCCTCGCCGCGGAATCTCGTCCAGACCGATTGCCCCTCCTCGCGGGTTCGGAGCTCGTCAATCTTGGCCACCGCAGCGGGGCTTCCATCCTTGGCGATGCGATCGAGCGCCATCAGCGCTGAGAGGCGCACGCCGAGGTCCGCGCTTCCGAGCTGCCCCACCAAGGCGTCGATGGCCTTTTCGTTTCCATTCGCGTAGCGGCCTAGCATGTACGCTCCCTTGCGTGCCTTGGTGCTGTCCGGGCTCGCCGCTTTGGAAATCCAGCAATCGACGCTGGTGTCGCACTCCTCTGCCATGGCGAGGAGCGGCTTGTGCTCCTCGAGCTTTTCCTTGTAGCCGCCTTCCTCGGATCGCTCTTCGCGCTCGATCACACTCGCCAGATTCTCCGCCTCCGTCTTGTTGGCCAGCAGGGCATAGTTCTGTGCAGCAATGAGCCGAAGCTCGGGATTGGCGCGCTTGTCGGTCACCTGTTCGTAGATGAACGGCATCATCCGCTCGTCGTAGGTATGCGCGATTGCAGCCAGCAACTGTCCGCGCATTGCGATGCCTTCGAAGCCTTTCGGAAGCTCGCCGTAGATCCTCTGCAAGGTGGAACGGACGCGGTCCTTTTGACCGTCCGGCACGTCAATGCGCACCAGTGCGATGGCAGCGTTCAGCTTGCGCGGAATGTCGGACGAGCTCGCCTCCTCGAGGAGCGGCTCGAGCGCTTCGGAGAAGCCCAGCGCGCCCAGAGCAAAGCTGGCCTCGCCTCCCGTCACCTGGCGAACCGTCATGCGAGTGGCGAGGTCCGGACGGCGGGCCTTGACCGCGTCGAGGTAGTGTTGGGCGATTGCATTGGCCGTCGCGTCCTTGCCTTCCAGGACTCGGAGCAAAGGCTTCAACGAAGGTCGCCCGATCAAGATCAGTGCTTCGGCGGCCACGTCGTTCATGCGCAGATCAGGCTGATTCGGAGCGAACAAGAACAAGCACTTGATGAGGGCGGGAATCGCCTCGGGGTCCCGGAGCTCACCGAGCTGCTGCGCGGCGAGCCGGTTGATCAAGAAGTTCTGATTTTCGTCTTGCCGGGTTGCGATCTCGGTCAGGATCTGCGTCGCACCTCTATCCTCGAGAGAGCCGAGCGCCATGATCATGGCCACGCGCATCTTGTTGTCCTCGGGACGGGAGCCGGTGATGCGCTCGAGCGAGCGAGCCAGTGCCTCGATCACTTTGGGCCTGTCGGCGGCAGGCACATCCAGCACCTGGATGGTCTGCGCCGCACGGATGGCGTGATCCTCCGAGACCTGCAGTCGCCAATTGAGCGCCTCGATCAAGGCGGGGAGACTTCGTGGGTCCTGCATCTCGTACAAGAGGTCGAGGATCCCGAGCCCGTTGATCCGATCCTCCGGGTAGTTGAGATAGGCTTGGTTGAGCGGATCGACGACCACGTCGGTCACGGCTTTCACCTCAGCGCTTTGTCGGTCGCCTGCGTTGGCAGCCAACGTCCGTGTGTAGATCTCCTTGAGGTTGAAGATCGCATTTTCCCGGCGAACCGGATCGGAAACCCCCTGTGGCGCACAATCATTCCAAACCTCCCCGCAAGGCCCGTTTCCCCATTCGTTACGAAGGCTTACGCGACGATGAAATCATAGCGACCCGGGATCGCGCCTGTCAAACCTTCGTCAATCGCCTTTGCCGGGCCCGAGGTCCCAACGAAGGTCGGCGCGGCCGCGAGCGCCCGTGAATCGGAGCACCACGAACGGGGCGCCATCGGGAATGGTCGCGCGGCCGTCGGCGTCAACTGCCGGAAACGTCAAGCGAAACGTCTGCCGAAACGAATTGACCTGAGGGAAATAGACTCGGTCCACGGCGGTGGGTCTCCTCACGCGTTCCATCAGGATCGGGGCGGTCTGGTTGCCCTCCGGGTCTATCAAGAGGACTCGCCAGGCCGATGACGGATCGGCCAGATTCGACTCCCGGAAGTCCATTCCCGACAGGGTCACGAAGAAGCGGTGCTCCCGCCGGGAGCTTGCCAGGCTCGCCTGAAGCATCTCGTCGCGAGTCTCCGGCGCGAGGCTGTAGTCGTACGCGTAGCGCACCACGTACGCCCATCGGAACTCCCAAGACTCGAACGTGGCGGACACGAAGATCTCGTGCGCCAGCTCCTTCCAGGAAAACGACTCCTTCTCCCGTGTCCATGCCTCCCAGACACGAGAATAGGACTCCGGGCTGAAGGTGCGCGGACCGGGCTCCATCGAGACGGAGTGTGGCTTGCACGCGGACCCGCAGAGCGCCGTCATCACCCACAACGCCAGAGCCGCGCGCTTCATGTGTGCCCCATGAAATCGGTTCGATCGAAGAGCGCGCTGAACGGAACCTCGGCGCCGCGGATCGCGTCGGCGCCACCTTCGAGACGATCGACCACCGCAATCACGCCCGCGACGCCAAGCCCGGCATCCCGAACTGCCTGTACGGCCCGAAGCGTCGAGCCGCCGGTCGTCACGGTGTCCTCCACGATCACGAGCTTGGCGCCAGTGGCAAGGTGGTCGGCGCCTTCGAGGAGCCGCTTCGTGCCATGCCCCTTGGTCGCCTTGCGTATGTAGACCGCGTCGATCGGTGAACCGGCCGACCACGAGGCAAACGCCACGGCCGAGGCGAGAGGGCACCCCCCGAGCTCCACGCCCGCCACGGCGGAAACCGGGCCGACGAAGTCTCGAATTCGCTCCAGCAATGCCCGACCGACCAATGCGTGGCCCTCGGCGAGCAGCACGGCCGGTTTACAGTCGATGAAAAAATCGCTCTCCAGCCCGGAGCTCAACACGAAGTGGCCGCGTCGGAATCCTCGTTCCCGGAGCAGCTCGAGCAATCGATCCACGCCGCTGTTCCACCACGTCCCGGCCCATCGCGCAACCTCGAACCGGCTCTTCCCGGCAGCACCCGTGTGGGCTTCGTGGTAGGGTCCCGCGCCCGAAAAGCGGATTCAGAGGACACGTTGCCGAAACCCGACGCCCCCCTTCGCGGAATGGATGACCTGCTCGTGCTGTTTCACGATGCGGAGAAGCCACGGGAGCGCTGGCGAATCGGCACGGAAGCAGAGCGAATCGCGGTCCGTAGAGCCGACGGTGCGCATCTGCCCTACGAGGGCCGCATCAGTGTCGTGGCGATCTTCGAAGCGCTCATCAGAGAGCATGGCTGGGAGCCCGAGCAAGAGCTCGACGACGGCCCGATCATCGCGCTCCGACGCGCGGATGCCTCTGTGACGCTCGAGCCCGGCTCGCAGATCGAGCTGTCGGGCTCGCCCTATCGGTCCGTTCACGAGGGCAAGGCCGAATCAGACGCGCACTGGGCCGACCTGCAGCCCGTCATCGAGGACTTCGGTCTGATATGGCTCGGGCTCGGCTCCCACCCGTTTGCAACGGTGGACCAGCTCGGTTGGGTGCCCAAGATGCGTTACGAGGTCATGCGCACGTACATGCCGACGCGTGGCCCCATGGCCGGCGACATGATGACCAAGACGTGCACGGTGCAGGCCAACTTGGACTACGCGTCGGAGGAAGACGCCATGCGCAAGTTGCGTGCCGGGCTTCGAGCGCAGCCGATGGTTACGGCCATGTTTGCCAACAGCCCGTGGAACGAGGGAAAGCGGAGCGGCTACAAGTCCTACCGCGCGCTCACGTGGCTGCACATGGACCGCGACCGATCCGGGCTTCTTCCCTTCGCGTGGAAGGACTACCCGTCCTACAGGGACTACGTGGAGTGGGCGCTCGACGTGCCGATGTTCCTCGTGAAGCGTGGCGGGAAAGCTTACTACAACACCGGGCAGACGTTTCGAGCGTTCTTGGAGAACGGCTTTCGAGGGGTCGCAGCGCGCTACGAGGACTGGGTCGTTCATCTTCGGACCCTGTTCCCCGAGGTGCGGCTGAAGAGCACCCTCGAGTACCGGGGTGCCGACGCACAAGGGCCGGACATGCTCTATGCCCTGCCCGCATTGTGGAAGGGCTTGCTCTACGACGAGGATAGCTTGCGCGGGCTCGAACGCCTGGTCGACCCATGGTCGTTTCCCGAAGTTCAGCGGCAACGAGACGATCTCGCGCGCCTCGGAATCCGCACCAAGTTCATGAACCGCGAGGCCGCGGACTGGGCGGGAGAGATCCTGGAGCTTGCGGAGTCCGGCCTCCGGCGCATCGGCGAGACCAACGCGGCGGGCGAGGACGAAACGGTGCTGCTTCGGCCCCTACGCGACCTTCTGGAACAGGCGCGATGCCCCGCAGACCGATTGCTCGAAGAAGTAGGGGAGGATTTCCCCTTGCGACAGGCGGTGATCGGCGCGGCAGGGCTCTAGACCGAGTGCGTGTCATCCTCCGGGGGCACCGCGACGTCGAGGGGCGGGCAAGACAGAAGCCGGGCAAGCAACGCCGACCGCTCGATCATCTTGTCGAGCACCAGATGCTCGCTTAGCGCATGCGCCCCTGCGCCCACCGCGCCGAGGCCATCGAGCGTCGGAGCCAGTTGGCTGGTCGTGTTGCCGTCCGAGCCCCCGCCCGCCGCCGCCTGATCGATCTGAAACCCGAGCTCCTCCGCGCATCGCACGGCGAGGCGCCACAGACGCTGGTTTCGCGCTGTCCGTTCCATTGGCGGGCGGCCGATTGCGCCACGAATCTCCACCCGCGTTCCCGGGGTTTGCGGTTGGATTCCGAAAATGATGGCTTCGATTCGCGCGGCATCCTCTTTGGTGGGCACGCGCACGTCGACAGTCGCCTTGCTCTCGGGAGCAACCACGTTCGGGCTCAGCCCCCCGTCGATGGTGCCGACGTTCACGGTGACGCCCCGCTCTGCGTCGTTGAGCGCGAACAACTGCTGGACGATGAGTGAAAGCTCGAGAATCGCGCTCGCGCCTTGGCCCGGATCGAGGCCCGCATGAGCCGCTCTTCCCTTCACCGTGATCGTGAACCTGCCCACTCCTTTGCGCGCGGTCTTGAGGCTTCCCTCGGGACCGAGCGATGGCTCCAGCACGAAACACCGGTCCGCGCGGCGCGCCAAGCGAACGATCATGCGCGTCGAGTCGTGGCTTCCAATCTCGCCTTCATATCGTACGCGCCGGGACCCCAAAACGTGCCGTCTTCGACCTTGGCCGGCATGGTTTGAAGCGTGCCTACGGGCCACACGGTGTCGCAGTGTCCGAGCACGAGCTGGTGCCTCCTCGGACGCGGCCGGCGCTCGGGAACAGCCAAGAGCATTCCGCCGCTCTGCTTCCCCGGGAGGATCACGGGACGGAAACCTCGCTGCTCGAATGCCCCCGCCAGCACTTGCAGCATGCGGCGCAGCGAGGACGGATCGCTCGAGGGCGATTCGCACAGCACCAGTTGCTCCAGGAGATCGGACATCGCCGCGCGGCTTCGATCGAGGTGCTCCACAATGCGCTTCGGCAGATCCTGCGACATGGCGTGTGCGCTAGCGCTTGAAACCGACGTGATAGGGGAAGGCATTGGTCTCTACGATCCTGGCGAAACGTCCCGGATGCAGGTACACGAGCATTGGCGAATGCGCGATCATCTCCTGGGCGTCGCGGTCTACCTCCCGGGCGCTGTCTTCGGCGACGAAAGCCTGCACGATGCGCCCGATGATCACGCTGTTGTCGCCGAGATCATCGATGATGCGGTCGAGCTCGCATTCCAGATGCAGATAGGCCTGTGCCACGAGCACGCCGTCGATCTTGCGGGCTGGAATCGTCGGGATGGCCTGAAGGGCGTGCTTGTGATCGTCGTTGCATCGGGGAGCGGCGGCCAAGCTCGTCAGCAGTATCTGATCGGGCCTTGGAAAGCTGACCGTGAAGCAACCTTCGCGACGCGCGTTGACGTATGTGGCGTGGGAAGGCGAGCACACGAAGCCATAGTGATCTTGCCAGCTCATGGGCATCGCCATGTGCTTTGGGGCCAAGTCGTAGCTGCCATCGGGCTCACGGGTCCCGACGATGGTGAGCGGCGCGACCATGTAGACTTGTTCCCAAACGGGATGGTCGAGATCGAGTGGAATCATTCGGCTAGCATACCGAATCAGGGAGCCTCCGCGAGCGGAATGCCTCTCAGGCCTCTGCGGGCTCGCCTGGAGAAAGCGCGCTTTGCCGCAAAGCCTGTGCCTGGTGCTTGAGCACCTGAGCCAAGACGTTTCCGTTGAGCACCGCCGAGCAGCAAAGCATGCCGCCGATTAGGGCCCCCATCACGCCGCACGACGCGATGTCCGCGCCCGTGAGATACAGACCGTCGATGGGGGTGCGCGGTTTGAGCCATCGTTGCTCGAAGCGACGCGGGGTATGCGCCAGCCCGTAGATCTCGCCATGCGGATGGCCCGCGAAGTTGCGCGTGGAAAGGGGCGTCGAGAGCTCGGCGATCTCGACCTTGCCGCGCGTGGCAGGCGCGTGCTGATAGAGCGTGTCGAGTAGGCGCTCCGAGAGGCTGGCCTTCAGCTCCTCGTACTGCGGGCCCCGTCTCTTCCAGGACGTGCCCTCCCAGGCTCGGAACTGCTCGTAGGACCCCAGCGTGATCGCCTCGATCGTCGAACGGCCCGGGTGACGGCGATTGAAGTCTGGATCCTTGGCCGATGGAAACGAAAGATAGACGACGGGAAGCGGGGCGTTGAGGTCTGCGGTGAAACGCTCGATGTTCTCCTCGTGCCTGTGGTCCCGGTAGACCCAGAGGTTGGTCTTTTCAAGCTGTAGGTCTTCGGCGGTGCCTTGGAGCCCGACGTATAGGCACAGATGCGCAATCGAGGCCGCCACCTCTTTGGCCTTCCCAGCAAGACCGGCGGCCTCGGCGACATCGCGCGGAACCAGGCGCTCGAAGGTATTGGCGACGCCGGCATCACTGACGATCACCGGGGCGTAAAGAGGACGCCCATCGGCCAGCCTGACACCGACCGCTCGAGCATCCTCGATCAGGACCTCGGTGACTTCGGCATTGGTCACCACCTCCCCTCCGGATGCTTCGATCACCGGAGCAATGGTCTCAGCGATCCTCGCGGAGCCGCCGATTGGATATGCCGCCCCTCGGAAGTAGTGGCTGGCGACCATGGCGTGGATGAAGAAGCTGCTCTTTGCGGGAACCAGACCGTAGTCGCCGAATTGGCCGGTTAGCACGCCGATGAGCTCTTGGTTCGACGTGATCTCCTCGAGCACCTCGCGGGTGGTTCGGGTGGCCTCCTTGAGAACGGGGCGACGCATCATCCCGCCGATCAGCTTGGATACCAGGAGCGGCATCGGCTTTTCGGCAAAGAAGAGCTGGGCCTTCTTTGCCGTCGCGATGACCTTTTCCAGGTACGCATCGATCGCGTCTCTGTCCCGAGGGAAATACCCGTGCATGCGTTCGCGAAACCGCTCGAGGCCTTTCACGAAGTCGTATGCTTCGTTGCCCAAAATGATGCGGTCGTAGACGTCGCCCATGTCTGCCCACTCGAGCTTGCCGTCGGTGATGAAGTCGAAGAGGCGCCGGCCCGCAGCACGGGGGTGGGACACGTCCCCGATGTAGTGAACGCCGACGTCCCACTCGTAGCCGGGCCGGCGGAACGTGTGCGTAAAGCCGCCGGCCCTGTAGTGCCGTTCGAGCACCAGCACCCGCTTGCCGGCAAGCTTCGAAAGCGTCGCCGCCGCCGACAATCCGCCGATCCCCGACCCCACGACGATCACATCCCACCGATCGCCCAAATCCCGATGCTGCTTGTAAGACCGGGACACTCTCCTGCCTCCCAACCTCCCGACATTCAACCGCTTCTCAGCAAAAGATCGCAGCGATTCGTTTCGGAGGTTCTAGAGGCTAGCACGGCACTCCCCCTGCTCGGCCGGAAATCGTGGAACGATTTGGCGCTGCGATCTTCGCCTGGGGACCTTCGTGATTTCGGCAGGTTCGGGACCCGGAGAGTGTCCCGCTACTTCAGAGTGACGGCGGCCCAGGCGCGTTTGCCGGACTTGATGACGTAGCGGCCCTTGGGGAGCTTCGCCTGGGGGTCGGTGACTCGGCTGCCGTCGATTTCGACGCCGCCCTGCTGGATGCGTCGACGTCCGTCGCTCGAGCTTCTCGCCAAGCCGATGTCGCTGAGGAGCTTGGGAATCCAGATGGTGTCCTCTTCGAGCGTGACCTCGTGCTCGGGCATTTCGTCCGGCATTTGACGTTTCGAGAACTGCGCCAGCCAGGACGCTTCGGCGACGTCGGCCTGCGCTGCATCGTGGTACCGGCCCACGATCTCTTTGGCCAACGCGATCTTGGCATCACGAGGATTCATGCTGCCCGACTCGCATGCGCGCTTGCGCCGCTCCACCTCTGCAACCGGCTCCACGGATAGCAACTCGTAGTATCGCCACATCAGATCGTCCGAGATGCTCATCAGCTTGCCGAATTGCTCCTTCGGAGGCTCCGCAACGCCGACGTAGTTATCGAGCGACTTGCTCATCTTCGCGCCGATGACCTTGCCGTCTTCCACTCGCGCGTTGATGCCTTCGAGAATCGGAGTGGTCATCACGATTTGCGGCCGCTGCCCGGTCTCGCGCATGATCTCGCGCCCCACGAGCAGGTTGAACAACTGATCGGTTCCACCGAGCTCGACGTCGCATTCGAGGACCACCGAGTCGTAGGCCTGCGCAAGCGGGTACAGCAGCTCATGGAGCGAAATGCTCTGGTGCTCGGCCCATCGTCGCTTGAAGTCGTCCCGCTCCATCATCCGAGCGAGCGTGTATTTGCCAGCGAGCCGGATGACGTCGTCGAATGCCATCTTGCCGAGCCACTCGCTGTTGTAGACGATCTGCGTTCGATCGCGGTCTAGAATCTTGAACGCCTGCTCTGCATAGGTTCGCGCGCCTTCGAGTATCTCCTCGCGCGTCGGGACGGGTCGCGTGCTGCTTCGTCCGGAGGGATCGCCGATCTGCGCGGTGAAATCACCCACGATGAACACCACCTCGTGCCCGAGGTCTTGAAACTGGCGCATCTTGTTCAACAGAACCGTGTGCCCGAGGTGCAAGTCCGGCCGCGTCGGATCGAACCCCGCTTTGATCTTGAGGGGCTTGCCCTCGCTCAAACGTTCCAGCAGCTCCGACTCGACGTGCAAGTCCACGACGCCGTGCTTCAGCTCGGCAAGCTGGGCTTCGGGTTTCACGGGATCGCCCCTATTCGCCAGCCTCTGAGGCCCCGTCGTTCACCAGCTCCTTGAGCTCCTTGCCGACCTTGAAAAAGGGAAGCCGTTTCTCCGGAACTGGCACTGGTTTCCCGGTTCGAGGATTGCGCCCACTGTATGACTTGTACTCGCGAACGGTGAAGCTCCCGAAGCCGCGGATCTCGATCCCTTCCCCCTGCTCGAGCGCCGACGTCATCGCGTTGAAGACGCAGTTTACGACTTGTTCAGCTCGGCTCTTGGTGATCTTCGTCCGTTGCGCCACGGCGTCGATCAGCTCCGACTTCGTCATCGATTCTCTCCCCATTTGGGCGCCCAGTATATCCAGGGGTCTAGGCGCGTCAATAGCGATTTCGGGCACTTGCACCCTATCGATGCCCCCGCTTCGGCTGGGCGCGACAGTGGTGGGGTAGAGTTGCAGCCGCGTTTCGTGAGGCCGACCGCATTACCTGAGCCGATATCTCACCCGGTACTGTCGAGGGCGGCCACCAAATCGCCGATGAGCTCGTCGGTGTCTTCGATGCCCACCGCGTAACGAATCAGGTTGTTCTTGATGCCGATCGCCTCCCGTTCCTCGGTGCTCAGCTCGAAGTAGCTCATCAGCGCGGGTTGCTCGATCAGAGACTCTACTCCGCCGAGGCTCGGCGCGATTCTCGGAATGCGGCATGCGTCGACGATTCGGCTCGTCCCATGCAAATCGGCCTCGACCTCGAAGGTCACCACACCGCCAAATCCACTCATCAACCGTTTTGCCGTCTCGTGATTCGGATGAGACGCAAGCCCCGGATACCAAACCTGGCGTACCCGTGGATGTGCTTCCAACCTCTCGGCCATCGCCTGTGCAGTCGCGTTTTGCTGCTCTACGCGCAACGCGAGGGTCTTGATCCCTCGATGGATCAGATAGGCAGCATGAGGATCCAAGCAGGCGCCAAAGACACTTCGCAAATCGCGAACCAGGCTCACCAGACCAGCCTTGCCTGCCACCACGCCGCCGAGCACGTCGTTGTGCCCCGCCAGATACTTGGTTGCGCTATGCACGACGAGGTCGATCCCATAGCTCGCTGGTTGGAAGTTGATCGGCGTGGCGAAAGTACTGTCGATCAGCGTCTTGATCCTCGTGCCACGGCAAATCTCCGCCACCTCCTCCAGGTCAGGCACGCTCTGATAGGGATTGGTCGGCGCCTCCGCGATGAGCAGCCGTGTTTCGGGTCGACTCGCATCGCGCAGCGCATTCACATCGGCGGGCGGAACCAGCGTGCTCGATACAA